>Ga0210405_10000491_pt1 | contig 52439 bp, 42 predicted proteins | sample IncBWH11MmetaG_FD_155492 | JGI IMG/M metagenome (GOLD analysis project Ga0210405, IMG submission 155492) | Forest soil microbial communities from Barre Woods Harvard Forest LTER site, Petersham, Massachusetts, United States - Inc-BW-H-11-M | ecosystem: Environmental > Terrestrial > Soil >...
CCCTTCACCATGTCCGCGAAACCGGCGAACGTGCTGATGAAGGAAATGGGGAACCAGTCGCGCGTGGGTTCCACTTTGCCGACTTGCGCGCTGACGTCCTTCGCGAGATGCGAAAGCGTGTAGCGCTGGCGGAGACGGCGCTCGGGAGTGATGTCTTCGTCGCGGCCGGTGAACGAAACCGGCTGGAAGCTGACGAAAGCGATTTTCTTGGGATTTTCCATCGCGAACTTCACGACGGAGCCGACCTGATCGTTGTTCACGTTGTTGACGATGGTGACGACGAGAACGATTTCGATGCCGGCTTCGTGCATGTTCTCGATGGCGCGGAGCTTCACGTCAAAGAGGTTGCCGATTTGGCGATGGCTGTTGGCGTCGTTGCCGATGCCGTCGAATTGCAGGTAGGCGTAGCGCATACCGGCGTCAAAAGCTTTCTTCGAAAATTCCTTGCTCTTGGCGAACTCGATGCCGTTGGTTGCAGCCTGCACGCTGTTGTAACCAATCTTGCGGGCGTAGGCAACGGCGTCGAGGAAGAGCGGGCTCATGGTCGGTTCGCCGCCGGAGAATTGCACGGACATCTGGCGGCGCGGCTTGATCTTGAGCGCGTTGTCGAGGATTTCTTTAACTTCGTCCCAGCCCAGTTCGTGAACGTAGCCGACCTGGTTGGCGTCCATGAAGCAGGGATCGCACATCATGTTGCAACGATTGGTGAGATCGACGGTGAGAACGGAGCCGCGGCCGTAGCGAACCGTCGAAGAGCCGTGCTTGTGGAGATCTTCGTCGTTGTGCGCGGGAATATCGCGGCCGGGGAACTGCTTTTCGATCCAGTCAAGGAACTTGGCATCGATGGCCATCATGTCTTCGTAGTGGCCGTGGATGGGGCAATCCTTGACCATCCAAATCTCGTTGTCGCGCTCGATGATTTGCGCTTTGATTTCGCCGACTTTCTCGCTCATCAGATCGCGCCAGTCTTTTTTGCCGGCGATGATCGCTTCACGCGCCTCTTTGACGCATGCGGGGCAGAGAGAATCGGTTTGCCGCGGGAAGCCGAGCGTGGGCTTGGTCTTTTCCCAGGACTTGAGCAGCGGCTTTTCTGACCACTGCGGCGTGACGGAGGGGTTCGGATTGCGCTTGTTAAAGTACTGAATGCTGTTAAAAGTAAAAGCAGCGGTCTTGCACAGCGCCCAGTCAAAAGTTCTCAGAATCTGCGTCCCCACACGGTTCGGCATAAAGCTCTACCCTCGCTTTCAAAAGATGCGGCCCAACTGCTCACTGAATTGGATGAATGCCGAGCCCAAAACAGCCCCCGGGCTCGAAATACCGTACCATTTTCCACAGGTACGTCCAATAAGTCTTTGTACGCCTATAGTTTGAAGGTAAAGGGGGGCAGATGCCAGCAGGATACGTCGAACGGTCGAAAATGAGGGTTGAACGGTAATTAGGGGCAGCGAACGGTAATTGGGTGAGAGGGGGGCGGGGTAACTTCTAGAACGAACGGGCTAGAACTTTGCGTTTTTTGGGAAAGGCGATGCTCCGACTGGGAAGAATTCCGGCCGCCGGACTATTCGTTCAGCGTGGGGCGAATGACGGCAGTCACAAAATGCGCGAAGTGCGAAGCGCCTTCATCCAGTTGGAGCCAGCGAACGACGCAATGATCGGCGAGATATTTTGTTACGCGCGATTCCGGAATGCCGAGATGTTCGGCGAGCTGCGGCTTGAGAGAATCGGCGCCGCGACGGCTTGCTCCACCCCGCAAGAGATTTCCAACGGCGATGCGCAGAGTCTGGCAGGACTCGACGTAGTAGTAGCTGGTCAAGTCGGAATCGGTGAGGACGAAGACGCCGGGACCGACGGGCGCATGATCCGCTTCGCTAAGTTTCACAGGAGGGCAGGTCAACAAGCGGCGGAGCTGCATTTCGAGAAGAGACAATCTGGAGGAGAGGCCCGGATCTCCGGAACGGCCACGAACGCTCGGCCCGCCGGGTTCTCCGATGGGTTCAACGGGGAGTTGAGGAATGGCACGGCTCTCCACCGCTCGCGAAGGTCTGGGTTCGGCTGGTTCGTCAAATACTCGCGAAGGCAAGCCCTTCGCAGGAGTGGCGGGTTCCGAAGTGCGCGATGCGGAGACGCTTGCGAGACTTTTGGAAGGTTCTCCCTTTCGACGATTGCGGCCCCCTCGGCGGCCACGACGGCGGCGTTTTTTCTCTGGCGAATCTGCGGATTCCGCTTCGGTTTTCACGGAGGCATCCTCGGCTTCCGTTTCGGATTCGGCAGAAACCGCAGGAGCTTCGGGCACGGCGGAATTCCCTTCCGTCGGTGATATGGGTTCGGGATCGCCAATGGAAAGAGGCGTCAACATAAAATCGCCGGACGAATGCGCGGGATCCACAGCCGAAACTTCCGCGCCAAGCCTGACGGCGGCCTCTTGCGCTTTAACTTTCCAATCGGCTCTGCGAAAACGATCCGCAGCGGCCAGATACCATTTAGCGGCTTCGGGATTTTGGCCGGCAGTTTCGAAATAGCGCGCCAGTTCAAACGCAACCATGGCGTCGCGCGTTTTTTCATACAAATTAGAAAGTTGTCCGACGGGGTCCTTGCCGGTGCGGGCCCGACGAATCCGGGCGGTGATCTGTTTCCAGTCAGCCATGTGTTGGCATGCATTGTAGCAGCGGAACCGCGCTACAGCCAGAGGAGGCGGGAAGTTGGGGGCAAAAGATTTCTTGACCTGAGGGATGATTCTTTATTGACGACGGGAAAGGCTGTGAGTATTCTTCGAGTAGCCCTCTTGGAGGCTTCAATGCCGCGCTTGCGCGAATTTGTTGCTGCATGCTTGGTATCGTGTTTACTGATGTCCCCGGTGTGGGGCGCTTCTACTGGCGCTCTGTGGACGGTTGTGTCATCGGATCGCGCGAGTGTCGGCGGAGCAGGCGCAGCAGTGGGCACCACCATTTTTGACGGCGATAAATTGAGCACTGCCGACCTTGGAAGCGTGCAGCTGCGGACCGGGACTGCGCGGTTCATGCTTTCCGCTTCTTCCGAAGCCACGGTGGCTGAAGGTGGCGGGATACCCACGGCAACTCTGCTGCGGGGAACGGGAATATTCTCGACGTCCAATGCAAACGCGTTTGCGTTGAATGCTTTGACGGCGGTGATCAGGCCGAAGTCCGACGAACCGACCGTCGGCGAAGTGACGATGCTGCCCGAGAAGCAATTGCTGGTGAAGTGCACGCGAGGAGCGCTGACCATTACCGTTGGCGATGATTCCAGGGTGATCCCGGAAGGCAGCGCATACCGCATCGTTCTCGAGCCAACCGCAGAGGAATTGCAGGACCAGCCGCCGCCGCAAGGGGCTGGATCGAAGGGATCCGGTCGGCCGCCGCTCATGGCAGCCAAGAGCAAGTTTGTGTGGTATGCGACCGCAGCGGTGGCCCTGGTAACCATCTTCGCGATTCACAAAGCGCTGGAAAGCCCTGACCGGCCTTAATTCGTTTTCGGCAACAGTTTAGATCGTCGCGATAACTTCCATTTCAACAAGTGCGTCCTTGGGCAGGCGTGCGACTTCCACAGTCGAGCGCGCCGGCGGAGTCGTGGAAAAGTAACGTCCGTAAATCTCGTTCATCGCGGCGAAGTCGCTCATATTCTTCAGAAAGACCGTGGTCTTGATGACGTGGCCCAGCTTGCTTCCCGCCGCTTCGACGATGCCTTTCACATTTTCCAGCGTGCGCTCTGTTTGCACCTGGATGTCTCCCGCAACAAACTCGTTGGTCTTCGGATCGATGGCAACTTGCCCGGAAACGAAGAGTAGTCCGTTTACCTTGATAGCCTGGGAATAAGGCCCGATAGGCTTTGGACCGCGATCCGTCAGAACAATTTCTCTCATGGCATGGTCTCCTTGGAATGGGTGGCGATAGAAGCGGTAGCATTCTCGAAACGCGCGCGAAACTCATCAGGAACGCCGGGACGTTTCATCCACAGTCGGACAAACTCCGCGACATTCTGATGGGTTTCCTCTTCGAACGCGGCGATGAGATCGTCGAGATCGAAGCCGCGTCCCTGGCGAGCGGAAAGCATGTGCATGATCGCGTGGCGGAAAACGTCCAGTCCATAGCGATCCTGAAGAGCATAGAAGAAGAGGAAGCTCTTTGCACGCAGCACGCTTTCGTCTTCCGTTTTGCGCGCAGCGGCGGTCTTGGGAATCGCATGCAAGGCGCGGCGGATTATTTCGGCGCGAGAAGAGGGGCCCTCGATGGCTTCTTGTCCGAGGGCGGAGGCAAACGCCGGAAGAGCCGAAAGAGGAGGCTGTTGGTCATAAAAGCCGGGGTTCTGGCCATAACCAAGCCAACTGGAGGCAAGAGCTGGTGCCGCGGCGGCGAGCTTTGGCGCCCCGCCACTAAGATCAACCAACAAGGTGTCGAGCGAGGCGAGTTCGGCGGAAACGGCGCGAGGCTCCGCACTCAAAAAATTTGCGTAAACAGATTGCGCGGCCGTAAAACAACCTGCCAGGACGGGACATTCCACAATCCAAAACGGCTGAGGCTTTTTGGCGCGCGTGCCAAATGTGGTGTCGTAAGCCTGGATGGCGCGGACGAGGGCTTCGGTGAATTGCTGCAACCGCGCAGAATCTTCTTGAGCGCGCGTCCAGAAAAAGACTTTGTTACCTGCGCCTGTGTCCAGAGATGTCTCTTTGTAAACTCCGGCGACTACAAACGGATAGCGGTCCTCAAGACGTTGCACAGATTGAACGACAATTTCGCGACCGCTGCGTGACGTTTTCCTTGAGCTACCGCTGGCGTGTACCAGAAATCCCTCGGGCACGCGTGTCACTAATTTCCACTCTTTTGGTGGAACTCCTCCGGTGGCAAACAAGCCTTGCGCAGGCAACAACTCCGGAGCCCATCCTTCGGAAGGCAGGAAGAAGGCATCGGAAGAAAAACGGAACCCGGCTTCGCCAGCGGCGGAACTCTGAAATTCAGCGGAAAGATGGAGCGTATGGCGCTCTGAGACGTTCCACCGTTGCGGAAGCGCGAGCAGAGTGTTGCGGGGATTTGCAGGCGAGGCTTGCTCGGCAAGCGCGGCACCGTCCCAAGTGGCCTGCGCGACGGCGATGCGGAAGCTCCGTCGCCCAGCCAGGCGTAATTCGAGTGAGGAAATCGGCTGGTTGCCCGTGTTGCGAAGATTGTAGTCCGAGTCGACGCGAATTCTTGGATCGGGGCCCGGCAAGAACTGCACCCGGATTTCCTGCTTTTCAATCGAGTATCCCGGTCCCAGCGCCACGGCACAGGAAGAAACCCAAAAACCAACGGCCGCGAGAAGCAGACTAAGAAGCAGGCGAAGATGCGAGCGCAGCGCCAAAGCGACTCGATTGTAGCGGGGGAAATGAGAAGAAGCAAAAGGGATAAGCGGGGTTCAGATGTGGCAAGGAGCTGCAGGCGTCAGTGGGGCTTGCGGCCACGCACGCGGACAAAGGAAGTGTCTTTGTGATTGCGGGCGGCCTCACGGGAGCGAATTTCTTTTTCGGCTTGTTCGTCGGTCATCCCAGCATTGATGCGATCGAGGATTTGGCGTTCCGTCAAACCAGTATTTTTGAGCCGCGAAATTTCGGCGCTGGCCATGACCTGCTTGCCGTCCAAATGGCGCTGAAGAACGAGCTGAACCGTGGAGTCCGAGAGACCGATCAGCTTGAGCGTGACGGCGTCTATGCTGATGGCATCGAGCAAGTCTACGTGAGCGATATCGAGGATTTGCGACTCGGTGAATCTGGCACCAGCCAAATCGGCTGCAGACTCGCCGCTGATGAAGAGATGCTTGTGAACGTGCGCGGCGCTGACCAGCTCAACGCAAGTGTCATCGCTGATCCCTGCGTGCTTCGCCTTAAGGACTTGGGCGATTTCTGGGTCCGATACATTGAGCCCTTTGAGCTGCTCAATATTACTGGAGAACATGCCCGCTTGGTCGAGGGGGCGGTAGTCCGTGAGCGGATGCTGATGGCAGCCCACCGCCGCAAGTGCGCACACACCGAGAAGCAATCGTTGGTACCGCATATTTATATTGTAGGGGCCGGGAAGCGGGAAACGCGGGAGTGTGCTTGGGTGATACCCGGCTGAAAGGACAGGTCCCCAAAAAGCGGAAAATCAAATTTGGTAGACGCGTTCGACTCCGAACACTCCCGTGACTTTTCGGATGTTGGCTAGGATGGTTTCGAGCTGGCGGCGGTCGACAATTTCCAGGCTGGCTTCGATGCGGGCGTTTTGGCGGTCGGGGCGGCTTTCGAGACTTCGGATGTTGGAGCCCGCTCCGCTGATGACGGCCGTGATTTCAGCCAGAAGGCCAGCACGGTCCTTGCCGCGGATGGAAAGCTGAACGGAAAAAGTAGCCGCACTTTCGCCGCCCCATTCGACAGCGATGCGGCGCTCGGTTTGGTACATGAGGTTCTGCACGTTGGGACATGCGCGCGTGTGAACTGCGACGCCGCGTCCACGCGTGATGTAGCCCACGATGTCGTCGCCAGGGATCGGATTGCAACATTTTGCGCGGTAGACGAGCAGGTCGTCGTGGCCCTTGACGATCAAAGGCGCTTCGCCGAAACCGAGCATGCGCTTGACGGTCTTTACGAGAGTCGGCTTGGAATCTTCCGCTTCAGACTCTCCGGGCTTTTCCGGCTCGCCCAACAAGCGCGCGAGAACTTGGCGCGCGGAGTACTTGCCAAAACCAACTGCCGCGTAGAGGTCCTCTTGTTTCGAAAGGCCGTAATCGGCGAGCAGCTTGTTCCAATCCGCCTCGGGGATTTTCTTCAAGCCGCGGCCGAAGTGGCGGGAATCTTTCTCCAGCAGCTTCTTCCCCATGTCCGTTGCTTCTTCGCGCTCGTGCAGATTGATCCACTGGCGGATCTTGCTGCGGGCGTGCGAAGACTTGACGAAGCTGAGCCAATCCCGGCTCGGCGTGTGTCCTTTGTTGGTGAGAATTTCCACCACGTCACCGCTCACAACTTCATGGCGCAGCGACACCATTTGGCCATTCACTTTTGCGCCCACGCATTGATGGCCGACTTCGGTGTGCACGGAATAAGCAAAATCGACAGGCGTCGCCCCGCGGGGCAGCTCCAGCACGCGGCCTTTAGGCGTGAACGCATAAACTTCGACGGGAGCCAAATCCACTTTCAGCGTGGAAAGAAATTCGCCGGGCTCCTGCAACTCTTGCGACCACTCGATAAGCTGGCGCATCCAGGCTATGCGCTGGTCGTCATCCCCAGAGGCAGGTTTGCCGCCTTTGTATTTCCAGTGGGCGGCGACGCCTTCCTCTGCGATGCGATGCATTTCCTGTGTGCGGATTTGCACTTCAAAGGGCTGGCCGCCATGCAAAACGGTGGTATGCAAGGACTGATAAAGATTTGGGCGCGGCATGGCGATGTAATCTTTAAAGCGGCCCGGGACCGGGCGCCAAATGTGATGCATCACGCCGAGTGCGGCATAACAGCTTCGCTCTGAATCCGTGATCACACGCACGGCAAGCAAGTCGTACACCTGCTCGAGGCTGCTCTGTTGCCGCTGGATCTTGCCGTGCAGCGAATAGAGGCCTTTGACGCGCGCTTCGAGCTCCGCGGGAATGCTGCTCTCCACAAGCTTGGTGCGTATGGTGCCTTGCACTTCCTCCAAAAATCTCTGGTAGACAGGACTTTTCTCTGTGACCTCTTTTTGCAGGGCGAGAAAGGCGTCCGGCTCAAGAAAACGGAAGGAAAGATCTTCGAGTTCGCCGCGGATTACGCCCATGCCGAGGCGATGGGCGATCGGAGCGTAGATGTCCAAAGTTTCGCGGGAGATGCGCTGTTGCTTTTCGTGGCCGAGATATTCGAGCGTGCGCATGTTGTGCAGGCGATCGGCCAGCTTGACCATGACGACGCGAACGTCGTTGACCATCGCCAGCAGCATTTTGCGGACGTTTTCCGCCTGGCGGGTTTCCGGGGCGGTCATGTTGAGGCGGCTGATTTTGGTCACGCCTTCGACCAGGCGAGCGACGTCCGGTCCGAAACGCTCTTCGATTCGAGCGACCGGATACTCGGTGTCTTCAATGGCGTCGTGAAGAAGAGCGGCGGTCAGCGTGGTGGCGTCCATACGCATGTCCGCGAGGATGTGGGCGACTTCGAGAAGATGGGTGAGATATGGATCGCCGGAACTGCGGAACTGGTCGCGGTGGCGCTCCGAAGCAATTTCGTAAGCGCGGCGAACAACCCAAGGGTCTTCGGAAGGGCGGTTTTTGCGGAGTTTTTCGAGGAGTTCTTCGAAACGAGATTCCAGCTCGCGAATAGCGCGATCGCGCTGGAAGCTCAGCGGGACGTTACTGGGAGACGGCATGTTCAAGTATACGCCTGAAGGGGTGCGGTGCGCGAGAGGCGGAAGATCAGGATGAGGGAGCCGGGCGAAAACAGAAAGGACGCCATCGCAGGCGTCCTTTCTGCTAGAAAATCGATTTACTACTGCACATTCAGCAGGCTGGATCAGGGAGTCTGTTGCTGCTGGTCCAGGCGTTTCTGCTTGATCTCCTTGATCTTTTCGAGGAGCTCATCCGCTTGCTTCTCAAGAGAAGCGCGCTCGTCGGCGCTCTCCACCATGTCGGCCTTGCGGCGGTAGAGGAGGCTGAGATAGGCCATGGCGTCGTCATTGTCTGGTTTTAAGGAGATGGCTTTTTGCAGATCGGCGATGCCCTCATCCACGAGAGGACCATACTTGGCGGCGTAATCCGTGCGGACGGCAGGGGGCAGGGGCTGGTCTTCGTGGACCTGCTTCTTAATATTGTTCTTGTTGTAGTCCAGGCGCATTTGAAGATTGGCGTGGTAGGCCTCGTTCCAATCAATCACACCGATCCAATAATATGGCTCCGGATCATCCCCTTTGATCTGGATGTGATGCTGATGGTAAGTCTTCGATTCCTCGAAACCCTTTTCGTCATACGTCGGCGTGCCCGCCATCTGGTAGACCAGGGAACCGATCCCGTCGATAGCCGTCAGATTGTTTGGATCAATTTGCAAGATCGATTTGAATTCGTTGATGGCCTGTTCTCCGCGGGCTTTATTTTCCGCGGAAGGCGCGCCGGGAATATACAAGCTCGCGTATGCAGTGGCCAGGTAAACGCGAGCCATCATCAAACTAGGATCGAGTTCCGTGGCGCGCTTGAAGTCCTCGATGGCGGCGTCTGACTGGCCAGCCTTGAAGGCATTCACACCTTTGTTCAAGAGGTCTCGGGCCTTGAGCTTATTGCAGCCCGAAACTCCGACGGTGAGGATCAACAACGCGGCCAGAGCAGCGGTCCGGCGAGCAATACGAACTGACGCATAAGTCATCGAAGCATCCATCCCTGCTAGGATTCAGATCCGCCCTGCGAGGGGCCAATCTACACTATTTAGTGCGCGTTTTCGAGTTCCGGCGTCATCAGGCCCACCGTTGCTATTCCCGAGCCGCGCATCACGTCGATGGCCCGGGCGATAACGCCAAATTCGATGGCGCTGTCTCCACGGACAAAAGCAACGCGGCTTGCCCGCATCTTGAAAATCCCCTCAAGCCGGCCCTGGAGATCCTGCCACTGCACCGGGTCCTGATTGATGCGCAGCGTGCCGTCCTCAAAAACCTGCACAACAATCAATCCTTCGGGCGCAGGGGCCTTGGACTTGGAATCCGCCTGCTGGGGCAAATCCGCCGTTAGTCCAAACTCGGGCTTGGGGCGGATCATCATAAAGATGACCAGAAGCACCAGCAGAATATCGATCAGCGGAACCACATTCATTTCCGCAACCGGTCCCAACTTTGAACCGCCAAGTGAAATTCCCATGAGTCACCTCGCATGCAGTCAATTACCCCGCGAGGAGGACTCTCACACCCTGCGCCGGCCGAAACGCGGCCGAAGTGAAAAAGAAATCCTTACTAGTTACTGCCCGGCCTCGAGCTTGGCCGTGATCAAGCCGACTCTGTCGATTCCCGCGCCGCGCATAATGTCAATCGCGCGGGCAACTTCCATGAACAGTACATCGTTGTCGCCCTTGACGAAAGCAATTTTCTCGGCGCGCTCTTTGAAGATCGTTTCGAGGCGAGGACCGAGGCCATCCCAGGTCGTGTCTTCGTTGTTGATCTTCAACTTGTTGTTGACGAGCACCTGCACAACCACGGTCTTGTTCTCCAACTCCACATCCTGCTTTTGGTTCGGATTGGGCTGTGGCACAAGAGCGTCCAAGCCGTGAGGAGTGAGCGGAGTGATGACCATGAAAATAATGAGCAACACGAGCAAAATGTCGATGAGCGGAACGATGTTCATTTCCGCCATCGCACCGCCTTTATTTTCTCCAACAGACATTCCCATTGCGAATCTCCTGTCAGCCTACGTTTCGCGAGCTTTGCAGGCCATGAAGCCGCGCCAGGTGGGATCCGGCGCGGCCCTTCTGACTCAGCAAACGAATGGTGCTATCACTTCACACGCCTCAGCCGAACACCTCGCCAGCGGCTTCAATCACCCGATGGAGCTGGTGTTGCATTCGGAGGCGGGGCCGGCGTTCTGCGTTCTTGATTCTGTTCCGTCAAAAGGCCCAGCTGATCGACGCCCGCGGAGCGGATTTCATCCACCACCGCGACAACGTCGCCATACTTGGCCCGAGCGTCGCTCTTCACGTAGACAGTTTTATCGAGACGGGCGGACAGCATGTCTTTAACCTGCCCGGTGATGTCATCCTTGGTGATCTTCGTATTCTTCAGATAGATCGTCCCATCTCGAGTAACCGCTACGATAATCGCGTCATCTTTATCGGCGTCCTGCATTTCCTTTGCGTTGTTGACCCTGGCCATATCCACTGGCAGGCTCTTCTGCAACATAGGCGTGACCACCATGAAGATGATCAACAGGACGAGCATGATGTCGGCCATGGGAATAACGTTTGGCGACGCCATCTGCGCACCGACTTTTGGTTTGTAGCTCATGGGTTACCTTATTTCTTTGCGCCGCGACGCAAGATGAAGTAGTTGATCAACTCCATCGAGGAGTTGTCCATCTCGACGTCGAAAGCTTCGACTTTGTTCGTGAAGTAGTTGTAGGCCCACACGGCAGGGACGGCGACGAGGAGACCGAGAGCCGTGGTGACGAGAGCTTCCGCGATACCGCCGGCGACTGCCGACAGACCGGTCGCTTTGCTCGTTTCAATGCCCTTGAAGGCGTTCAAGATGCCGACGACGGTACCGAACAGTCCGACGAAAGGAGCCGTCGAGCCGATGGTGGCCAGCGCCGAAAGCCCGCGCTTCATTTCCGCGTGAACGATGGCGACGGAGCGCTCGAGACCGCGCTTGGCCGCTTCGATCACGTCGGCGTCGCTGACTTGCTGGGAAGCGGATTGGAACTCCGAAAGGCCGGTCGCCACAACTTTGGCGATGTGGCTCTTCTTGTTCCGTTCCGCGATGGCAATCGCTTCGTCCAGCTTGCCTTCCTTCAGGGCGCCGGCGACCTGCTGTACGAAAACACGCGACTGTTTGCGAGCCGCGCTGTACATCAGGGCGCGGTCAATCATTACGCCGAACGAATAAATCGAAAGAATGAAAAGGATCGCAACCACGATCCTGGGAAGTGTGCTCATTGAAGACCACATGCTCCGTAGATCCCAGGATGTTGCCTGAGATTGCAAGAACAGGGCCGCGTTCACAAACAGGGTCGCTACCATTCGTTTTGCTCCTTAGTTCTGATGGCCCCGGGTCTCCCAGGGTCAACGCGAGAGTTTGCCAAGCTTTGCCGCCCGGACCAGCGCGCCTGTCCCACGACCGGCACGCCAGACCGCTTACTGGTTCAGAGAGAAAATCACGTCGATCGTGGTGTCGACTTCGACCGGCTCGTTATTCAAAAGCGTCGGCCGATAGCGCCACTGCCGCACCGCATCGAGCGCGGATTGTACCAGCAGTGGATGCCCGGAGAGAACTTCGAGTTGCTGCACCGAGCCGTCCTTGCCAATAATCGCGTGCAGACGCACCGTGCCAGAGATGCGCGTCTGGCGAGCCAGCGGCGGATAGGTGGGCTGAACTCGGTTGATGATCATGGCAGCCTGCACTTGGCCGCCCTGCTTGATGCGCGTTTGCGTCGGCCGCGGCGGTGGAGGAGCTCCGCCCATGCCGCCGATGACGCCGCCAATCACGCCGCCCATTGAACCGCCGGGCACGCCGCCCGGAACGCCGCCTTGTACGCCGGCATCCATATCGGGCGCGTCTTCCTTAATAATCTTGATGTCCTTCGGAATTGCTTTCGGCTGCACCAGTTTGCCCGCGTCCATCAAATGGACTTGCGGCTTGACGTGCACCACTGCCGCAGGGGGCGGCGGAGGGGGCGGCGGAGGCGGTGGCGGCGGAGCGGTAAGCATGGTCGCCATCATCGTCTTCGGCAACGCTTCGGTGTAGATCAGCGGAATAAGAATCAGGATGCCCACGAGAACGGCTTGCACAACCATCGAGAGCACAACCGTCCATGGCTTGTTCGTCCGCTTCGTATCGCCTGACAGCACCATATCTTCAAACATAAATCCTACCTCCTCCCCGAAGGAGCAAGACGTCCTGCGACGCCTTCACTTCCGCGGGTTTTGTTTCCGGCTGCGGGTCCGGTGCCAACTGCGACGCCTTGTTGGCCGCGCCAGTGATTCCAGGCGACCACAAGCGGTGCAGCAATGCCAAAACTGGAGTACGTTCCTACCACAATCCCCACCACCAGGGCAAAGGAGAATGCACGAAGCACCTGGCCGCCCATCAAGAACAGCACGAGCACAGTAAGGAAAGTCAATCCGCTTGTCAGTATCGTTCGGGACAGCGTCTGATTAATCGACTTGTTCACTACGTCCGGAAAAGGTTCACGGCGCAGCAAACGATTGTTCTCCCGGATGCGATCGAAGATGACGATAGTATCGTTCATCGAATATCCAACCAGTGTCAAAAGCGCCGCGATAACTGTCAGCGAAATCTCGAAATGCAGCAGCGAGAAAAATCCCAAAGTAATCAAAACGTCGTGAAACACCGCAAGGACCGCGGCCGCCCCGTAGACCAACTGGAATCGAAAGGCAATATATACCAGCATGCCTCCCAAAGCATAGAGGGTAACGTAGATTGCCTGCCGGCGAAGCTCGCCGCCCACTTTGGGACCGACGACTTCTGAACCGCGAATCGCAAAGGAACCCAGCGCGTAGTTGTTTTTCAACGCCGCAAGGACGGGCGGAGTGACGCCATCCACCTTCGAGAGGTCGTCGAAATTCGTGAGCACGCCTTTGCTCACCGTGTCGCGATCATCCAAAATCTTTTTTGCAAGCTGCTGATAGCGGTCGCCGGCGTTACTCGATAGAAGCAGCGGGTCTTTGTCCGTAAAAAATAGGGTCAACGTAGCAGGAGTCGCGGAATTGAAATCGGGCTTGGAGGAGTTAGCAGCACCGTAGATCGCGTTCAGCGCATTGATGACCTGGGTCTTGCTAGCGTCGCCCGCTTCCTCGCCCTGGTTCTTCTGCTCGACGAAGATAAGCACTTCATTTGAGTTGGGATTCGCGATGTCACTCACGGACTGGATTTCGCTATTGCCGAGCCCCTGGGCGTTCAAGCCTGCGCGGATCTGGTCGATATTGGGAGGCTGAGCGAAGCGCACATCCACGTTAGTGCCGCCTTTGAAATCGATGCTATACCGGAGGCCGCCATGCATAAAGATGGAAGTCCAGCCCGCAATGAGCAAAATGCCGCTAAGCGCATAGAAATACTTGGCTTTGCCCATCCAGTCGATATTGGGCTCTTTGAATAACTCGATCATTCGGCTCTTACTTCCCTTCTTTAGACTCCACCTTGGGTGGAATAGTTCCCACTGCCTCCCTACGCAGCTTGGGGGAGACTGCCCAAGATAGCTATGACTCTATCGTTTCGCCGGCAACAAGACTTTGGCACTATACGTCCTGGTACCGGCTAAATGCTCAATTCGCCCTGGCGGTCCATCTTGGTCAAGTGATACTGGAAAATCGTCTTGGATACGTAGATGGCAGTGAAAACGTTGGCGATCAAACCGATCGTCAAGGTAATAGCAAAACCCTTGATCGGCCCTGTCCCGAATAGAAAGAGAAAGAATGCGGAGACCACGGTCGTGACGTGCGTGTCGATAATGGTCAGAAAGGCCTTGTCGAAGCCCGCCTCAACGGCCGAGGCTGGCGACTTGCCATTCCTTAATTCCTCTCGGATACGCTCGAACACGAGAACGTTGGAATCGACGCCCATGCCGATGGTCAGAATCACGCCAGCGATTCCGGGCAAAGTAAGTACCGCGCCGAAGGCGGCCAGCGCGGCAAGAAGTATGACCAGGTTAAGTATCAGGGCGAGAACCGCGTTGCCGCCCGAAAGCCGGTAGTAAAAGAGCATGAAAATCATCACCACCAGCAAGCTCAAAACCGAGGCTTGCACGCCGTGGCGGATGGAATCGGCTCCGAGAGACGGTCCAACGGTTCGCTCCGCGAGATACTTGACGGACGCGGGGAGTGCTCCAGCGCGCAGCACCAGCGCCAGCTCATGCGCTGATTCCTGGGTGAAATTGCCTTCGATCAAGCCGGAATCATCGATACGTGCATTGATGGTCGGCGCGGAAAAAACATTATGCTCGAGCACGATAGCCATCTGCCGGCCGATATTCTGCTGCGTGAAAGGCCCAAAGCGGCGTGCAGCATCAGCCGAGAGCGTAAAGTCCACAACCCACTGGCCAGGGTTGTTGGCGTTGCGGTTTTCCGTGGCGCTCCGAAGATCGCGGCCTGTGATGGCGGCTGCGCGGGTCAAGATGTACCACCCTTCGCTATCGGGCGGGCCACCGGGAGTCGCCCGTGCTGCGCGTCCGGGGACAAGTTCCGTACCGGCAGGCAATAGACCCCCGTGCTTGCTCAGCGCATCGGTTTGTGATGTATAGACAGTGGGATCTTCCACGAGTTTGAATTCAAGCTGGCCACCAGCTTGAATGATTCGTTTCGCCTCCGAAGGATCGCCCTCGCCAGGGAGTTGTACAAGAATTTCATTACTGTTTTGGCCTCCACGAAGCTGAATCGAGGGTTCCGTCAGTCCCAGGGCATTAATGCGGCGCTCGATGGTTTCGAGCGACTGCGTCATCGTGGTTTCTTGAATTTGAGCAATGGCCGCGCCGCGCAGAGTGAGTGTGTACCCGGAAGGATCGCCGGCGGCTGACGAAATATCCCAATAGTTCGCAAATTGCTGAACGATGTAGTCGTGGAATTCCGTATAGCGTGCGGGATCCACATTGCGCACCAGGATATGCGTGTCGTCCACGCGGCGCACTTCATCATAGTGAATGTTTTTGCCTCGCAGCCAGATCGTGACGCGCTCAACCATCTGGTCGGTTTCCTGCGCTATGGCTTCCTGCGTTTGTACCTGCAGAACAAGGTATGTGCCGCCCTGCAGGTCGAGACCGAGCTTGATCTGGTGCCCGAAGTTGTCTTTCAGTTGCGCCACGGACGTGGGAAATGTGGGAAGCCCCACGAGGCCATAGATGCAGCCGAGAACTACGAGCACGATGAAAATGACTTTCCACTTCAGATTGGGGTTCATGGTCAGAGAGTTGAGCGCTTGATCCGGCTGCGGGCGGGGTTAATTCGCATCTTCCGATGCCTCCACCTGCGCAATCGCCGAACGCGCGATGCGGATTTTTACCTGGTCGGCGATCTTAAGGATGACTGTGTCGCCGTCAATGCCATTGATGGTGCCGTAGATGCCGCTGTTGGTGACGACTTTGTCGCCGGACTTGAGCGCGGCGATCATCGCCTGCATCTTTTTGCGCTGCCGCTGCTGCGGCAGAATAAGCATTACGTAAAAAATGGCCATCACCACGACCATCATCACGAGAGGGTTGCCGAGAATGCTCCCCGCTCCAGGAGTCTGAAAAAAAATCGCCGCCATGATCGTCAAGAAAAGCATCGTTCCTTTCACTAATTTCGGGCCCGCCGAATACCTCTAGGGACGGAATCAGCCCGGCGGGTTTAGCTGCCCCGCTCTCACATCCCCCCGGATTCTCTGCTCGTGTTGCCGCGCAGGTCAGCCTCGGTGCAAACCGGGCTGCACTTGAAGAATCTCGGACGCTATTCCGGTCCAACGTTTCAGGCCGGACCTACAGCATAGCGCGCGTGCATCTCAGAAGAGAAATTCGCTAGGTTCCCAAACTCGATAGCCTCGCGGATTTGCTTCATTAAGTCAAGGTAAAAGTGGACATTGTGGTGGGTGGCCAGGATCGCCGCGGTGAGTTCTCCGGCGGCGAAAAGATGACGAAGATACGCGCGTGTGTAGCGGCGGCAAACGGAGCAGGAACAGTTCGGATCGGGCGGGCGCTCATCTGCAGCGTAACGCGCGCCCTTGATGAGCACGCGGCCTTCGCTGGTGTAAATACACGCGTGGCGCGCGGCGCGTGTCGGCAACACGCAGTCCATCATATCGATGCCTAGCGCGACGTAGTCGGCGATTTGCTCGGGCTTGCCGACGCCCATCAGGTAGCGCGGCCGGTCGCGTGGCAGAAGCGCGGTAACCTCACCGGTCATTTCGCAAGTGAGCGAGTGCGGCTCTCCGACGGCAAGCCCACCGACAGCGTATCCGGGAAAATTCAACGCAAGAAGTTGCCCCGCGCTCTGGCGCCGCAAATCCGCAAACGTCGCGCCTTGCACGATGCCGAACTGCCACTGCGCCAGCTCACCGTTGCGGCTCGCCTGCTCTAGAAAATACTTTCGCGCTCGCCCAGCCCATTCCGTTGTGCGCTTCACTGCAGCTTCAGCCTTGTCACGTGGCGCCGGCGTCTCAATGCACTCGTCGAGCACCATCGCAATATCCGAGCCGAGCGCCAGCTGAATCTCCGCCGCTTTTTCGGGCGTTAGCATGTGCTCCGACCCATCCAGATGCGAACGAAAGCGCACTCCCTCGTCCGTAACCTTGCGCAATTCGGAAAGACTAAAAACCTGGAAGCCGCCAGAGTCCGTAAGAATCGCGCGCGGCCAGGACATGAACTTGTGCAGCCCGCCGAGTTTGCGCACAGCTTCGTGCCCGGGCCGCAAATACAAGTGATAGGTATTGGAGAGGATGATCCCAGCGCCGAGCTCTTCAAGCGCTTCGTTGCGCAAACCTTTTACGCTCGCCTGCGTACCAACGGGCATAAAAAATGGCGTCTGCACCGCGCCATGCGGCGTGTTCAAAACGCCGCGGCGCGCACCAGTCGGATCAGTCTTTGCTACTTCAAACGAAAAACTCACCCCGTCAGTGTATCAGGAGAAAATCCAAGCAATTGTCGTGAAGAACAGATCAATGCAAATGAAGAGTCCAAACGCAATTCCCAGGGACTTACCGAGCGGCAGTTTCTTTGGATCGGCCGCGGAAAAGCCGTACGCAACGAGAATCACCGCCCAAATTCCGAAAACGTCGATCGGGGTAAGGAAGGCCGTTTGCCAGAGCGGCGCATCCGAGCCAAGAAAGGCAGCGGGGTTGGACGCGAGAACATTTTCGGGATCGATTGCAGCGGGGTCCTTGAACAGCGTAACCGGTATGGCTAACAGCTCTCGCAACCCCAGTGGCAAATGGGCAAACGCGACAATCGAGAAAGATGTTGCGAAATTCGTGCGTGCGCCGCCGACCAGCCGGTAGAGTCCCCAGTAAATAAGAGCAGCAAACAGCAGGAGCAACGGCCAGCCGATCACCGCACGAACATAGCGCGTGATTTTTGCCCGGCCGGCGGCTTGCTGATATATCGTCCCTTTTTGGTCCTCGGGCAAATTGTCAACCGCCCGGGAGGCAAATTTGTTTTTTGCGATTTGCTCCTTAGAAACTTCGACCCAATCCGCTTTTTGAACCAGCGCGATGTTGAGCCCGAACCAGATCACGAAGAGGACGATGAGCGGGGCCACCCAACTTGGTCGTCGGACGATATCCGCGAATGTCGGCTTGGGGCTGAAGAACACTCCGACCATCCGTCCGATTGCTCCGATCTGGGCTTGGGGCTTCGGCTCTGGCGCGGCCGGGGGTACGGCGGTTGTCGTTGCCATTGGAAAATCCTCCACCACGAGGGTATAAACGCTCTCTGCCAAGACATACGCAGGGAGCATCCCCAAGATTTCAACGAGCGGATTCTAGCCTGAACGAGCCAGCCTTGTCAGCCTTTTGGAGTGCGGCAGCTCTGCTGCCGCTTTTCCCGCCAAGTCGCCAGCCTCCACTCCGAAGCGAAGCTCAAGAGCCTGAATTGTCCCCTTTCCTCACCGTCTCCTGTTCTGTCCTTTGCTTCGAGTTCCATGATGTTTCTGGCAATCTCGTTGGGACCGAACGACCCAGCAACACGGCCCTTTTGTACCGGGGCACTTTCATTCCAGTCTTTTACGACCCTGAAAATCCCACAAGTTACATCGTGGCATGCGATCTCAATTACGAAATCCTCCTAGCCAACGAGAGTTCTTCTGTTGAATCTCCTAATCGCAGCTAACGCTTGTCGAGCGGTACGACGAATTTTAGCGCGGTGTGCGTCGCGGAGAAGCCGACAACTTTCACGTCTTTCAGTCCTGCTTTTCGGCCGGCGGCGATTACGTCATTCTCGGCGATGGTCTTTTGGCCTTTGGGATAGACGATCCACAGTGCTGTGGCGCCTTTCAGTGATTTGGCAATTTTCGAGACAGACGAAAGTGCTTTCGGTGAATTGGCGGCGAAGAAAATTGTGTCGGAGTCGGCGGCAACACTTTCTTTGCTCACAGTGCCGGCAACCGATCTCAATTCATCGAGAAAATCTGCCTCAAAGTTGCCGAGCAGCGAAACTTTTGCCCCGGGCTTCAATCCGATTTTTTCGATGCGCGTCTTCGGATGAAGTATCTTTTCGCGCCACTTCTCCGCCGCAGACCCAATCTCGAATACCGCCAATCCGCCCGCGGTCTGCAAGCGCAGTTCCCCGTCCACCGCTTTTGCCGACTTGATCGAGGCGAACGGAATCTTCAAACGAAAGTCGCCGCGAAAAAGCACTTCGCTGGTTTCCAGCAGCGCTTTTCCTTCCGACACTTCCTTCCCATACCGCACCGTGCATTTCAGTTCACTTCCCACGGCTCACTCGCCGATCCGCGGCTCTTCGCCAAATTTCTTCGCGAGAGACTTTAAATAGGATTCCATAGTGCTCGTCTGGCTGAAGACGAACCGCGACATAAACCGAAAAAACGGATTTGTAACGTAGCCGCGTTCCGTAATGCGCAAAGTCGCTCCGTCGGCGGCCGGCGTAATTTCAAAAGTCCATGTTCCTCCGAACGGCTGCGCCGGATCGGCGATGCGCGTCACCAATTTCCGTGACGGCGTCATTTCGATCGTCTCGAATGGAATCTTCCCATCGCTGGTTATTTCCAGATGCACCGGCAGACCGTTTCGGTCCGGCAGATGCTGCACGCCCTTTAATCCCTCTCTCCAACTGGGCATCGCGTCTACATCTGTAATCGCCTTCCAGATGACTTCAGGCGACTGACGGTAACGCCCGATGCGCGTTGCCACATGGTCCCGAGGCAGGAGCCAGCCGATCAAAGTCATAAGTATCAGCACTCCGGCCATACCCACGAACACCCACAAAACTGTTTTCATCATTCACCTCGCCGCCAAAATCCGAGCCCCGTCTCAAACAGGCAATCGCCCGCGCCGCGGCTTTCTCCTTTTCTCGAGCTCTTCCGTCTGCTCCGAAGCCGCCTTCGCCAAAAGGGCCAGGCCCGCAAGCCCCGCCGCTCGTTCTTCCGGCGAACGCCGCGCCAGCATCTTGCCGACGCGCTCCGTATCCAGCACGGAGTTCGCCTCTCGGACGCGCACGCCGCTCGCCGAAAGCCGCAGCATGAGCCGCCGCCCATCGCGCGCGTCGCGCGCGCGCGTCACGTACCCCTTGCGCACAAGCTGTTCGATCTGCAGCGACATCGTCGATGGCGTCACTCCCATGTGCCGCGCCAGCTCCAGCAACATTACCGGTTCGCGCGCGTCCAGATGATCCAGAATGCTTCCCTGGTGCGCGCTCAAAACTCGCCCCGATTTGGGGTCGCGAACGTGACGCCGGTGGCAAGCAAAATAAATCCTCGGATAAAACTGCATCAATTGCCTGACGGCGTCGCTTTGCATGTCTGCGAAACATAAGCCATAATAATTTGATTTGTCAAATCAAATTATTATTCCCGCCCTTTGCGAAGAAAATGCAAAAAATGGTTCGACCTAAGCGGTGCCCAGCCGCTCTGCTCCGTGTTGAGCACAGACCGTGCCATCGACTCTCCCTGAATCCTGCGAAGCCGCTAAAATGAATGGCTCACGATCTACCATGGCAACCGCAACGACACCCCGTGTGGACTGGAAACTGATCTGGGCGCAGCGCGGCTTCCGCTTTTTCTTTGTGGCCATGTTCATCTCGCTCTTCGGCAGCGGCATGAACTTCGTCGGCGTGAGCTGGTACATCATGGCCGCCACGCATTCGACGGTGAAAGTCAGCCTGCAGGTCATTGTCGTCACGCTGCCCGGCCTTTTCATACCGTTTCTCGGCGGCGTGCTCATCGACCGGTTCGACCGGCGTTATCTCGGCGTTTGCCTCGATATCGTCCGCGGCTTCTTTGTTCTTGGCGCCGCCTACATCGCGTGGAGCGGCCATTTACAGCTCTGGCATCTCTACGCCATGACGTTGATTACCGGCATCGGTTCCGCGATGTACTGGGCCACCGTCAACGCGCTCGTCCAGGAAGTGATTCCGCCCAGTGAGTTCACCGGCGCTAACGCCGCTGTTCTCGTCGGCGTGCAGAGCGGCATGCTGCTCGCAGGAGCCTTCGTGGGCTTTCTTTACGAACGCGCTGGCATCGGCGGCATTCTTTTTATCGACGGCCTCACCTACTTCGTCTCCGCGTTTTGTCTCTACTGCATTCGCCGCGGTTACGTTTCGCCGCGCGACCATCTTAAATATCCACGCGAATATTCCGAAGCCACCGAAGCTACCGCGGAAGCTCTCGAATCAGGAGAAAATCCTGAAGTCGCCGAAGCCGGACTTTCGCTGGCTGTGTATTCCGATTTGAAGGAAGGCTTCGCGTACCTTAAGCAGCAGCCGCTTGTGCGTGCTCTCGGCGTCACGCACTCGATCATGATGGCAGGAGTCGTCAGCGGCAACGTCGTCCTCGTAGCCCTGGTGAACGACATTCTGCACGCGGGCGCTCGCGGCCTGGGCTTTCTCGAAGCCGGCTGGGCTGTCGGCGCGATCACTGGCGGCATTATCGTCAGCCAACTTCGCACTTCACTGCGCATGCCGCTTTACGTCGCCGTCTGCGCCGTACTCGCCGTCGGCCACATGGCCACGCCGTTCGTTGCGTTTCTCACCGGCGCCGTCGCGATGCAAGCCATCTTCGGACTCTGCCGCGCCATCGGAGGAGTTACTGCACAGTCGGGGTTAATGTCCATCGTTCCGCGCCACTTCATGGGCCGCACGCAATCCGCCATGGCCATTTTCACGACGTGCGTGCAACTCGCAATGAGCATTGCCCTCGGCGTGGTCGCGCAAGGCGTTAGCCTGGTTGCAGGCTACGCCTTGCTCGCGCTCCTCTACGCTGGCGCTACGCTCTCCGCCTCCCGCGCCCGCCAGCTCATGCGTTAAACTTTGGAATTAGCTTCTCCCGTGAGCGAGGCCCCGTGGAAATCAAAACCATTCAACCATTCCTGCACTATTTTGGAAATGTTCGCGAGCGCACCATGCGCGTGGCGCGCTGCATCCCGCCGGATAAAATCGATTGGACTTACGCGCCCGGTAAATTCACGCTCGGCGACATCTTGCGGCACCTTGCCGTAGGGGAGCGCTACATGTGGGCCGAAAATGTGCAACGCCGCCCGGCACGCTACACAACCCACGGCAAGGAACTCGTCGACGGCTATGAAAACGTGATCGCGTTTGTCGAACGCCTTCACGCCGAATCCACGGAAATCTTCGCTCGCCTCACCGACGAAGACCTTCAGCGCAAATGCAATACGCCTGACAACGCGTCTATCACCACCTGGAAATGGCTCCGCCTTATGCCCGAACATGAAATCCATCATCGGGGCCAAATTTATATGTATCTGGCAATGCTGGGAGAGAAGACGCCGCCGCTCTACGGCCTGACCTCGGAGGAAGTTCGCGCTCGCGCAGTGGTGGATTGAGGCACCTTCAGAAAATTGAGAGCCTCGCCAAATGTCAGATATCGAATCTGGAGAGTCCCTTAGAAAAGTGGCAGCTGGGCTGCCGCACTCCAAGTTCAGGCAGGCTTGGGCGTGGGCGTCGCTGGAGCGCTCGGCCGCACAACAGAGTCCTGCCCCAGCAAATCCACCGCCGCCTGGTTTAGCTTCGCGCGCATCTGGTAGCGTTCGTTCGCGCGCGTGATATATCTCACGGCAATTTCAATCCCGCCGACGACCGGCTTCACATTGATGGCTGGCGCGGCGGTCAGAGTATGCGCCGTCTCTTTCGAGCGCGAGACTCCCTGCCATTCCTTCTCGGCCTGCTTGGCTGTCTCCGCCGTTGCTTCCAGGACTTTCTTCTGAATCGCGTCAACGATCGGGTAAGGATCCCGCCCCGCCGGCAGCACCACTTGCAGTTCGTCCCACAACCATTGTCCCGAAGTCGAAAAATTAAAGTAGTGCCCTTCGATCGCAAAACTATTTGTGAACGTCACACGCCGCCCAGTGGGATGACCTGAGTCCGTCCAATTTCCAGTCTCGAGCAGCACCGTATGAAACATTCCGAGCTCGACGACTTCTCCCGTCACTCCGTTAATCTCCACCCAATCGCCCAGACGAATCCCATTTTTCCCCATCAAGACAAACCAACCGAGGAAGCCCACAATGAAATCTTTCAGCGCGACGGTCAACCCTGCGCCGGCTAATCCAAGAAATGTCCCCAGTTGACTCGGCGGCCCGAAAATCACCAGCAGCACCAATAGCACTGCAAACACCTGAATGGACACGCGCGTAACCGTCCGCAATGTCTCCACTTGCCGCCGATCCAAGGAAGTCTTGCCGAGCAAACTCTCTAGCCAACGGTCAAAAAACATCAGCACCAACGCGATGCCGAGAATGATCAGTGCCCCGCGTAGCGTGAGATAAATCTCGTTGCGGCGCTGCCCCTCCAAGACGTTCAGCCACTGCCCGTAGATGTTTGCGAGCTGTTTGTTGGCGTCGACTCTCTTGTCGAACGAAGCCAGGCTCTTCTGGTCCGCGGAAATTCGCTTTGTTTTTTGCAGCAGATCGCTGGACTCATCGTGGTTGCGCTGCGCATGAACGTCTTGCCGCGGCTCCGTGGCGTTCTTTGCGTGGTGCGCCAGCTGCGGCATCGCCGCCTTCGCCGCGTCGATCTTCGCATCCAGCGCATCGTGTTTTTTCGCGAGATCGGCAGCGGCGGTCTCGGCCGCCTGCTGTGCCCACAAGAGCAGTTGCTGTTTCTGACGCAGCAGCGACCACTCCTGATAACGGTGCAGCAGTCCAGAGTGATATTGCGGCGGCGCAACATTGGTTGCCGCCGTAACTCCAGTCTTCTCTGCCGCTTTATGCTCTTGCTCCATCTGCTGGATGCGGTCTTCGGGGTCGCCGCCTGCGCGAATCAAATCCTGCTTTGCGTCGTCGACTTCATCCTGTGCAAGATTCAAATCCTCTTGCGCGATGGCCAGGTTGTCTTGAATCTGTTCCTGCTTTTCGCCCTTCGCTTTAGCTGCCGCGTCCGTCAGTTGCGACACCTGCGACTGCTCGTCCTCCAAAACTTTCTGCGCCTTCTCCAGCCGCGCCGCAATCTCTTTCGCTTCCCCCTTTAAAACCGGTGGGTGCTCTTTTGCGTCGTGCAGCGCCGCCGCAAACGCCAAATCCACTTCAAAGTCCGCCAGGCGCAGCGCCTCATCGGCAAGAGGCTTTTCTTCTGGCGTGAGCGAGAGCTGCGCAAGTTGCTGCGCCCGCTTCAGCGGCGTCTGGTCTACCAAGTTTTCTGCCTGAAGGTTTCCGAGCGCACCTGGATAGATTCGGGCAGTGACATACGGCTGCCGCATTCGATACAAGCCGTACACCGTGGCGAGCATCAGCGCAACGAGCGCAATCGCAGTGATTTTTGTTCCGTTTCTCATTCGTCCTCGATCGGTAGGGGTCCAGCCATTCTAATACGCGCATAGCTTCAGCGAAACGCGCATCTTCGCACTAACTCATTCGAAATTGCGCCAGGGATTTCTTTCGTCGCGCCTCATTCCCTCGGCTACGCTAACTCAGAGACGGAAGAGGCCCAACGTGGATTCGCGCCTGCCCAAAATGCTGTTCGTGCTGCTCGCCATTTTTGCAGCGCTCTATTTTTCTTCGTACTATCCGCGCCTGCCCCATGAAGTCGCCTCTCACTTCAACAGCCGCGGCATCCCCAACGGCTGGCAATCCAAAATAATGTTCTTCGGATTTTTCGTTGGCGCCCTGGTGATGGCCACGGTCCTCGCCTTCGGCCTACCGCAAATCATCAAGAGCATACCCATCGAGTTGGTCAATATTCCAAACAAAGCCTACTGGCTCGGTCCAGATCAATCAGTTGCCACGCTGGAATTCTTCAGCGCCTGGTTCGCGTGGTTCGGCTGCGCCGCTCTCGTGCTCCTTCTTTTTACTTTCAATTACGCGGTGCAGTCCAATCTGCACCCTGAACATCGCCCTGACCCCGACCAGATGCTCTACGCCGTCCTCGGTTTTGCGGCCTTCGCAGCGGTATGGATCACGCGCCTAGCCACGCGCTTCGGCCGCGTCCCACCCGATGGTTTCCCTCCAAAATAAAAACGCCCCGAACAGGTCGGGGCGTCTCGATTTTGACTTTCAACTCCTCACCACTCACTTCTTTCTACAAATAATCCCGCGAAGGTCCTTCCAAGAAGGCCCGCAACTTCCGCGACCGCGACGGATGCCGCAGCTTGCGAAGCGCTTTCGCTTCAATTTGCCGGATGCGCTCACGAGTGACAGCAAACGACTGCCCAACCTCTTCCAACGTATGTTCGCTGCCGTCATCCAGACCAAACCGCATCTTAATAACTTTTTCCTCGCGCGGCGTCAGCGTCTTCAAAACAGAAGAGGTCTGCTCCTTCAAATTCAAATTGATGACCGCGTCGGACGGCGAAACCACGGCCTTGTCCTCGATGAAATCCCCGAGATGCGAATCTTCTTCTTCACCGATCGGCGTTTCGAGAGAAATCGGCTCCTGCGCAATCTTCAAAATCTTTCGCACCTTTGACACCGGAATGTCCATGCGCTTGGCAATTTCTTCCGAAGTCGGCTCGCGCCCAAGTTCCTGCACCAACTGGCGGCTCGTGCGCACCAGCTTGTTGATCGTTTCGATCATGTGCACGGGAATACGAATCGTGCGCGCCTGATCGGCAATCGCGCGCGTAATCGCCTGCCGGATCCACCACGTCGCATATGTCGAAAACTTATATCCGCGCCGCCACTCGAACTTGTCAACGGCCTTCATCAAGCCAATGTTGCCTTCCTGAATCAAATCCAGGAATTGCAATCCACGGTTCGTATATTTTTTCGCAATCGAAACCACCAACCGAAGGTTGGCCTCAATCAATTCCTTCTTGGCCTGTTCGGCTTCCGCTTCGCCGCGGTGGATGAACGTCAGCGTGCGCTTCAGCTCGGTGAGCCCAACTTCACTCGCCTCTTCTATATCCTTTAGCTCCGTCCGCCGCGTGCGCAATTCCTTGCGAGCTTCCGCCGCCACGTCGCCTTTCGCCGCGTCCACGCGCCGTTCCAGCCGTCCCGCTTCGCGTTCCAGCGACTGCAATCGCTCAACGGTTCCGCGCATCTTGTCGATCAACCGCTTCTTCTCAAACGGGTTGAAATCGATCCCGCGAATCTCGACGGAAATCTCGACGCGCGTCCGCGACAGCGCCCACTTCGCTTTCATGTACGGCTTTTTCTTCGCTTTCGCCGTGGTATCGAGCTTCTCCGCTTGTTTTAGCGCCAAGTCATACAACTTCGCGATCTTGTCGATGTACTTCAGCGTCTGCTTCGTCTTGTTCGCTATTTTTTCTTCGGTAAGCTCTTCGTCGTCAAACTGCACGATCTCTTTGATCGACCGCGCGCCCTTGCGCAAATCCTCGCCCACCGCGATCAATTCCTTGATCACAATCGGCGACCGTGTGATCGACTTCATCACCACCAACTGCCCGCGCTCAATGCGCTTCGCGATGGTCACTTCGCCTTCGCGCGTCAACAGCGGCACCGTGCCCATTTCGCGCAAATACATGCGCACTGGATCGTTCGTCTTTTCGAGAGAGCCCGGCGTCAAATCCAGATCGCTGCCGCCTTCGTCCGAATGCGCTTCATCCTTGACGACCGCGTCGCGATCGCCGCCCTCCGTCGACACTTCCACCGCGCGCGCGGCCTTTGCCGACGCCTGGTCCTCGTAAATCTCAATGCCGTTGCGTTCAAATGTAGTGAGGAGGTCGTCGATCTCTTCCGAGGAATGAACTTCTGCCGGAAGCGAATCATTCACTTCGTCGTAAAGCAGATATCCGCGCTCTTTGCCTACCGCAATGAGCTGCTTTACCGCATCATATTTTTCTTCAAGACCCACTGCCGCCACAAATTCCTCCAGGCTTCCTCGCGCGATCCCAAGTGCTACCGATCAGCGCCGCCGAAAACTTTTACCCCGCAAAGACGCAGGCAGTATGCCACGCTGGCGCAGCCAATTCCTCTGCGGTCACCGAAAAGAACAATGGGGAATCCCCCATCAGATCGCTCGTCTTTTTGTGAAATCCTCTATGTTGCGCCGCGCTGCCAATTCCCGTTCGCCCTGCATTTCGCCCGTTGGTGCGCTCTCAGAGTACGGTCCCGCGCCTCTAAGTACATCTATATAGATGCAGTTAGGTGCGAAACCGTTACTCGCGAAACCCTATTACGCTACACGCTTAAGTCCACACTCGTCAACATTCAATCGGTGGAAATCTGTGGGAGATTATTGTCCAAGACCGCTTAGATAACAGTTGTGCCCACATGTGTAAGATGTTCCCCGTATAAAAACGACTCACTCAAGATGGCATCCGTCTTCTCACACGCCGTCGCCGCCCTCGGCATCGGCGCATGCTTCTACCGGCCCGGTACCCCGAAGCAGGTCTGGGTGGCCGGAGCGCTCTGCTCGGTCGTTCCCGATCTCGACGTCATCGGCTTCCACTTCGGTGTCCACTATGGTGACTTCTGGGGACATCGCGGCTTCACACACTCGATTCTTTTCGCTGCACTTCTAGCCACCTTGGTCATGCTCATTGCGTTCCGACGAGGAGTTCCGGGCTTGGGTCGATTGGCCCTGTGGACCTATTTCTTTCTGGCGACAGCCAGCCACGGCCTCCTCGACGCCATGACTGACGGCGGCCTCGGTGTCGCCTTCCTCTCACCCTTCAACAACACCCGCTACTTTCTTCCCTGGAGGCCGATTCGAGTCTCGCCTATTGGCATCGCCCGTTTTTTCAGTCACCGCGGCCTGGAGGTAGTGCAAAGCGAATTGCTCTGGATTTGGCTTCCGGCCGCACTTCTAATTGTGTCGGCTTGGCTCATTCACCGAAGATCCGCGGCGTCCCCTTAGCTTAGGATGTCACCTTTGGTTCGAGTTCGCCGCGGAATCAAAGCGAGGACGTAAGGGCATCCAGCTTTTTCTTCACTTCGGGTGCGGCTTTCGACTCCGGGGCGAGCTCCAGATACTTTGCATATGCGTTTCGGGCCTCGGCATTCCGGTTGAGCTTGGCCAAAGAGTCTCCGAGGTTAAGGTAGGCAACCGCCCGCTCCGGGTCAACCTCGAGCGTTCTATTGAACCAGTACAAAGACTCCTCGTACTTCCCCATTTTGTAGTACGCAAAACCCGCATTGTTCGCGAAAACGGGGTCGGCGGAATTTTTCACGGCCGCTTCCTCGAACTTCGCGATCGCCCCTTCGAAGTTCTTTTGTTCCATCAGCTGCATGCCCTCTTTGTTCCGGGCCGTTGCCACTGGATCGGATGGCGGGGCTGGCTTCTTCGATCCACCGACTCTCTGGTAGCGCCCCTCTGAAAAGGCATACCTGACTTTCTTGCCTTTTTCATCCGTGATGACCATCTCTTTCGGACCTTTTCCGGCGTCGACGATGTCGGCGTCTCCATACATGGGGCACACCGCCGCGTTCCGGTTGTGGTCGATCGCAAGAACGTCCATGGCCGTGCATGTATCGCTCTGGCGGGTGATCTCGATTCCATCGAGATCGAAATCATAGAAGACCGTGTACTGCATATTGTTTCCCCAGGCAGAGGTAACGTCGATCTGCAAGTTTCCATTGCGCAGAAGATCTACATAACCCCATCTGCCATGCGAGGAAGCCAGCACGGGACTCTCCCAAAGATATTTGTATCCGCCGTCTCCCAATTCTCCGTAAACGATCCGGCCCGCACCGAAAGTGTAGTGATGCTCCGGGTCGGTGTCTACCACCAACGCGACAGCAGATTCGCGCTCGGAGCCTTGGCGCATCTTATGAATATCGATGTTGATGGTGACAGCCAGCTTCGCTACTCCGTCCGGACCACCATCGTAGGGACTAGAGAGCGAAACCAGGTGAGAGCGTTGAAGGATGAGATCGGTGATTTGGCGCATCTCGGCATCGGTCGGTTTGCGGGAATCCGGAAGCATAAGCGCCTGGACACGAATACTCAGACTTGGCGTCTTCCAGCGGTAGTACAAATTCGTCCGGTTTGGCGTGAACGCACCGTCCCGGGTCAGCAGCACGGCGTTGGGCAAATGAAAAGCTTTCAGATGTTGGGCTTTCAGAGCATCGTCCAGCTTGTCGGCTGGCGTGCCACAGACGGAGGGATCAGGAGGCTCGGCTGCGTTGCCGTCCCAGAAGACCGGCTTACCCCACATATTGCGCAAGCAATCCTGAACCTGATCATGCGGCTTAGGCGCAGCCGAATCGGACTGTTGCGCCGGGGCGCAGGAACCCCACAGACTCATATAGAGCAGCAAACCGCCGCCGATTGTCCTTTTCACAGTTTGTACTCCTCGCGCCTACCCGTATGCAGACCTTCCGGGCTTCGGCGAAACAAACTAATTGGGACAGCATTGCCATTTCCACGATAGAGGACTGAGGAATCCCATTGCCATTCCCAATATTGCCGAGCGTGCGCGGAGAGCCAACGTACCTGTTCCATTTCACACTGGGGCCCCTTGCTCCCCTCTGCTAGCCCCATTCTAGGTTTTTTGCGAGTCATCAACTTGGCGGCAGCACACCGAGCTTCTGGCCTATACTCCTCCCATGCGGCAAAAAATCTTGGCCTTTTCTTCCTTATTAGTTTTCGTTCTTGCCTTCAGCGCATCTCTGTTCGCCCAATCCAATCCCAACTGGACGGAGCCCTTCCCCCCGTTTCGCATCGCGGGCAGTCTGTACTATATAGGGAGCAAAGGGCTTGCGAGTTATCTGATCACCACCCCGGAAGGCAACATCCTCATCAACAGCGATCTCGAAGCCAATGTGCCCATGATCTCCGCTAGCATCGAGAATCTCGGTTTCCATTTTACGGACACGAAGATTCTTCTCATTAGCCACGCGCACTGGGATCACGATGCCGGGAGCGCCATGATCTGGCAGATGACCGGCGCGAAGTACATGGTGATGGATGCGGACGTTTCGGTGGTCGAATCCGGCGGCAAAACCGATTTTCAGTACGGCAACACACCCAGTTCGCTTTACCGGCCCGCCAAAGTCGACCGTATACTTCACGATGGCGACGAAGTGAAGCTTGGTGGTGCCGTGTTGGTGGCTCACCTCACGCCCGGCCACACCAAAGGCTGCACCACCTGGACGATGCAGGTTACCGATGGCGGCAAAACCTACAGTGTGGTGATCGTCGGCAGTCCCAATGTCAATCCGGGCTACAAACTTGTTAGCAACTCAGCCTATCCCCAGATCGCCGAAGACTACGAGCGCATGTGGCGCGTACTGAAGTCTTTACCATGCGATATTTTCCTCGGTGCTCATGGCAGCTATTTTGGCCTCGAAGAAAAGTACCCTCTTAGGAAGGAGGGCGGCGCAAACCCGTTCGTCGATCCTGACGGATACAAAAGGTTTATCACCCAAAAGGAACAAGAGTTCCACAACGAATTAGCCAGACAAAAACTCGCCGCCAAATGAATCATTTAGTACGCAAGAAGCCTCCCCGATTCTTCTTGACAGATTGTTACTCGATGTTATAATACCCTTTGGGTAATGACTTGCCCACTCCGGTAGCGCCAGCATCTTGCTGGCGTTTTTGCTTTTAAAGCCTGCAATCGACCGGAGCCTTTCTACGTCGGAAAACCCGAAAACCCGGTCGCGCTGCTAAGACCCGTCGATTTTACAATTTCCCTGCGCGAGTTATGTTTACTTGCAAGCTCTTTAGAATGAACAGTTCCGAAAAACATCCGAAAATGCTCATTCTAAATGGCTTACAGGAAAGCCTAAACCCTTTAGAATCCGCGTTTACGAAAACAGGGGAGGGGGAGGGGAGCGCACGGGCAGTTACTGCCAACCAATTATTTTCCAAACTAGCCTAGTCGGCCGCCTACCTAGCCGCCGCAAGCCGGCGCATCAGGTCCTGCTTCTTCTCGAGCAGCCCGCGCATTTCTGTCACGGGGGGGTTAGCCTCGATGCTACGCTGCACTTCGGCCAGTTCTCGCTCGGCTTGCCGGTGCTGCAAAGCCTCGACGCAGCTGACCGCCTCTTCCCAGGTCGGCTCGCTAGCCTCCTCGAAGAGAATCTCGAAAAGCATGCGCTTGTCGCGTTCTTCGAGTTGTGTAGCGACTTCCGTTGCCTGCATCGGTTCATCGGCTAGGCTCGCAACGATCAGCGCCGCGAAAACTTTCTCGGTCTCAAGGCCGAGATAGAGCTGAGCCGTTTGAAGCCGCTGCGCCAGTTCGCGGCGAAATCCTTCGGCCTCCGCTAGCATGCGAATCAATCGCCGCTCCACCGGCTTTGCCGAGCGGCCCACCAGCTCCGGCTGAATCTTCAATTCACTGTGTCGCTGTGTGGCGGCTTTGCTCAATGCAGCACGCAACACCGGCTCGTCCAGGTGCAGCTGTTGCGCAATCCGCGTCGCCCACTCCGAGCGGAGAATGGTATTTGGAATTTTCTGAACGTAGGGCAGAAGAAAATTTACGGCGCGCCGCTTCCCTTCGCCTGTCGTCAAATCCATCTTGCGGGCGCGGGCAATCAAGTAGTCCACGTACGGCGGAGAATCTTTCAGCAATTTTGTGTATTCCTCGACGCCCCGCTCGCGAATGAACAAATCCGGATCGGCCTTCTTGTCGCCGACAGGAGGGAGCGCGAGCACGCGCACCTCGAAATCCTGCTCAAGCAGCAGCGCAACGGACCGCTCTGCCGCCATCTGGCCCGCGTTGTCCGGGTCGTAATTAATGATCACGCGCTTCGTAAAACGGCTCAGCAATTTAATTTGTGGCTCGGCAAGACTCGTCCCGCAGCTTGCCACCACGTTGCTGATTCCCGCGCGCGCGACGGCGATGGCATCCATATAGCCCTCGACCAGCACCGCGAAATCCGACCGCCGCAGCGCTTCCTTTGCGCGGTCCATGTGATACAGCACGTTGCTTTTGGAGTAGATTGGCGTCTCGGGCGAATTCATGTACTTCGGCATCTCATCGCCGAGCGCCCGGCCGCCAAACGCCACAATCTTCCCCGAGTCGTTCGCGATTGGAAACATGATCCGGCGGCGAAATCTGTCGAACAATCGACCGCCCTGTTCGCCACGCGAGATCAGTCCGGACTCGACAAGCAATTTCTCTGGATATTTCTGCCTCAGAACTCGTAACAACGCATCGCCGTCGCCCGGCGCATAACCGATTCCGAAACGGTCAATCGCCTTGTTGTCCAGGCCGCGGTCTTCGAGATACGCGCGTGCCGCTTTTCCCTCGAGCGTCCCAGAAATTTGCTTCGTGAAAAACGTCTGGGCCTCGCGGTGCATTTCGACGAGCGCCGAACGCTGCTGATTCTCCTGCCGCTCCTCCGGCGAACGCTCCCGGGGCCGCGGAATCGCAATCCCGCATTTCTCAGCAACGGTCCGCACCGCATCAGGAAACGCAGACTTTTCCAGCTCCATCACAAAACTAAAAACGTCGCCGCCCTTGCCGCACCCAAAACAATAAAAAATCTGCTTGATCGGCGACACCGTAAAGGAAGGACTCTTCTCTTGATGAAACGGACAAAGCCCTGAAAAATCCTTGCCGGTCTTTTTCAAACGCACGTATTCGCCCACCACGCGAACAATGTCCGCCTGCTGCTTCACCCGCTCCGCGAATGATCCCGCTTCCGCCATGGGGTCCTAAGCTCGCAATTCTACAACTGTGATGGCTTTTCCGCCGTGCTCTTCGGTCTCGAACGAGGTGCGCTGAACAAGCGGATGCGACTTGAGGAATTCGCCGAGGCCTTTGCGCAGCGCGCCAGTTCCGTGGCCATGAATAATGCGCACGCGCGTCTGATTCGCCAGCGCGGCTTCATCGAGATATTTGTCGACGCGCTCGGTTGCTTCTTCCACGCGCATGCCGATTACGTTGATCTCACCCGAGGAAACGCCTTCGCCAGGCTGCGATGTGACGGTAACACTCCCGCGGCCCGATGATTGTAGGGGCGCGGCTTGCCCCGCCCGCACGGCACCGCCGCCAGCCGACTGTTCGACACCGGTAATTTCATCGACGGCAACTTTCATGCGGAGCGGGCCAGCTTCGATTTCTGCTGAGGAGCCGTCTAGTCGGCGAAAAATTACCGGCTTGCTGAAACCACGGACGCGAATTCTTGCACCGGGCTGCAACCTGTCCGCGCGAATCGGTTCTTGGCTCGCGGAGGCTGTGCCCAAATCCGCTTGGGAATCGGAGATGGTTTGGACGAGCGCGGCGTTCAAGTCTTCACGGGCTTCGCTGCGGATATCCTGGCCTTTGCGTTTCGCGGTTTTTTCGAGTGAGGCGCGCAGTTCGCGTTCTTTCACGGCTTCGATCACGCGGGCGACATTTTCATCGAAACGTTTCTGCATTTCTGCGAACTGCGCTTCGAGTTCCTTGATGCGTTTTTGCTGGCGCTCGATCCATTCGGTGCGAAGCTTCTTGCGTTCCTCTTCGAGCGCGTGCCGCTCCGCCGCCATCTGCTGTTGCATGCGGTCAAGTTCATCGCGGCTACGATGCAAATAGGCAATCAAGTCGGCGGCTTCACGCGATTCAGGAGTCAGCAACAAACGGGCGCGCTCAATGATAGACGTGGCAATTCCCAATCGCTGCGCAATCGCGATTCCGCTCGAGCCGCCCGGTACGCCGACCATAAGCCGGTACGTTGGCCGCAAATTTACGTCGTCAAATTCCACGGCCGCATTCACCACGCCCGATGTCGTCGAAGCATAGGTCTTTAGCCGATCGTGATGCGTGGTCGCCAGCACGATGCAATTCTTTGCGCGAAATTCATCGAGCAGCGCCACTGCCAACGCAGCGCCTTCTTCTGGTGCCGTCCCTGTGCCCATTTCGTCGACCAGGGCCAGCGATTGCGGCGTCGCGAGATCGAGCATGGTCTTCAAATTCAACATGTGTGCGGAAAACGTCGAGAGGTCGGCGGCGATGGACTGTTCGTCGCCGATGTCCACAAGTACGCGGTCGAAAATCGGCAGCACCGCGCGCTGCGCCGCCACGGGAATTCCGGATTGCGCGGACAGCGCCGCGAGTCCCGTCGTTTTCAGCGCGACCGTCTTCCCTCCGGTGTTCGGGCCGCTGATGACCAGAACTTTTTCCGAGCCGCCCAGCACGAGAGTCATCGGTACGACAGCGCGATCTTCGCGACGCAACTTGTCTTCGAGAACGGGATGCCGCGCCGCGACCAAACGCATTTCCCCGGAATCAGAGAACTCCGGCATCGCCGCATCGAAATCGCGCGCAAATCTCCCGCGCGCGAATACTCCGTCAAGCTCCGCGATGGTCTCCGCTGCCGCGAGCAAGGGCTCGCGTATGGCCTGGAGTCGTTCCGTCAGTTCGCGCAAAATTTTTAAGATCTCCGCAGATTCGCCCTCGGCAAGTTGCACGAGTTGGTTATTCGTTTCGACCGTCTCAAACGGCTCGAGAAAAACGGTCTGCCCCGTTCCGCTCGCACCATGCACAATTCCTGGAACGCTGCGGCGGTTTTCCGCGCGTACCGGAATCACAAATCTTTCGTTGCGCAGAGTTACGTAATCTTCTCCGGCCTCCGCATTGCGCGAGCGCAGGATTTGCTTGAGCGTCTTCTGAATGGATTCCCGCGTTTGCATGATGCTGGCGCGAATACGCCGCAATGCCGAAGACGCGTCGTCGCTAAGCTCTCCGCTCGGCAGCAAACATCGTCGAATCGCCGTGAGTGGTTCGCGAAAATCGCCAAGCGTGCCGACACGCGCCATCAGCAACGGAAACTTCGCCGCTTCTTCCCGGAATTGCCCGCGCAACCATCCCGCGGTTTCGAGAAGCGATGCAGCACCCAGCAGTTCCTTAGCTTCGAGAACGACTCCCGGCCCCTCGATTTTTTCGAGCCACTCCTGCGGATCGGCCAACCCGCCAAATCCCAATTCACCGCCGCCGCGGAGCCATTCCCTCGCTTCGCGAATCAACGCAAACGCCGCTTCGAGCGCGGCGCGGTCCGTTCCAAACTCCAGCACGTCCACAGCCCGCCGTCCCGGCGCACACGTCGTCCGCAGCCGCAACAACTCGCGCAGCTTGTCAAACTCGAGTACGTCTTGTGCCGTCCGCGACATTTATTTTTATCCGAATCTTCCACTCTTGGGCTGCATCACTGTTTTGCAGGCCCGATCGTTGCTGCTCCCTCATCAAATTCTTCGATCATCGCGACGCAGAGCCCGTTCAACGCGTCGGCCGCTTCGTGGCTTTTTCCGCCTTGATTATTGCTGAGGAATGAAAAGATCAGACGACGGCCGCTTGGCGTTTCCGCAAAGCCGGAGAGCGTCCTCACATGTTCCACAGATCCTGTCTTCGCATGAATTCTGCCTGCTGCGACTGTGCCCTTCATGCGGTCTTGCAGCGAACCGTCGATGCCAGCTACGGGCAGCGACGCATAGTACGGCGCGAACCACGTCTGACCTTGCGCGTACTTGAGCAGAGTCACGATCGCGCGCGGCGTGACTAAATCGTGCCGCGAAAGTCCCGAGCCATCCGTTTGAATCACGTCGTCCGGCGCGATTCCCACGGAGGCGTAAAAGTCCTGCGGAGTCTTCAGCATTTCTTCCGGAGTATTCCACAATCCGTTTTGCCGCGCGGCGGTTCGCAGCAGCATCTCGGTGTGCAGGTTTTGGCTGATTTTGTTGATGAGCTTCACAGAATCACCGAGCGGGACGGAAACATGTTCCGCAAGAACGGTACGCGGCGTGACATCCGTTTCCGCAACGTGAACCGCTCGAATTTTTCCATCGAGTTTTACGCCGCGTTCAGCCAGCATTCCAGCGAACACCGACGCGGCGTGTTGCGCCGGTTCTTCAATGGCCAGCACCAGCTTGCGGGGAGAGCTTTTTGCAGGCAGCGTGCCTCGAACCACCACTAGATTCGCGCCGGGCTCGCGCGTGAGCGTCAGATCCGATTTCACATCCGCGGCTGAGGTGGTCACATCGTTTTGCAGTGCAAAGTCCGGAGTTAGCGGTGCAACCGAGGCCTGCACCGGATCTCCGATCCTCGCGCCCGGCGTCAGCGTCAGCGCCACGGTGTTGTCGTCCACCACGATGGCGGAAATTGCAGCGCCGTACTCCCACACCATATCGTCGATTTCCCAGCCATTCGGATAGCGCTCGCGCGGAAAATAGCTGTCGTCGCCGATCATGTCGCCGGAAATTTCCTTCACGCCACGCGCCACCAGGGCGTCGGCAAGCTCGGCCAGAGTTTTCTCCGGTGGTCCATCGAACTCTTCCTTTAGCTCGTAAGGGAATTTGCGATTAGAAAGATTGGGATCGCCTCGCCCGACTAGCACGACGTCACCAGAAAGTTTACCTTCAGGAGAAATCGTGCCGCGTGTTTCGAGAGTGGTATGAAATTTGTAGTCCGGCCCCAGCTTGGCTAGCGCCAGGGCGGTGGTAAAAAGCTTCATGTTCGAAGCGGGAACAAAATAACTGTCGGCGTTTTTCTCGAAGAGTGTTTCTCCCGTTTGCGCATCAACGATCAGGAGTCCCCAGCCGCCTTTGCTAGAAGGTGCGGCTGTGAGCAGTGTGTCTGCACGAACGGCAAAGCGCGCCGCGGCGGCGGCCCGTTTCGGGGAGCGCTCTTCGCGCTTCCCGTCGTGGTTCGCCGCGCAGCAAGTTTGTTCTCGGGTCTGATCAGATTGCGCTCTACCGCTGGTTGCGGCCAAAACGCAGAAGGCCGCAGTCAGTGCCAACGCCACGGCCGGCGATCCACACGATCTTCCTAAGCCCATGTCATCTTTGCCTCGAAAGCTCCGCAGGTGAAAGTATAGTCGAAAGCCCACGCAACACTTCCTTCGAGGTCGACATCTACTCAGGTGTACCGAATAGAACAGGTTCGCACAGAGTGTCCTGATAATCTGGCGGTTGCGTGCAGGCACCGGACAACCTATTATTATCCGGACCAGTAAATTTCAGCGAGGTGAAATTTGATTAAGAGAATTAGTTCATGTCTTATGGCTCTGGCGATGATCGCCCCGTCACTTTTGTCACAAGACAAAGAAGCCGACCGGCTCGAAAATTGCGGCACGGTGATCAAGGAAATTATGGATATCCCCGATGACATCCCTCAGGATCTCATCGACAAAGCTGAATGCGTGATCATTTATCCATCGGTCTTGAAGGCAGCCTTTGTTGTAGGCGGCAGTTACGGGCGCGGTGCCATGACGTGCCGCACCGGTGAACACTACACAGGTCCGTGGAGCGCACCATCGATGATGGCTCTGGAAGGCGGCAGTGTCGGCCTCCAGATCGGCGGACAAGCCACCGATTTCGTTCTCCTGGTGATGAATCCGCGGGGAGCACACTCCATGCTCAAGAGCAAGGTGAAGCTCGGTGGAGACGCCTCCGTGGCGGCAGGGCCAAAGGGCCGAACAGCAAGCGCCGAATCGGACGTGACGCTGCGAGCTGAAGTGCTTAGCTATTCACGTTCGCGCGGATTGTTTGCTGGCATCTCACTCGAGGGTTCGACGGTTCGCCCCGACAGTGATGCCAACGAGCGTGTGTACGGAAAAAAGTTGAGCGCGGAGGAAATTATCTTTAAGGGCGCGGTCGCTGTGCCCCCGCCGGCCCAAAAATTGGTCGGTTATCTCAACCGGAAGTCTCCCAAGAACTTGTCCGATCCCAACTCCTTGAAGGAGTAGGGGGGCAATATTAAGGATTAAGGAAGAGCGAGGACCCCGGCAACCGTCGGGGTCTTCGTGTTTTTGTAGGCGTAAAAAGAGTGGAGAAACGAGTTGACTCCGCCACATTTATGACTTATAGTCATTTATGAATAATGGTCACAAAAGCCAAGTCGGAGACTTCAAGCGTTCGCCGCGCCCCTGTAAGCCCTTCCCGCGGCCGCCGCGAACGCCGCACCGTGGAAACCCGCGAACGGCTGTTTCGCGCGGCCTTGGATCTCTTTGCCAGGAAAGGCTTTACGGAAACGACCGTGGAAGACATCACGGAAGCTGCGGACGTCGGCAAAGGAACATTCTTTAACTATTTTCCCAGCAAAGATCACATCCTCTTAGCGTTTGGGGAGATGCAACTCGCGAAACTTGAATCTGCCGTCGCGGAGGCTCACCGTTCGGGCGAGCCGATGCCTCAGTTTCTGCGCTCGCTCGGTGTTCGCATGACTCAGGAGCCCACACGTCACCCGGGCATCATCCGGACACTTCTTCAAGCATATCTTTCGACGACTCCCGTGCGTGCGGCGATGCAGGATTTGCAAAAGCGCGTACACGCCCTGCACACAGAAATTGTGCTCATTGGTCAGGAACGCGGCGAGATCCGCAAAGACCTTCCTGCGTCCGAGATTGCGCACGTTTTTCGGCAAACTATTTTCGGAACGTTGTTGATCTGGTCGCTGAACGGCGACGGGACGTTGCACGAACGCATGGAATCCGCGTTCAACGTGCTGTGGTCCGGACTGGCTCCGCGTAACGACGGGGTTTCGCAACTCGAGACACCGCGAGCCGAAGCCGCAACAGCTGGCGTTCCGCTATTTACCTGTGGAGATTGATTCATGACTCGTAAGCGCGTATTCATCCTCGTCTTTGCCGCCATCATTCTTGGCGGCACAACGGTTTATGCAACATGGTTCCGGCGCGATAGCGCGCTGCAAGGCTCAGGTACGGTCGAAGCTCGGGATATTCGTGTGGGCTCGAAGGTCGGAGGGCGCATCGACAAGGTTCTCGTGCGCGAAGGCGACCGCGTGCAGCCTGGCCAGACTTTGATTACGTTCGATGACAAGGAATTGCTGGCCTCACTCGATCAGTCTCGCGCCGCCGCCGAGAAAGCGAAGCGTGGTTATCGGCCGGAAGAAATCGCCGAAGCGCGTGCCGCTGCAGAGCAAGCCAAGGCCGACTATGAAATGCGGCTGAACGGCTACCGAAAAGAAGATATCGAAGCGGCTCAGTCCGATGTCGAGCGCGCGGCTGCCGACGAAGTTCGCGCGCGCTTGGATTTTCAGCGGTACGAAGCGCTGGCGCAGAAGGATCTCGTCTCGAAACAGCAACGGGACACGGCCGAAGCAAACTGGAAGATGGCGCTGGCGCAGCAGCAGAACTACCAACACAAGCTGGATGTGCTGAGGCGCGGCTACCGCCCGGAGGAAATTGCCTCCGCGGAAGCACATTACCGCGAGACGCAGGCAACCCTCGAAAAATTTGAAAGCGGGAATCGGAGGGAGGACGTGGACCTTGCAAAAGCCGCGTACTCCTACGACGAAGCACGATTCCGCGAGCGGGAGGTGACGGCGCCCTCTGCCGCAACCGTCGAGGTGCTCGATGTGCGCCCAGGAGATATCATCGCGCCGAACACGCCTGTGGCCACGCTGCTTGAGCAGGATCAGATTTACGTGCGCATCTACATTCCCGAGACCGAACTAGGACGGGTGCAGGTGGGCCAAAAAGCGGAAGTACGTGTCGACTCTTTTCCGAAAACAGTTTTTGACGGCGTCGTCGAACAAATTAATCAGCAGGCGGAGTTTCTTCCGCGGAACGTTCAGACGCGCGAAGAACGCGTTCATCAGGTCTTCGGCGTAAAAATCCGGATCAATGATCCTGCCGGACACGTACTGGCGGGAATGGCTGCGGACGTGAAATTGAAAGCGGGAAATTAGCTCGTGGCGACTACTTCGCTAAACGCAGCTGAGCCTGCGATCTCCGCCGAACACCTCGTGAGGCGGTTCGGCCAAGTCACGGCCGTCAATGACGTGAGCTTTCGTGTGGAGAAAGGCGAGATTTTCGGTTTTCTTGGGCCCAACGGCAGCGGCAAGACTACCGTTATCAAAATGCTGACCGGGCTTCTACCGCTGAGCAGTGGCTCGGCTTATGTGGAGGGGCTGGACGTTCGCGTAGATTCGGAAGTCGTGCGAGAGCGCATCGGGTACATGTCGCAGAATTACAGTCTCTATCACGATTTAACGGTCGCGGAGAATTTGCAATTTTACGGGCGCATCTACAGCCTGGATTCAGCGCGCCTGAAACGCCGCATCGAAGAAGTTGTCCAACTGAACGGCCTCGAGCCCTACATGAATCGCTTGTCGGCGCAACTGTCCGGCGGATGGAAGCAGCGACTGGCTCTAGGCTGCGCCATGCTGCATGAGCCCAAGCTGCTTTTTCTTGACGAGCCTACAGCGGGAATCGACCCAGTGGCGCGGCGCCAACTCTGGGATCTTCTGTTTGAACTTTCCGGGCATGGCATCACTTTTTTTGTGACCACGCATTACATGGACGAAGCCGAACGCTGCAGCCACGTCGCCTATATTTATTACGGCAAAATCATCGCCGACGGTACGCCTAATTCGCTTCGCGAGCTTCCCGACGTTCAGCCGCCGGGAACGATTCGCGTGGAAATTACGACTCCGGAAGTTACACGCGCGCTGCGCTTCGCACGCCAGATTCCGGGCATTCGCAGCGCCACCATTTTTGGGCAATCCATCCATGCGCTGATGGATGATCATCTCGATCTTCACGAACTTCGGGAGCAGCTTCTAAAGAATGGAATAGCGGTGGCTGAGATTCGTCCGCTGGCTCCAAGCCTGGAAGACGTTTTCGTCGAACTCACGTATAAGCATCAGGCGATTTTGGAGGCCTCGCGTGCCTGACCTGTTCCGCGGATTCGGCGCCGTTTTCTACAAAGAGGTTTTACACGTTCGGCGAGACGCGGGAACGCTGTTTTTCTCACTAACGATGCCGCTGTTGCAATTGTTTCTTTTGGGCTTCGGCATTGACACGAACATCCGGCAAATCAACACGGTTGTCTACAACGCGGACGGCCGTCGTGAAAGCCGCGAGTTACTCGACCGGATGAAAAACTCCGATACGTTTCATCTCATCCGCTACGTGGAAAATGATCACGACTTGAACGACATGATCATTGCCGGCAAAGCGCGCGTCGGTGTGAAGATCCCGGTGGACTATTCCGACCGCCTCATCCACAACATGAGCGCGCAGGTGCTCATCCTGATTGACGGCTCGGATTCTTCCGTCGCCGGGCAGGCTATTAACGTCTCCAATGCCATCGGCTTGGATGAATCTCTCCGCCGCGTTCTGCAGGATCGCGCGGCGTTCGCCGTGGACATGCGGCCCAAACTGCTGTTCAATCCAGACTCCCGTTCGGCGAATTTTTTTCTTCCTGGGCTTACCGCAATCATGCTCCTGAACGTCACCACGTTTCTGACGGCCTTCTCGATCGTCCGAGAAAAAGAGCGCGGCACACTAGAGCAGCTGTTCGTTACGCCGGTGCGTCCGTTTGGTCTTCTTCTGGGCAAATTGCTGCCCTATCTGGGCATCGGCTTTTTCGAGCTTAGCCTCATCCTTTTTTTCATGCGCTTCGTCTTTCTTGTTCCCATTCACGGGAGCGTCATCCTTCTTTTTATACTTTCCATGCCTTATTTGTTCGCGGCTCTTTCTCTGGGGATACTCATCTCCAGCAAAGCTAAATCGCAGGCCGAGGCCATGCAGCTCGCATTTTTGCCGATTCTTCCGAGTGTCTTCTTCTCGGGATACATTTTTCCGCGCGAGACTATGCCGGCCATTTTCTATCCCATCAGCTATCTGATTCCAGCCACTTATTTCATCAACATCACTCGCGGCATCATTCTCCGCGGAGCCGGTATCAAACATCTTTGGACCGACGGCCTCGCCCTTTTCATCATTGGCACTCTTCTTTTGATCATCGCCGCACGGCGCTTCCGGAATAAAGTCATCATGGCGTAGGCGAGCGAATGCCGACTTGCCCTTCTGAAGTACACCGCACTACTATCGGCGTTCCAGTCTGGAGCTGAGGGGATATTCCGTGGGAGAGCGTTTGTCAGGTTGGGTGATCCTTGTATTCATTTTGGTTGTGGCAGGCTGGAGTGTGGCGCGCAGGGACACGCCTGACCCGCTGGCCGAGAGCGCACCGCAAGATGTTTTCTCGACGGACCGCGCACTTGTTTATTTAAATGCGTTTGCGACCGCGCCGCATCCGAATGGCTCCGCAGAGCACGACCGCGTACGCGATTATGTTGTCTCCCAGCTCACGGCGCTCGGCCTCACTCCGGAAGTACAGCGCGCAACTGGAGTTACACCCCGCTACGAAGTTGCGGGCACTGTCGAAAATATTGTTGCGCGTTTGAAAGGCGCAAGCGGGGCGACAGACGCCGTCGCGCTCGTTGCGCATTACGATTCCGTTCCCGCAGGCCCCGGCGCGGGCGATGATGGCGCGGGCGTGGCTGCTTTACTCGAAACGCTCCGCGCATTAAAAGCCGGGCCGCCGTTGCGCAACGACATTCTTTTTGTGATCACCGATGGCGAAGAAGATGGGCTGCTTGGTGCTTCTGCTTTCGTCGCCGAAAACCCAGCGGCCAAAGATGTGCGTGTTGTTGTCAACTTCGAGGCTCGCGGTAATTCCGGCGAATCGCAAATGTTTGAAACTAGCGCGGGCAACGGGCGGCTCGTGCAAATATTCGCGCAAGCGGCGCCGCATCCTTCGGGGTCTTCGCTCACCTACGAAATTTACAAACACATGCCGAACGACACGGACATGACCGTGTTCAAGAAGGCCGGCGCTGCAGGACTCAACTTTGCATTTATCGGACACTGGGAGGCATACCACACGCCGCTCGACAATCCTCAACTGCTTGATCGCAGAAGCTTGCAGCAGCACGGCGAAAACGCGCTTTCTCTCGCGCGCAGCCTGGGCAACACGGATCTCACCCAGCTTCAGGATCGCGATTCGGTGTACTTTTCGCTCCCCGGAAATTTCTTTGTGCATTATTCCAGCGGCTTCCTCTGGGCGCTCGCGCTGTTCTCCGGCGCCTTACTGTTCGGCGCGATCTTTTATGCCAACGGCGCGTGGCAGACGAGTCTGCTGTCTATATTTGCCAGCTTCTTCGTCCATATCGTCATCCTGCTGGTGTTGCTGCTGATTGGTCTAGGCTTTGTCCTCGGCGTGCAGTGGCTTCACCTGCACGCGATTCCTGAAGGCGGGCTCGAACAAAACGCGCTCTACGTTTTGGGTTTATGTGCTTTGCTGGCGGCTGTTCTGGTATTGCTCTACTCTCTGTTTCGCAAGCGAATTGCGCCACCCGCGTTTTTTCTTGGAGGCGCGCTCCTGATTTTTGTCCTGATTCTGGTTACAACGAGATGGCTCCCTGGCGGAAGCTATCTGTTCGTGTGGCCGTTGCTCGCCGGCCTAGTTGCAAGTATTACGACGGCCTTTCGCCCCGGGCGGCTCTCGTTTCTCGCCGCATTGCTTCTCTGCGTGTTGAGCGTGCCCGCGCTTATTTTCTTCGCTCCTCTTTTGCAGGGTTTTTACGCTGCGCTCGGTTTCACCACGCTGGGCACTCAACTGCTGAGCCTAACTTTCGGCGTGTTTTTCTTTTTTCTGTTCCCGTATCTCGATCCCGTGCTCGAATCTTCCGGTAAACTACTTGCGATACTCGCGCTCGCCGCCGCCCTTGTACTGTGTATTTTTGCGGCAAGAACAACACGTTATTCTTCGACTCATCCGAAACCCAGCCTGCTTTCGTACGCTCTTGACGCTGATACCGGTAGAGCTCTGTGGACCAGTTCCGTGGCTCGCATCGATCCATGGACCGCTCAATATCTGGGCAACTCTCCTTCGCGCGGCAAGCTGCCCGACTTCGTTCCCGACTGGTATCCCATCGAATTTTTCCAGCACGAGGCGCCTTCCGTCGCGCTTCTGCCTCCACAGGCGGAACTTCTCGAAGACTCTTCCGACGGCGCGACGCGTACGCTTCATCTTCGGATCACTACGCCGCGCCACGCTCGTACTCTCCACCTCGGAGTCGCGCAAGCTGAGGTTCTCAGCGCTAGCGTCAATGGGCACGATCTTGGCAAGCCGTCGGAGGCACGATGGCATCAAGCTGGGCACTGGGGCTTCGACTACGCCAATCCGCCGGCCGATGGGATTGATTTGCAGCTCCGGGTACAAGCCGCGGGTCCGGTGACCATCGTGTTGGTCGACCGCTCCTGCGGCCTTCCTACAATTCCCGGCGCGACTTTTCCTCCGCGGCCGGCCGATTCCATGCCGATACACTCGGGGGACCAAACGATGGTTCGGCGTACTTTTGTTTTTTAGCTATTTTGTCTTTTCACTGTCCGCAGAGTACTCTGCTGGTTTGTCTGTGTGTCACTGGGAGCCGATGTGTCCTGTGCGATCTGTGAAAAGCGCAAAGCTGAAAGATTTTGTCCGGCGAAGGGCGAGAAAATCTGCGCGGTCTGCTGCGGGACAGGCCGCGAAGTATCGATTGACTGCCCGCAGGACTGTGCGTATCTCGTAGCGGCGCATCGCTACGAAGATCAGCACCAGCGGTCGCTGCCAGCGGACACGCCGCTGCTCGACGTCAAAGTTTCGCAAGACGTGATCTACGCTCACCAAAATGTGCTTTCTGGGCTGGCGTTCACGGCGGCGAAATTTTCAGCGGCGCATCCCGCCACCACCGATCCCGATGTGCTGGCCGCGCTCCAGGCGCTCGCCGAAACGTACAAGACGCTCGGCTCCGGCATCCTTTACGAAAAACCGCCGGAGGCGACGCTTCCCCGCGAGCTTTACGCTGTGCTCGCCGCATTCCTAAACGAATCCAAGCAGCAGAACGCTGAACGCGCGGCAGCCCCGGCAGTAAAAGACTCCGAGGTCTTCACTTTGCTGGTCTTCCTTTTTCGGATGGGACTGCTGCATACGAACGGCCGTCCGCGTGCCCGCCGCTACCTTGAATTTCTTCGCAGCCAGTTTCCTGCCGCTCCCGAACTGAAGCGAGAAGAATCGCGCATCATTGTCCCCTGACGTTTCGGTTGGCGCAGTAACACAGCTGTTGGGTCTATCGCTATCCCGGAGTCGGCGCGTGGCGCGACGGCTCGAATCGAAAAGCCAAGTACCGCGAGCTCAAAAATTGCGCGAGACAGCGCTTAAGTCGCGCGGTACGATACTCTCGAATTAACAATTAGACCTTCGACGCCGCGAAGACCTCATCTACAACTCCTAGCCCCGAGGAGACCTCGCATGATTTCTCAATCCAACATCCTGCCAACAACCCCTATGGGCGCAACCTTGGTAAACGGAGGAGCGACGTTTCGCGCCTGGGGGCCGCGCGCCACAGCTGTCTATGTGAACGGCACGTTTGGAGGTCAGCTAAGAACCGGCCAGACCGATGACTTGCTCATGGCCAAGGATGCCAACGGATATTGGACCGGCTTTATCGCAGGGGCTCAAGACGGCGACCCTTATCATTTTTGGGTTGTCGGCGCGAACCCGACAAGCGGGTACAAGCGCGATCCGTATGCGCGGGAGATGGCGGAGGATGTTCCATTTCCGACGTGCAGCTGCCTGATTCGCTCGGCGACAGCGTACCCGTGGCACGACGCGGGGTTTGTCACGCCAGACTTTTCCAACATGATCGTGTACCAACTGCATGTAGGAACTTATGCACCCAGCGCGCCAAGGGTGGCCTCCAGTTTTCTCGATGTAATCGGAAAGATCGAGTACTTGGTGGCGCTCGGAGTCAATGCGCTTCGGCCGCTTCCCATCGACGAACTCGAGACCGATCCATCCATGGGGTACAACGGCGCGGACTACTTTTCTCCGGACTTTCCCTACGTCGTAACCGGGCAGGCTGGACTCTCCGGATATCTCGCGACCATAAATCGCCTGCTTGGTGTGAAGGGATTTTCTCCGTTGGCAATCAGCGCCATCGCTTCCGGACCAGCACAACTAAAGGCGATGGTCGACCTGTGTCATCTCTATGGGATTGCGGTGGCTTTCGATGTGGTCTACAACCATGCCGGCGGATTCCAGGGCGATGATCAAAGCCTCTATTTTTGGGATCGCGCTGCCGATACCAGCGACAACAACCAAAGTCTCTACTTCACGAACCAGGGACTTGCTGGCGGTTTATCCTTCGCGCTGTGGAATGCCGACGTTCGCGAGTTCATCTTTAACAGCGCCAGCTACTACGTCGACGAGTTCCACGTCGATGGATTTCGCTGTGACGAAATCAGCGCGCTCCTCTCCATGAACGGAGACTCGGGCTGGAGCTTTTGCGGCAATCTCACCGACACGCTTCGCTTTCTCAAACCGCGCCTGCTGCAAAATGCCGAGTACTGGCCCGGCGAATATACGCAGCCACGATCTTCCCTCGTTGCACCGACAAGCAGGGGGGCGCGGGATTTGACGTACTGCAACACGATGGTTTGCGCGGCGCCATCCGCACCGCCATCCAGCAAGCGTCGCAAGGACAAAGCGCGTTTGTGAATTTCGATGCCATCGCCGCCAATCTTTTTCCACCAGATCTACTGCATGCCTGGCAGGCCGTCACCTGCGTCGAGAACCACGACATAGTGGACGAAGGCAGCGACTTGCGCATACCGGCTCTGGCCGACGGGTCGAACCATCGCTCCTGGTACGCGCGCAGCCGCTCGCGATTTGCGACCGGACTTCTTCTGACTGCTCCAGGAATCCCGCAACTCTTCTGGGCCAGGAATTTCTCGAAGACAGGCAATGGAACTGTGACCCAACAGACTCGGCGCATCTCATTGGGTGGAGCGGCCTCGATACCGGAAGCGACAAGGCGATGGTGGATCATTTGCGCTTCACGCAAGACCTCATCCGGCTGCGCTGGAATCAGCCTGCCCTGCGCGTAGAAAATGTGAATGCGTTCCATGTCTACGACCAAAACCGCGTGATTGCCTTTCACAGATGGGTTGATGGCACGGGAAACGACATGATCGTAGTCGCCACCCTGGCAGAAACAACCTGGTACAACTACGCCATCGGTTTCCCATATTCCGGATCGTGGATCGAAGTTTTCAACAGCGATATCTACGATAACTGGGTCAATCCCGTTGTGGCGGGCAATGGCGGAGGAATTTCGGCGGCCGGCGGTCCGCTGCACGGATTACAAGCTTCAGCCAATATCGTGATTCCTGCGAATGGAATGGTGGTCTTCGCCCGCAACACGAGCTAGTCTGCACGGATCCATACAACTGATCATAGCGCGCTAAGAAGCACAGAACGTCGCAATGGTTTGTGCCGCTTGTTCTCAGACGCGCACGGAGTGGAATCTGATAGTGTTTTCTTCCGCAGCTGATTGAGGGAGGGCAGGCAGGATGCAAAAGAAGACCAAATTTAGGGCGTCCAGTCGATCGGCGAAAAAGCAGGATCGCTTCCCAGCAGCCGTGCTCATCGCTCTCAGTTTTGCGTTCGCATTCTGCGCCCTTCTTGCAGCTCGCGCCGATGAACGGGAGTCTGCGGCGAAACTCGTCGCGCGTACCATGTTCAATCCGGAATTCCGCGCGAAGACCTTTCATGGAGGGACCTGGCTGGGGAATGGAGATGCCTATTTGGCGATAGAGCCTGCAGCGGCGGGCGGCGGCAACGACATCGTTCGCTACCAGACCGCGACTGGTGCTCGTGATATTCTGGTCGCGGCCAATCGCCTGATTCCTGCTGGAGGGAAAACGCCGCTGCCCGTCGAAGACTACACGCTGTCCTCGGACGGACAGCAAGTTCTCGTATTCACCAGCTCACAAACCGTTTGGCGGCAGAACACGCGGGGAGATTACTGGGTTCTTGATTTGAAAAGCGGCGCTTTGCGCAAACTTGACGGCGATGCTCCTCCATCGAGCTTGATGTTTGCCAAATTCTCGCCGGACAATACGAAGGTCGGATACGTTCGCGGGAACAACGTTTACGTAGAAGAACTGGCTAGCGGAAAAATCGCACAATTGACGCGCGACGGCTCAGACACCGTTATCAACGGCACTTCCGATTGGGTGAATGAAGAAGAGTTTGACATCCGCGATGGGTTTGAGTGGAGTCCAGACAGCCTCAGGATCGCGTTCTGGCAATTCGACACGAGCGGCGTAAAGAACTACACGCTGATCTACGATCTCGGAGCGCCGCGCGGCGAAATTGTGACCGGAATTCCTTATCCAAGTACAGGCCCGTATCCGCAGACGCTTCAGTATCCGTATCCACTTGCCGGGACACAGAATTCTGCAGTTCGCGTTGGCGTTGCGAGTGCCACGGGTGAGCCGGTCGTCTGGATGCAGACGGCCGGAGATCCGCACAATTTCTATATTCCGCAGATGGGCTGGGCGGATTCCGGCCACGTTTTGCTGCAACACATGAACCGGTTGCAGAACAAGAATGAGTTTCTACTCGCTGATGCATCATCCGGCGTGGCACGGACGGTTTTCGTGGACGAAGACCGCGCTTGGGTGGACGTGAATGCGTCTGTTTTGTGGGTCAACCAGGGTCGTGAATTTCTGGTGCTGACCGAGCGTGACCGTTGGAGGCATTTGTATCGTGTCGCGCGCGAATCCGGCAAAGCGGAACTCGTCACGCGCGGCGATTTTGACGTCGTAAGCCTGGATCGAGTCAGCCCGGATGAAAAATGGGTTTACTTTATCGCGTCGCCCGATAATCCAACGCAGCGTTATCTCTATCGAACGCGGTTGGATGGTTCGGCTGCGCCGGAACGGATTACACCGAATAAACCTGGCACGCACTCCTACACGATTTCGCCGAACGGCGAATGGGCCTTCCACAACTACTCGTCCTTCAATGAACCGCTCACGTCGGAAGTGGTGCACTTGCCCGATCATCGCGTGATGCGAAACACCGCGGACAATTTCGCCCTGGCCGAGCGCGTGAAGCCGCTATCGGGCGGACCAGCGGAATTTATGAAAGTGGATGCGGGGAACGGTTTGATGGTGGATGCATGGCTGATGAAGCCGCCGAATTTCGATCCTGCGAAAAAATATGCGCTGATTGTGAATGTCTATTCCGAACCTGCTGGACAGACTACCGCGGACCGGTGGTCGTCCATGTTCGACCGCGCACTGACGAGCGCCGGCTACCTCGTGGCGAGCTTTGATAATCAAGGCACGCCTGCCCCGCGCGGGCGCGAGTGGCGGAAGGTTGTCTACGGAAATGTCGGGCCGCGTTCGTCGCAGGAGCAGGCCGCTGCACTTCAATCGCTGGAAAAGACTCACTCTTATATTGATGCTAAGCGCGTCGGAGTTTGGGGTTGGAGCGGCGGCGGAACGGAGACACTCAATCTGATGTTTCGCTATCCGGAAATTTACAGTGTTGGAGTTTCGGTGGCATCGGTGCCCGACCAGCGACTCTACGACAGCATTTACCAAGAGCGGTATATGGGATTGCCGCAGGACAGTCCGAAAGCTTACGAAGAAAGTTCGGCCATCAATTTCGCTCCGGGCCTGCGGGGAGACTTGCTGGTGATGCACGGCTCGGGGGATGACAACGTGCATTTCCAGGGCTTCGAACTGCTCGTCAACAAATTGATCTCGCTCGGCAAGCGGTTCGATATGCGCGTCTACCCAGGCCGCACTCACGGCATCTTCGAAGGCAAAGGCACCAGCCTCGACGTTTACACGAACATTCTCGGCTATTTCGAAGCTCACCTCCCGCCGGGGCCGCAGCTAGCCGAGCGTCATTGAGGCTGAGGAAGTTCGGCGCAATCCCGGCGCTCCGAAACAGGCAACAGCACTGGCAAACAGTACTTGTCTAAAAGCTCAGCTGAAGTACACCCAAGTACCCGAGAAAACCATCCAATTTTGTTGCGCCTTGCGCTTCAAGCAGCAGCGCCTTTGATCACTTAATCACCGTAAGGAGAGAGCTGAAAATGTTTGCAGTCATGGGCGTTACCGGCAAGGTGGGTGGTGAAGTAGCACGCAACCTCTTGAGGGCGAAACTGCCTGTTCGCGCGGTTGTGCGCGACGGTAGCAAAGGGGAAGTTTGGACGCAGTGCGGCTGCAAGCTTGCGACAGCGGATATAGAGGATGCGGCTGCACTTGCCGCGGCATTCAAAGGGGCGGAAGGAGTTTTTGTGCTCGTTCCGCCGAGCTTTGATCCCTTGCCGGAGTTTCCCGAGGCTCGTGCCATAGCTGCGGCACTGCGAGTGGCGTTGGACGCGGCGCGTCCAGATCGAGTCGTCTACTTGTCGACCATCGGCGCGCAGGCAATCCAATCGAACCTGCTTTCGCAGCACACGCTCATCGAGCAAGAGCTGCGAACGTCGCCCGTACCGATTACGTTTCTGCGGCCCGGATGGTTCATGGAGAATGCGGCCTGGGACGTTGCTCCAGCGACCAGAAGTGGCGTGGTTCCAAGCTTTCTCCAGCCACTCGACAAACCCGTGCCCATGGTTGCCACCGCGGACATCGGGCGCGTCGCCGCCGAACTGCTCCGCGAAACATGGAAGGATCACCGCGTTGTCGAGTTGGAAGGTCCGCATCGTGTAACTCCTAACGAGGTCGCAGCCACTTTCGCGCGTCTGCTTGGCCACCCGGTGCGAATGGAAGTGGTTCCCCGCGAAACTTGGGAGCCGCTCTTCAATTCGCAGGGAATGAAGAACCCAGGGCCACGAGCGCGAATGCTCGACGGCTTCAACGAAGGCTGGATTGAATTCGAGAATGGCGAAGCTGGCTCGCGCAAAGGAAGCGTCAGCCTGGAAACCGTGCTGCGGGATCTCATTGAGAGAGCGGGAGAGTCCTAGAGTTTGTTCGATTTCCTACCCTGCGGCGCAAGAACGCATGCCTTGCAACTCTGAGCTGACTGCGGCGGCTCCCCAGCCAAGCTTCATCTGGGCGCATGGTGTTGTGCGCTGCGTGTCCCGCTGAGGGCGGGAATCGAAGCCGTACTTTTGTTTAATGCGCGCTACGCGTTCGGCGATTTGTTTGCGGTACTTCTCGGGGGCGTAGGCTTCTTTTGTGTACCACTCCTCGTATTGCTTCGTGAGACGGGGAAATTTTTCGCGGATGAACGGCAGGAACTGTTTGGCGGAGGATGGCATTAGGAAGAGGACTCCGGAGAAAAACCATTGAGCGCCTGCTATGTGGGCGGCTTCGGCTACTGCTTCGAGTTCGCCTTCGCGATCGGTGATGCCAGGGATCAGCGGTGAAGCGGACACCCCGACTCGGAGGCCCGCTTCTCGCAATTGCTTCACGGCGGCAATTCGCAGGTCCGGGCGAGGAGCGCGGGGCTCGAGCAATCGCGCCAGCCTTGCGCGCAGCGTTGTGATCGTGATGTTCAGAGAAAGCTCGGACCGTTCGGCAATCTTCTTGAAGATATCGATATCGCGCACGATCTGGTTCGATTTGGTGATTACGGAAATGCTCATGCCTTCGCGCTTCGACAATTCTTCGAGGCACGCGCGGGTCACTCCATATTCGCGTTCAGCAGGTTGGTACGGATCGGTGGCCGTGCCAATGGCAATGTGTTCCGGCTTTTCACCGCCCGAGCTTTCGGAGGCATACGAATATTTGTGGTTAACGTCGTAGGCCAGCAGCGGTGCGGCATCCTTCTTAACGAAAATCTTGCGCTCGAATTCCCCGCCGTCCAGCTCCATGTATTCGTGGGTGTAGCGCGCGTAGCAATAGAGGCAGCCAAACTCGCAGCCGCGGTAGGGATTGATCGTCCAATCGAACGGGACGCGGGCCGAATCGCAGCGGTTCAGGATGGACTTCACCGGGAGCAGGAAATACTCCGGTCGTTCGGCGGACTTGCGATGGCTCTCCGCGGGGGGAGAGCATGCTGCGAGGCGGGCAATGCCCACCAGCGGTACGGCTGCGTCTTGGGTCCGGTGCTCCGCGCGGCTTTGAAGACCGCGCGGGACCGCCTCTCGCGAGGTCGGCGGGGGGCAATCCGCCGTGGTGTAACCCGAAGTGCTGCCGCCTAAGCCGGCGTTCGCTGCGGTTTCCACATTGTCACCGACGTAGTCGTGGACCTTGTAGACACCTCCTGGCGAATCATCGGCCCTTGGTGTTGGGCTTGTCGCATTTGGGCTAACAGGAAAGAGAGTTGCCGTGGATTGTGAAGCGCGGCGGCGTCGGATACCAAAGGTCCTAGCCGTGGAGGAAAGAACTGGAGACATAGCCCACCTCGAAGCACGGTCAAGTATTTCGCTTTTTGTTCGCCATGTCAAGTTTTTTTCGCTTTTATTTCGCTAGCAGTTGCCCGCCATAATCCTTTGGTTCACCCTGCTCACACCGTCCCTTCGTCCAGATTGTGTGCTTCCCCGCCAGAGGGTATCCTGCTTGTTCGGGAGGATCCGCGTGCCACAGTCCCCACTAGCACGGTTGCTTCTTGGTGCGTCCGCCGTGCTGTTCACGGCGCACTTGTGTCGTGCTCAAACGCCGCAGCCGCCGGCTCAGCAGCAGCCACCGCCTCAGCAGCCCCCGAAACAACCGACTCCACCGCCACCCTCGCAACAGTCTGCTGTGCCGTCTCAAGCCAAAAAGCCTGCGGTCGGACCACCGGCGCCTCAATCCACCCATTACCCCGTACTGCTCCTGGTTCAAGGGAACGACCAGTCCTGGAGTGTACGGATAGGGCTCAGGGGGCCGGAACGGATGGACCGGAACGGGTATCCACCGATCCCGCTGGAGCCCACCGATGTAGCCCGGGATGGTTCAACCGATTCATGGACTTACCACGCGAAGGACTCTCAGACCGGTGCCGCAGTTTCGGTTCACATAAACCGCGAAACCTGTGCCGATCCGGCCTCTACCAACAAGTACGCCTTTTCCGCCTCCACTGAGCACGCGCAGATAGGTTCGGGGCAAGGGTGCGCGCGGGTCGCCACGGAACTTTTCCCCAAGATTAACAACCAACCCACGGACGACGATGACGACGCCAAAGACAAGCCTGCCCCTCCAACGATTACGAAGTTTAAGCCGCCGGTTGCGGTGGCATACCTCAATGCCGCCGGGAAGCTGATCATC
>Ga0210405_10000492_pt1 | contig 52434 bp, 43 predicted proteins | sample IncBWH11MmetaG_FD_155492 | JGI IMG/M metagenome (GOLD analysis project Ga0210405, IMG submission 155492) | Forest soil microbial communities from Barre Woods Harvard Forest LTER site, Petersham, Massachusetts, United States - Inc-BW-H-11-M | ecosystem: Environmental > Terrestrial > Soil >...
CGGAAAGCCAGGCGAGATCCTCGGCATTCAACTGCGAGCGAGTCCAATCGACTGCGGCTTTCGCGACGGGATTGAAGTCGGAAGTGTCCATGAGTCCGGCGACGGCTTTGTCGTGATTGCCTCGAATAGTCTGCGTGCCAAGTTCGCGAAGGCGGGCGACCACATCGTGCGGATCGGGCCCATAGCCGACGACATCGCCGAGACACACGGAAACATCCCAGCGGCCGTCCGCGGAGTCAAGAGCAGCGGCGAGGGCTGTGGCGTTTGCGTGAAGATCGCTGAGAACCAGAATGCGCATTCATGCCATCCGCAAAATGCCCTTGAGTATAGATGAAGCGGGGGGCCGATGCACGCGACCCGGAAAGCGTCGAGGAAAGAGATAACGAGCGACGGAGGAGCGGACAAAAGGTTTCGCGGGATACCCCTAATTTTTATCGAACTTTTACAAAAATAGGCGAGAACCAAGAATAAGAAGAAAATCATAAGAAAAAACAAAGCAAATAATTAGCAAGATTAAATAAGAAAATCCGATAGCCGACGAAACATAAACGGGGCCCGGTTCGTCTATACATGTGCAGCCGGATGAGCTGCGCAGGCAAGCCAGAGATCAAAAGAAAAACCCCGCGGTGGCAGCCGCGGGGCGATGACACGCAGTCTTTCCGGCCGTTAGTCCAGGAAGAACGAGGTGTCTTGCGGGTGAGACTACTCGCCCCAAGCACGCGTGTCAACACTCTGTTCCGCTTGCGACAGCTGGAAGTTTGGCTGACTCGATCCTGACGGAAAGGAAGTTGACACGCATGAAATTCAACACGATTCTCCGCAGTCTGGCGCTGGCAGCCGCTTTAGTTTCGACAGTTCCACTTCTCGCAAAACCATTCAGCAAGACCATCAACATCGCCCAGTCGGCAAAGATCGGTAAAGCTGATCTGCAAGCAGGTGAATATCGCCTGATGATCGACGGAAACAAGGCAACCGTACAGAAGGGCAAGCAGACCATCGCGGAAAGCGAAGGACGCTGGGAAGACCGCTCCACGAAATCCTCGAGCGATTCCGTGCTCATCAGCGAAAGCGGCCAGGTAAAGGAAGTTCGTTTTGCCGGGCAGACTCGCGTTTTCGTGTTCAACGAGTAAGCGGGGAGTTCTTGTGACTCCTTTCGAATGGACGAGAGGGAGGCTGCGCACCACCGTGGCTTCCCTACTCGTGATTTTCTCGGCGCAAGTTCTGAAATGGCAGGAACCGGCTTCGGCTGCAGCGGACACGATTCAGCGCTTGCTGCGATTCTTCAGGCGACCTCAAAAATCCTTTTCCACTTTCGGAAATATTCCTTATAGACGCTAGCGAATCAACATGCAGTCTCCATAACTGTAGAAGCGGTAGCCTGCTTGAACAGCGTAGTTGTAGGCCGCGAGAACGTTTTCGCGTCCTGCGAACGCACTGACTAGAGCGAGCAATGTTGAACGCGGTAAGTGAAAGTTTGTGAGCAGGGCGTCCACAACGCGGAACTTAAATCCTGGACGGATGAAGAGACGGGCATCGGCTTTGCCTGCGAGTAACAATTCGGCGGAGCCGGATTCTGTTGCGCGAAGAGCGGCAGCCTCCAGTGCGCGAACGACCGTGGTACCAACGGCGAGAATCGGACGCCGCGCGGCTCGCGCTTCCGTGATGTGATGAACTGTTTGCTCGGGAATTTCGTAAGACTCGCCGTGCATCACGTGGTCTTCGAGCGTTTCGGTGCGGACAGGCTGAAACGTGCCAAGTCCGACGTCGAGGGTCAGCTCGCAGATTTCCACGCCACGAGCGCGAATTTTTTCCAGAATTTCCGGTGTGAAGTGTAGGCCTGCCGTGGGGGCGGCAATCGCGCCAGGTTGTTTGGCAAAAACTGTCTGATACCGCTCCCTATCGGCGGCTTCGTCGGTGCGGTGGATGTAAGGCGGCAAGGGAATGTGCCCGAGACGTTCGAGATGCGCCGGGACGCCGCATGTGTCACGTGAAACAAAGCGCAGAGTGCGCAGCCCTAGTTCCCCGCGAGAAATCACCTCGGCTTCCAGTTCCCCTTCTCCAAATGAGACACGCTCTCCGGTTTGCATCTTGCGGCCAGGGCGGACCAATGCTTCCCACGTTTGAGCGTCGATTTGGCGGGTTAGAAAGACCTCTACCTTGCCGGTGAGATGTTCCTGGCGAGTCGTCCTCGCGAGTGGCTGGGAGTGGACGTCTGTGCGCCGGCCAAAGAGGCGTGCGGGGATGACTCGAGTATTGTTCAAGACGATCAGTTCGTCCCGGCGAAGCAAGTCCGGGAGGTCTATGAAAAGATGGTCTTTCCGGACACCTGCGGAACGAGCAAGATGGAGGAGGCGGGATGCGTCGCGGCGGCCGAGAGGCTTTTGGGCGATTTGGCTGGCGGGGAGATCGTAATCCAAGTCATCGAGGCGCATCGAGAGAGAGTCTAACAGCATCTGCGGTTGAGAGATAAAGGGAAAGAGGGCACGAAATATCGATTGTCTTGAGCCAATCCTGGCTCAGGTATCTTTAGAGGAGGTACCAGGTTTCCATTAAACTGTTATAAATAAGCAATTTACAGTCAATATTGAAGACTGGATTTGTACTTGACAATGATACGCTCATATAATATTATGTTGTTGCAGTCATTTAATAAGGAGAGCGAAAATGAGAGCTGTAGTGAACCGTTGGGAACCATTTCGCGGGGGTTCTTCCCTGCAGGAGCAAGTGAATCGTTTGTTCGGAAATGTGCTGGACCGTTCGGCTGAGGAATCGAATCTAACAACCTGGGCGCCAGCAGTCGACATTTATGAGACCGAGCATGAATTGGTCGTCAAGGCCGATTTGCCGGAAGTCGATGCAAGAGAGCTGGACATCCGCGTAGAGAACAACCTTTTAACGATTCGCGGTGAGCGCAAATTCGAGAAGAAGGTGAATGAAGACAATTATCTGCGGGTCGAGCGCGTGTATGGCTCGTTCAGCCGGAGCTTCTCGCTGGCCAACACCGTGAACTCGGAAGCGATCAAGGCCGACTATCTGAATGGCGTGCTCACGCTGACGATTCCGAAGCGCGAGGAAGCGAAGCCGAAACAGATCAAGGTGAATGTAGGAGTGAACGCCGGGACGCCGGCAGTTGCAGCAGCGGCGGCTGGGGCGAAGTAAGCCAGCAACAAAGTTGTTGTAGGACGGGGGCTGGCCAGTGCGCTGGCCCCTTTTTGTTGAGAAGCGAGGTAGACATGTTGAGATTTGACAAGATGACAGTGAAGGCGCAAGAGGCGCTGCAACAAGCCAACGACGTGGCCGCGCGCCACGAGAATCAACAGATTGAACCGGTGCATTTGCTGGAAGCACTCGTGTCGCAGACCGACGGCGTGGTGCCGCCCCTGCTGGCGCGGCTGGGAATTCGCACCGAAGCATTGACACAAGAGATTGAGCGCGAGATTGCGCGGCTTCCCAAGGTGCAGGGTTTCGCGCAGCAACATATGGGCAAGCCGCTGAACAATGTCCTGGAGCGGGCGTTTGACGAAGCGGAGAGATTTAAGGACGAGTACGTTTCAACGGAACATCTTTTTCTGGCGCTCGCCAGGGAGGAACGCGACCCGGTGGGGCAGTTGCTGAAGCGCCATGGCGCGACGCATGAAGCGATTCTGCAAGCATTGACGAGCGTGCGCGGGACTCAGCGCGTTACGTCTCAGAATCCGGAGGCCACATACGCTTCGCTGGAAAAATACGCGCGCGACCTGACGGACCTTGCGCGGCGAGGAAAACTCGATCCAGTGATTGGGCGCGACGAAGAGATTCGGCGCGTGATGCAGATTCTGGCGCGACGTACCAAGAACAATCCAGTGTTGATCGGCGAGCCTGGCGTGGGGAAGACAGCGATCGTCGAAGGCTTGGCGCAGCGCATTGTTTCCGGCGACGTTCCCGACGTCTTGAAAACAAAGCGACTGGCGGCACTGGACCTTGCGGCGCTGGTCGCTGGCGCGAAATTCCGCGGCGAATTTGAAGAACGGTTGAAAGCGGTGCTGAAGGAGATTACGGAGGCGGAAGGGCAGATCATCCTGTTCATCGACGAACTGCATACGCTCGTAGGCGCGGGCGCAGCGGAAGGCTCGATGGACGCTTCCAACATACTGAAGCCGGCGCTGGCCAGGGGCGAGTTGCGCGCGATTGGCGCGACGACGCTGAACGAATACAAGAAGTACATCGAGAAAGATCCCGCGCTGGAGCGGCGATTCCAGCCGGTGCTGGTGAGCGAGCCGACGGTGGAAGACACGATCGCGATTCTGCGGGGCTTGAAGGAACGCTACGAAGTTCATCATGGAGTGCGGATCAAGGACGCGGCGATTTTGGCAGCGGCAACGCTTTCTCATCGCTACATTTCCGACCGTTTTCTGCCGGACAAAGCAATCGACCTGATCGACGAAGCGGCGGCGAGCCTTCGCATGCAGATCGATTCTCTGCCCGTGGAGATTGACGAGATCGAGCGGCGCATCCTCCAACTGGAAATCGAGCGGCAATCTCTCCTGAAGGAGAAAGACGCGCACTCCAAGGAGCGGCGAACGCAAATCGAAAAAGAGCTGGCGAAGCTGAAAGAGGACTCGAGCGGGCGCAAGGCCCGCTGGCAAGCCGAGAAAGAAGCCATCGGCAAGATCCGTAAGCTAAAAGAGCAAATCGATCAACTCAAGACGGAAGAACAGAAATTCGAGCGCGCGGGCGAGCTGGCTAAGGTCGCTGAAATACGCTACGGCAAAATCGCTGCCGCAGAACAGGAACTGAAGAAAGCGGAGGAGCGGTTTGCGTCGGTGCAAAAAGATTCGCCGATGCTGAAGGAAGAGGTCGATGAAGAAGACATCGCCAAGTTGGTGAGCAAGTGGACTGGCATTCCAGCGGGGCGTTTGCTGGAAGGCGAAGCGCAAAAACTCGTGCACATGGAAGAGCGGCTGAGGCAGCGCGTAGTAGGGCAAGACGAAGCGCTGGGGCGCGTCGCGAATGCCGTGCGCAGAAGCCGCGCCGGATTGTCCGATGCAAAGCGCCCGATCGGATCATTCATTTTTCTTGGGCCAACAGGCGTGGGGAAGACCGAGCTGGCGCGGGCGCTGGCGGAATTTCTCTTCGACGATGAAAAACTGATGATCCGCATCGACATGAGCGAGTACATGGAAAAGCATAGCGTCTCGCGGCTGATCGGCGCGCCTCCCGGCTACGTCGGCTACGAAGAAGGAGGGCAGCTCACCGAGCAGGTACGCAGGCATCCCTACTCCGTAATTTTGTTCGACGAAATTGAGAAGGCAAACCCGGATGTATTCAACATCCTGTTGCAGATTCTCGAGGACGGCCGGCTGACGGATGGCAAGGGCCGCACCGTGGACTTCCGCAATACGGTGATGGTGATGACGAGCAACGTGGGCTCAACGGCAATCTTCGAGCTGTCGGAAAAGAATCCGGAACGCGCGCGAAAAGAAGCGATGGAAGCATTGCGCGCGGCGTTTCGGCCGGAGTTCATCAACCGCATCGACGAAATTGTGATTTTCAATCCGCTCGGTAAAGAACAACTTGGCCGCATCGTCGGGCTGCTTTTGAAGAACGTCGAGAAATTACTTGCGGAGCGGCAAATCACGCTGGCATTGACACCGGCGGCAGAAGAGCTGCTGCTACGAGAAGGATACGACCCAGCGTACGGCGCGCGGCCCTTGCGGCGAACGATTCAGCGTTTGATTCAGGATCCGCTGGCGATGCAGATCCTCGAAGGCAAAGTACTGCCGGGCGATCACATTCGAGTGGACCGCGACGGGCAAAAAGACACGATGCGATTCGAGCGTTCAAAGAAGAAACAACCGGCGGCAGCGGTAGGAGTCTAAGTCAGTGAGAGAGGAAGCCGTGAAAGCACCTTCCTCTCTCGGCTTCGAACCGCTGTTATGTTTCGCGTCTTCGGGACGTAGGCTATATTGAGGGACCACGATGAGAGTTCTACGAACAACATTCCTGCTGGCAGTGATGACGTTCTTCTTGATGATGGTGGGCTCGTACGTCGGCGGGCGGAACGGCATGACCATTGGACTGGGAATTGCCATCTGCACCAACGCGTTCGCCTATTTCTTCTCGGACAAGATCGCGCTCGCCTCGAGCGGGGCAAAACCGGTTACCCGGGAGCAGTTGCCGCGGCTCTATGAGGTGATGGAACGGCTGGCGGCGAAAGCAAATATTCCTGTGCCAAAGTTGTATGTGGTACCAGAAGAAGCGCCGAACGCTTTTGCCACGGGAAGGAATCCTCGGCACGCATCGGTGGCTGTGACACAAGGCTTGCTGGAATTGATGAATGACGATGAGCTGGAAGGCGTCATTGCGCATGAGCTTTCACACGTGCGTAATTACGATATTTTGATCAGCTCTGTCGCCGCCACTCTGGCTGGAGCCATTACGTGGATCGCCCATTGGGGCGCCTGGTTTGGCGGGGGAGACCGAGATGAGCGGGATCGCGGCAACGGAATTCTCGGCCTTTTGTTGTTTTTCCTGGCTCCGCTCGGCGCTCTCCTGTTACAGCTGGGGCTTTCGCGCCAACGGGAATACGCGGCGGATGCGACTGGTGCTCAGATAGTCGGCAACCAATTCGGACTGATGAGCGCCTTGCAAAAGCTCGGGGCTTACAATCAACGTATTCCGACGACGTCGATTTCGCCTTCCACGTCGTCTTTGTGCATCGTGAAGCCATTATTTGGCAGAAGCGGCGCCTCTTCGCTGTTCAGTACCCATCCGCCGCTCGAAAAGCGTATCGAGGCCTTGCGAGAGATGACCGTAGTCCCGAAGCGCTAGTTCCGAGGCCTTAGTTCCGATACGCCGAGGGGTGCCGCCGGCAGGGTTTTCGCTCAAATGTAGAAGCAGTCGAGTAAACTTTCCCCGGAAGATTTAAACCGTATCAATCTGGTCTGTTTGTCTATACTGTAAACTATTGATATTTAACCGATTAGGATTCTTGCACTTCCAAGCAGATTTGGTGAATCAAATGCAAGACTACTATTGAACGCAGGGCATTGCCGCGGGGCCACGGGGGAACCGCAGTCATGAGCTGTCGAGACACTATCCATCTGATTTGTTGGTACTTAGAAGGAAGACTCTCACCGCCGGTAGCGACTGAGATCAAGCGGCACTTGGATTCTTGCTCGGACTGCCACATGGTTTTGGACGCAGCGATGAGCACCTTGGATCGATATTTTACTCCGGTAAAAGGCTCTGACGAAGAACCAGCCCCTCAAGCAGCCTGATTAAATTCCTGTAAACATTTATTTTAGAATGACTTATGGCTAGGCAAGTCAATAACGCCGCGCCGGATTCTGCCTAGACGACAGACCTCTTACGGGAGTGCTGCGCCCCCCGCGGCTTCAGCAAAATTTACAGAAGCTTGAACAAAGGCGTAATCTTTACTGGTACTAGTACGTATAAAACTATCTCTTAACTGGACCTCTTTTGCCGGCAACCCCCTGCATCCACATGAGTTACGGGAAGTCGTAGCGGAAATAGGCATTTGGCGCGAGGGATGCACCTTTACCAAGCGCAGGGGGAAAACCCCAAAGGAGAAGAAGTTTATGAGCGAGTTTCAGGAACCCTTGAACCATACCGCAACGGGAACCCCACGCTGGGTGGGATTGGCGGTCGCCGTATTGGGCGGAGTTTCCCTGCTCGGTCTTGGAGTAGGCTGGAGCGCATTAAACCACGCGAACAGCATCGAGCAAACCACGCAAGCCTCGGTGAAACAAGCCAACGATGCGCTGGCCCAACGGCTGGCGAAAGAAGACGAAGTTAATCAGGCATTGCAGAGCGACCTGAAGGTGGTCACGGACAAGCTGAATCTGACGCAAGGCGAGCTGATCGCGGCTCGTAAGCAGAACAAGAATGCGACGGCTGCCGTGGACCAGAAGGTCGAAGGGCTGGCGACTTCCGTGAAGGCCGAACTGGCCAATAAGGCCAATGCAGGCGATGTAGACAAGCTTAACGGCGACGTCAACGGCGTGAAGACCGACTTGGACGCGCAGAAAAATAATCTTCAAATGGCCCGCAGCGAGATGGGCACGCTCATCGCTCGGAACCATGACGAAATCGACCAGCTTCGCCGGATGGGACAGCGCGACTACTTTGAGTTCACCGTGACGCGCAAGGGCGGAAACCAGAAGGTAGGTACGATTCAGGTCGAACTGAAAGACACGAACACCAAGAAGAACCAGTACACGATCAACGTGCTAGCGGATGACAAGAATTTCGAAAAGAAGAACCGCTCCGTGAACGAGCCGATTTTCTTCTACACGGGCGGAACTCGCGCAGCACTCGAACTGGTCGTCAACAAGGTTTCGAAGACGACAGCGTCTGGCTACCTGAGCATACCCAAGGCGCCGGACGCGACGTCAGCCAGCACTTCGGGTTCAGGTCAATAAAACACCAACCTAGTTTCTCATCTTTGAGAGAGTAGAGCAGGGCCGGAGGGAGGGTTCCAGAGAACCCTCCCTCTTTATTTTTCGCAACAACATCAAGAACTGCTTTCCGGCGTATCATGGCAGGGGTACGACTGGACGGGTTAGTGGCGATCAAGCCAATCTGATGGCAACCCGGCCGATCATCTAACGCTTTGCATTCACTAGAGGGGGAAAGCAATGAAGATACGATTTACGGCAGTACTGGCAGCAACACTTTTTGCGGCGGGATTGACGATGGCCGCGGACGGAACGTGGACAGGCTATATTTCCGACAGCAACTGCGGTGCAAAAGGCGCTAACGATAAGGCGCGCGAATGCACGATCAGATGCGTGAAGGGCGGCGCGAAATACGTGTTCGTCAATGACGCGGATAAGAAAGTTTACGTTGTGGACGCGCAGGATAAAGTAGCGGACCACGCCGGCCATCACGTCACCGTAAAAGGCACGGTCGAGGGCGACACGCTAAAGCTCGAAAGCATCGATATGGCGCCGGCAAACGGCAAGTAAACACTTTTGATACCGCATTCTCTATACGGGCGGGGCTTCGGCTCCGCTCGTTTCTTTTGCCCCTCTTGTTTTATTGCTAATTTTTGATTTTTGAAAGCTCACTAGATTCCGCTACGATACATCCTGAACTATGACGACAACTTTATTACACGCCGGAAGGGTGCTGACTCCGACGGCGGAAATTACTGACGCAGGAATCCTCATCCGTGAGGGAGTGATCGAGGAACTCGGACTCCGGGAGGGCATGCGGCTGCCCGAGGGCGCTCAGGAGATCTCCGCAACCGACAAGACTGCGATTCCCGGCTTCGTGGATGTGCACATCCATGGCGCGGGCGGGCGCGACGTGATGGAAGGCAACGCAGAAGCACTCACCGCGGTAACAAAAACAGTGGCGCGGCATGGAACAACTTCGTTCGTGGCCACCACCGTTACGGCAAGCCCTGACGACACAATTCGCAGTGTGGAAGGAATTGCGCGCTATATTTCGCAACAGCACGAAACGGACGACACGCGCGCGGAAGTGCTGGGGATACATTTTGAGGGACCGTTTCTCAGCCCAGCTAGGCGAGGAGTACACCCGACGGAGTGGCTAAAGCTTCCGTCCGCGGAACTACTCGATAAATTTCTCCAGGCAGCAGCCGGGAACGCGCAGATATTGACGATTGCACCGGAACTGCTAGGCGCCATACCGTGCATCGACGCGGCGCGTAACGCCGGAATGGTCGTGGCCATGGGCCATACGGATGCGACCTACGAGCAAGCCCGCGCTGCGATTGCGCATGGGGTTCGGCATGCGGTGCACGTCTACAACGCCATGCGGCCTTTTTCTCACCGCGATAGCGGCGTGATTGGCGCGGTCTTTACTTCGCCGGAGGTGAGCGCAGAGCTGATTGCAGACGGCGTGCACGTGGACGAAACAGCGATGAAGGTTCTGATGCAGGCAAAGGGGCCCGAGCGAATGATTCTGGTCAGCGACGGCACCTCGGCCACCGGAATGCCCGATGGAAAGTACATGCTCGGACAATTGGAAGTGACGGTGAGCGGAGGAATTTGCCGCAATTCGGAAGGAAAGCTGGCGGGCAGCACGCTGACACTGGACAGAGCGCTAAGAAACATTGTTGGGTTGGGAATTCCGCTCGCGGAAGCAGTGCGGATGCTGACTTTGAACCCTGCAGCGCTGCTCGGCATTGAGTTCAAAAAAGGGGCGCTCCGAGTAGGCGCGGATGCAGACCTCGTCTTGCTGGACGAAGGATTGCAACTGACGAATGTTTGGGTGCGTGGCGTGGCGGTCGAATAAATCTAGCCAAATACCGGCACCTCTACCAGGCCGGGGTGCTTATACTACGAAAAAGCTGCGTGAAGATCAGGGATTCAGCGGAATCTTGAGATTTTCGGCTAGTTCTTCGGCGTTGAACGGGCTGCACGCAAAATAACGTCCGCCGACTTCCAACGTTGGAACCTTGCGCCTGCCGTTGTTGGCTTTCATGACGATTTCTTCCGCCGAAGGATCTTCCTCGATATCGACTTCACGGAATTCCACGCCGCGTTCCTTCAGAAAGGTTTTTGCGCGACGGCAGTCCGGGCACCACCTGGTGCTGTACATCGTGATCGGTTCCATAAATTGTCTCTGTGTATTAGATGTCGCGGGGAAGGGTTAGTCGCAGAGCAAGGGGCTCAGAATGCCCAATGCGTCAAGGAGCTTGCACGATCGCCGTGCGGCGCTTCGTTGCGTACTCGCCCACCTTGATGCGGATGAGAGCGCGCTGCAGCGCGGCGCTGGCACGATCCCAATCAATATCGGCGCCGCTCGCGGCAATGCGCGCACGCGCACGCTCCAGGGCCTGTTTGGCGCGCTCGACGTCAATCTCTTCGGCAAGCTCCGCCGTCTCCGCCAGCACCGTTACGCGGTCCGGTAGAACTTCCGCAAATCCCCGAATGATGGCGAGATGGACTTGCTCTTTGGCACCTGGATCGCGATAGCTCAGTTCACCAATCCCGAGTTCGGTGATCAACGGTGCGTGCCCCGGTAAAATGCCAAGCTCGCCTTCGGCGCCAGGCAACACAGCCTCCACCACACTTTCGCGCAGCAACTGGCGCTCGGGCGTGACGATGACCAGTTCGATGGAATCGGGAAGCATTTACGTTACTATGCGCTCGCCTTCATTTTTTCAGCCTTCGCCAACGCCTCATCAATCGTGCCGACCATGTAGAACGCCTGCTCCGGGATGTCGTCGTACTTGCCTTCCACAATTTCCTTGAAGCTGCGAACGGTGTCTGCAATTTTGACGTACTTGCCTTCGAGGCCGGTGAACTGCGCGGCCACGAACATAGGTTGCGAAAGGAACTTTTCGATTTTGCGCGCGCGCGCCACAGTGCGCTTGTCTTCGTCCGAAAGTTCCTCGATACCTAGAATGGCGATAATGTCCTGCAAATCTTTGTAGCGCTGCAGAATCGATTTCACGCCGCGAGCGACGGCGTAATGCTCCGCACCAACGATGCGCGGATCGAGAATGCGCGAGTAGCTGGCCAGCGGGTCGACGGCGGGATAAATGCCACGCTCCACGATCTGACGACTGAGGTTCGTGGTGGCGTCCAAGTGCGTAAACGTCGCGGCGGGAGCTGGGTCCGTGTAGTCGTCGGCCGGGACGTAAATGGCCTGCACGGAAGTGATCGACCCTGACTTCGTGGAAGTGATGCGCTCCTGCAATTCGCCGATTTCCGTGTTGAGGTTCGGCTGGTAACCGACGGCGGAAGGCATGCGGCCGAGAAGGGCGGAAACCTCCGAGCCCGCCTGAACAAAACGAAAAATGTTGTCGATGAAAAGGAGAACGTCGAGATGTTCTTCGTCGCGGAAATATTCCGCGACCGTCAAGCCAGTGAGGCCGACGCGGAGGCGCGCGCCGGGCGGTTCGGTCATCTGACCATAAATCAATGCCGCACGGGACTTCTCGGAGTTTCCTGGAACCACGACGCCGGCTTCCTGGAATTCCAGCCAGAGATCGTTTCCTTCGCGCGTACGCTCGCCGACTCCCGCAAACACGGACACGCCGCCATGCTGCATAGCGACGTTGTTGATTAATTCTTGAATCAAAACCGTCTTGCCGACGCCAGCGCCGCCGAACAATCCGATTTTTCCACCCTTCAAGAACGGCTGAATCAGATCGATGACTTTAATTCCCGTCTCGAACATCTCGAGATTCGTCGATTGATCGACCAGCAACGGCGCAGGCCGGTGAATCGGATAGTTGGTTTTGCTGACGAGCGGCCCAAGTTGATCGACGGGTTTGCCGAGAACGTTCATCACGCGGCCCAGCGTTGGCCGCCCCACTGGAACGGTGATTCCCGATCCCGTGTCAAACACTTTCATGCCGCGTACAAGTCCCTCTGTCGGCTCCATGGCAACCGCACGCACGCGGCCTTCGCCAAGATGTTGCTGCACTTCAGCGGTAACGTCGATGGGTTCGGGAACGTTGAAGCCTTCGCTGGTGATACGCACGGCGTTATAAATCGCCGGCAAATGTCCCGATTCAAATTGAACGTCGAGCACCGGCCCAATGACCTGCACGACGTGTCCGACGGCTGCGTATTTCTCTGCCATGCTTTCTCCTAAGCGCCGTACGAGGCGCCGCTGACAATTTCAATAATCTCTTTCGTAATCGCCGCTTGGCGCACCTTGTTCATGTGCAGCGTGCGGGCTTCAATCACGTCGCCGGCGTTCTTCGTCGCCGCTTCCATCGCCGTCATGCGCGCCGCGTATTCCGCGGCGGACGACTCCAGCATCGCGCGCAAGAGCTGTGTTTCGATGTAGCGCGGGAGCAATTTCCCCAGCAATTGCTCCTCAGGCTGCTCGTAAATGTAGTCGATCTGGCCGGATTCTTTTTCCGCAGCCGTCTCTTCTTTTTCGCCGATCGCTTCCACCGGAAGCAGCTTTTCGACCTTCAACTCCGCGGTCATGACCGTCTTGAATTCGCTGAACACGATATAGACGGCGTCAATTTGCTCTTCGCCATAGAGCTTTGTAACCAGCTCGGCGATTTCCCGAGCCGTTGCAAATTTAACCCGCGCCAGAACGTTGATATATTCGCCGGCAAACTGAAATCCCGCCCGTTTCAGAACATCACGGCTCTTCTTACCCACGGGAACGACGGAAATCTTTTTCGCTGCGTTCGCACGGAAAAACTCATTCGCCTTCTTCAAGATGTTCGCGTTGAACGCACCAGCGAGCCCGCGTTCGCCAGCGAGCACCAGCACAAGAATCCGCTGCTCTGGACGGTGTGCGAGCAACGGATGTTGCGGCTCATCGATGCGCGACATGGTCGACCGCAAAACACGCGCCAGTTCCTGCGCGTACGGCCGCGCCGCAATCGCCGCTTCCTGCGCCTTGCGCAGGTAAGCCGCGGAGATGAACTTCATCGCGCGCGTAATCTGCTGGGTGTTCTTCACCGAGCGGATACTTCGCCGAAAATCGAGAAGTGTAGGCATCGTTGTTTGCTACAAATTCACTCTTACTTCGCTGCTGCGGCAACTGCCGCCGTGAAACGTTCCTTGAAACTATCTACTGCTTTCTTGATTTCCGCCTTGATGCCGTCGTCGAGCGATTTCTTCTCGGCGATATTTTTCAGGATCGACGGATTGCTCGTCTCCACGTACTGGAGAAATTCCTTCTCGAACCGCCTCACTTCCCCAACAGGAATACTATCGATCGCGCCGCTAGTGGCCACAAAAAGACTAAGCACCTGCTTTTCCACCGGGAGCGGAACGTATTGATCCTGTTTTAAAATTTCCGTGAGCCGCTGGCCCCGCGCAAGCTGTCCTTGCGTCACTTTGTCCAGCTGATCCGCGCCGAACTGTGCGAACGCTGCAAGCTCGCGGAACTGTGCCATGTCCAAGCGCAAAGTTCCCGCCACCTGCCGCATCGCTTTGATCTGCGCGTTGCCGCCCACGCGGCTAACGGAAATGCCGACGTTGATGGCAGGGCGAATGCCCGCGTTGAAAAGGTCGGCTTCCAAATAGATCTGGCCGTCCGTGATGGAAATCACGTTCGTCGGAATGTACGCGGACACGTCACCCGCTTGCGTTTCGATCACAGGCAACGCTGTGAGCGATCCCGCACCAAGCTTGTCGTTCAATTTCGCGGCGCGTTCCAGCAAGCGCGAGTGCAGATAAAACACGTCTCCCGGAAACGCCTCGCGTCCCGGAGGACGTCGCAAAAGCAATGAAATTTCGCGGTAAGCCTGCGCGTGTTTGGAAAGATCGTCGTAGAACGTAATTGCGTGGCGTTTTGTATCGCGAAAATATTCGCCCATCGCGCAAGCAGCGTACGGCGCAATGTACTGCAGCGAAGCTGGTTCGGCCGCGGAAGACGCCACGATGATCGTGTAGTCCATCGCGCCCGCATCGGTCAGTGTTTTTACGACCTGCGCGATCGTCGAGCGCTTCTGCCCGATTCCGCAATAAATACAAATAACGTCGCCGCCCTTTTGGTTGATGATCGTGTCCAGGATCACTGCGGTCTTACCGGTCTGCCGGTCGCCGATAATCAACTCGCGCTGCCCGCGCCCGATCGGAATCATCGCGTCGATCGCCTTAATACCGGTTTGCAATGGCTCACGCACCGGCTGGCGATCCAGAACGCCCGGGGCGATGCGCTCCAACGGATTCCTCTGTTTCGATGCGATGGGTCCCTTGCCGTCAATTGCCTCGCCCAGCGGATTTACAACGCGGCCAATTAGCGATTCTCCGACTGGCACGGACATAATCGTGTTCGTGCGCTTGACGACATCGCCTTCTTTCAGCAGCTGCGATTCGCCCAGCAGCACGACGCCGACTTCTTCCTCTTCCAGGTTCAGCGCAATGCCGAAAACGTTGTGCGGAAACGAAAGCATCTCGCCAGCCATGACCTTTTCGAGGCCGTGCACGCGCGCAATTCCGTCGCCGACGCTGATGATCGCGCCGACCTCGTCCACCGAAACCGTTTGCTCGTAGTTCTCAATCTGCTCGCGCAGAATTTTGCTGATTTCGTCTGCCTTGATGTTCGCCATGCCTGCTCCTGAATTCTATTCCGCTACTCCGCCACGAGACGCGCGCGCATTTCGTTCAAGCTATTGCGCACCGAGCCGTCATAGACAGTGTCACCCACGCGCACAACAGCGCCGCCCAGCAGCGCGGGGTCCAGCGAATACTTTGCCTGAATTTTCTTGCCGGTAAGACGCTCGAGCGTCTGCGCGAATTTTTTCTTCTGCGCCGCGCTCAACTCCACCGCGGAGGAAATTTCCGCCTCGGCAATGCCTTGCCTCTGCCGGACCACATCCTCAAAAGCGTCGACGATTTCCGGCAGAATATGCGTACGGTGATGATCTGCGATTACAAAAAGAAAATTGCGAATGATCTTGCCCGCGCCAACGCGCGCCGCAATCTTTTCAATCACGCCATGCTTCGCCTCGCGCGGCACGCCGGGGCTCGTCAAGAAATTCCGCAGTTCACTCGATGTACCGAATGCCGCAGCGAAATCGCCCAATTGCTTGAGGGCTGAATCCGCCGCGCCTTGCGCAAGTGCAACATCCGCAAGCGCGTTGGCATACTGGAGGCTCGCGGACTTCAATTCGGCCTCCCTTCGAGGCTTTTCACAAAATTATCCATCAGCGATTCCTGCGCAGCGGGCGTCAGCTGCTTGGCAAGAAGAGTTTCCGCGCCGTCAACGGCAAGCGCTGCGGCGAGCGCTTTCAGCTCCAGCCGGGCAGCCCGTTCCGCCGCTTCTATCTCCGCTTGCGCCGCGATGCCAACCTTTTTCGCATCGCTTTGCGCGAGCGCGCGGATGCGTTCGCCTTCTTCGGCGGCTTCGTGTTTTGCAGTGGCTTGCAGCTCGGCGATCTCCTGCTTCAGATTCGCCAGCTTGGCCTCTGCTTCGCGGACCAGGCGTTCCGCCTCTTCTCTCGCGGCAGTCGCTTTGGTGATCGCGGAACTAATCGTTTCGGCGTTCCCGCGGAACCACGCGGGCAATTTCTTCGCAAAGAGCCAAATCAAAGCCGCCGCAACGATCGCGAAATTGATCCATTTGAAAATTTCGTTCATGCGTTCCGTCGCCGCGTTGCCGCCTTCTTCCGCCGCCTGCGCGCTCAGAGCAACGCAGAAAAAGAGAAGCACGACACTCAATATATTGAACAGCCGCCCGGTTCGCCCAATCTTGTTCTGCTTCATCGAGATTTGCCTCATCGGGCCTCTCTTGAAGAGCTACCGGGGCGGGGCGGCGATTGCAGAATGCGTCGTGCAATTTCGGAAGAAAGTTTTGAGACGGTCGTCTCGATTTCCCGGCGAGCCGCTGCTACCTCGTCCGCGATGCGCTCTTTTCCAGCTCCAACCTGCGCCGCGGCTGCTGCGCGAGCCTCTTTAACCAGCGCGGTGCGTTCATCGAGAAGCTTTTTGCGGGCGGCTTCCTGTTCAGCGTACACCTGCCCGCGGGCTTGTTTGAGCGCGTCCTGGTACTGCTTGGCCTTCTCGATGGCGGCAGCTTGTGCAAGTTCAGCGGCCTTCTGCGCTCCCAGCGTACGAGCGTCGCGCTCCGCCATTACTTTCAGCAGCGGCTTAAAGAAAATCGCCCGCAAGATGAAGTAAAAAAAGAGGATGATCAGGACTGTAGGCACAGCCTGAAGGAAGAGTTCTCCCAGTTGGTGAACAATCTCTTGCATTAAGATGTGTAGCCTAAAACTCGCTTTGGGGCCATGGACCGGCCACCGGATTGGCAGCCGCGCCGCGCCCCCTACCCGGGAAGGGGCAATACGGTGGGCCTGACGCTGCCTGAATAAACAGTATTTTATAACATCCAGCCGAGGTTTGCGTCAATGCGGGCAGTTTTGGACTATTCTTCGAGTCCGGCCTGTTCCTTAGACTTCTGCTGCTTTAATTTCGCGGCTTGCATTGGCAGTTTCTTCGGATGCCGGGCCTCTTTGCCAACACTGTGTTCCTGAAATTCCGTCCGGGCATGCGCTTTCCAAAACGAGTTTACTGTACCTTCCGCCAGCCACTCGCGGTCCACGCTCGATCCAAAAATGTGCCGGTACATCATCGGCCCCAGAAGCAGAGCAACGCCTAACTCTTCGTCCAGTACAGCCGGAAGCATCCCGCGGTCCACGCCGCGCCGCAGCAATTTTCGCAAGAAGTCGCGCGATCGTTCCATCACCCGCGTCTTCCAGGCTCGGCCAAACTGCTCGTTTCTTGCTGAATAAGCGATCAAATGAGGCATCAAACGTTTCTGTATCGCCGCTTTCTTGGGTGACGGCTCATATTTCAGAAACGCTTTCAGGTCCTCTCGCAAGTCGCCCGAGTCGAGTTCCGGTGGCCCTTCATCGAGTTCATGAACATGCACCAACACTTCGAGGCACAGCGCATCCTTATCGGCCCAGTGTTTATAAACCGTCGCTTTGCTGACGCCTGACTCAGCCGCAATGGCATCTACGCTCGTTGCATCGATGCCGCGCTCGGCGAATAGATTCGTCGCCGCTTCCAGTACTTTGTGGTGAGCGCGTTGGCTGAGTCCTCGAGACATTTTCCTAAATCTCGATCTTCGAAAAGCGCCACGCCCCGAGGCAGATAAATGCAGCGGCCACGCACAGAAGGACTAAAGCATCCGTGATCGCGCCGAAATGGCTCAACCCGGTCAACACCGAACGCAAGCCATCCACTCCATAGGACAGCGGATCGAGGCTGGTGACGATAGCCAGCGCTTTTGGCAAATTGTTCAGCGGAAACAGTGCGCCCGACAAAAAGAAAATCGGGAGAACCAAGAAATTCATGATCAATTGGAAACCCTGCATGTCTTGCAGGCTCGATCCGATCGCTGTTCCCAGAGCAGCGAAAACGGATGCGATCAGCCCCATGAAAACAAATCCGAGCGGCACGGCCAACAGACTCACGGGCCGGAACCCTGCAATGACGCACACGACGAAGATTAGGGTTCCCTGAATCATTGCCACCGTGGTCCCGCCCAGCGTTCTTCCAATCATGACTTGGATGCGCGGCACGGGCGCAACAAGCGTTTCTTTTAGGAATCCGAATTGGCGGTCCCACAGCAGCGCAATCCCCGAGAACACGGAGGTAAACAGCACCGTCATACCAATAATTCCGGGCGCCATGAACTGCAGATAGCTTCCGCCGCCGGCTTTCTGAAACACCGGTCCCAACCCGAATCCCAGCACCAGCAAATACAGCAACGGCTGGCCCATCGATGCGATGATTTGCGTTCTCGACCTCGAATATTTCTTTAGTTCGCGCAGCCACAAAATGTAAATGGCGCTCATCTCTTATCTCCTCAACATTTTTGCGATTTGGCGCAACTGGTCTGACGCGCCGGCGCTTTCGTCGCGAATCGTTGTCCCCGTCAGCGCCAAAAACGCCGCTTCCAGCGATTCCGTAGCCGTTTGCTGCTTCAACTCCTGCGAAGTCCCCATCGCCACGATGCGCCCGTGATCGATCACTGCGATCCGCTGCGCCACACGGTCCGCTTCGTCCATATAGTGCGTCGTCAAAAAAACCGTCACGCTTTCCGTTTCGTTTAGATGTTTCACATGCGTCCATAATTGGTTGCGGCTCTGCGGATCGAGCCCAAGGGTGGGTTCGTCCAGAAATAATATCTTGGGTGTATGCAGAAATCCGCGCGCGATCTCCAGCCGCCGTTTCATTCCGCCGGAGAATTGCTTTACCAGCGCGTCTTTGCGGTCCCACAATTCGAAAAGCTTCAGCAGCGACTCGATCCGCTCTCTTCGAAGCTTGCTTGGGACGTGATAAAGCACGCCGTGCAGGTCCATATTTTCCCAGGCCGTCAAATCCTGATCGAGGCTCGGATCCTGAAACACGATTCCGAAGGATTGCCGCGCTTCATGATGACTCTTCACCGGGTCCAACCCATTCAGGTATACCGTGCCGCTCGTCGGCTTCAGCAGCGTCGTGAGCACTTTGATGGTCGTCGTCTTGCCCGCTCCATTCGGTCCAAGGAACGCAAATATCTCGCCTTTCTTCACATCAAAAGACACATCGTTCACGGCCGCCAGGTCCCCAAACTTTTTCACCAGATTTTCCACTCGAATCATGCTGCTCTCCATGGACCCGCCCCTCCTTCACGTCAATGGAATACGCTGTCGCCAGACACACGCCGCGAAAGAATCAGCACACTAAACGGTTTAGTTTAGTGTGTCAATAAATTCCGTGTCTACGTTTCGCTGCTCGATCTGAGGATTCGGATTTTCGCGTCAGTGCGCGACGGGCGTTGCTGGTTCGCTAGCTCTGGCCGTCTTGTCGGCGTTCGTGGCTACCCAGACTTCGTGAATGGCGGCGACGATCGTATCCGGCCGCTCAAACGGGATCATGTGAGTGCTATCGGGAACCATGATTCTCTTTCCTCGCGTGGAAAGATGGGATTCCTTAACTTGCAAATCATTCACCCAAACCTCGTGGAAGTCGTCAAACTCCTTTTTTGGAAAACCAGCAGGCACCTGTGAGGCGTCCGCCGATTTACCCGCTGTCAGCACGACGAGCGGCTTGTCGCCCAGATTGCCGGCTGCGCGCACTTCATTGGCGCTCTCGGCAAATGAACCCAATTCCGAAGCGCTCGCGTCGATAAATTTCGGCTGCATCGCCAGGTAGAGCATTTCCTTCCCAAATTCCTTCGAAACCCCTGGAGCTTCCCCCTGCTTGCGCTGAGAGAATCGCACAATACCAAACCGGATCAGCAGCGGCGCAAGCATTTTCTGCCACTTGAGCTGTTCGATGGATTTTTTCATGAACGCTTGAAGGGCCGGCGTCATACGGTCGGTTTGATCTTCGTGCGACGCATCCACCAAGACCATCCCCACAACATCATTTGGGTATTGTCCGTTATAGACGCGCACGTTGTAACCGCCGAAAGAATGCCCCACCAGAATATACGGCCCTTTTTCATCCGCGGCTTCGAGGAGTGTGTGCAGCTCTTTTACAATCTGAATGCTCGTACGTGGTGCAGAGCTCGCCCCGCTCCAGCCGTAGCCGGCGCGATCGTAAGAACAAACGCGCGTGAATTTGGCGACTTCCGCTTGCACAGGATTCCATCCGACCGCCGGAACGCCGAGCCCGCTGTCCAAAACGACGGTGGGACTTCCTTCTCCTCGGCAATCGATGCTCAATTTCAGGTTGTCAAACGCCGGCCCAAGCGAAATCGATTTGCCTTGTTGCGGAAACCTGCGCGCATCCGCGCGATTTCCGAGCGCCTGATAACTCGCGCCCACAATCGCAGCCAGCACTACAAGCACAAGAAGAGCCAGAAGCCCGCGCTTAAGCCAGTGCTTCACACGCCCAAATCGGCGCGGCGTACTTGTTGCTGTCTCGTTTTCCAAGGGGCTCTCCTCGCGTGAAACGATTGATGCAATTTCGATGCGCGGATATTAGTCTGCGCATTGCTGGGCGTCAACGGCAGTAATGAGCGGGGCGGAAATGGGAAAGAGAAAATCTTCTAAATGACCCACTAAACCTTCATGCGGCCGGGAAAGAATCGCCTCATCTTCATTGATTAGAGGTAGAGGGGCTCACGGACACCGGATCGTAGACGTAGCGGATGTCGAGCGGCGTATTCGATCGGCCCATCGTAAGCCGAAGCGTTTCAAACATCTGCGTGCCGTCGTAGGACAATTCAAAGGTGCGGCTCATCCTGCCGCCGTGCGGGCCTTTCTCGTCAGTGACTAGCCGCGAACCATCCCAGTGCGCCGCAATCCCCTGAGGGCTGTCGTCCTTCGCATCCGGTTTCTGAATCTTGCGGCCATCCGTAAACAAGACCAGCTTGCGATTTTGGTCCTCGGTGAGGTCGACTTCCGGATTCTTCGGATCTTTTTGCCCAAGGGTTAGTGCGTTCGCCGGCGCAATCGAGGATTGCGTACGTAGGCGTTCCTCGTCGCTTTCGCCGCCTCGATTTCCGCCGTGGCCACCGATAGGAAACCCGGCGATGCTCACGCCGCTGCCGCCTCGCGATCCGCTTCCTCTGCTCGCGTTCGCATCCTGCATTTTCTTGCGAGGATCGTCGCTTTCGTCTGGATTAAGTTTCCATTGACCAAAAATGGAAGTCCGTACCTCGGCTCGCGGCTGCTGATTCTGTGGGCTCGCAGCCGAAGGCTGAGAAGACTGCGGTTGTGCCGCCGGCAACGGTCCAGCAGGCGCCTGCGCGCAAATCGAGCCAGGAATCGGGGCTGCGGCGATGCACAAAATTCCGAGAGCTAAAAAAATGGATAAGACACACAGCTTCATACTGGCCCCCTGCCTATACAAATCATTCCCACTGCCAGATGCGAAAGTTCCGCGGTGTCCTTCCAGGTCACCGCAGTGACTCGGGAAGGAATAAACAGATCAGAACGAAACTTCAGGCAAGCGGCAGCCAATCGTTCAATGCCAGGATGCCCGGCAGAAGGGCGAGCGCGCCAAGTTTGCGGAATCGCGCGGCGCGTTTGCGGTACTCAAACGTGCCGCGCGGCAAGATGGCCATGAAGGGAACGCGCGCGTCGCGGGCCGCCAGCGCATCGTCAATGTTATCGCCGACATAGAGCGCCGTGTCAGGATCGCGCCGGCCAAGGATTTTCAGCAAGCCGTCGGGAAAAGGTTTCTTGCGCTTCACGTCATCCATGGTGACGACCGTGCGGAAGTGCCGCGCCGCGGCCCACCGGTCGAATGTATACGCGAATTCCTTACGTGTGCGCCCCGTGAATAAATTGAGCTCAAACCGCCTCCCCCAACGCCCGATTTGCCCAGGTGTAACTACAAATTTTTCCTTGCGCACATTTCCAGACTTGCCGTCTTTGCCCCAGTAGAATTGTTGAAACGCATCCCGTGCCTCTTCATACGTTGTGGGACGCCCCAGCGCGGTTGCCCAATTCGAGACCATGTTCCAATCGTCGTTGTTGCCAGGCTTGCTCTTCCATCGGTGCAGTTCGGGCCAAGTGACGCGCTTGCCCGTCAAGAAACGCGTCGTTTCCAGACCAGACAACCAGAACGAGCGGCGAACATCCACCAAAACGCCGTCCACATCAAAGATAAGAATCTGTGGAAGACTGGCGAGCGCCTTAGTGCGGCGCGTCAATTGCTTTGCTTTTTCCGATGAAGTGGGCGGCACGAAACCTCGTCAAATTCTGGTGAATTATAAAGACAAGCTGGCACTAAAAGTGTCGCTGCTTCGCGCTTCAGGGTCAACCCGACCAGAATTTCGGGCCCTGAAGAGTCCCAAAGTCTGGTAGTGTGCGCAGGGCTTTGCCGGTGGACTTATCTCGCCGCGCTTACCTGGAAAAGCGCCGAGGACTTGCCGGCTTCATTTTTCGGGCGGCACGGTTTCCGTCACGCCTCGCGCGTCCAGGCGGCGCGCTACGTAACTCTCGAGGAGTTGGTCGAGTTCTTGAGGCCGAATAGGCTTGGTGAGATAACCGTCCATCCCAACCGCCATGCATTTCTCGCGATCGCCTTTCATGGCGTGCGCGGTCAACGCAACCACCGGCTGGTGGAGTCCGCTGCTTTTTTCTTTTTCCCGAATTACGGCGGTCGCTTCGAGCCCGTCCATCCCGGGCATCTGGACATCCATCAGCACAAGGTCAAAACTTTCCTTCTCCAGCGCCTTCAGCGCCTCCAGCCCAGTTCCTGCCACAACAACCCGGTGCCCTCTCTTCTCCAATAAACGCACGGCCAAGCGCTGGTTGACGAGATTGTCTTCCGCCAGCAGCACACTCAAGTAGGCATCCGGTTCGCGCGAGTCATGCAATGAAAACCGGGTGATCAAAGGAATGGCACCCTCGTGCTCACGTGCTCCGAGCACGCGAGCAACAGCCTCGCGCAATTCGGATTGGCGGATAGGCTTCAACAAGTAGGCTGACACTCCCAGTTCTTGGCAACGTGCCGCATCCCCGCGATGCCCTGCCGAAGTGAGCATCATGATCGTTGCAGTGCCCAATTCCGGACTTTGCCGGATTTGTTCGACCAACGCGAAGCCGTCCATATCTGGCATGTGCATGTCCGTCAAAATCAGATTGTAAGGCGCACCTGCTTCGCGGGCCGCGGACAACTGCGCCAGCGCTGCCGGGCCACCATTCACCACGGTCGGCTTCATTTGCCAGCGCGTCAGCATCCCATCGAGAATTCGGCAGTTGGTGCGGTTGTCGTCCACCACCAACACTCTTACGCCCCTCAAGAGCTCTGACGGAGCGATCGTGCCCAATCTGATTTCTTTCGTGTCCGCCTCACCCAGCCGGACCGTGAAATGAAATTGGCTTCCCCGTCCCATTTCGCTCTCCACCCAAATCTTGCCTCCCATCATTCCCACCAGTCGCGTGGAAATAGTTAGTCCAAGTCCGGTCCCTCCGTACTTTCGTGTTGTCGAGGTGTCCGCTTGGGTAAATGGATCAAAAATGGATTCGCGCTTGTCCTCAGGAATTCCAATTCCTGTGTCCGCCACTGTAAATCGACAGATACATTCCGAACCTTCTCTAGCTTCGAGTTGAACTTTTACAGCGACCTCGCCGCTATCGGTGAACTTGATTGCGTTGCCCACCAGATTAGTCACGATTTGCCGCAGCCGGCTGGAATCTCCGCGCACGACCTCCGGCACTTCCGGCGCCACTTCGCATAGCAACTCCAGACCCTTTTCATCCGCCCGCAACGCTAGTGTTTTCAACGTAGTTTCCAGACTCTCGCGCAAATTGAAATCGATGGCCTCCAGGTCAATCTTTCCCGCTTCAATCTTGGAGAAATCCAGAATGTCGTTGATCACATTGAGCAACGAATCGCCGGACATTTTCACCGTCTCCAGGTATTCGCGCTGCTCCGCCGTGAGTACTGTATCGAGCGCCAGATCGGTCATGCCCATCACGCCGTTCAGCGGCGTGCGAATCTCGTGGCTCATGTTGGCCAGAAACTCGCTCTTCGCACGGCTGGCTGCTTCCGCGGCTTCTCGGGCCTTTTGCATTTCCTCTTGCGTCTTCTTGAGATGAGTGATGTCGCGGCCGACGCCCGCGATTCCGGTAACCTGGCCGTTCTTGTCATACAGGGGAACTTTAGTGGTTAGCACCCAGATCTTATTCCCATGGGCATCGAAGGCTTGTTCCTCCCGGTTAAACAACGGTTGCTTGGTGAGAATCACGTTTTGCTCATCCCGGTAGTAGGCGCTTGCGAGTTCCTTGGGATAGAAGTCGAAGTCTGTCTTATAGAGCAGTTCCTCCGGACTCTTCACGCCCATCGAATGGGCCAGAGAGGCATTAGCCACTACGAACCGGCTTTCCGCGTCCTTCACATACATAAAGTCAGGCACGTTGTCGATCAAAGCGCGCAACACTTTTCGTTCTTCCGAAAGCGTCTCTTCAGCCCTTATTCGTTCGTTGACCTCCAACTGCAATTCCTGAGTCCGAACCTGCACACGGAGTTCGAGATCGTTCTTTGCGCCTTGCAACGCCGCGTCACGCTCCTGAATTCTCTCCAACATTTGGTTGAACGAACCAATGAGCGCTCCCACTTCGTCTTCTCCCCGCGGTACCGCGCGCACACCGTAGTCTTCGTTCGTTGTGACTCGCGTGGCGATCTGTGCCAAGTGCAGGATGGGCTCCGTGATCAATCGCAGAAGTCTCGAGGAGACTATGTAGGTGACCAGAACGGAAATCAGAATGACCACGACGGAAATTTGCGTGTATTGCCTGATCTTCGCCTGGAGAGCGCCTAGGTCCGAGAGAATGGCAATCGCGCCGGCCTTTTCGCCTCCCAGGAAAACTGTTCGGTAGAGAGTGAGTGAGTCTTTTGCAAACATTGCCTCATCGTTGTGCCGGGCGGGCATGGCAAACGAAGAGCCAATCCCATCACGCCGGTATTGCGCGAAAACCGCTCCATGGCTGTCGTAGAGACATGCGGCGACAATGTGGCGCTCGGCGCGGAGTGCTCCCAGCATGTCCTGCGCGGATTTTCGGTCGTTGAAAGCCAGTGAAGCTGCCGTGTTTGCCCCCAAAGTATCAGCAAGAACCGAGAGCTCACTCGTCATGGCCGCGCGGAAGCTTGTTCTTTCGTAGAGGTCGAAGATCAGGCACGCGAGGCTGAGACCCAAGAGACTTGTGCAGACGATGACAAAAGTCAGTTTGCGTTGGATCGATGAATTCTTGAAAAGCTGCATTTCACGTCCCTTTTGGGCCTCCAATGACTTTCTTGGCTAGTGTCAGAAGTCTCGCGCTGATTTTCAATTTGGCGCGTTCGGCAGCTTCCAGGTTGATTTCGAAGTGAACCTTGTTGTCCTCCCAAAGGAAACCTATCATCCCCCCCTGTTCTATAAAGTCTTGGGACTCCCCAACGGTCAGGACTGGACTTGCTCCAAGGTTTACCAGCGTCGCGGAAAGGGATTTCTTCTCCGGCGCTCCAAGGAACAAAATCTGGCATGGCTGAACTTCCTGAGGCAATTTGAAGTGCAGCACGCGAACCGGCCGCCCATCGATCGTTTTTCCGTTCAAGCTGGCATCCAGCGCCCCGTGGAAGGGATCCTCTCCAACCGTGCAATACGTAAGCGGGCTGGCGGCGTCTTTAAAGGCTTCCGGCGGCCAATCGACAAATTGCGCAAAATGAAAAAGAAAAGCCGCCTTTACCTGGTATTCGCCGGATGGATTGGACTGCGCCGAAACCCAGCGCCCCCCTGCGATGACCAGCAGACTACCAAGAGCCGCGATAGCAAATTTTGAAGCCAGGTGACAAACCTTTTCCCCGCGAATTCCATGTCCTGGATTCCGCAAGGGCCGCCGCATTTTGCTTGTAAGATTCAATGCCTTTTGTCCCGCATTCAGAATTGCCACGTAATCTTCGCGTATCGCTCCCTTCGTCTCGCTAGCCTTCTTTGTGATGATGTTGATCACGCCATTGACGGCGTTCGCTCCCCAGACGGACCCGCCGCGTCCCCGAATCGCTTCAATCCTCTCAATGTCCTCGAGAGGAAAACCCAACACGTCCCAAAAGACGCCTCCAAACGTCGGTATGTACACCGCCTGCCCATCGACCATCACCAGCAGTTCGTTCCCGAATCCCGCATTAAAACCGCGTGCGGTAATGGCCCAGGCGTTAGCATTGATCTGCGCCGCATCGGCCCCCGGCACCATCCGGAGCAAGTCGGGAATATTCGTCGCTCCCGAACGGCGGATGTCCTCTTGGGTAATGACAAAAATTGCCGGCGCCACCCGCGAAAGCCTCTGATCTTTCCTAGAAACGGAAGTCACCTCCATATTCATCAAATCCTCGACGTTTACTCTCGTGAGGTCAGCCGGCTGTTGTTGTGCCCATTCGGGGACCGCTGACAGGACAGTCATTCCCAAGGAGACAAGGACGCGGAAGGTTCGTTGGAACCGGCTAGGCGTCCAAGTCCTGCCGCTCGATCCTTTCCGGTTCTCTCTCTTTGACTACCGGCCCTCACGCAACGTTCTTTTTCTTCTGCTTCGTGTCAACCCGTGCCCTCAAGTTGGTTAAAATCGCCATGTCAATTTCACGTCGGCGCTTCGCTTTAGCTGCGACGAATTGACGCTCTGGAATTGGTCGTTGAATTCCACGTGATGATCCTGGAGCAGGTTTTGCCCGGTGACGCTCAATGCCACACGTTCTTTCAGGTGCCAGGTCAGCTGCGAATCCAGCCGGGTGTAGGACGGCACAAATTGGGCCGGCAAAGGTCCGACAAAATAGGCATTCGTATCCCAGGTGAAGCTGTTGGATAGCTCAACGTGCGAGCGCAGTTGTGCCTGATGCACCGGGTTTGAGCCCTGCGCATCCGTCACGCTCGTCGAATCCGGGCTATTGGATTGCGTATGGAGATGCATTTCCAGAAAGGAATAGCCGGGGCTGAGAGTCCAACGACTCGTTGCTTTCCACTTTACGGAGGCCTCGACACCCTCCGTCATGCCGTACATTTCGTTGCCGTACGTCTCCGGAAAAACAGTGACTGCCGGCACGGAGCTCGAATCGAAGAATGACGGAAGAATTGCCGTGCTCGCCAGGTCGTGATAATTGTTAAGGAAAACTGTGAGGTCGATAGAAAGACGGTCCGTGGGTTGCGTCCGATAGCCCAACTCGTATGTGATGACGTGTTCTGATTTAATGTTCGGGTTACCAAACAAAGTTACCTCAGCGGGTCCAGGTATTGCCGCGAGCACGGCATCTATGCCCACGTCTCGTTGCGTGGGTGTGCGGCTGGCGCGCGAAATAGCGGCCCAGAACGTCCGGCGATTGCTCGGAGTCCATGCCAAGCGAGCGCTCGGCTCGTAGTCGAAGCCGCTAAAATAGCTGTTCTCAATTCTCGACCCGACATATAAAGCAACACGGTCGGGCTTAAGTGTTATTTGATCTTGTAGAAATGCGTTGAACAGTTCTCCGGATACGTTAGCTGGAACAAATGCTTGGTCGATCGTGCCAACGGTTTGATCCGCCGAATGGCGGTATTCCGCGCCCCAAATTAGATCTTGTCGGGCCCCGAGAGCGAAGTGATTCTGAAAACTGATATCAAAGGTATTGCGGTCCTCGCTCGCCTCCGGACCATCTCTCGTGTACCGGTCGAAATAGAACTGCAGTGTCATGTCGGAGCGGCTTGAAAAGATGTGATCCCAGCGTGTTATTACGTCTCCACCGGACAGCGGGGCGAGCCTCTCCACATTTATGTTCTCGACGGGGGACAGGACGGAATGCACGATGATCGAACCTTCGTCGCCAGTATAAATGTCTCCTTGCGACGTCAGCGAATCTTTCTTGGAGAGGGTTGAATCCACGCGAAAACCCGCGTGCATGAGATGCCAATCGTCCTCGCCGTTCTGCCCGTTCAGATCGGTGAGGTGGCCGTCATTGAAGTACTTGGCGAAAATGCGGTAGCTGGTGTCGTCCTTTATTTTCCCGCCGTACTGTAGCATTCCGAACTCTTGCGCCTGTGTCCCGCCTCCGCCGGTCACCAGCCCGCCCTGGGTGTCCGTAGTCTTTTTGGTAATGATGTTGATCACGCCGTTCACCGCGTTAGCGCCCCATACCGTGCCGCCGGGCCCGCGAATTACCTCGATCCGTTCAATGTCCTCGAGCGGGACGTCTTGGGTGTCCCAATTGACACCGCCGAAAAGCGGCGTGTATATGGCTCGGCCATCAATAAGCACCAACAATTTGTTCGCAAACTGAAGATTGAATCCTCGAGACGATATGGCCCAGGTGTTGGCGTTTATCTGCGCCACTTCCAGGCCAGGAACCATTCGCAATAGATCGGGAATGTTTAAAGCGCCGGAACTCCGGATGTCTTCCTGGGTGATGACAAAAATCGCCGCCGCGACCTGAGATAGCTTCTGCTCTTTCTTTGAGACCGAAGTCACCTCCATGTTCATCAGGTTTTCGATACTCACTTGCGTGAGATCATTTTGCGGGGACGAACGCAGTGACGACCCTTGCGGCACCTCAGGTACTTGTTGGGTTGGGGTGGCTTGAACCAATTGCGGAACCGACTGCGCCGTGAAAAGAAATGCGGCGAACATTCCGCGGCACGCGAGTCCGGCTCGACACACCTTAAGCACTGCAGCGTCTTCGTTGGTGGACACATCGCCCTCCCCAACAAAGACGTGCACATCTGGCACCGAATCTCGATGGATCTTCGCGAGAGAACTCGCTTGCTTTCAATGCGTTAGTCCACTGTGCGCCGACGAGCCAATTCCTGATTTGAGCCTTGAACACCAGACTGTGCCATAGTGGCGCAGGCTGCCCCCGCCCCTCGAAAGCTTGTCTCGGGAAGGGACTCGCCGCCGGGCCTACCTCATCGAACTCCGGTATGATTGCTGGAGATGGAACGGCCTTGCTACAATCACGCGCGCAAGCGCCGAGGCTCGGAAAGAGGAATGAATGGCTGGATTTGCCGATGTCGATTTCATCGATTTTGATTCGCAGCTGAACGACGAAGAAAAACTCGTCCGGCAAACGGCGCGACGATTCGTCGACAACGAGATTATTCCCATCATCGAAAAACACAGCCGCGAGGGAACGTTTCCGAAACATCTCGTGCCGCAACTCGGGGAACTGGGATTTTTCGGGGCGAATTTGCAGGGTTACGGATGCGCGGGCATGTCCAACGTCGCGTACGGACTTGTGACGCAAGAGCTGGAGCGCGGAGATTCAGGATTGCGGAGTTTCGTCTCGGTCCAGAGCGCACTGGTTATGTATCCCATTTATGCGTACGGCAGCGAGAAGCAAAAGGAAAAGTGGTTGCCGCTGCTGCAGCAAGGGACTGCGATCGGTTGTTTCGGATTGACGGAACCGCAGTTTGGCTCTAATCCTGGCGGGATGCTTACGCGTGCGGTGAAGAAGGGCAGCAGCTACGTTCTAAATGGCGAGAAGATGTGGATCACCAGCGGTTCGATTGCCGACGTCGCGGTGGTCTGGGCCAAGTGCGAGGATGAAAAAATCCGCGGGTTCCTGGTGGAAAAAGGAACTCCGGGATTCAAGGCGTGGGATGTGCACGGAAAGTGGTCGCTGCGCGCGTCAGTCACTTCAGGGCTTGCGTTCACCGATTGCGAAATCCCGGAAGAAAATTTACTGCCGAACGTTGTGGGATTGAAAGGACCATTGGGTTGTTTGAATCAGGCGCGTTATGGCATTGGATGGGGAGCGCTTGGCGCGGCGATGGGTTGCTACGATACGGCGTTGCAATACGCAAAAACGCGCAAGCAATTCGCGAACAAGCCGATAGCTTCGCACCAGTTGGTGCAAGAAAAGCTGGCTTGGATGATCACGGAGATTGTTAAAGGGCAATTGCTGGCGCTGCACGTTGGGCGTTTGAAGGATAAAGGCAAAGTCGATTTCTCTCACATCTCGATGCTGAAAATGAACAATGTGGCTATCGCTCTCGAGACGGCGCGGAAGGCGCGCGACATTCTCGGCGCGAACGGCATCGTCGACGACTACTGCATCATGCGCCACATGAACAATCTCGAAAGCGTTTACACGTATGAGGGAACGAACGACATTCACAAGCTGATCATCGGAGAGAAGATTACTGGCATTTCTGCGTTCGTTTGACTCCCAGCGCGGGCGGGGCAAGCCCCGCCCCTACAGAATTTTTGAAACCCGCGTCTCTCTACGAGCAAAAATCAGAGCCAACCAATCCTGCCGTCTGTGGAATCTTGTATGCTGTAAGGACGCAGCCCCTACAGGAGACAGCTTCATGAATCTATCTGTGTTCGGTTCCTCTCGTTCGTTCCTTTGCCGCGCTTCGTTGCTGCTGATAGTGCTTGTAGTCGGATGCATATCGGCGCTCGCTCAAGCGAAAGCCGCGCCGCCGGCGGAACCTAAACAGAAAATTCGGGCGATCACCGCGTTTGTGCTTCTGGACCGCACGCAATATCAGCAGCAAGTCGCGGACGCGGTGAAGATGTTGAACCGGGCGCGCACGATCTTTGAATCTCGCGGCTTTGAAGTACAAACGATTCGCATTGCCACGCAGCCGTTCCCCGAATACACAAAGGGATTGACGGACGCGCAAGCGTTGGCGTTTTTCAAGGATTACGACGCGCTTGCGGCGAAGAACGGATTTGACGCGGCGATCGGGCCGGCGATGATGAGCGCCACGGATTCCCCGGGCCAAGCGGACCTGCTCGCGGATATTCTGCTCAACACGAAAAAATTAAATGGCAGCGTGGTCGTGGGCGCGGACGACGGAGTGCGCTGGCCCGCGGTCGGCGCCGCGGCGCGCGTCATGAAAAGGCTCGAAGACACAGAACATAGCCAGGGCAATTTTCGATTCGCGGCCATCGCCATGGTGCCGCCGCTGACGCCGTTTTTCCCCGCGGCGTATGTCACTGGATTCGGCCACCAATTCGCGATTGCCTTTGAGTCGGCCAACATCGTTGCAAAAGCGTTCAAAGATGCGCCCGACCTGGCGACGGCGCGGCGACGTTTGATCGACGCTCTTGGTAAGCAGGCGTTTGAGGCGGAAGCACAAGCGGGACGGATCGATTCGGAAACGGGCTGGGCTTACGTGGGGATCGATCTCTCACCTGCTCCGTTAGGAGATGTTTCCATTGGTGTAGCGATTGAAAATCTGACGACGCAGCCCATGGGCTCGAGCGGGACGCTAACGGCCGCAGCGACGATCACTTCAGCGATAAAGGAAATCCAGGTAAAACAAACAGGCTATTCGGGGCTGATGCTTCCGGTCCTCGAAGATGCTCGTCTCGCGCAACGCTGGAGCGAAGGACGCATCTCGATCGATTCACTACTGAGCTACAGCGCTGTGTGCGGCACTGGACTTGATACCGTGCCTCTCCCCGGCGACATCAGCGCGGAGCAACTTTCCCTCATTATCGGCGACATGGCCAGCCTCGCCGTGAAGTGGCACAAGCCGCTCTCTGCGCGGCTCTTCCCCGTCGCAGGCAAGGGCCCGGGCGACAAGACGGAGTTGGATAGCCAGTTCCTGGTGAACGCCACAATCCAGCCGCTTGCCAAACCGTGATCCGGAGAAACCGTCGTTACCATAAGGTAGGCGGCTGACGTATAGGATTGGATCGGCATTCATGGTTAACAATAACCGCCCCCACCCCCCGTTTTTTCGTAAACTCTGATTCTAAGTAACTTACATCCCATCTAAGTGTTTTAGAATCAATACTTATGGGCCGTCTCGCAACTGTTGATTCTAAAAGGAGTTAGCATTGCCCGGTCTTGGCGCAAGATTTATCGCATTCTTGGGCCCGGACGACGCGCGGAAGCTAAGCTTGAAACTTCAAGCTGCATACACCTGCAAGACGGGCACGACCCTTCGATGCTCAGGGTAAACGTGGCGTGCCCCTGCGTAATAGGCCGTAACTAGCGACCGTGCCGGAAAAAGAGGCAATAGAAATGAAACAGGCGACCCCATGGTCGCCTGTTGTAGGAATCAGACTGTTCCCTACAAGTAATACTAGCAAACGTTGACCTTGGCGTCCAGCGAAACGATGGCTGAATCGCTTGGTATCGACGAGGCAAAGTAGGTTCCGAAGCCGATGAGGCCAGCATTGAACGCGCGACATCCTCGAGACAGTCCAACACCCACGCTCGGAAACCGGTCTAGTGGAAATGTGGGGTTGCTCACTTTATATGGATGCGGTCGGCGTTGTCGTAGGTGGACATGTCGGAGAGGATGATCTTGTCGCCTTCTTTGAGTCCGTCCAGAACCTCGATGATGCTCACGGAAGAGCGTCCAAACTTAACATTGACGCGCACCGCTTCGGTGCCATCTTTGGTAATTCTAAATACGGAAGATGTGGAATTTGCCGCGGCATGGACGGGGCGTCCGATTTGGAGAACATTGTCGAGCTTTTCGATATCGATGGTGGCATCGACTGGAAGATCGATAGCGGCTACTTGGGGTAAAGGGCCATCGAGGGAAACATCCAAACTAACCATTCCGTTCGCGATTTCCGAACTGATGCTGCTGACATGGCCTTTCACGATGCCCCGCGGAGGCATTGAAGGAAGGACGACTGCGAAAGCCACCGTAGCATTTTGATGGAGCTGCACATCCTTCGCCATGAATTCCGGTAGCGTGACTCTGGCGATCAGATTCTTAGAACTTTCAGGGCCGATCAGTTTTCCGAGGCCGCGGACCTGGCGGATCATGGGACCTCGCTTCACGATGTCGGTCCAGATGGTGTTGTTGTCTACCGTGGGTATGTCGAGGGAACGGCTTTCGCCGGTTCCGACAGATATGCCGCTGCCAACGCCACCGTTGATCCCGCCTTCGACACCACGCACGGGACGGCTCATCGCTGTCCTAGCAGATACTCCTCCGCCGGCGCCTCCAGAGACTCCTCCTGTTTCGCCGCCCGAAATGCCTTGGGCGACGCCATTTTGTGGAGGATTTTGCCCAAAACGCGGCGCGGCTTTGAGCGGGAACGCCCACACCGCTAGCGCCGCGGTCAACGCGAGAAAACAGACTATGGACGTAAGTGAAGCGATCAGTCTTGTTCGAGACATACGAACCTCCTTAAGCATGAGAGCTACTCTTTCGGCGAGTTGACGCTCGGCGAGAAATGGCGGTGCGGGAACAGCAGAGATGGACGCACGAGCATTGGTAAATGCGAGCAGAGCTTCCAGATAGGGCTTGCGCGCATCTGTGAGTTTTACAACTTCGAGATCGACGACCTGCTCGCGCGCGAGACGGACGCGTGCGATGAGCCAGGCGATGGCGGGATGAAACCAGAAGATAGCGCGAACGATTTCTTCGGCCAAGTGATGCGCCCAATCGCGGCGGCGAACGTGAAACAATTCGTGACAGGCAATCGCGGATTGGAATCGCGCGTCCATGGAAGGGAACCGGTCGGGCAGAAGAATTACGGGTTCCAGGAAGCCGAAGGTGACGGGCGAATCCACATCGGCGGAAAGGCGGAATTCGGCGCGGGCGTCGGCGCGGACGCGCATTTCTTCGAGAATGGCAATGGATTCAGCGAACGAGGAAATTGGCGACGAAGTTTGACGGAACTGGCGAAGTTTCAGCAAGCCCAGAGCAAGCATGACGAATCGCACGAGGATGCCAGCGAGAATTACGGCGCCGAGAATCTGCGCGATGAGATTGAGACTGGGAAGATGCCAGTGTGCGACGGCGGGGCTAGATGTGGAGGGAAGAGGAACAGTTTCGAGATCCGTCGGGGCAACGATCATGCTGATTCGTTTACCTTGATGCCACGGCTGGACGAAGGGGAGCAGCAGGCTGATGACGAGGAGCGCGCGCCAGTATAGAAGAAGTACGCGAGGCTGGCGGATTTGGAATAGACGGGGTAGAAATCCGGCCGCCAGCACGAGGACGATGATCTGTGCACTCCAAAAGGCAAGATTGGAAAACCACAACGGCGCGTTCATGGGCAGCACCGGATTAGTTCGAGCGGTTCAGGAATGCTCATTTTACTTCCTCGATCATGCGCACAATTTTTTGCAAGTCTTTCTCGCAAATTTGACGGGATTGGACGAGATGGACGAGAAGCGGCTCCGCTGACCCGTTGAAAACGCGATCAATGAACTCGCGGAGCATGCCACTGATAACCTGGCTCCTGGGATGCGCGGGGCGATAAATAAATGCGCGATCCTGGCGGCGTTTTTTCAGATAGCCCTTGGTTTCGAGGATTTTCATCATGGTCATGACGGTGGTGTAGGCGATTTTGCGCTTATCGAGCAGGGCTTCATAAATATCGCGGACGGTGGCGCTTTCGCGGAGCCAGACGAGCTTCATGATTTCGAGTTCCTGGGGAGTGAGCGTGGCGTATTTGGGTCTCATATATTCGTTGTATAGTACTAATTAATTCGTATGTCAAGCAAAAAAATAGGAGAAGAGAAAAGCGGTGCGGAATGGCGCAGTCCCTGGGAGGCAAGAGAGCGGGGATCCTCATGGCCTTTTTGGCGACGAGGATCGAGCCACCCGGAGTCAAAAACCGCACCCTTGAAATGTCTAGTCCCAAGACAAAGGAAAGCCGAAGGGCCCGGCGCCCCGCATGCCTCTGCTACACCTGTTAATCGGCTCAGAAACACAGAAACAGTTGTCCGGTTTCGCACCCTCTCATTGCTAATCAAAATGCTGATATGACCTCTGTCCCTCTCAGGCAGGGCCAGACGTAACCTTACCAAAGACGCGGCAGTAGTTTCCCCCGCCGACTTTAGCGATATCACCGGGCGTAAAGCCCTGCTTGAGCATCTCGCCGACCACCGCTGGGAAAAATCCTGCTGTCAGGCCTTGCCACACCCTATTGGTACCCGAACCCACACGCGAGGAGAGCAAATCCGTGTCCGTGCCGATACCGACGTGCTCCATGCCGATCGCGTCCACCATAGCCTTGATGCTCCCCACGAACTCTTGGAGCGAGTTGGTCAGATGAGTCCACACGCCGACCACGCCGCCGGCGTCAGCCACCACCTTTGCGTGATCCTTGCTGATCAGCCGTGGCCTCATCATCTCTGCTATCTTTGGATTACTTCCCGTCCAGATGTCGAGGTTCGTGTGGGACACGATGAACGGCTGCGTGGCCACTTTCAAAGCGCCCAGCACTGTCTCGTGACTCGCGTGGGCCATATCCACTACGATCCCTAAGCGGTTGCACTCGTTCACGACTTCTCCACCAAACGGCGTTAAGCCGCCCAAGTGTGCTTGCCCCGTGTTCGTGTCGCCCAGCGGTGTGACCATGTCGTCTCGTTCGTGAAGCAGTTGAAGGCTCCGCAGACCGCGTTTATAAACCTCCTCGACGCGGTCCAGATGGCCTTCGATGAAGTGCGACCCTTCGACCGTCTGAACGATCGTTGGCCGACGATACTCATGTGCTGCCTGCAGGTCTTTCAAGTTCAGCGCGCGGCGGATGTGTCCCTGCTCCAGTTGCGCATCCATCGCGTCGAGCCAGTGAAGGAAATTGGCTCGCGTATCGCCTGGCTTCTTATTGCCCGCGAAATCCAAAACGTAACTGGCGCAGACGGCGGTAAGCCCCGACTGCCGGAGTTCGTCTGCGAAGAAGAGTTCAGGCCCCTGCTGCCGCTCCTCCGGTCGCTGTGGCGAACCTCCCTGTGGCGGAGCCTGCTGGGGATGTGGTTCCGTCCCTGCTGGATAGACATGGTTGTGCATGTCGATGCCAAGAGTTTTGGCGAGAACCTGCGCAATGCGCGGATCGACTCCCTCCGCCGCCGCATTCCACCACGACTGTCCGATCAACATCACTCCACCAGCACCCGACGCAGTTCTCAGAAAGTCTCGCCGCGAAGGAATCGAATAACTGTTTGTCGGCATTTTGCTCCTGTGCATTTTTTATTTTTCGCCACCGGATGTTGCCAGTGGGTCACGAGATCATCACCAACATACGGAAGAACTCATTACTTACTGATCGAGGAGAGTCGCGCAGAGGCCGCGAACGCAACTCCGCGGCAATCTCTTTCCGATGCATAGCGCGAGCTTACACCCCAATCCTCACTAAGTCCTTCTAAGCGCCGTCCCCGGAGATCTCAGAGAAGACGACCCTGTTGGTTTCTTTGAGTCCTTCGAAGAACTCGGTGGTGTTCACGGATGCGCCGGAGGGCGCCGGCATCGGATGCAAATGAGCGGGGATTTTTCCCGTCGTTTGTTTTCGAAAATTTTCTTCCACAGGCATGCACATATTTCCACAGAGTTTTTGTGAGATTGCTCTTGCCAACTTTTTGAAGTGCTCTTAGTATCCGCTACAGATTGATCGGGAAGAAAAACTTCACGAGTCAATTCAGGGATGGCAGCAAGGGTAAAACTGAGCTGGCATTACCTGAGTTGATTTGAGGAGTAAAACTTCGCGAGTCAATTCTGAGATGACAGCAAGGGTAAAACCGAGCTGGCGTTAACTGAATTGAATTGAGAAGAAAAGCTCTGCGATTCAAACAGAGTGGATGGCAAGGGTAAAACCGAGTCAGCTTACGATGCGTTGGACCGAGGAGTTCGCTTTGCGGCTGAGTTCACAGCAGCGCGGGTAAAACCGAGCGACCACTGGACGAAGGCGGAAGCGGAAAGCTTTGCGGAGCACTCAACGTTGCGGCGAGGGTCACACCGAGCGGTGATTGTGAGTTGAACCAAGAAGTAAAGCTTCGCGACTCAATTTACAGAGGGCGGCTAGGGTAAAACCGAACCGCTTGAGAGTAAGTTGATCGAGAAACGGAAACTTTGCGATTCAATCGAAAAGGGGGCGACGCGGCCAAACCGAGTCGCCCTCGATTTTTTTAGCGCGCGCTGCTGGCAGTACACCCTCCTCATTAAGCTTTAGAGCTAATCCGAAATCTGCAGGACCTGACAATTCATCCACCCTCTCTGGATAGCCTCTGATCAACAGACTCTCTGAAACAACGCGCTTGCAATAGCGCTTATGGCAACCAGCAGACGCCGTATCTTCCACGCAAGCGGCAAGCCAGTGAATGGGAAATCTTGATTCCAATCAAGGTCCTTTGCGGATGCTGCAAAAAACGGCGCCGCCAGTCATACAGCCCGGCGGCGCGCTGGATTCAGTCTTGTTGTCGTTCGACGGCGCGGCGTTATTTACACCGCGCTACCGGCTATGATTAGCGCCGAACTCTGAGACTGATGGTCGTGGTGTGGCTCAGAGAGCCCGATACACCGGTTATGGTTACGGTCCTCGTTCCGGTCGTCGCCGTGCTGCTGGCCGTTAGCGTCAACGTGCTTGTGCCGGTGGCTGGATTCGGGCTGAACGCCGCGGTAACTCCAGTGCCCAAACCGCTGGCCGACAGAGTGACGCTGCCAGCAAAGCCGTTGGACGGGGTAATGGTAATCGTCGTTGATCCGTGCGATGACCGAGTGATGGTCAAGCTGGTCGGCGACGCGCTGAGTGTGAAGTTGCCAGCGGCCACGGCGGTCACGGTCAAAGCGACTGTCGCGGTTTGCGTAATGCCTCCGCCTGTGCCAGTGACGGTGATTGTGTAAGTACCCATCGCTGTCGTCGAAGCCACAGCTATACTCATGCTCGAAGTGCCGGAGCCCGGCGCGGCGATAGAAGTAGGAGTGAAGCTCACAGTTACACCTGACGGCTGACCGGACGCAGTCAACGCAACGGCCGAGTTAAAGCCGCCCGACACGCCAGTCGTAATCGTGGATGTGCCGTTGCCGCCCTGAACCACAGAGATCGACGCAGGCGAAGCAGAAATAGAGAAAGTAGGAGTCGTCGAAGTCGGAGCGAGAGCATTGATCAGCCCGGTACCGTTCGGACTGCCCCAGCCGGTCACCAGGTCATAGCCAGTCACAGCCGAATAGCTGCCAGATGTACCGCTGGTGATATCGTGGAATTCTGAGCCATAGGCAGAAGTCACACTTTGCGAGTAGATCGTCGGGTTGATGAAACCGATGGTCGGCTCGCCATTGGCGGCAAGCTGCTGATTGACAAGCGCAATGTAGCCAGCCCACATGGGCGCCGCGAAGCTGGTCCCGCCATAATTGTTTGCCGTGCAAGTGGTTTGGTCAGCGCAAACATAAAATGTAAAGTTGGCGTTCGCCGAAACGTCTGGGCCGTTGCGCAGGGTCGTCGAACCCTTGTTGGTGGAATTGATTACGCCGGCTTGCGACTGCCACGACGGGATGGCGATGGAGTCCGGCGAGATGCCGCCTCCGCTGTCAACCCAGGCAGTTTCTGACTTCCAGGCGCCGCCCGCGCTGGCGGTTACCAGGTCTGTGCCGCCAACGGAAACGACATACGCATTGTCCGCCGGCCAGGCTTCATTTCTTGACGACCAAGTGGAAGAGTCACCGGAAGCTGCGAAGAAGTTCTGGCCTTGAGCCGCCATCTTTTGGAAATACGGGTTGAGCGTGCTGGGATCGGCGGGCGTCCAGCCCCAGGAACAGCCGATTGTGGTAGGCAGCGGGCTGTGCGTCGTCATGGCGCTGATGATTGCGGTGTCGGTGGAGCCAACGTACATCACCAGACTCGCCAGCCCAGGAGCCATGCCGAGGGCCTGGGTCATGTCGAGCGTTTGTTCGGTGTCATCGCAACTGCCGCCGGCTCTGGAATCCACGCAGGATGTGCTGGTTCCGTCGGTGGAGAGAAGGGTTATGGGGACATTATTGGTTTGGCCGACATTCGAGAAATAGGTGTTTAGGTCAGCCAAATCCGTGCCCAAATATTCAAATAGCCCGAGGTTCTGGCCAGCGCCGGTAAGAGCCGTTCCGCCGTAGTAGGCGGCGCGGATGTCGCTGCCCAAAAAGGAAGCTGACGGGCCGGAACCGGTGGTAGCGTGGGACACGACGGCGTTCGCATTGATACCGTGTGACGCTGCGTAGTCGCTCTTCTTGACGAACAAAGGATGCGGAATTGAAAAATTGTCCAGACCCGAGATGTGCCAAAGCTGGAACGGCAGGTCCACCATGGGTTCGCGGTCTGGAGCAAAGTAGGTGCGGTTTTCCGTGGGGTGTTGGTAGAGGCCCATGCTCACATGGAACGCTCTCTCGATGTTTCCCACTGAACCCTCGGCTTGTACATCCATGCCATCGCGCGTGCCGCCGACTACGGCCAGGCCGTGCGCTTTGGCGTAGCGAATCACAGCATCATAGTCTTCCTGCGTGGGACCAAACCTGGCCGTAAACTCTTGCACCGTGAGGAAGTGCCTATAGGAGCTGTTCGAAGGATCGTAGAGCTCTTTCAAGAAATTATCCAACTCTGCCTGATTGCGCACCGGTAGAACAATGTCGATCCGCAAAGATTGTGTTTCGGGGAGCCGTCCGACATATTGCGCCTGCACTTTGAGATTCGCTTCACGCACATGACGCGTCATCAGTGACTGCGCTCGCGTCTGACTCCCCACCACGAAGAGCAAGACGGCGGCGCACAGCACCGCATACACGACGCCTCGAAACACCACTCCATACTTTTTTCCTGATTGGTTCATCGATTGGCTCCTTTGCTTCTGGGGATCGGGGAATCTCCTTGTGGGAGCAGGAATTGCTACGGTACTTCCTTGAAACAGGGCTTCCGAGTTAGACCCCGATTGGCGCATGGTACCCTTCTGCTGCGTGGGACGCAACGAATTTGACTGCGGCCAAAGGCCGGAAAGATCACAGTGGAATTGCGCGCTGGGGAGAGTGAGCATCATGGAAGACCTTTCGAATCGTCATCATCCGGTCGGGAAGCTGTTCGCGCGGCCGATCACCGCCGAAGATTGGGAGAAGTACCGGTTGAGCGAAGAGCAGGTCGAATTTTTCCGCGAGAACGGATATTTAAAGGGCGTTCGCATTTTGACGGATGAGCAGGTGGAGGCGCTGCGCGTGGAATTGGATCACTTGATGGATCCGGCGCATGCTGGGAAGGAACTCTTTCACGAATATCATTCGAACGAATCGACCGATCCGGATCGCGTTGTATTTCACGCGCTGGGCGCGTGGCGCGTTATGCCAGGCTTTCACGATTTGTTGTGGAATCCGGCGTTCTTAGTGCCAGCGTCACAACTGCTGGATGGGCCGGTGCGCTTCTGGCACGACCAGCTTTTTTGCAAACCGGCGCGGCACGGCGGAGTGGTGGCGTGGCATCAGGATTATTCGTACTGGACGAGAACGACGCCACTGGCTCACCTGACCTGCTGGATCGGACTGGACGATTCCACGATCGAGAACGGTTGCCTGAATTATGTGCCGGGAAGCCACAAGTGGCCGGACGTGCCGAAACCGGTTCTGACGGGAGCGATGGACGGAATCCGCAGCAGCCTGCCGGATGAACTGAAAGACAAGTTTAATCCGGTAGCGATCGAGCTGAAAAAAGGCGAGAGCGCGTTTCATCATGCGCGGACGATGCACGGTTCGGGCGCAAACGACACGCCGAAGCCGCGGCGCGCGACGGTGATCAACGTGTTTCGCGATGGCGTGATGTCGAACGCGGATGAACCATTGCTCGCAGGAGTGCCGATCATTCCTCGTGGCAAAAAGATGGACGGGCAGTTCTTTCCGCTGTTATTCAGACCAGAGAGAGCGGGCTGAAAAGGCTCGGCTGTTGACTCTTTCCGCGTCCTCAACGACTATAAGCTCAAATTTGACCTATCATTGGCGCTCGCGGGAGAGCGCTCGTCTATGGAAGAACAACTAAGCCTGGAATTCTTGCGCGTGGTGGAAAATGGCGCGGTGGCAGCAGCGCGGACCATGGGATTTGGCGACCGGCACAAGGCAGACGAAGTCGCTGTCGAGGCGATGCGCAAGACGATGGATGCCGTGCAGATGGACGGCACGATTGTGATTGGCGAAGGCGAGCGCGACGAAGCGCCTATGCTCTATATCGGCGAAAAAGTGGGACTGGCGACACATGCGCCCAAGGCGCTTTTCCCGGAAGTGGATATTGCCGTCGACCCGCTGGAAGGCACCAACCTGTGCGCGACGGGTGCAGGCAATGCAATTGCGGTTCTGGCAGCCAGCGAGCGCGGCGGATTGCTGCACGCCCCGGATTTATACATGGAGAAAATTGTTGTGGGACCGTCGTGCAAGGGCGCGGTCGAGCTGGATGCTCCCGTTACGGACAATTTGAAATCCATCGCCAAGCGGCTGGATCGCGACGTGGAAGATCTTGTGATCATCGTCCTGGATCGACCGCGTCATGAAAAACTGATCGCGGAGATTCGCAAAGCGGGAGCGCGGATACGATTGATCGGCGACGGCGACTTGTCGGCGGGCATTTCCGCGGCGGTTGTCGGCACGGGAGTACACGCAGTGATGGGCATCGGCGGCGCCCCGGAAGGCGTGCTGACCGCGGCGGCGCTGCGCTGCTTGAACGGGCAGATCTTGGCGCGGCTAGTGATCGGCAAACCGGAAGATCAGATCCGGCTCGAAAAAATGGGAGTAAAGGATCCCAAGAGAATTTACGACACGGAGGATCTGGCTCCGGGCAAGAAAATGATTTTCGCGTGCACAGGCGTCACGGATGGAAACCTGTTGAAGGGCGTACGGTTTTTTGGGGAAGGCGTCCGAACTTCCTCCATGATTCTGACTTTGGACGACCGACAAGTGCGGTTCGTCGATTCCGTGCACCTCGATAAGCGGCCGGATATTAAGGTGCGCTTCAACTAGCCTAAACAGGCCCGGGTGATTCGAAGGTTCTTCGCAAGCCAACAGAAGCGCAACTTTACCTGCCCTCGAAGAACGCGGCCTGAACGCAAGAACAGGAACGCTTAGAGCACAGCCTGACGGCATTCCTGCTGGTGTTAGCCGCCAATCTGCCAGACTAAAGACAGGGCGAATTGTGCCCGCTTGGGAGAAGCAGGTTATGGCAGAAGCATCCACTTCGAGCAATTCATCGTCGTCCAAGTCTCTCATGTGGATGATGATCGCTCTCTTTGCAGGCCTCGCAGTCCTGCTGGCAGGCGGCTTGTTCGTAGCCAGCCGGGTCATTCGCTCGATGGGACTCACGGCAGCAAACGCCATGAACACAGTGCGAACTCCTGGGGGAAGTCTCCGTCTGGAAAAAGAGGGGGAAATGGGCGCAGGCTTGCCGGTCTACCCGCGGTCGTCACTGGTGGTGCCGGACGATAGCACGGCCGCAACAGCAGTCAAGCAAGCCCAAAATGGCATCGAAACATCGACATATCACACCACCGACACGCGGGATTTCGTCGACGAGTGGTATGGAAAACATTTGAGTCCTGCATTCACGCGCCGCGACGCGGGCGACAAACCGGTGCCTGCGATTTTCAGCGACGCGCGCGTTTCCGATAACGACATCGCCTTCGTGGCCGAACGCGGGCAAACGATTGGCATCGTGGCACTCTCGCCCGACTCTGGTGGCACAAAGATTTCTCTCATTCGATTCGTCAAAGCCACGCCAGCCGCAGACCAAGCTCCATCTTCCACACCATAACGAAGAACTGGCGTCAATCGTGCCGCCTGGAATGGCGCGGAAGTCTTTTCGTTGTGGGACAAACACGTTCTGGCCTGCGCGGCCTGTTGTCCTGAATGTATACCAAAGGCCAGTAGCCCAGCGCCCCGATACCGCCTACTCTCACTGGACCCAGTCCATCTACAACTAAAATAATTGCCGAGGGTTACAGGCAGCCAACGATCCTGCAACTCACCCTCGCCAACTTCCAAACTTTAAGTTTGGGTTTTCTCGGTTAGAAAAAGTTTCTTCCTGCCAGGCACAGGCACACGGCGAAGCGCAGAATTTTGCGCCTCGCCGTTTTTTTAGTGCGTGATGTTTTTAGACTTTACTGCTGATTTTTTGTGAGCGCCAGAAAAACGCCATCGTCTACGGCAACAGAGTGCGTGAAGAGTGTCGCTGTCGTTCCGCCGGCCAGCGCCACATGATCGGCGCTGCCGCTAATCGCAGGACCCGTGCCAGTTCCACTGCCGTCGCCCGGTTGCAGCGAAATACGCGTGGTCTTGGGCGTGCAATTCGCCACGCCAAGGCAAGTGTCACGAACGAAAATCTGGCGGTAGCCGCTGTCGTTCGTGCCAGCCGCGGACTTGCTCGTTGCAGCGGATGTCTGGGTCGCCTGGCTCTTCGTTACAGCCAGGAACGCGACGAATCGTCCCGAAGCGCTGAGGGACGGCAGAATACCTTCCGTTCCGAGCAACGCGCCGTTGGGATCCGTGGAAATAAGTTGAGTCGAAGGAGTGCAGGAGCCGCTTACTCCAAAGCAGGTATCGCGCAGATAGACCTGCCGTCCCGTGCCCGTCCCAGAACTGGTGCCCGTTTCCGTAACCAGATTAGCCGCCGCGGAGCTGAACGTCACGTACCGTCCATCGGAACTCATGGAAGGGGAATGGCTGTCGTCATTGGCAGCCGTGCCATCCAACGCGGAAGAAATGAGAATCGTGCGCTGCTGGCAGGAAGAATCCGCCCCCTGGCAGGTGTCGCGCGCAAAAATCTGTGCGTGACCACTCTGCGAAGCTGCATATGCCACATAGCGTCCATCGACGCTGACCGCGGGCGTCTCATCTTCGACCAACGCGGCGCTCTTGCTGGCGTTATTTCCGCCTGGATCGGTAATCGTAAAGGCTGACGCGTTGCTTGTGCCGCCACCCCCGAAACCAGTGCAATTGATTTGGCAGCCCGAAGGCGGTGGAATAGGCAGATTGTTAACAGTTACTGTCGCCGTGCCCGCCGTGGCAAGCAGTGACGCCGGAACTGTCACTTGGATTTGTGTGGCCGAGATGGTCGTAGGCGTAAGCGTGGTCTGCGTTGTCGTGTTCCAAAACACCTGAGACCCGCCTGTGGGATCTGTCGTCAGAAGAAAATTTGTGCCGGTGATGGTGAGGGGCAATGCGGCATTCCCAGCAGGAGCACTATTGGGTGCGATCGTGGCAACCGTAGGAACGGGGTTGGGAGGAGGAAATACGATGAAGGCTATGGCATTGGAAAGGCCGTTGGTGCCCGTGCCGGAGTGCGGCTGCACGGTCTGCACGAAGTTGGTTCCCGCCTTCGCGATCATCGACGCAGGAACCACCGCACTCACGGAAACAATACTTCCCGTATCATTCGCCGGGGCGCATGTGTTCGCCGCGGTAGTCGTCACAACGCATGTTTTGAGTTTTGTTTGATTCCAGGTGACGACGGTTTGCGTTACGAATCCACTGCCCGTCAACGTAATCGTAAAAGCGGGTCCGCCGGCGCTGGCGTTGGAGGGCGAAGCAAACAGTAAGAGCGCGCCGGTATTGGATTGAAAGGTGTTGCCGTAATCATTACAACTTGTGGCGGCGAAAATCGCCAAGAACGCGACAGCTAGTGCTGTCCAAGACCGCTTCATCGAGACTCCTTCATCGTCGCTGGTTACCCCGACTCGGTCGGGTTCAACCTGACTGGTCAAACGGCGGGAGACCCCCGGTACCAGTGTGCTTTTCGTGTGAGATGCGCAATTCGCGCGGCGCGTTGACCCCGAGAATCCGCTGGGTCACGCAAACCCTGTCCGGCCCGTCTGGCGCTCGTCTACATCCACCAGCCCTGAAATAACGGGTCCGCTCAACCTTATATGCTTACCATTCTCTCCGAAAAAAGGTCAATGAGCAATTCTCGGCCCTGGCTGGGAACTCGCCGGCCGGCAACCCTCCCATTTTCAGTGGGTAGCGGAAGGATTGCCAACGCCAAGGGCGGCCAGCGACGCGAGTACTAGCTCGTGAATGCGGGCGCGGCACTCTGCATCTTGAACGGGAAGTGCCTCGGCGGCGCGGTAGCACGCCAGGGCTTGCTCCTTGCGGCTCAGCTTGGCGTAGAGGTCCCCGCGGGCAAGTTGAAACAGCGGATTGGAGGGATATTTCTCGACTAGCGGGCCAATGACGGCGAGCGCCCTCTCATATCGCTGATCGTAGCGGTGCAGGTCTAGCGCCAAATAAAAACGCGCCGCGGCAGGAGTGAGCACGCCTTCGGCGATGTCGTGTTCCAGTTGGCGGATGCCCTCTTGCTTGTTTCCTCCCGGGATACCCATGAAAAAACTGAGCACCCTGGCGATGCCGCCGAGTGTGTCCACATAATAGTTGTAGAGGCCCAGCCCAAACTCGGCATCCGCAAGTTCGGGGTCCAGCTGAATGGCGCGCAGGAAATGCTCGCGGCCGTGAACTCCATAGCGAGCGGTTGTGCGATTCTCGCCGCGCAGTCCATAAAGCCGAGCGGAGAAAGCGTCCCCCATGCCAGCATAGAATTGCATTTCCGCAGTTTCGCGGATCTTGATTTGCGCCAGCGCAATGGACGAAGCCTTCGCGGCAAGATCCAGGTAGTGCTGATCCGCGGCAAGCTTTGTCCTGTGCCGGGCGTCGGTCATGCCGTACTTGAATTCCGCCGAAGTACAAAAAATTTTCCACCACAGGGCTTCGGCCTCGAGCAAGTACCCCAAGGGGTAGTCCGGCTGCTCGCGCTGCATGCGCAGCGCTTCAGCGACGGCTCCATCCGTATCGAACGAGTAGATTTTATCGATGACCGCGGACGTTCCGCGCGGTAGCTCCAGCTTTTGTGCGTGCGCCGTCGCTGCGCTGAAGGCCGCAAGCAAGCTCATGACACACAGTGGTATCGCGCCCCGCAGAAGCGCTTGGAAAAGTTTCATGCAGCTACCCAAAGAATCTCCAAGTAAGTCCCCATCCTTCAGCGATGCGGGGGCAGGCCGCGCGCCCGACGAGTTTAAGCTGTCCCACGGTGGTTGCAAACTGAAATGGCTTTGCGGGCAGGCAATAAAATTGGAACATCTTCGAAAATTGCGAGTTAGCTGCAACTCGGCGCATTTGCTATTCTCGGCGGCGTGCCAACCACGCGCGACAAAGCAGCTCCTGGAAAAGCCGAGGGGCAATCAGTCGATCAACCCTCGTTAGGGCAGCCCTCCGCAGAGCAACCCTCTGGGCTGGAGCGAGGCCTGGGACTGAAAGAGGCCGTCGCCCTCAACATGATCGAGATTGTGGGCATCGGCCCGTTTGTCGTCACCTCGCTGGTGATCAAAGCGATGGGCGGCCCGCAGGCTCTGATCGCGTGGATTGCCGGAGCCGCGTTGGCCACGCTCGATGCCTTCGTATGGTCCGAGCTTGGCGCAGCCATGCCCCGCGCCGGCGGCACGTATGTTTTTCTTCGCGAAGCGTACGGACCGGGACGCTGGGGCCGTCTGATGTCTTTTCTGTTCGTGTGGCAGACATTTGTTCAGGCGCCGCTTTCCATTGCATCTGCCTCCATCGGATTCGCGCGCTACGCCGGTTATCTCCATCCGCTGACCACGCTCGAAGCCAAAGCCGTTTCCGGAGGGCTGGTCCTTTTCCTCGTGGTTCTGCTCTACCGCCGCATCACCACCATTGGGAAGATTTCAGTTTTGCTGTGGGCTGGCGTGATCGCCACGCTTCTCTGGCTGATCTGGGGAGGCGCGAGCCATTTCAACGCGAAAATGGCGTTTGATTTTCCTCCCGGCGCGTTTTCGCTTTCCTGGATATGGTTCGCGGGGCTGGGGTCCGCAATGGTGAACACGGTTTACAGTTACTGGGGCTACTACAACATCTGCCACCTGGGCGGCGAAATTCGCAATCCGGAGAAGAATATTCCGCGCGGAATTTTTCTGTCCATTCTCGGAATCACGGTGCTGTACCTGGCGATGCAGATCAGCATTCTGGGGGTCGTTCCGTGGCGGGAAGCGCAAAATTCGAAATTCATCGTCAGCACGTTTGTCGAGACCCTCTACGGTCATCACGCGGCGCAAGCGGCTACGTGGATGGTGCTGTGGGTCGCGCTCGCCTCGGTGTTCTCAGTTCTGCTGGGATATTCGCGCGTGCCTTACTCCGCGGCGCTGGACGGAAATTTCTTCCCTGTCTTCGGCCGCTTGCACCCGACAAAGCATTTCCCGTACGTCTCACTTCTCGTTCTCGGCGGCCTAGCTTTTCTCTTCAGCGTAACCTTGAAGCTTGAGACGGCCATCAAAGGAATTCTGGCCATGCGCCTGCTCGTCCAATTCATCGGCCAGGCTGTGGGAGTGATATTGTTGCGGCGCCGCTGGGGAACGGCGCGCTTGCCTTTCAAGATGTGGCTCTATCCCCTTCCCGCGGTGCTGACCATGTTCGGCTGGGCCTGGCTCTTCTGGCAAACCGGCACCGCCAGAAAATGGGGAATCGCCGAAATCGCGCTGGGAACGCTCGCATTTCTTATCTGGGCCCGTAAAATGCGACAATGGCCGTTTGCAAAAGTGCCTATTGAGAAGGCAAATGACCCGGAGGCTGCGTGAACCAACTCTTCTTTAGAGCCGTTCGATTAACTCTTTTCGGCGCTCTGCTCGCGTTTTTTGTCGCGCAGCCGGCGCCCGCGCAATTTCCTCCTGCTCCAGGAACAGGCCCCGGCCTCCCGGAAACCATTGAAGCCATCGACAGCGCACGCGTCACGACGCGCATCCTCTATATCACAGCGCATCCTGACGACGAATCCGCCGCTCTGCTCACCTATCTCGCACGGGGACTCCATGCGGACGTCGCGCTGCTTACTCTCACTCGCGGAGAAGGCGGACAAAATGATCTCGGGCCTGAGCAAGCGCCTCAACTGGGATTGATCCGCACGCAGGAATTGCTCGCCGCCGCGCGGGGCTACGGCATAAAGCTTTTTTTTGGAAGCGCGCCAGATTTCGGATTCTCGAAAACGCCCGAGGAAACGGAAAAAATCTGGGGCGATGCAGTCCTCGGAGAAATGGTTCGCGTAATCCGCACCTATCGTCCCAACATTGTCATCAACGGATGGGGCGGCGTGCATGGCGGCCACGGCCACCACCAAACTTCCGGGTTATGGACGCCGAAAGCCGTGGAACTGGCCGCCGATCCCAAAGCGTTTCCCGAGCAAATATCCAACGACGGACTCCCAGTCTGGGGAAGCTCAGCGTATCCTGTGCAGATTTTGGACACGGAACGCGGCGGTGCCACTAACGCGACGTCAAACGGCTATTCGCTTCCTGTCGACGAAATCTCGGCGCTTTGGGGCAAACCCTGGCGCGAAATCGCGCTCGATGCTTTTTCCAATCACCGCTCCCAAGGCATCACTGGCTTTGTCAATTCACCCTTTCTCCACCGCCCGCTGGTTCTGGTTCGCGAAGACGGGAAAAAGCTCGATTCCGGGAGTTTAGACAGGCCACTTCATGACCTCGCCAGCGGCGCAATTCCGGAGGCGCAATTCCGCAATGCTATGATCGGGGCGGAATCGGCGATCGCGAGGGCGCGGGCTGCGGCTCTCGCGCTTAATTGGTCCGAGGCAGCGGCCGCATTGGCCAGCGCCGCAACGCAAATCGATGCCATCTCGCCCGCCAGCGCATCGCCAACGCAGCTCTCCTTCGAGCTCGCACGGGCACACGCGAGGCTCGACCGCGCTTTGAGCATGGTGGCAGCCGTCGAGGTCCGCGCGGAAGCCGACCGCGAGACTCTCGTCGTCGGCGAATCATTTGGCGTATCGGCCCAGGCCATTTGCCGCAAGGAAGCAGGTTGCGAACTCGGCACGCTGAAACTGGATCTTCCTTCATTTCTCAAAGAGACGAAGCGTGAAGGCGATGCCGCGAAGGGTTATCAGTTCACGGTCGATGTTACGCAAGCTGCTCCCAAGTTGACCGCCTGGGAAAAATTGCAGCCCGAGCCGCCGCCGTTGTTGACCGCACGGCAGGAAGTGACGATCGCTGGCTACAAGCTAGCCGTCACGGTTCCGGTCACGCACATCGCTCCAAGTTCCACTCGCATCGACCGGGTGGCGCTCCGCATTGTGCCGGCCTACACACTAAAAGTGGAACCCAAGCAAGCGCTCGAAGTGCTAGGAAAGCCGGAGAAACCTTTCGATGTCTTGTTGCGAGCCCATTCCTACGCGACCCAGCCGGGCAAGATCTCCGTGGGGCTGGACCTGCCCGATGGTTTTACGGCAAGCGCGCCGGTGGAACTTGCCTTCGATGGAACCGGAGAGAAATTCGCGAAAGTGACCGTGACTCCGCCGAGCAAACTGGCCGCCGGAAAGTACACGATCACGGCTTACGCCAGACGTGGCGACGAAAAATTCTCCACCTCTCTTGAGCCGTTGCCTTCGCTGCCCACTCAATTTTGGAGCGAGCCCGCGCAATGCGTGGTCTACGCCCTCGACCTGAACGTGCCGAAAAATCTACGCGTCGGGTACATCACAGCTGAAGGTGAACCTATCCCGGAAGCGTTGCGCACGCTGGGGCTGCAAGTGGAAATGCTGGATGCCCAGGTGCTCGCTTTCGGCGATCTCTCTAAATTCAATGCCATCGTTGTCGGCGTGCGGGCGTACGAACTGCGTCCGGAACTCCCTGGCGCAAATCAGCGCCTTCTCCAGTACGTCTCCAACGGCGGCACGCTCGTCGTGCAATACAATCGGGACTTTGCCTGGAACAAGGATCAATACGCTCCGTATCCAGCGAAAATCCAAAATGGGCCAGCAGGACAGCTTCCGCGGATCACCGACGAAAATTCTCCCGTCAAATTTCTCAAGCCCGACGATCCTCTGCTGAACCGTCCGAACAAAATCACACAAGACGACTTCAAAGGCTGGATGCAGGAGCGCGGCCTCTACTATTGGACGCAATTTGATCCAAAATACACCGCCGTCCTGGCCATGAACGATCCCGGCGAACCGGACCTCGACGGCGCGCTAGTCTACACGCGCTACGGCAAAGGCATCTACATCTACACCGGCATCGCTTTCTTTCGCCAAATTCCCGAAGGCGTCCCCGGCGCGTATCGGCTCTTCGTAAACCTGCTCAGCGCTACACAAGTAAACTGAGCTGGGCTCAAATCTACCGGCTTCCGCGTTCTCGCAGCGCTAATGCGCCCCGTGCATCAACTGGACACACCGCCTCCGCGCACAAACTAGCGTGCTATCCTCTTCAACCGGGGGTCGAAGACGCATGAACAATTATTTTTCCGCTCATTTTGCCGGCCGCGGGATCAAGACAGCTGTCGCGCTCATTCTCGGAGCCGCTCTGTTCTTGGCTTGTGGCTCGCCAGCTACCGCGCAGAAGAAAAAGAAAACCGACCCGCCACCCGCGGACAACATGCCCTCCATACCGATGGGTGACGAGCAACAGGTTGACTACACGATTTCCGAAATGCTGGGCGCCTGGCAGCTCGGCGATATCGAAAAGCTGCACAAGGACTACGCCGACGACGTCTCCTTCGTCAGCGGCGCTTGGGCGCCGCCTATTTTCACCTGGACAAATTATCTCGCCATCTATCAGGAACAGCACAACCGCATGCAACAGGTGCGCTTGGACAGGATCAACACGTACATCAAACTCAATGGCAATTTCGCGTGGGCCTGCTATCAGTGGGATTTCTCAGCCGTGTTCGATGGGCAGCCGTCATCTGCCCGCGGGCAAACTACGCTGATTCTGGAAAAAAGGAACAACCACTGGGTAATCGTGCACAACCACACTTCGCTGGCACCGACGGCCCAGCCCATCGCACCGGCGAACACACCGCAAATAACACAGCCCCCACAAACCAATCCTTCAGCGCACTAGCGAATAGGGCCGCCGCGCCGGTTCTCGTCAGAGAACTACAAAACGGATTAGAAACTCTTCAATCCGTTGTAGAGCCACAAGCCGGCAAGAACGAGCAGCAGCGCACCAGAAGCAATGCCGCTGGTCATAAGTGGCCGCGTGAGCGTTTGAATCTTCGCGAGCAGCTCCCGTTGTTCACGAGCCATGTGCTCTTGTGCCGCATCGAGAAAGATTTGATCGTCTTCATGGCTGGCAAGAAGGCTCCGCCGAATCAACAACAGCATGAATACGGCGGTTACGATCCCCCAGGCAATCAAAACGTAAAGGATAGGGCCCGTCAATCTGTCCATGGTGACCTCCCACTGGAACCGGAGCGCGGTGCTTATTTTGCGGGGGCAAGGAAGGGGTAAGCCCGCGTTCTGAAGCCGAGTATAGCACTAACCATTTAAATCTCAACTACTTGCCATAAGACAAATGGATGCTTGAAAGCCTTCGCGTGCCACTGCTATTTAGAGAGACAAGAATTGCGGTTTTTGGGAACAAACCCTGTATTTGCTTGGGTTTGTAGGAACCACGGGGCATCTGTCTCTTCACGCTTTCCTGCCGTCTATTCCGGGATGCGCGCCGTGGCTCACGCCCCGTTCGTTGACAAAGCCGGAAGCGCCGGGCACAATAAAAAAGCCTCGTTGGAACTGTAATCCCGGCTGTATCGGGGTTTCACCCACAACACTCGTGCCCGAGTGGCGGAACTGGCAGACGCGCTAGCTTCAGGAGCTAGTGATCGCAAGGTCGTGGAGGTTCGAGTCCTCTCTCGGGCACCATCAAAAACTCTTTCTTCGGCTTATTCTGCGGGTCATTCCGCTATTAGCGCTCTGATCGGATCCAAAAGAGCCGCTCTTCGAGATGGGATGAGCGCAAAGATCGCGTTCATGGCCATCGCAAATCCGACGACAAGTTTTGCGTCGGCCCAATCGAAGAAAAACGGAAGATCCGTTCGATGCGCGATACTCTCGGTGGCTCGCCAGCCGGCGAGAAGCCCCGCGAAACAACCCAAAACGCTGATCACTGCGGCTTCAAATAAAAATTGAAAAAAGATGTCAGATTTTGTAGCTCCGAGCGCCCTGCGTATCCCGATTTCGACAACCCTTTCCCCCACGGCTATCCAGCAGATCGCGAGGATACCCAGGCCAGAAACGACCAACCCGCTCAACCCGACCCATTTCACAAGGAAAGTGAGACGATTGGAAGATGTGATCTCGGTATCGATCAGCGCTTTTTGGTTTTGAATCTGAAAGTCCTCCGGCACATTTCCTGGGGCGCGATGCCTTTTGCTAAGAACCTGGTGGATAGATTCTGTTGTCTCGTCCATCCTGTCCCATCTTGTCACCTCGAAGAGGATTGCGCTGAAATGATCGATGTTCGTCAGCCGGCGCATGGCCGTGCTCAACGGAACGTAAACCTGATTATCTTCGTTCGTCGCGTCGAGTCCCTGGCCTCGCTCCTCCAGCACACCGATCACTTCGAATGGCACTCGATTGATGAAAATTCTTTTGCCAACCGGCGATTCGCTGTCAAAAAGATCGCGCCTCACCGTTGACCCAAGCACTGCCACACGCGCCGACCTCCTCACCTCCGGCATCCCGTAAAACTCTCCCTCGATCGTTTGCCAGTGCCGGATGCCTGCGTAGTCGGGCTCGGTTCCCATCACGATGCAATTGCTTTTCGAAAGGTCACCTGCCTTGACAAGAAAAGACGTGGTTATCGTCGCCGACGATTTCTCAATCCCCGGAATCTCGCGCAAAATCTCGGCATAGTCCGCCCCCACCAGCGTCGTCACAATCGTCCCCGTCTTGGCGCGCCCTCCAACGTTGCGGCTCAGCTGCGGTGACACGACCAGCACATTTGTCCCTAACCGTTGAATCCGGTTCAGGACTTTCAGCCGCCCTTCGGCGGCATAGTTGATCGCGGAAATCACGCCGCCGACTCCGAGCAGCGCGCTCAAGAGGATAAGACCGGAGCGCATGCGAAATCGCCAGATCAACCGCAGCGACCCAGCCATCAAAAGAATCGCTTTGCC
>Ga0210405_10000493_pt1 | contig 52407 bp, 35 predicted proteins | sample IncBWH11MmetaG_FD_155492 | JGI IMG/M metagenome (GOLD analysis project Ga0210405, IMG submission 155492) | Forest soil microbial communities from Barre Woods Harvard Forest LTER site, Petersham, Massachusetts, United States - Inc-BW-H-11-M | ecosystem: Environmental > Terrestrial > Soil >...
AGGCGCAGAGGCTGGGGCGGGAGCTGGGGATTCCGCTGGTTGCGACGAACAATGTGCACTTCGTTAAGCCGGAAGAGCATTTGCATCATCGGGCGGTGAATGCGATTCGCACCGGCGGATTGCTGACGACGGTTGCGGCTCCTGAAATTACGACCGGAGAAGCGTGGTTCAAACCCGAAGCGGAAATGCAGCGGTTGTTTCCGGATCATCCGGAGTTGCTGCGCGCGACGCTGGAGATTGCCGACCGCTCCAACCTGGAACTGGCGCTGGGCAAGACGATTTTCCCGGAGTTTCCGGTGCCGGAGGGTGAATCGGCGTTTTCGTATCTGTGGAAGCTGAGTTTTGAGGGCGCGCGAAAACGCTACCGGCCGCTGCGCCCGGAAGTACTCACACGGCTGACGCGCGAATTGGAAGTCATCGAGAAATGGGGTTTGGCGCCGTATTTTCTGTTGGTGTGGGACATCGTTGAGGAAGCCCGCCGGCGCGGGATACCCGCGGTAGCACGAGGGTCGGCAGCCAGTTCGATGGTGCTGTATTGCCTGGGAATTTCATGCGTGTGCCCGCTGCGCTGGGGACTTTATTTTGAGCGCTTCCTGAATGAGCAGCGCGGCGATTGCCCGGACATTGACATTGATATTTGCGGGGCGCGGCGCGACGAATTGCTCGATTACGTGTACGCGCGCTGGGGCGCGGAGCACGTGGCGATGATCGGCAGCTTCATCACCATGCACGCGCGATTGGCGGTGCGCGAAGTCGCCAAAGTGTTTGGGGTGCCGCCGGACGAGGTGAATCACTTCACGAAGCGGCTGCCACACCGGCCGGTGCGGGAAATTCTGGAAGCCATCAAACACTTGCCGGAAGGCCGCACGCTGCCTGTCAATGACGAGCCGTGGAAAACGATTTTACAGGTGGCGCTGCGGCTGGACGACGCGCCGCGGCATTTGGGGATTCATCCATGCGGCACGGTGATTTCGGCGCGGCCGCTGACGCACCTGGTGCCGCTGGAGCGGGCGACGAAGGGCATCGTGGTGACGCAGTATGACATGAACGCGATCGAAGCGCTGGGGCTGATCAAGATGGATCTGCTGGGGCAGCGCGGGCTGACGACGATGGCGCTGGCGCTCGACAATATTGAGGTAAAGGAAGTTAAGGAGGTCAAGGAGGTAAAGGATCGGAGCGGAGTCGCGGCGGATGGGGTAACTCCTTGCCCACGGGCGCGGACGATTGATTTTCCGGCGATTCCGGAGAACGACCCGGCGACCTGCGACGTGATTGCAGCGGGGCGCACGATAGGACTTTTTCAGATTGAATCGCCGGCGATGCGCAGCATGCTCCGCATGATGAAGGCGCGGACGCTCGACGAGGTCGCTATCGCGCTGGCGATCATTCGGCCGGGAGCAGCGGAATATGGGTCGAAGGAATTATTCGTAAAACGGCTCAGAGGGAAAGAACCGGTGGTGTATGCGCATGAATCGCTGAAGAGCATTCTGGGCGACACCCTGGGCGTGTGCATTTACCAGGAACAGGTGATGCAGATCGCGCAAATGGTGGGGAGCATGACGCTGGCGGAAGCGGATCTGGTGCGGCGGTCCACCGTTAAATATTCCGGCCGCGCCGATCGTGATCGCCTGCGCAGTAAATTTGAAAAAGCCGCGGGGATGATGGGGCTGACAAAAGAAGAACGCCGGGAAGCCTGGATCATGGTGGAGAAATTCGCGGGTTTTGGATTTTGCAAAGCGCATGCGGCAACGTACGCGGATACTTCGTACCGCATGGCGTATCTGAAGACACATCACACGGCGGAATTTCTGGCGGCGATGTGCAGCGCAGGTGCGGGGTTTTATCACGTTTCGGCGTATGTGGAGGAGGCGAAGCGCTGGGGAATTGAGGTACGGTTGCCATCGGTGAATGCTTCGCGGATGGAGTATACGGCGGAGGGACAAGAAGACAGAGAGAATGGCGTGAGCGGCCCGTCCCGTAACACCATTCGGGATGCAAAATGCGCACCTCAGAAAGCGGGTCCTACAAAGGCGATGCGGATCGGGTTGATGCAGGTGAAGGGGTTGCGGGTGGAGACGATTGTGGCGATCGTGCGGGCGCGGGAGGCGGAGGGGGAGTTTCGTTCGCTGGAGGATTTTCTGGCGCGGGTGCCGACGGAGCGCGATGAGATTGAGGCGTTGATCAAGTGCGGGGCGTTTGATGATGTTTGCGGCATGACGCGGCCGGCGATGTTGTGGCAGTGGAATTTGTTGCAGGCTGGGGGACGAGGAAAAGCATTTCCTCAGGGGCTAAAGCCCTTTTCGTTGAACCGGTCTATGTCGGAGCTGAAGCTCCGACCCCCTGAAGAGGAAGAAACGGCCCGCCTCGGAAGGCGGGCCCCACAAGGAGAGGAGAAGGCGCGGTCTGCAAAAATTGGAGCAACCCAAGAGCACAGCGAGGAATCGCTGTGCCACAAAGAGCAAGCGGGCGGTGTGCCCTTCGCGAGAACCGCTCAGGGTAAAAAGCCGGCGCTACGAGAGGCGGGCGTGCTGTTTGCGGAGATTGAGGCGGAGGATGCGATTGGGGAGGCGCTGCGGGAGATTGATACGCCGGATTATACGCGCGAGCAGAAATTGCGGTATGAGCGGGAAGTTCTGGAAGTTTGCGTGAGCGGGCATCCGCTGGATTTTCTGCCGCGGAACGGGGAGACGTGGAGCGACGCGTTGCCGGGCATGGTTGGAAGGCGGGTGACACTGTGCGGTTGGGTGGTGACGTATCGCCATGTGGGAACGAAAAATTACCGGAATATGATGTTCGTGACGCTGGAGGATCAGCGCGGACTGTTTGAGGTGATTCTCTTCCCCGATGTGTACGACAAATATGGGGGGCTGGTGTATGAGACGCGCTCTATGCGGGTGACGGGCGTGGTGATGGAGGGGGAGCATATTAATGGGGAGCGGATGGAGCGGTTGGGGGGTGAGGAGGGGAGAGGATAACAGATAGCAGCGATCAGATAGCAGGAAGCAAGAGTGCTAGGTGTGAGGTTGGAGAGAGATTCCCGATCGCTGATCGCTGTTATCTGATCGCCTCTGAAACAAATATGATTCGCAACGCACAAAAAATCGAACACGCACCCGAACCACGGAGCGGCCAGCCGGCGGCGAGCGGGGAGGGCTGGCTGGGGCGCAACCACAGCGAGAAGCGGCGGCTGTGGGAACGGTTGAATCCGCGGCACCGCAAAGAACTGCGGATGCTGGCGGAGGCGCTGGCGCTGCAGCAGAATCACGCGCGATTGCCGGAGGCGGCGCGCGGGCGGCTGGACGCGGCGCTCGCGGAACTGGATCGCGTGATCCGGCGAATCGCGGCCATTTTGGCGGAGTTGGCACGCCGGACACCACCGCCGGGGTGAGTGTTGCAGGCGGCAAATGGCGGGCACATACTTTTGACATGAATACCGCCAGGCGTCCTCAAGCCATCCTGGGCCTTGCCGCGCTGTGCTTCGCGGGCTTATGCGCGGGCATTTCTGGGGATACTGCGCGCGCGGACGAAATCCGCCTGAAAGACGGGAAGAAACTGCACGGCGTGATCGTGGCGTACGAAGACAACATGTTCAAGGTAAAGACGGACTTCGGCTACGTGCTGGTGGAGAAAGACAAGATTGCGTCAATCATTCCGGACACGCCGGCCGAAGACGCGGGAACGAACGCAACGGCCAAGTCCGCTGTGAAGAGCGAATCGGCAGCGACGGAGGCAAACAAGCAGGCTAAAACGTCGGCGATTGTGAACAACTCTGCGGCGCGGCCGGAAATTCCGCTGACCCCGGCGAAGGGGGACGTCACTCCGCCGCCGATCAAGACGGTCAGCGCCACGCCGAAGACGGCCCTTGTGACGCCTGTGGCTCCGCCGCCTCCGCCAAAAGAAGAACCGCCGCCGATCAAGGAAGAGATTCAGGGGAATCTGTATCTGAATCACGAATTCCTGTTCCGGATGTACAAGGCGCCGAGCTGGCAGATCATCGCGGATGCCGGACAGAATTTGCCAAATGCCATCGTGGCGATGGGAACCAGCAACGAATCCACGCTGCTGGTGGTCGGGCACGAAAAGACGGACAGCGCGCTGGAGCCCGCGGCCAAGGAAGTGGAGAAGAAGTTGAGCGAGGTGTACGACAATTACCGGCTGATTTCGCAGCGCAAAACCGTGCTCGGAGGTTTGCCGGCGCTGGAATACAAGTATCGCGGGATGGCCGATGGGCATGACTGGTCGGGAACGCTGGCGGTGGTGGCGCGCAACGGAGATGTGTTCACTGTTTTGGGGATGACGTACGCGGATACGGACCTGATCCAGATTCAGGAAAACGTGATTTCGCGCGCGATTGCGAGCATTGATTTCAACGTGAAATAGCAGGGATCGCCGGGCGCTTCGTCAGCCGACGGTGACTTCGATGGTGTGGTAGCCGGTGGCGCCGTCGGGCCATTCGCCGCTGTCGATGGACGATTGCAGTTTGCCGCGGCCGTCGGTGGCGCGGGCCTTCAGCGTTTGCTTCCCTTTCGGCGCGTTTTTCCAGACAAATTTCCAAAGAGCCCAGACTTGCGACGGATTCGGGTTGCTGAAGATCTCCACTTCCTGCCAGTGACTGCCGCCGTCGGTGGAGATTTCAACTTTGGAGATGCCGGAAGTGTCGCCGATGGCGTAGCCGGTGACGACGAAGGTGTCTCCGGTGATGCGGGAAAGATTGCGCGGGTCGTCGATGATGCCTTGCGTCTTGCGGTCGCCGGTGTTGGACCAGCCCTGGCGCTCCCAGAAGCCGAGATATTCGCTGTCCACAAGTTCGATGCGGGTGAGCCATTTGGGCATTTTCATTCCGTAGCGGCCGGGCATCAGAACGCGCAGCGGAAAACCGTGCTGGCGCGGGAGAGGTTCGCCGTTGATGTTGTAAGCGAGGAAATTTGCGGGATCGTCGAAGCGGGAGACGGGATGGCCGGTCGTGTAGCCTTCGGCGGCGTAGAAGACGACGTATTTTGCGGAGGGGAGAATTCCGGCGCGCTCGATGATAGGCTTGAGCAATGTTCCGGTCCATTTGGCGTTCCCGATGAAGCGGCCGCCGACGGAATTGGAGATGCATTCGAGGGTGAGGATGGTTTCGTACGGCGGAAGCGCGCGAATTTCGTCGTAGTTGAAGCGCAGGGGATTTTTCACCAGGCCATCGATTACGAGGGACCATTTGTTCGCATCAACGGCGGGTTCGCCGTGGGAGGAAGTGAGATAGAAATCTTCCGTCGGAGTGATGGCGCGGAGGGCGGCTTGAGGGCCGTCATTCAAATAGGCGCGGATATTGGCGTTACCGACGTTTGTGCCGCGCATGAGATACCGGTAGACGACGCCCGGAATCAACAATCCGATGCCGAGGCCCCCAGCGACAGAAATGAAGTGGCGGCGTTCCATGACGGGTTAGATGAGCAACTAGGGAAAAAGTATCACGCGCAGGCGATGGGGGCTACGCCTCGCCGGAAACAGGTAGTTCGCCGCAGTTAGGAGGCTTAGGCTTCTGCGGGTTTGCGGAGTTCGCGGATCATGTTGATGAGGGCCTGCACGGCGCGCGGCAAGCTGCGATCGCGGCGATAGACCAGTCCGAGTTCACGCCAGAGGTCGACGCCTTCGACGGTGAGGAGCTTCACTTCGCCGGTCTTGACTTGGTCGCGGGCGAAGCTTTCGCTGATGATGGAGATGCCGACATCAGCAGCGACGAAGGTTTTGATCATGCCGATGCTGGGAAGTTCCATGGCAATTTGCAGGCGGGAACGGTGGGGGCGGAAAAGTTTGTCGAGCACCTGGCGGGTGTAGCCGGTGCGCGGAAAGATGAGCGGCGCGGAGGCGATCTCCTCGAGCGTGACGTGGCTGCGTTGCGAGAGGGGATTTTTGGTGCTGACCATGAAACGCAAGCGGTCGCGATTGATGACGTGCATTTTGAGATTTGGCGATTTCAGGGGCAGCGTGACGATGCCAAGGTCGAGCGAGCCGTCCTCCAGCCGCTGCAGAATCTTGTGGCTGAAATTCCGGTAGATGCTGATGTGCACGAGCGGGTAGCGACGCTTGAATTCGGAGAGGATGTCTGGGAGCAGGTAGAGGCAGGTGGCTTCATTCGCGCCGAACGCCACCGGTCCTTGAACAACGCTGCCGCGGTCGGCGACGATTTGCATGGATTCGTCGCGGAGGCGGAGGAGGCGCTCGGCGTAGTCGAAGAGAACGACGCCGGCGGGCGTCAGCTCCACGGATTTCGCGGAGCGATCCAGCAGCTTTGCCTTGTAGGACTGCTCGAGCTGGCGGATCTGCGCGCTGACGGCGGATTGCGAACGAAATACTTTCTGGCCGGCTTTCGAAAAGCTTTTCAGCTTGGCAACCTGGACAAAAGTAGTAAGTTGATCGAAATCCATGTCCCCCACTCTCTAGAGATAAATATAGCGGATTCTACATTAGAAAATGATTAATGCGAATACGTCAGGCATAGTGCGGAGCGGATGAAGCCGGAACGGAAAGCACCGCCGGCGCGGGGAGAGCAACCGGATCGCGCACACCGCCCGAAAACGCGCGCCACACGCCTTCGAGGGATTCCTGAAGGTGAATCGGCTGGATGCGGACGAAATTGTGCAGAGAGCGCTGCGCGAGAAAACGCGCGGCGCGGGGACTGCCGGTGCGTTGGCGGTGAACTTCGATGAGCGAGCGCAGGCATGATTCTTCGTGGTCTTCCAATTCATGTGCCAGGACGAATTCGCGATTGAGGACGTTTTCCATTTCGCTGCGCAGAATGTAGGCGAGGCCGCCGGTCATGCCGGAGCCAAAGTTGAGGCCGACGGGTCCGAGAATCGCGGCGATTCCGCCGGTCATGTATTCGCAGCCGTGCTGGCCAACGCCTTCGACAACGGCGATGGCACCGCTGTTGCGGACGGCGAAGCGTTCGCCGACTTGCCCGGCGATGAATAGCTGTCCGGAAGTGGCGCCGTACAAAACCGTATTTCCCGCAAGCACGTCCCCGCGCTTGGAGGCGTTATGGCTGGCGCGGATAGTGATGGAACCACCTGAGAGACCTTTGCCCACATAATCGTTTGCTTCACCGTAAAGATTCAGGGCCAGGCCTTCGGAAAGAAACGCACCGAAGCTTTGGCCAGCGGTGCCGTGAAATTCGTGAACGGACGGGGCGAGCCCCGGTTGCTGGATGCTGAGGCGCATGCGTTCGCCGCTGAGATGGCTGCCAACGCTGCGGTGAAAATTATTGATGACGGTTGGATTCGCGGCCTGCGAGTGCGCCTGTTGCAGGAGTTCTTCGACTTCCACGCCGCTGGATTCGGGCACGGGAGTCTGCTGCGGCACGACACGAGCGGGCTTGGACACGGGAATGACTAGCAGGGCGTCGAGGCCGGATTTTGTTTCGAGGCGATCGTACCAGCCGCGAAGTTCGGTGAGCGACCGCACGCCGAGTTCCGCCATGTTGCGGCGAATTTCTTCCGCTAGGGAGCGGAAATAGGCTACGACCATCTCGGGCTTGCCGTTGAAGCGGAGGCGCAGGGTTTCGTCCTGCGTGGCGATGCCCACGGGGCATGTGTTGAGATGGCACTGGCGGGCCATCACGCATCCGATGGCAACGAGGGCCGCGGTGCCGAAACCGAATTCGTCGGCGCCGAGGATAGCGCCGATCAGAATGTCGCGGGCGAAGCGGAGGCCGCCGTCCACGCGGAGAGAGACGCGGGAGCGCAGGCCGGCGCGCAGCAGGGTTTCATGCGTATCGCGGAGTCCGATTTCCCAGGGCAGGCCGGTGTTTTTAATGGAAGTGAGCGGAGAGGAACCCGTGCCTCCGTTGTGCCCGCTGACGGTGATGACATTCGCGCCGGCTTTGGCGACTCCGGCGGCGATTACGCCAATGCCGGTGCCGGAGACGAGCTTCACGCCGATGCGTGCGCTAGGATTGACGGCGCGCAGGTCATGAATGAGTTGCGCGAGGTCTTCGATGCTGTAAATGTCGTGGTGCGGCGGCGGAGAAATCAGCGGAGTGCCGGGCGTCGCGTGGCGAATGCGCGCAATGTATTCGGTGACTTTGCGCGCGGGAAGCTGGCCGCCTTCGCCGGGCTTGGAGCCCTGGGCCATTTTGATTTCGAGCTCCTCGGCGCGAACGAGATATTCGGCGGTGACGCCGAAGCGGCCGGAGGCGACCTGCTTGATTTTGCTTGCGGTGCCCGGCGTTGCATAGAGATCGGGATCTTCCCCGCCTTCGCCGGTGTTGCTGCGGCCGCCCATCTGGTTCATCGCCAGCGTGAGAGTTTTGTGCGCTTCGGGGCTCAACGAACCGAGAGACATCGCCTGCGTGCTGAAACGCTTGAGGATGGATTCCAGCGATTCCACGTCTTCGAGCGGAACCGGCTGCTCGGGCAGCATTTCCAGCAAATCGCGAAGGAATGTGGGTCCCGCGGCTTTGCCGAGTTCCTCGACGGCGGAATAGTTCTCCGGCTGCGTTTTGCGGGTGTGCGCGTGGAGGCGGCGAATAAATTCTGGCGAATTGGCATGCAGTTCCGCGCCTTTGCGGAAACGGTAAAGGCCAAAATCGGGGAGATTTTCGCCGGTCGTCGAGTAGGCCCCGGCGTGCATTTTCAAATAGTCCTGCAGAACGTTGAGCAGGGACTTGGTGCCGGGATAACGGCCCGCGTCTTCAAAGAATTCGTGACAGATTTGTTCTTCGAGGCCAAGCACTTCGAAGAGATGGCTGTTTCGGTAGCTGGCGAGCGTGGAGATTCCCATGCGTGCCAGAACTTTCCGCAGGCCGTTGTAGATGCCGGAGCGGACTTTCTTGAATGCGCCGGGCTGTTCCGTCTCGGCAAACTCTTCGGCGAGATACGGCACGACGGCGCTCGCGCCGGCGGCCAATAGCATCGCGACGTGGTGGGTCTCAAATACTTGAGCGCTTTCGACGATCAGAGGGACGTCTGCAAACCCTTGCCGCACGGCGCTCTTCCAGAGTTTCGCGGCCGCCAGCAGCACCGGCAGCACGGCGCGCTCGCTGTTGACATTGCGATCGGAAAGGAGGAGGAGCCCCGGGCGCTCGCCGTTACTCAGAGGGGTAGTTAAACACTGAGTGAGACAACGGCGCGCTCCCGAGACTCCATTGCTGGCAGGAAAGCTTGTATCAACAACCTGCAGCTCAGGGATAGCTGCACAGAGCGCCGCAAGCTCAGCGGAGCTAAGAATGGGGCCGGGCAAGCAATGCGACTTGCCAAGCGAAACTTCGAGGGACATCACGTGGGCTTCGCGCAACGGATCGATAGGTGGATTGGTTACCTGCGCAAAGCGTTGCTTGCAGTAATCCCAGAGGGGCCGCGTGAACGTGGAGAGGAATGCGGGAGGAGCGTCGTCGCCCATGCTCCAATCGGCTTCCTTACCCGAAAGAAGTGGATGGAAAAGAATTTTGTACTGGTCGTCGGTCCAGCCAGATGCGCCGGCAAGGCGCCTGGGTTCGGTGATCGCCGGGCGCGGGGCATCGTTCACGAGATAGAGTAGCGAAGGGACAGCGGTTGTTTTGCGCTGGACCTGCGTGGTGACGCTCTTTAAGAGTTCGCGCCAGCGCAGGAAAACACCGGATTGCGGGGTAGCGAGAATCATTTCGCCGGGGCCGAGGCGGTGGCGTTCGGCGACGCGCGATTCTTCGAGATCAACGAGGCCCGTCTCGCTACCGGCGATGACCAGGCCGTCGTGGGTAACGAGATAGCGCATGGGGCGCAAGCCGTTGCGATCGAGTTTCACGCCAACGGAGAGGCCGTCGCTGAAAACCATGGCGGCGGGCCCGTCCCAGGGTTCGCCTTCGCGCGAGAGGACTTCGAGCGTGCGGCGCACGTCGGAAGAGAGAAACGGGTCTTCGGCAAAAGCCGTCGGGACGAGCGCCAGCATCGAGGTTTCGACGGACTTGCCTTCGAGGAGTTTCAGTTCCAGAGCGTTATCGAAGCTCGCCGAATCGCTGACATAGTCTTCAAGCATCTGAAACCATTCGCCCACGCCGATTCTTTTGCGCACTTCGCGCTCGCGAGCGCGAAGCCAACGGCGATTGCTGACGATGGTGTTGATTTCGCCGTTGTGCGCGACATATCGGAACGGCTGGGCGAGTTGCCAGGACGGCTCGGTGTTGGTCGAGTAGCGCTGGTGAAAAATGGCGAAGTGCGCGACGAATTCCGGATGGCGGAGGTCCTCGTAGAAATGCGGAAACTGCCAGGGCGTCAGGAGGCCTTTATAAACGATTGTTCGCGAAGATAGCGAAGCGATGTAACAGCGTTCGGGCAGGAGTGTTTCGGCGCGCTTGCGGAGCAGGGAGAGGTTGCGCTCGAATTTTGCGGAAGAATCGGGGACCGGGGTTTTCGCGGGAGTTGGTTCGATAAAAAATTGCCAGATCTCCGGCATGGTTTCAAATGCGCGCTGGCCGAGGGCGTTCGGATTGACGGGAACCTTGCGCCAGCCCGCGAGGCGCAGCTTGCTCCGGCCGATAGCTTCTTCGACGGAGCGCTGCGCGTCGGCAACGCGAGTGTGCGGGGAGAAAAGCATCCCCACGCCAAAAATCTCTCCGAGTGTGATCTGGAGTTCGGCGGCACGGGCACGCAGGAAATCCACCGGAAGACTGCTGAGAATACCGGCACCGTCGCCGCTGGCGCCATCAGCGTCTACTCCACCGCGGTGAGAAAGGCGTTCGAGGGCTTGCAGGGCGAATTGCAGGATTTCGTGGGTGGGAGGTCCGGCGAGGCGCGCGACGAAACCTGTACCACAGGCATCGTGGTCCGGGTGCCCCCAGTTCGGCTGGCGCCGCCTGCTACACATGACAGAGTAATAGAGGCTGCCAACGGAGAAGTACAATGCAGAATTTTGCTGGAATGTATCGGGAATGCAGGGGCGCGGCGGCGGGCAACTACCTTAGAACTTCGTAACTTCGCTGAAGTGAAAATCGCTGATTTTCATGGGGGGAACGACCATTTCGAAAGATTCCTCGGCGGTAGCGCGCCGGGCGGGGCCCAGGGCCTCGACATTCTTGAGCATTTGCAAAATCGATTGGTTGAATCGAAAATTTCGCACGGCCCGGCTTATTTTGCCCTTCTCAACCAGGAACAGGCCATCGCGCGTCATGCCGGTCATCACCTTTTCATACGGGTCGAGTTCGCGGATGTACCAGAGGCGTGTAACCAGCAGGCCGCGGTCGGTGCCGGCGACCATTTCCTCGACCGATGTTTTGCCACCGCCGATGACCAGATTCATGGGCGCTTCGCCGTATTCATTCGGCAGGGCGAAGCCGTGACCCGTGGGCCGCGTGCCGGCTTTTTTCGCCGAGCGACGGGAATAGACGAGGTTGCGGGGAACACCGCTGTCCACGAGAAGCACTCGCTGCCGGGGAATGCCTTCGCCATCGAAGGGAGCGCCGAGTTGTTCGGGATGGTAGACATCGTCCGTGATGGAGATGTTTTTCCCGAGGAGGGGCTTTCCGAGGCGACCGGAAAAGCAGGAGCGCTGATCCTGGATGGCGGTGGCGGCGAAATCGTAGAAGAGAAAACCGACGAGATCGAGAACCGCGGCAGGTTCGAGGATTACGGTGTAACGGCCGGGCGCGAGTTCAGCGGGATTTTCCGCGCGGGCGGCTTTTTCGCTGGCGGTTTTCGCAAGGGCGAGCGGATCGAAGGCGCGGAAATCCGCGGCGTTGGACTTGGCCCAACTGGTGGCGGAGCCTTGCTGCATGGTGACGGAAAATTCAGCTTGCGTCTGGCGGTAAGCGGCGAAGAGGCCGCGTGAATTGGCGAGGACGGACTGGCTTTGGCCACTGGAGAAAATTCCGGCGGCGATTTGGCCTTTGCTTTCGGCGAGAGAGCAAGCGTTTTTCACGGCGCGCGCACGCGATTCAGCGGAGAGCGCGGCGGTAGCAGGGGAGAAGCGGCGGACGGCCCGGTACTTTTGTTTGGCGGGCAGCGGCAGGAGGCCGGGATCTTTCGGCTGGCTGGCGGCGAGGGATGCGGCGGATTCGAGGGCTGCGCGTAGGGCGTCTTCTTCGATGCGGTTAGTGGTGACGCGGGCGGTGCGGCCGTCCACCACGACGCGGAGGGAAACGGTGAGGCCATGTTCGGCAACGTGCTGGTGAATGGAATTGTTGGCAAAGCGGGTTAGCGCGTCGATGACTTCATCCACGTGAACTTCGGTTTCGGGGATGCCGCTGGCTTTTGCGATGCGCAAAACGCGATCCGTGATGGCGCGCAATTCCCTTTCCGGCCGGAGTTGCACTTCGGCAGAGGTAGCGCGGCGCGTGGAGCGTGAGCGGGTTTTCGTCGCGGGGCTCATTCGTTTGAGAATGCGGTTCCGATTTTTACATTGCGAAAACGCGCGGGAGCGGCGCCGTGGCCGGTGCCCATGGTCTGCATCGGCTGGCCCTTGCCGCAGTTGGGCGTGCCCCAGAGGACCCAGTGATCGGCGTTACAGATAGCGTCGCAGGAATTCCAGAATTCGGTGGTGATGCCGCTGTAACTGGGATTTTTCAGCATGCGTGTTTTTTTGCCGGCTTTGATTTCCCAGGCGATTTCGGTGGAAAACTGAAACTGGTAGCGGCGATCGTCGATGGACCAGGAGCGGTTGGTTTCCATGAAGATGCCGTCGTCGGTGTCGGCAATCAGATTTTCCGGCGTCCAGGTGCCGGGGAGCAGGCTGACGTTGGTCATGCGAATCATCGGCAGGCGATTCCAGCTTTCGGTGCGCATGGTGCCGCCGGAGCGCTGCAGGCCGATGAGATGCGCGGTTTCACGGCTGGAGAGATAGCCGCGGAATTCGCCGTCCTTGATGACGTCGATGCACTGCGCGGGAACACCTTCGTCGTCGTAGGCGAAGGTGCCGAGGCCGGGGCCGTGTGCGGGGCGGGCGTCGGCGACGACATTCACGATGGGCGAGGCGTAGCGCAGGTGATTCAGCTTGTCGAGAGTGAGGAAACTGGTCCCGGCAAAATTTGCTTCCTGGCCGAGAACGCGGTCGAGTTCGATGGGATGCCCGACGGATTCGTGAATTTGCAGGCCGAGCTGGCTGCCGCCCAAAATCAGCGTGGATTTTTTCTCGGGGCATTGCGCGGCGGAGTGGAGCGCGACCGCTTCTTCGGCGATCTGCGGGGCATGCTTCAAAAGGTCCATGGCTTCGATCAATTCGTAGCCACCGAGAATGTGCTGGCCGCCAAAACTATTCGGATAGGAACGTTTCTGAATGGCGTCGCCTTTGAAGGAAGTAGCGACAATGCCGCAGCCGGAGTGGTAGCGGCGCTGGTGGATTTTCGAGCCGGCGCTGGAGGCGAACCAGGAATCGATCTTGCGGAATTGCATGTCGGTTTCGGTGAGCGTGACGCCTTTAATCTGGCGAATGGCGGCGTCGGCTTTCAGCAGGAGGTCGATTTGGGCTTCGAGGGGAATTTCGAATGGATCTTTCTGGCAGGGGCCTTGCCAACTGTCAACGTAGGAAGGCTCGGCGGCGAGCTGCACGTCTTCTTTTTTCGCGAGAGCGGAAGCCTTGGCGATGGAAACAGCTTGCGCGGCACACGCGGCGACGCCTTCGCGGGTGAGTTGGTCAGTGGAAGCGAACCCCCAGGCGCCATTGACGACGACGCGAATGCCGAGACCGATGGATTCACTCTGGCCGAGAGTGCCGACCTCGCCGCTCTTGGTGGTGAGATCGCGCTGGCGAAGATGCATGACGCGCACGTCGGCGTAGGTTGCGCCGCGAAGGCGAGCCACGTCGAGAGAGTGTGCGCAGTAGTCCCACATAGAGTTCACCAAAATTTTGGGGCGGTTCGATTTTGTCGAAACGCCCCGAAAGAATAGCTCATTTGAAGTTCGCCTTGCAGCGGGAAGAACGGCCCGCCTCAGAAGGCGGGTCCTACACGAGCAAGGCTAGGCCACCTGAAGGTGGCCGCTACAACTAGGTGCCTTCCTGCCAGGATGCGAGGTATTGCTCCTGCTCGGCGGTGAGCTTGTCGAGGCGGTGGCCCATCGATTCGAGCTTGAGGCGCGCGATTTCGCGATCGAGATGCTCGGGCACGACGTACACCTGCGGCTTCATCTCTTTGTGGTGCTTGACGAGATATTCCGCGGAGAGCGACTGGTTCGCAAAGCTCATGTCCATCACGGAAGCGGGATGCCCCTCGGCAGTGGCGAGGTTCACCAAGCGGCCTTCGGCGATCAGATAAACCTTGCGGCCATCCTTCATCAGGAATTCATCCACCAGCGGGCGAACTTCTTTTTTGCCGGAAGAGAGCGATTCGAGTGCGGGGATTTCAATTTCCACGTTGAAGTGGCCGGAGTTGCAAACGATCGCGCCGCTCTTCATCACCTCGAAGTGTTCGCGGCGAATGACGTTCTTGTTTCCGGTGACGGTGATGAAAATGTCGCCTTCCTTGGCGGCGTCGGCCATGGGCATCACGCGGAAGCCATCCATCACGGCCTCAATGCCCTTAACCGGATCGATTTCGGTGACGATTACGTCGGCGCCGAGACCCTTGGCGCGCATCGCGGCGCCGCGGCCGCACCAGCCGTAACCGGCGATGACGACCTTGAGGCCGGCGATGAGCACGTTGGTGGCGCGAATGACGCCATCGAGCGTGGACTGGCCGGTGCCGTAACGGTTGTCGAAGAAATGCTTGGTCATCGCGTCGTTCACCGCGATGATCGGATACTTCAGCGTGCCGTCCTTGGCCATGGCGCGGAGGCGAATCACGCCGGTGGTGGTTTCCTCGGTGCCGGCGATGACGTTGCCGACGAGATCCTGGCGCTTGGTGAGCAGCATGGTGACGAGGTCGCAGCCGTCGTCCATGGTGAATTGCGGCTTGTGGTCGAGAGCGGCCTTCATGTGCTGATAGTAGGTGTCGTTGTCTTCGCCCTTGATGGCGTATGTGGGGATGTTGTAATCGCGATTCAGGGAGGCCGCAACCTCATCCTGCGTGGAGAGGGGATTGGAGGCGCAGAGCACGGCATCGGCACCGCCGTCGCGCAGGGCGATCATCAGGTTCGCGGTCTCGCTGGTGACGTGCAGGCACGCGGAAACGCGGAGACCCTTGAGCGGCTGCTCCTTGATAAAGCGCTTGCGGATTGACTGCAGCACGGGCATCTGCTGCGCGGCCCACTCGATCTTGCGCTTGCCCGCATCGGCAAGCCCGATATCTTTTACGTCGCCTTTTTTAAGTTCTGCCGTAGCCATTTCGGGATTCCTCACAATTCAAATTTGTATTCGCTGAGCGAATGATTGCACCGGGACACTTTCTGCCCAAGAGAGGGGCCCGCTTGGGGCAGAGAGGGAAACTGTTCTACAACAAGAAAGCCGCTGCGAAAACTAGCGGCGGGCGACCGCTTCCACGGGAGCGCTGAGTCCCGCGGCCTTGCGCAAGGCGTCGGCGCGGTCGGTTTTTTCCCAGGTAAAGCCAGGTCCGGTGCGGCCGAAGTGGCCGTAAGCCGCTGTTTGCTTATAAACCGGGCGGCGTAGATCGAGCGTTTCGATGATCGCTTTCGGCGTGAGCGAAAAATTCTGACGCACGAGCTCGGTGATTTTTTCTTCCGGAATCGCGGCGGTGCCGAAGGTGTCCACCATTACGGAGACGGGTTCGGCGACGCCGATCGCGTATGCAAGCTGAACTTCAGCGCGGCTGGCAAGGCCGGCGGCAACGATGTTTTTGGCGATATAGCGCGCCATGTAGCAGGCGGAGCGGTCCACCTTCGAGGGATCTTTGCCGGAGAATGCGCCGCCGCCGTGACGGCTGTAGCCGCCGTAGGAATCCACAATGATTTTGCGGCCGGTGAGGCCCGCATCGCCCATCGGTCCGCCAATCACAAAGCGTCCGGTCGGATTGATGTGATATTTGGTTTTGGCGTCGAGCATGTGCGCCGGAATGATCGGCTTGATCACATGCTCCATGATTGCGTGGCGCAGATCTTCGTTGGGCACGGTGTCGCTGTGCTGGGTAGAGATGACCACGGTGTCGACGCGGACAGGCTTTCCATTACGGTATTCGACGCTGACCTGGGACTTGCCATCGGGGCGGAGGAAATCAACTTTCTTGCTCTTGCGGACTTCGGAGAGGCGCTGCGTGAGGCGGTGAGCGAGTTGAATCGGCATGGGCATGAGTTCTTCGGTTTCGTCGCAGGCGTAACCGAACATCAATCCCTGGTCGCCGGCGCCGCCGGTATCCACGCCCATGGCGATGTCGGGCGACTGGCGCTTGATCGTGCACATGACCGCGCAGGTGGTGGAATCAAAGCCAAAAAGAGCGTTGTCGTAGCCGACCTGTTCGACTGTCTTACGGATCAAATCATCGTAGTCGATGATGGCCGTGGTGGTAATTTCACCGGCCACGACGACTAAGCCCGTTGTTACCAAAGTTTCGCAGGCAACCCGGCCCTTGGGGTCCTGGCGCATGACTTCATCGAGTACCGCGTCCGAAATCTGATCGGCAATTTTATCCGGGTGGCCTTCTGTCACCGACTCGGAGGTGAACAGAAAATTACGCATATCTCTTTCGCTCAAAACAAATCTCCTCTGTACTTATAAACTTTATGGGGTAGGGACACAACACCCCGCAGGGCCTACATGCCGGAGGCAAAGCAGACTCTATCTGGAACAGCGTACCATTCCCGAAAGGGGGAATCAACGCATTGATTTTGCAAGGGTTATAGATGCAGCGAGTGGCAGTTTTCGGGCACTGAACTGAAACTAAAGGCATTTAGCGGACTCTGAGAGAAGCCGTGGTTTCATCCGACAAAGTCGGGAGTCGGAGAATGCAGATGAACAGTGCGGCCTTTTGTCCTTGAAGCGTATACTTTCACTATGACCGAGCGTTCCATCGAACTTCTCCAGAAGGCGCTCTCACTGACGGAAGAGGAGCGCGCCGACCTGGCGGCTTTACTGCTGAATAGTCTGGATGCTTCTCTAGATCCGGACGCAGAGGCATTGTGGCAAGAAGAAATCTCCCGCCGCTCGTCCGCCCTGGACTCCGGCCAAGCGAGAACTGTCCCGTGGAAAGAAGTCCAATCCCAAGTCTCCGCCACACTCCAGCATGGCCCCAAAAAGCGTTGAGTTTCATGAAGAAGCCGCGCGCGAATATCTGGCCGCCATTGATTGGTACTTTTCGCGGAACGAGATAGTTGCCTCGCGTTTTGTGCTTCAAGTCGAGAGAGCTATTCGACTAATCGCAGAGGCACCTGGCCGCTGGCCGCGCTACTCAGGCGACATTCGCAAGTTCGTTACTCGCCGCTTCCCTTTCTTGGTGATTTATCGAGAACGCACCAAAGTTATCCAGGTTCTGGCAGTCGCCCACAGCCACCGGCGGCCTGGCTATTGGATGAGCCGTCGCTGATTTTGCTCCGACAAAAGGAATTGGAGTGCATCAGATCCTCAAGCGTCGTCCGAGTCGTCGACGGTGACTTCGAGCTTGCCTTTGGTTTTCTTGGCCATTAGGTAGGTGCGGATGAAGGGGGTAAGGTCGCCGTCGAGTACGCGGTCCACGTCGCCGACGCTGAATTTCGTGCGGTGGTCCTTGATGAGGCGGTAGGGCTGCATGATGTAGGAACGAATCTGGCTGCCGAAGGAGATTTCGAGCTTTGATTCGTCGAGGCGGTCGGTTTCGTCGCGGCGCTTCTGAATTTCCAGATCGTACAGTTTCGAGCGCAACATCTTCATCGCCATTTCGCGGTTCTTGTGCTGGCTGCGCTGCATCTGGCAGGCGACGATGATGCCGGTGGGAATGTGGGTGATGCGGACGGCGGTTTCCACCTTGTTGACGTTCTGGCCGCCCTTGCCACCGGCGCGGAAAGTGTCGAGCTTCAGATCGTCGGGCTTGATGTTGATTTCGATGCGATCGTCCACTTCGGGAATGACGAAAACGGAGGCGAACGAAGTGTGGCGGCGCGCGGCCTGATCGAAGGGCGAAATGCGCACCAGGCGATGCACGCCGGTTTCACCGGAGAGCAAGCCGTACGCATTTTCACCGCTGAACTGAATCGTGGCGTTCTTGATGCCAGCTTCTTCGCCGGGCGTTTCATCGAGCAGGTTGGCGGTGATGCTGTTGCGCTCCGCCCAGCGAAGATACATGCGCAAAAGAATCGAGGCCCAGTCCTGCGATTCGGTGCCGCCGGCGCCGGGCTTGATGGTCATGATGGCGTTGAGGTGGTCGTTCTCGCCGGAGAGCAGCGTCTGGGTTTCGAGTTCGCCGATGTAGGTATCCGCGGCGGCCAGTTCCTTGCTGAGGTCTCTCAGCAATTCCTCTTTTTGTTCGGCGTTGGATTCGCCACGGGCGAGTTCGATGTAGGTCTCGATGTCACTCGCGAGAGATTCCAGTTTCTCGTCGGCGGCGAGCTGATCTTCGACCTTCTTGCGGTCGCGGAGAACGCTTTGCGCTTCTTCCTGATTGCTCCAGAAATTGGGGTCGGCGGCGTGGGCTTCGAGGGTTTTCAGGCGCGCGCGGTTCTGGGGAGCGGCAAAGAAAGCTCCGCACGAGAGCGATGCGCTGCTTTAATCCTTCATACTGGTGCTGCAAATCTTCAAGAATCATGCGGTGTTTGGGGTGCCCGAACGAGGCCGGGCGATTTCGCCTTTCGGAAAGTGAGCAACACTAGAATAGCGGAAACGGCGACGCACATCCAGGCGAACCAGTCGCCGAAACGCGTGTAGATGGTCTTGCCTGTGCGGAAGTCGTACGGCAGATCGGCGGCATCGCGGGTATCGCGCCGCATCACGCGCTTGACGTTTCCGTAGGGATCGATGGAGGCGGTGATGCCGCTGTTGGTATCGCGGATCAGCCAGCGACGATTTTCCACCGCCCGGACACGCGCCATGCGCAGGTGCTGCTCGGCGGCTTCGGATTTTCCGAACCAGCCGTCGTTGGAGATGTTGATCAGGAGTTGCGCGCCGTTGTTGGCGAATTGGCGAATTTCGCCGGCGTAGATGGCTTCGTAACAGATGAAAATGGAAAACGTATTGCCGTTGGAGAGGCGGCCGACGTTGCGCTCCTTCCCTTTGCGGAACCCGCCCACTTCTTCGGAGACGCTGGTGACGACCTGGTGGATCAAGGGGAAAGGTTCGTATTCGCCGAAGGGGACCAGATGGATTTTGTCGTACAGGAACGCCTTTTGGCCGATTGGATTGAGCATCGCCGCGCTGTTGTAGGGTACAAGGCCTGTGCGGGGAATTCCCTTTCCGCTTTCGAGAACCGGTTTCCAGTCAATGATTCCAACGACGACGGGATGCCGGAATTCCGTGGCCAGGCGGGAAATGTACGGACCGAAACGTGGATCCTGAAAAGAGAACGGCGCAGGCGCTTCGGGCCAGACGAGGAGATCCTGCTGTTGCGCGCCGGGCGAACGCCGAAGGCTCAGTTGCTCGAGTTCACCCATATCGGCTTTGTGTTCGGCGTACCAGTCGCCTACGTACTGCATGTTCTCCGGAAAATTCGGTTGAACGACCCGCGCAATGTGGCTTGCCGCAGCCGTGGGAACGAAGCGCGGGCCAACAATCTGGACGGCAAGCAGGATCACAAGAACGGCGGCGAGAACCGCCAGCCTGCTTCTCCTCTTTTCGGACGGACTGGCCAGAATCAAGATGAGCAGCGAATTGAAAACGGCCACGAGAAACGATACGCCGTAAATTCCGGTGATCGTGGTGAGCTGCACGAGCGCAGGATTTCCCGCGGCAGGATAGCCGAGCAGTCCCCAGGGAAAACTAATTTCCGGTAGATAGGCGCGAAAGACTTCCGTGGAGATCCAGAGGAACGGAGCGCCGAAAAGAGCCGGGCCGATTCCCTGTTGAGCCAAACGCTGGACCATCCAGGTGAAAAGGCCAATCGAACATCCCCACACGGTCGCGATGAGCAGCAATACGGCCCAGCCAGCAGCAGTGGACATGCCGCCGTGAACGGAGAGCACTTCGGCAACCCAGGAAACACAGGTCAGCACAAAAATCAGGCCGTGCAAGAAGCCGCAGAAAAAGGCGACCCGCGCGCGTGCTCCGAGCAGGCTGAACAACAAAATCGCGAGGCAGAACCAGGAATAAAAACTGGAATGCATACCGTAAAAAGACAGCGAGAGGACCGCGCCGCTAAGCGCAGCGAGGAGGAGACGAGCGATTGCGGGAGATTCCGGGGGGAGCAACGACCCCAGAAAGGAAAACCAGGGACGCGGCGCCATCAGTGTTTTACGGAGAATGCCTTGAAGCCGGCGCTTTCCAAGCCTTTCTTCGCGGCGTCGGCACTTTTCTGGTCTTTGAACGGCCCGACCTGCACGCGGTAATACTTGTCCCGATGCGGCGGCTGCACGTATGCCGAGAAATGTTTTTTCTGCAAGCTACCGGCCAGGGCCTGCGCGTCATCCTGTTTCGCGAGGGCCGCGACCTGCAAGACAATCGTTCCATTGGGAATCGGCAGCGCGTTTGCGGCGCTTCTCTCAACCGGTGCGCGCGACGCAACGGCGGGCGAAGGCGCAGAAGTTCTGGCGCTCACTTGTTTGGACGAAGGCGGTGTGGGCGATGTCTTTGGAACCGGCTCCAGATGCGGCGGAACTTTCGAAGACTTGTCCTTGTCGTAAAAGTTCCAAGTGGAATCGGATGTAGTGGAAGTCGCCGGGTCGGAGTCGGCAGAATCGTTCGGTCGCGCCGCGATTTTCTTGGGAGCAACATCCGGTTTGGCGATCAGCACCGGCTCGACGCTTCCCATGCCGTCATTCGCGGCTCGCACCTGGCCGTCATACTGATTGCGGCCCATCACATAACCCAGGGCGAAAAACACGCCGGAAAAAACCAGCATAAGCAAAAACAGGCCGATCACGTGCCTGCTTTCCAGCACGCGCTCGCCAACCCCGCGTCTCCTGCCGGATGCCATTTACTTAGATGTGCCCCCCGCCGACTTCATCCATGTATTAATAATATCTATAGGAAGGGGAAACACAATCGTTGTGTTCTTCTCGACACCTATCTCGGTCAGGGTCTGCAGGTACCGCAATTGGATGGCGGAGGGTTGCGTCTCCAGCACCTTGGCGGCGTCGGCAAGTTTTTGGGAGGCTTCGAACTCGCCTGCCGCGTGAATGATCTTCGCGCGGCGCTCGCGCTCGGCTTCCGCTTGCTTGGCAATCGCGCGCTGCATTTGTTCGGGGATGTCGACCTGCTTCACTTCGACCTTGCTGACCTTGATGCCCCAGGGCTCGGTATCCTGATCGAGAATGGTCTGCAATTTGGCGTTCACTCTGTCGCGTTGCGAGAGAATTTCGTCGAGTTCGAACTGGCCGACGACGCTGCGCAGCGTGGTCTGCGCCAACTGCGACGTTGCATACTGATAGTTCTGCACCTGGGAGAGCGCGAGGTTGGCGTCCACGACGCGGAAATAGCAGACGGCGTTCACTTTCACGCTGACGTTGTCGCGGGTGATGATGTCCTGGGGCGGAACATCGAGGGTTTCGAGGCGCAAGCTGATGCGGTAGAGCGTTTCAATCGGCCAGAAGACCAGCCGGACTCCCGCGCCCTTGGCTTCCGGAAGCAGGCGGCCGAGGCGGAGGACCACGCCGCGCTCCCACTCCTTGATGATGTAAATCGAATTCCATATCCACAATAGAAACAGCGCAATGACGATCAGCGTGCCCAATCCAAAATACTCGAACATGATTTGCCTCCGGGACCTACGCCAACTCCGGCCGCCTGTGGTGACCTAGGCTTGCTTCGGCTCCACAAACAGTTTTAAACCATCCACGCGTGTGACACGAACGAGTGCCCCTTCGGGAACGGGTGAAGAGGCCGCGGCACGCCACAATTCTCCGTGCACGCGGATCATTCCTTCGCCCTGAGCGGGGAGCGGTGTTGTAACGACTCCTTCCGCGCCGAGCATCTCTTCCTTGCCCGTCGTCGTTTTCCATCCGCGAGATTTCAATACCAGACGCATGAGAAACACGGTTAGAAGAGCGACCGGTAGAGTAACTCCAAGCGCGACGCCCATGCTGACACCCCCGGGCGTGAGCGGCGAACGGATCAGAAAGATTGCGCCTAAAAACATGGAGACGATGCCACCGAGCAGGAGAACGCCGTGGCTTGCGAACTTTGCTTCCATGATGAAGAGCGCGAAGGCGAGCAAAATCAGCACCACACCGGCAAAATTCACGGGCAGCAAGTGCATTGCGTAAAGAGCCAGCACCGCGCAGATTCCGCCGATTACGCCCGGGGCAATTACGCCGGGGTGAGTGAATTCGGTGTACAAGCCAAGCACACCGACGAGCAGCAGGAGAAAGAAAACGTCCGGATCGACGATGCGGGCCAAGAATTTCTGGCGGGCGGACAACTGAAATTCATCCAGGCGGTAATTTTCTAGGGAAAGTTTTAGGGTTTTGCCGTCAAAGCGCTTGATTTCGCGGCCGTTCAATTGCTTTAGCAGATCCGCGTTGTCACGGGCGATCAAATCGATGAGATGTCCTGCCAGGGCTTCGTTTTCAGTGAACGCCTGCGCGTCGGTGACGGAAGTTTCTGCGAGCTTCGGATTGCGGTTGCGCTTTTCCGTGAAACTCCGGAGGAACGCAGTGGCGTCGCTGTTGATTTTCTTGCGCAACACTTCATCCACGGGCATCGAAAATCCACCGGGGAGAAGAATCGGCGTGGATGCGCCGGTGCGCGTCCCAGGCGCCATGGCGGCGACGTCGGCGGAGAGTAGGATGAAGAAACCCGCGGAGGCGCCACGCGCGCCAGCAGGAGAAACGAAAACCGCTACAGGGACCGGTGAATCCAGAATGTGATGGATCATGTCGGTCATCGAATCGCTGAGGCCGCCCGGAGTATCCATGGTGATCAGCACGAGCGCGGCCTGGCGACGGGCCGCGTCGGCGAGGCCTTCGTCAATGTAGGTGGCGAGAACCGGTTCGACTTCGCGATCAAGTTTCAGTTCGATGACCAGCGGCGAATTCTGTTCGTTAGGAGTCGCGGCATGCAGCCATCCGACGCCCGCGACAAACAGCGCCAGGCAAGAGCTGACGACCCAGAAAATCGACGGATTGCGAAACCACTGACCACGAGCATTCATTGGGCACCTCCCGTGGGCTTGCTCTTCTTCAGGTGTTCCAGCAACTGCTGGGCTTCCGTGTAATTCGGCGCGAGCTTCACGGCCTTTTCCACTTCCGCGCGGGCCAGCTCCGGCCTCTTCTGCTCCAGATAGATGCGCGCCAGCATCACGCGCCCGGTGGCCGAATCGCGCAAGGACAGAGACGTTTGCAGTTCCTGGACCGCTTCGTCGAGTTTACCTCTTCGGCGGGAAATATCGGCAAGTTCGCGGTGCGCGAGCGCATTCTTCGGATCGGCGGCCAGCGCGGCGCGAAATTCCTTTTCGGCGGTGTCCAGACGCCCGGCGCCAAGCTCCTGGCGGCCGCGACGTATGTGCGCGACAGCCGGATCGATGGGCGCAGCGGATTCCGCGGCCGCGCTGCTCGGCGCCGCGGGCGTAGCAAGCTGCATCCGCAGCGCCGTGGTATCGAGATCTCTGTTTATGCGCTGGTATTTTGCGAGCGATTCCGGTTTGCCATCCAATTTCAACGCGGGCAGTCCGTTGGGACCAAAGGCTTCGAGCGCGGTGCTGCGCGCTTCGGCGGATTCTTCCTTCTTCCCTGCCCTTTCCATGCTGTAGATCAGGAAAGCTCGATCCTCCGGATTGTCAGGCTCGCGCTCCATGGCCTCGCGGAAATGCGCGGTGGCAGCAGCGAGATCGTTATTCTGCAAAGCAAGCAGGCCCAGATTGAACGGATAATCATCTTCGTCGGGATCGAGATCGCGGGCGCGCGAGAGCGAGGGAATCGCGGTGCCGAGTTTGCCCTGGCGCGCGAGGGCGAGCGCCAGATTGTTCAAAATTTCCGGTAGATCGGCGCCGCTCACCATATTCAATTTCAGGTCTTCCTGGAGCTTGCTGAAAACCTTTTCCGCCTTGTCGGGCTGGTTGAGGCGCAGGTAGCAAACGCCGGTTGCGAAAATCGCTTCGACGCTTCGTTCGTTGGTGGGCGGCACACGGGCAAACCAGGGCAAAGCGGAAGCACAATCGTTGCGCGTGAAGTAGACCTGGCCCAGAGAAAACGCCGGGTCCGGCCAGTTGGGCTCGAGCCGCGCCGCTTCCTTCAGCTCGCGGATGCGTGCGTCGTCCTCGCCGGCGAGCAATCCGCGAATGTAGTGCTCGAATGCGCCCAAGTAGATGGACCGTTGGAGTTTCGAAAATTCCGCCAGGCTCAGAGGGAAATTATGGTCGATGGTGGTCAACAACCGCCATGTGACCCGCGAATGAAGGTTCATCATGGAATCCAGCGGGCCGGTTTCGCGCACCGCAGGAAGCAGGGCGACGGGATTGACGCGCAGCACGCGGGCATTGACCGTGAGCGAATTGCCGTCGGATGTGAAATTCCCGAACACAACGTAGTCGGCGTCCAGGTCCTGCGCGATGTGCAGCATGGTGGCGCGGCTCAACTTCGCGTTGGGCGGCAATCCCGCGCGGTCCATTTCGTCGAGGCGACCTTCGTGCGAATACACCTGCTGGCCGGCGGCGGAAAGTTTCTGGATGGTAAGTTCTTCGAGCCCCGCGCCGATCCAGTCCAGCCGCGGCGACGCACCGGCATTTTCAAAGGGAAATACCAGAAAGACACCAGTCTGCGGAAGCGAGGAGATGCGGCCGGGTGCGGGGGCAGTCCCTTGCCGGCCAGGCATTGCACCCGGCCAGAGAAAAACAAGAGCGCCAAACAAAATCAGAGACAGGTTGCGGTGCCAATGCCGCCGTTTTTCCATTAAGACAACATTCTAGCAGAGGCAGTGGACGATGGGCGGGGGGATCGCGCGCCGGCGGCGTTACTTCGACAAATAGACCACGCGGTGTTCCGCATCCAGGGAAAGTACGCGAATGCCCAGGGAGCGGACACTGAGCAATCCATCGAAGAGAGGCTCTTCGCTGTCGGGAACGAAGTAGGCGTTCTGGCGGAAACGCTGGCTGCTCAACTCAAATTCAAGCGAGGAAACGGCGCGGACCGGAACCGAACTGGCGACACTGTTGCCCTGTAGCAGGCTGTTGGCCATGTTGGGCGAAAATTCAACGGCAGACCTGGCGCCGAAAAACACCAGGCGGTCCGAACCCGTGTCCACCAGAAGATGCAGAAGCTTTCCGCCGATTTTGATCTCAGCAATGGGAAGATCACCGGGAGTGGACAAGTTGACCGGGATTCCCTTGGGAGCAACTTGGCCAAACTCGATCAGCTGATTGCCATAGTCGAGGCGAAAGCTGCTCTTGCCGAGAACGTCCATTCCCAGGATTCCGGCGATAGGAAGATTCAAGTCGCGCTCGACGGGACTGAGGTCGGTTACCAGGACGGAGACAGACATCGCCTGAAGCGGGCCGAGGCGAATTTCCGGCACGGTGGCGGCAAAGGTTTCCGATTGGCGGCCGATAGCGGACAATTTGGCCCGAGAGAGGGGTAGACCAAGATGCCTCGCGGCGCCAATATTCAGGATAGTGGGTGAAGTTCCGGTGTCGATGATGAAATTTTGACGCTCGTTGGCCTCGCCAAATTGGCCTTCGGCGACCACCAAAAATCCACGGTAAACCGTTACCGAAATGCTCGCGCGAGGAATCGAATGGTCAGAGCGGTTTGACGGATTCCTGCGGGGCGGCGCCGCGCACAAAGCCCCCGAGAGCCAAGAACCAACCAGAAACAGGGTACCCAAGCGAATGAAAAGGCGATGCAATGTTGCCGCACGCTCCTCCGACGGTATCGCTCACCGTAGGGGCCCGGCGGGGTATCACAAGGGTTTGGCCGTGGATTCCGGATAGATTGTGGATGGCCGGATAACTAACGTTCGAAGCAGGACTTATTCAAGGAAAAGCGAGGCGGGTGAGCGAAGGGACTGACACAACTTCAAAGCATTTTCGTCCAATACACCGAGGTCATTATGGGTACATCGAATCCCCTCCGAGCCATTTTTCGATTTGGCGCCTATGAAGTCGACTCCCGAACCGGGGAACTCCGGAAGAACGGAATGCGCATTCGCTGTCAGGAACAGCCCATCCAGGTCCTGGTGGCGCTGCTCGAACGCCCGGGAGAGCTGCTGACGCGGGAAGAATTGCGGCAGCGCGTGTGGCCCGAGGATACGTTCGTAGACTTCGACCACGCATTGAACACGGCCGTGAAGAAAATCCGGGCGGCCTTGAATGATGAGGCGGATTCCCCCCGGTATCTGGAAACGGTTCCGCGGCGAGGATACCGGTTCATCGCGCCGGTGCAGACTGAGATGACCCCGGCGCGGATCCCCGAACAGCTTCCAGCGGGAAAACAGGACCTGCTATGCGCCGCCGGCGAGAATCCCTTCTATTATCGGCCCGAAACTCACCGGCCGCTGATTAACCGGCGCGTGGTGTTGCTGGCGGCCGCGCTCATCGCCATGGTGGGCGGGGGATACTACTGGAGCAATCATCGCGCGCGGGCCAGCGACAACAACACGCCCAGTCGAACCATGGTAGCCGTGCTTCCCTTCGAAAATATGACCAACGATCCCGCGCAGGAATATTTCAGCGACGGGATGACGGAAGAGACCATCTCGCAGCTGGGGCGCCTGAATTCACAGAACCTGGGCGTGATCGCGCGGACGTCGGCGATGAAATACAAACACTCGGCAAAAGGCGCGCGGGAAATTGGCCGCGAGCTGAATTCCGACTATTTGCTGGAGGGCAGCATCCGCCGCGAAGGGCCGCGCGTGCGCGTGGTGGCCCAACTGATTCGCGTGGCGGACCAATCGCCGCGCTGGAGCCACCAGTTCGATTACGAATTCGGCGAGCCGCTCTATATCGAGACCGACGCCGCGACCGAAATCGCCAACATGGTCCACACGGCGCTGGAGCCGGCGACGCGCAAGCGCGTGCAAAAAGCAGACTCCATGGATTTCTATTTGCGCGGACTGGCGGAGTCCAACGTTCACACGGCGGAAGGCCTGGATCGCATCTTCCAGGCTTTTGACGAAGGTATGAAAAAGGATCCCAATTGCGCGCCGCCGTATGCCGCGCTAGCTCGCTTATATGAACGCGGCGCCAATCTCGGACTGCTGAAGCCGACGGATGCCTACGCCAAGGCGCGCGTGGCAGCGGAAAAAGCAATTGAGATCGATCCTGCAAATCCCGAGGCGCACATCTATCTTGCTGACGCCCTGCTCACCGTAGATTATGACTGGGCGAGGGCGCAGGCGGAGATTCAGAAAGCGCTGACGCTGAATGTGAATGATCCGAGCGCGCACGAATGGAATGGAATCTTTCTTTCCTTGCAAGGCAGGTTTGATCAATCTGTCCCGGAATTGCGCACCGCCGTGGAACTGGATCCACTCAACGCGGATTACCTGGTGACTCTTGGGAATATCTTAATGGCGGCCGGACGCCCGGTTGAGGCGGAAGCTCCGTTAAAGGCCGCGATTGGACTGGATCCGGCTTCCGACAGCGCGCACTGTTCGCTCGCCGAGCTTTACGCGCGCGACAAGCGCTATCCCGAGGCGATCAACGAAACCACCACCGCATTCTTCCTCTACGGACAGCGCGATCAGGCCTTGAAGGTCAAGGCCACCTACGAAAAGTCTGGCTACGAGACGGCCCGGCAGATGGCGCTGCGGGAACGGTTAAATTACCTTCTGAACCAGCGGGAAAAGCATTTTGTTTCGGCGTTCGATATCGCCGCGCAATACGCGAGGCTGGGCGACAGGCAGCACAGCCTCACGTGGCTCCAAACAGCCTACCAGCAGCGCGACGTTGCCCTGCTGTGCCTGAGGCACGCGCAGAATGACCTGTTTGCTTTCGAAAAAGATGCGCCGGAGTTCCAGGCGATCCTGCAAGATCTTCACTACCCACAATAAAAGATTCTTCGCGCAACGATCGAATTGGGCCGTATTGGATGAGTCGAGGAAAAAATCAGGCTTGTCGCTTGTCGATCAGGGCTGCGCGGATTCCACTGGCTTCGGCGCCAACAGATCCTCTGCCGCGGGACTTTTCAGGACCATGGAAAAAATCGGGTCCTTCTGGACGGAGTTGAACTCGCTGCAGCCTTCGTCGCGAGCCTTCCTTAAATAAAGAATGGCGCGATCGACGTCGCCCTGTTGGGCGAAGGATTTGGCAAGGAGATAGTAAAAACGCCCGCGGTCCACGCCGATGGAACGATCCTGAATCACCGTGCCGCCGCGCGACCGGGTGGGGTCAAGGGAAGTCGGATCTAGTTCCAGCGCCTTGCGGAACGATGCAATCGAATTCTCAAAATCCTTCTGGCTGAAGAAGGCGTAACCCAGGTTCAGGTAAAACGGGGCAAAATTGTCGCGGATGGAAATGGCCCGCTTGTAGGCGCGGATCGCCTTTGGAAATTTTTTCCGTTCGTAGAGCACCGTACCGATATTGTTTTGCGCGTCGGCGTAGTGCGGATCCACCTTGGCGGCTTTCTGATAGCACTTCAGAGCCTGATCCAATTGGGCCTGATTGTGGTGCGCAATTCCCAACTGATTCCAGTACACCGGATTTTTGGGGCTGCTTACGGCGAGGCGATAGAAAATATCCTCGGCCTCCTTATATTCCTTGCGCGCCATGTGCAAACGCGCCATCTCCTCGTCGGCCAGGCCGGAGGAAGCAGGCGTTTGCGCGGCCGTGGAAACGGACACATGCGCAACCTGAACCAGCTTTTCCTGGGAAAACAACAACGAGGGGGAGAGAGCAACTGCGAGGAAGGACACTGCCGGAATCGCCAAGAAATTCCTGGTCATGGCGAATCTCCTTTGTCCGGGTCGGGCTTCGCCGGATCTTTCTTCTTCTTGTCCCCAAAGATACCACAAAACTTCTGTAAAGGGCCTTTTTTCTTTTCCTGGGCCTTGGCGGGGTCAACAGCCTGACCGCTGGGTTGTCCCGCGACTGGCGCGCCGTTTTTATCCACCTGCCCGTTGGGAGAAACGTTGCTGTTTGGGGGCGGAGGATTTGAGGAGCCGCCGCCGAAGATGTGCGAAAGGAACGAGCCCGCGGCGTTCAGGGGATTGTGGCCACCGTGGAGTTCACAAAATTGAGTCGGCCCGGAACCCGAAACGTATACCTCTTCGCGGGTCACAGGACAATTCGGGGTAGCAAGTTCCAGGGTGTCCGCGTCGATGATGTCGGAATCGACGCCTTCCGGCTTGTCCCAATCCCTGACGTCGCGATAGCCCGGCAGAGCGGTAGCGTGAATCATGAAGTCGGCCCAGATGGGAGCCGCGGTCGCTCCGCCGGCGAGGCCGAGATCGTGATTGTCGTCGAAGCCGATCCAGATGACGCAAACCAGGTTGCTGGTGAAGCCTGCGAACCAGCCGTCGCGCGAAGTGCCGGTTTTTCCTGCGGCGGGCAGGGTAAACCCTTTGGCGCGGACCTGAGCACCGGTGCCTTTGTTCAGAACATCCTTCAGGATGCTATCCACGAGATAGGTGACGCGGGGATCGAGTGCGAGCTTCGTCGTCGGGCCATATTTTTCGAGCGAGTTCCCACCAGCGCTGACCACGGACTTGATGTAGTAAGGCTCCGCCCGTGTTCCCATCGTGGCGAACGCCGTGTACGCTCCGGCAACTTCCAGTGGCGTCAGTTCGTAGGCACCCAACGCAACCGCCGGGGTCGGACGTATGTTCGCGCTCAACCCCATCTGACGGGCGATCTGCACCACGCGACCATAGCCGACCATTTCGGCGACCTTTACCGTGGCTACGTTCAGCGAATTCGTCAGCGCTTGGCGCACCGTGACTTTGCCCATGAAACGTTCGCCATAGTTGTTCGGTGTATATTCCTGGCCGTCAAATTCAAACACAGTGGGCTCGTCCTCCACGGTTGTTGCAGGGGTGACCACGGGCTGCGCACCGTCCACAGCGTTGTTGAATGCGGCGGCGTACACAAACGGCTTGAAGACCGAGCCTGGCTGGCGATGGGCCAGCGCGTGGTTCAACTGGCTCTGTCCGTAATCTCTGCCGCCGATGAGGGCCTTGATTTCACCGGTGCGTGGATCGAGCGCGATCAACGCGGCCTGTGCCTGGGGAATCTGCTCCGGCTCGGCTTTCTTCCCTTTCAGCTTGCGCGTTTTTGCGTATTTTGCGGCCAGCATCGCGTCCACGTTTTTCATGCCGGCGTCGAGGGCAGCCGCGGCAACTCGCTGCAATTGTGGATCGAGAGTCGTGAAGACGCGGTAGTTGGAGCTGAGCAGATCCTGCTCGGAATATTTTTCCAGCAGGTGATCCTTGACCATGTCCACGAAATAGGGCGCTTCGTTGCCGGAGATGGCAGAGCGCACCAGTTTCAGCGGAAGGTTCTTGGCATCCTGCACGTCGGAGTCGGTGATGTACTTGTTTTCAAACATTTGCGTGAGCACGCGGTCACGCGCCTGGGCGGCCCGCTCGGGATGCCGGTCGGAAACTGAGTAATAGTTCGGCGCGCGGATCAGCCCGGCGAGAAACGCGCACTCCGGCATCGTCAACTGGCGCAAATCCTTGCCGAAATAGACTTCACTGGCTTCGGCAAATCCGCGAATCCCGAAGCTGCCGCGGTTGCCGAGATAAACCTCGTTCGCGTACATCTCAAAAATGCGCTGCTTGCTGAAGCGCTGTTCCAGTTCGAAAGAAAACATCGCTTCGGCGAGCTTTCGCCGCCAGGTGCGATCGGTGGAAAGAAAGTAGGTGCGCGCAACCTGCATGGTGATGGTGCTAGCGCCCTGGAAGTGTTGCGCGTGCCGGAGGTCGGCCCATGCGGCGCCGACGATGCGGATGAAATCGAAGCCAGGGTGCTCGAAAAAGCGCTTGTCTTCGGCGGAGAGAATGGCCTGCACGAGCGATTGCGGCAAATCTTCGTAACGAACCGGGCGGCGCTTTTCGCGGAGACTATCGAACAGGTTGGTGATCAGTTCCGGCTCGATTTCCGCCGTGCCCAGATCCGAACCGCCGCCGAGCGGGCGAATGCTGCGAATGACCCTGCCATTGAATTGCACGGCAAGCGCGTTGCCACCCGCAAAGAACGAGAGTTTCGAGGGCCGGATATCGAGGGTATTGCCCTGCACGGTGTATGTGCCCAGGGCATTCTCATCCGCATCCGGGCGATAGCCGGTGCGCTGTAAGTAGGTCACCAGGTCATCCTCGCCCCAGGCCTGACCGTCCGAAATGTGCTCGGGAGCCGAAAAAATCTGGGTTGTGTTCTGCAGGACGTGGCCGGAAAGCCGGAGATCGATCATCTTGGAGTACTTGACGTAGTAAAACGTGAAGATCCCCGCGGCGAGAATGAAGCAAGCCGCCACTACGGCCAGCAGGCCCAGCCCGAACGCAGAAGTCCAGAAACCTTTTTGAATGCGCAATCGCAAAGAATGCTCCCTGAGGGTGGGCTAACTTCTATTGTCTCTTAATAGGGAAACGGAGCAAAACCATAGTTTGCTCCAAAGAAGGAGTCAGCCTCCTGGCATGACGGATTGCCTGTGCGCCGCTTACTTCAACAGGTCTCGCCCTTCACTGGTAGGCGAGAAGGAAAGCTCGGTCTTGTAGACCTTGAAATCGACGGGAACGCTGTAATTCACACTAATCATGATCCCGTGGGTGGTATTTTCAACCTTGATGTCCTCGCGAGTAGCGGGGATATCAAGGTCTTGAACGACTTTGAAGATGATGTCGCGCACCTGCTCATCGGAGTAGCGGTTTACGATCGCAAAACGGGCCTGTTCGGCCATCTTGTCCTTGAGTTCGTATTCAGCCACATAGGCAGGCACGACTTTTACCGCGGCGTAGACCGCAGCGATCAGAATGACGGTGTAGATGATTGCCTTTAGCTTGCCCTCACCGCGTTGCGAGTGCTTCGATTTTGAGATTAGGCAGCGCACTAATAAATCTCCGGTTGCCGCCAAGACGCGGCGGCAGGATGAATGACTCACTTTTTACGCTAGCACTCGGCTGCCGGGCTGTCGAGATGAAGGGCGTACAGGTGTTCTTCAGGTGCAACGCCGGAGCCGGGCGGCCTTAGTAAGCCCGGCCGAAAATCGCCCGGCCTTTCGCGGGCTTGCCGCAATATACGCACGCGCCGCCGGTCGCGACTTCCTTGCCGAGCACGACCGTCTGATCTATTGGGATGCAGCGCATGGTGGCACGGGTTTCCTCTTTGATTTTGGCTTCGCAGTCGCCGCTGCCGCACCAGGGCGCGAAAGCAAAACCGCCTTCAACGGCCTTTTTCAGATCATCGTAAGTCGTGGTTTCGCGGGTGTTGGCGCGCCGGAAGGCCAGGGCCTTGTCATACATCGACTGATGAATTTCAACCAGCAGCTTCTCGATCGTGGCGGGCAGGTCGGCCAGCGAGGCGCTGACCTTGCCGTCCCTGCCGGGACGGTCGCGTCGGGCCAGCATGGCCGCTTGCTTGGCGACGTCCTTGGGGCCAAGTTCCACGCGGACCGGAACGCCGCGCATTTCCCAGTCGTTGAATTTCCAGCCGGGGCTGAAGCCCTCGCGCTCGTCGAGATGCACGCGGAGATTGGCGTTGACCAACTGGGCTTTCAGGTCCTTTGCGGCCTTGAGAACACTGGCTTTTTCTTCGTCGGTTTTGTAGATGGGCACAATCACCACCTGAATGGGGGCGATACGCGGTGGCAGCACCAGGCCCTGATCGTCGCCGTGCACCATGATGATCGCGCCGATCATGCGGGTGGAGAGACCCCAGGAAGTCGTCCAGCAGTGCTGCAACGCTCCGTTTTGATCGAGATACTTTACTTCGAACGCTTGGGCAAAATTCTGTCCAAGGAAATGAGAGGTGCCGGATTGCAGAGCTTTTCCATCGCCCATCATCGCTTCGATGGAATAGGTGACGTCAGCGCCAGCGAATTTTTCAGCGTCGGATTTGACGCCGGGGATCACCGGGATTGCCGCTTCGCTTACCGCGAAATCCGTGTAGACGTTGAGCATCTGCAGAGTCTCGTCCACCGCTTCCTGACGCGTGGCGTGGGCGGTGTGGCCCTCCTGCCAGTAAAATTCCAGCGTGCGCAGGAAGAGCTTGGTGCGGAGTTCCCAGCGAATGACGCTGTTCCACTGGTTCATCAGCACCGGCAAGTCGCGATAGGACTGGATCCACTTCGACCACATGTGGCCGATGATGGTTTCCGAGGTGGGTCGCAGGATCAGCGGCTCGGCGAGTTCTTCGCCGCCGCCGATGGTGACGACCGCGAGCTCCGGGGAAAAGCCTTCGACGTGGTGCTTTTCTTTTTCGATGAAGCTTTTGGGGATCAGCAACGGAAACGCAACATTCTGGTGGCCGGTGGCCTTGAAACGTTTATCGAGGGCCGCCTGGATGTTTTCCCAGAGCGCCCACCCATAGGGGCGCACGATCATGCAGCCGCGCACCGGCGCGTAGTCCGCCAGCTGCGCCTTCAGCACCAGTTGGTTGTACCACTCCGAAAAATCTTCCGCCCTAGTTGGTAGTTTCTCTTCCGCCATGCATCTCCCTGTCCATCCTGCTCGCGTTCAGTTAAGCATTCGAGCGTAGCGAACACCGTCTCCCACTGTCAACGCGAGGGTCGAAGGCTTGAGTTGCAGGCCTAGCATGTCTAGAATCTGCGCATGCGCAAGGTTGTGCTTGGCCTGGGAATAAGCCTCGACGGGTACATCGCTCGCCTTGACGATTCCGTCGATTTTCTCTTCATGCCCAAGGACTACTCGATGGGCCCCTTCTTTAAGACGATTGATACGGCCATCATGGGCCGCAAGACCTATGACGCCGTCCTCAAAATGGGAGGCAGTAATGCTTTCGTGGGGTCCTCGACGACTTACTTTGTGATGTCCCGATCGCAGTCTCCCGGTGAGCGCTCTGGCGTCATCTTCACGAATCAGCCTCCTGCCGAACTGATCGCGCAAATCCGGAAGCGTCGCGGCAAGAACATCTGGCATATGGGTGGCGGTGAGCTCGCTCGCGAATTCCTCAAGGCTGATCTTGTGGATGAAATTTATCTCGGCGTCGTGCCGGTTCTGCTCGGCGAGGGGCTTCCCCTTTTTCCCAGCGGCTTCCCTCAACGCAATTTCACACTTCTCGAGAACAAAACTTACTCCAAGGGCCTTATCGCGCTCAAGTACGAACGGCTTCGCACAAAGGCAAAACGGAAACGCTGAATTGCCGAAGTGTGCCCAGAACACGCTGACGGACCCTAGATGGCGCTGCCGAGGAACCAGTCTTTGTCGGAGTCCGGAGTTTTGTTGCGGATGAGTAGCTCGGGATCTTTGACGGTGACGCGGCTGTACGGCGCGATGGAGTGGGTAAGCCACACATTGCCGCCGATGACGCTGTGGTGGCCGACGCGGGTGTCGCCGCCCAGAATCGTCGCTCCCGGGTAAATGGTGACGCCGTCTTCAATGTCGGGGTGGCGCTTGTTGGTCAGCCCGCGCGCAAGTTCCCCGCCGCCATCCCGGCGGCTGGTGGGGTTGAATGCGCCAAGCGTGACACCGTGATAGAGGGTGACATGATTGCCCACCGTCGCGGTTTCGCCGATCACCACTCCCGTGCCGTGATCGATAAAAAATGATTCGCCAATGGTCGCGCCGGGGTGAATATCAATGCCGGTGCGGCTGTGTCCCACTTCCGTCATCATGCGCGGAAGGTAGGGGACCTTCAGTAGGTAGAGTTCATGCGCCAGGCGCTGGACGGTGATGGCTTCCACGCCGGGATAGCTCAGCAAGATTTCTTCGTAGCCGCTGGCTGCCGGATCGTTTTTCAAGGCGGCTTGCAGATCCGTGCCCAAAAGCTGGGCGAGCCTCGGCAACTTCGCGTGCAGCGTTTCCACCAGGTGGCTCGCGGTTTCCGAGAGGTTGGCTGGCACCGGCTTCCCGCAGCAATTCAGGTCAAATCGCATCGCGTAAACGATCTGTTCCGCCAACTGCAAATCCAGTTGCGCCAGAAACCCGGCCGCGTCGGGATTGTTCACTTCTTCTTTGGCGAAGTAGAGCGGAAACAACGCATCGAGATACGACCGGCAAAACGCCGCGACCTCGTCCTTTGATGGCAAGCGGTATTCCCACATGCTGGCGTCGGTCAGGCGCGCTTCCAAAGCGAGACGAAATTCCCGGGCCAGTGTTCGCAAATCGTTATTTGGTGTGGTCATAGGTGCTCACAAGACTTTCGAATGCCCAATGCGGGGAAAAGGGGCAGCAGGCCTGCTCCCCTGTCCCGCAGGGAATGTGTTCCCGGGCTTTGGCCGCTTAGCCAATGCCCTCGAACAGGATTGTGGAGATGTAGCGCTCGCCGGAGTCGGGCAGCACGGTCACGATGGTTTTGCCGGCAAATTCCGGTAGCTTGGCCAAACGGACTGCAACCGCCGCGGCCGCTCCGCAGGAAATGCCGCTGAGGATGCCCTCCTCACGAGTAAGTCGCCGTGCCATCTCGACGGACTCTTCGTTGGTCACTTGCTCGACGCGATCAACCAGATCCAGGTCCAGGTTCCTCGGAACGAAACCCGCGCCGATGCCCTGAATCTTGTGTGGACCCGGCACCGGCGGCTGGCCCGCGCGCGTCTGGGTAATCACGGGACTGGCGACCGGCTCCACGGCGACCGAAAGGATTTTCTTCTTCTTGGTGTTCTTGATGTAGCGGCTGACGCCGGTGATGGTGCCGCCGGTGCCAACGCCACCGACAAAAACATCCACGGCGCCGTCGGTGTCGTTCCAGATCTCCGGGCCGGTTGTGGATTCGTGGATCGCCGGGTTGGCCGGATTGTCAAACTGCTGCGGCAGGAAATAGTGTTGCTTGTCCGATTCGTAAATTTCCGTCGCCTTCTTGATCGCGCCCTTCATGCCTTCCGGCCCAGGCGTGAGGACAAGCGTGGCACCGAATGCAGCGAGTACGCGCCGGCGTTCGAGCGACATCGTTTCCGGCATGGTCAATGTGATTTTGTATCCGCGTGCAGCGGCCACAAACGCCAGGGCGATGCCCGTATTGCCGCTGGTGGGCTCGACGATTTCAATCCCCGGCTTCAATACCCCGCGCTTTTCCGCGTCCCAGATCATTGCCGCCCCGATGCGACACTTCACTGAGTACGCGGGGTTTCTCCCCTCGATCTTCGCGAGCACAGTGGCCTTGGCGCCGTCGGTGACGCGATTCAACTTGATCAGGGGAGTTCGTCCAATACTCAGAGAGTTGTCGGCATAGATATTTGCCATGATTTGCCTCAGTAGAGTGAATTTGCTGTATCGGGACAGCAGATTAAGTATAGACCGGCGCCGGGGAAACAAAACCATCGAAACTATCAGAAACGCCTATTCCACGGGTTATTTCCCCTGATAGAAGAGATGCGGCGCGTTGCGGCCAGTTACACTCTCCGTTAGACTCAGGGAGTGGCCAGTCATTAGACGGCTAAGAGTAATTCCCGCATCCCCGCGTATCCGGCTCTGGAGAAACCGAATGAGCACCGAAGCAAACACCCGCATGCAACGCCCCCTTGACAATGTTGACCCGCAGATTGCGGATTTGCTGCGCGAGGAAGCTGTGCGCCAGGCGACGGGGCTGGAGCTGATCCCCTCGGAAAATCTCGTGTCCGAAGCCGTGCTGGAGGCGATGGGCTCGATCTTTACGAACAAGTACGCCGAGGGCTATCCAGGAAAGCGCTACTACGGCGGCTGTGAAGTTGCCGACAAGGTGGAGCAACTGGCGATTGACCGCGCGAAACAGCTTTTCGGCGCGGATCACGCGAACGTGCAAGCACACTCTGGAACTTCCGCCAACGTGGCCGTGTATATGTCCGCGCTAAAACCGGGCGATACCGTGCTCGGCATGGCGCTGGCGCATGGCGGGCATCTGACGCATGGCCACCCGCTGAACTTTTCCGGCCGGATGTATAAGTTCGTGGAATATCACGTGAAGCAGGAAGACGAGCGGATCGACTACGACGAAATCGAAAAGCTGGCGCGGGAGCACCAGCCGAAGATGATCGTCGCGGGGGCCAGCGCGTATTCGCGGATCATCGAATTCGAACGCATTGCAAAAGTGGCCAAGGCCGTCGGCGCAATTTTCTTTGTGGACATGGCGCACATCGCGGGCCTGGTGGCGGCGGGTGCACACCCGAGTCCCGTGCCGCACGCCGATATCGTCTCCACCACGACGCACAAGACCTTGCGCGGGCCGCGCGGCGGCATGGTGCTTTCGAAGACGTCTTTCGCGAAAGAAATTGATAAACTCACGTTCCCCGGCACGCAGGGCGGCCCGCTGGTGCATACCATCGCGGCCAAGGCCGTGTGCTTTAAGGAAGCGATGGAGCCGTCGTTTATCGAGTACCAGAAACAGGTGGCGGCGAATGCCAAAGCACTGGCGAATGCCATTTCGCGCCATAGCTTCCGCGTGGTATCGGGCGGCACGGACAACCACGTTTTCCTGATCGAGGTGCATCCACGCGGCATCACCGGCAGTGACGCAGAAAAGGCGCTGGACCGCGCTGGCATCACCGTGAACAAGAACGCCATCCCGTTTGATCCCTTGCCGCCGATGAAGGCGGGAGGCATCCGGCTTGGGAGTCCCTCCGTCACGACGCGCGGCATGAAGGAACCGGAGATGGAACTGATCGCCAATGGCGTCGCGGAAGTTCTCACGCACATGGGAGACGCAGCCGTCGAACAGAAGGTTCGCAAACAGGTGGCCGAGCTTGCGGCGCGCTTCCCTATTTACGAATCGCGCACCCGGGCCGCGGCCACGCACGCCCGTGTTTAAAATACCGGGATTACCAAACACATGGATATTCCTGTAGCTCACCCCTTTGAGGGGTGAGGGTTTCCATCACGTACGCGTAATTGTGCCAGGGTTGCGAAAACCTCAGGCCTGAAAGGCCTGAGCTACAGGGCGAAGATTTATGAGCGAAAAAGAACACAAGTTGCCGGACATTGTCCAGGCCACCGCCGAGTTCGAAAAATGGGCTTCCCGCCACGTCCGGATGGTGCAATCCGACGTGAAGCTGAAGCACCAGAACATGGCCAATGCGCCGTTCCCGTTTTTCCGTGCCACGTTTTACCGCTGGGCCCAGTGGTGGCCGATCCTCTGCCCGAATCTGGCCCGTGCGCCGCAGGTTCTTGCCGTCGGCGATTTGCACGTGGAAAATTTCGGCACGTGGCGGGACCTCGAAGGCCGGCTCATCTGGGGCGTCAACGATTTCGACGAAGCGTGGCCGGCGTCTTATGCGGTGGACCTGGTCCGCCTGGTTTCCAGTTGTTATCTGGCCATCGAAGAAGAGCACCTGGCCATCACCCGAAAAAAAGCCTGCCGGGCCATCGAACAGGGCTACCGCGACTCGCTGGCAAGGGGCGGAGCGCCTTTTGTGCTTGCCGAACATCATCGCTGGCTGCGGCTTCTGGCCCTCAACAAGCTCCGCGATCCGGTTCTCTTCTGGAAAAAAATCAACAGTTGTCCACGATTCAAGGGGCACCTCCCCAAGGACGTCGTGAAACTCCTGGACGCCTCCATGCCGCTGCGTGTACCGGAGTACGCATTCAAGTCCCGCATCGCCGGCCTCGGCAGCCTGGGCCACCCGCGCGTTTTGGCGCTGGCCGAATGGCATGGAGCCCATATCGTACGCGAGGCGAAGCAACTGACGCCCTCGGCCTGGATCTGGGCCAGGCACCTTCACACGGCGGAGATATTGAGCCGCAAATTGGTGGCCATTGCGGTGCGCATTCGCGACCCACACGTGCATTTCGCCGATCACTGGATCGTACGCCGGCTGGCCCCGGACTGCTGCCACATCGAGATCCGCTCTCTCCCCGAGGAACGCGACGAAGAGAGGCTGCTCTATTACATGGGTTGGGAGACCGCCAACATCCATCTGGGCAGCCGCAAGGCCGTCCCGGCGGTGCGGCGCGACCTGGCCGCGCGGAAAGACCGCTGGCTGCATAAAGCGGCCAAGGCCATGCTCAAGGTCACACTGGAAGATTGGAAGGTCTGGCGGCGGAAGAGCGGCACGCTGCTTTCATCGAAGTAAAACCCTTGGAAAACCTGCAGTTCGCGGTTTCCGGCCAGTCCCGCCGACCACTCTCGGCTTGTGTCCCTCCCATCACTAGAACGTAAAGACGTTGGACGAATTCTGTCCTACGGGTCAGTAGATTCGGCGTGCCCTTCCTCGTAACGTCATCAAAGACCGGCAAATGACAACTTCCTCGGCCAACTCGTTGTCCTCCAAGTCACGGAAAGAAGAGCGCATTCTCCGCCCCTTCTCGAGCGCTTTTTTCACCCGGCGAGTTGCGTCTGACCCAGCGACGGAAGTTGTCTGCTCCCCGGGGAATCCTTGCCAATGATCGAGGTGGAACTATGATGGATACGGAAGCCTTCAAAGAGTTCAAGACCGGACTTACCCTGCTCCGAGACAATTACGCGAACCGGGCCCTCAATCACATTCAGAAAGCCGCCGAGCTGGAAAAGAACAATCCCTATTACATGTCGTACCTGGGAGTGGCCCTCGCCCGCACGCAGCAAAAATGGGCCGACGCCGAACGCCTCTGCGACGGCGCGGTGCGCATCAAGCGCAACCAGGCCCAACTCTACCTGAATCTTGCCGAGGTCTACATGTCCGCAGGACGCAAGGAAGATGCCCGCGACGCTCTGATCGCCGGGATGAAGTATGCCCGCCGTGATGTCCGGCTAAGCATCGCCATGGCCAAGCTGACCCCGCGCCGGGCGCCCGTGTTCACGTTCCTGGGCCGCAAGCATCCCTTGAACCGGCATTTCGGCCTGCTGCGGCACAAGACGCTGTCCGCACTGGGCAAGAGCTAAACCTTAACGACTTTCCCCACCCCCAAACGCGGAAAGGGCGGATGGCTTCGGCCACCCGCCCTTTCCGTTTTTGGTTTGTTCAATTCTCTGGAGAGCTATCTCCGGTTGTTCGAGTAGGCGCTGCCAAAACCGCTTTGCAGTCCCATCTCCATCAGGATTTTGAAGCCGACGCCGAAGAGGCCGTTGGGGAGAGGATCGCGACGCACCACTTCAGCCAGGTATTCGTGGCTCATCGAGGCGGGCTCTTTCGAGTAGGGCATGGTCACAAAGAGCCGCATGCCGACCGCGTAGGTGGCCACGTTAGACTGGAAATAGACGCCCGTGCGGGAAACGCTGAGGGTGCCGCGGATATCATCAAACGGGTCGCGCTCGGGGTCGGAAGGCCTGATGCGCATCAATTGCGTGATTTTGCAACGCCGGCTGCTGCGCCGTTCGGTCTGCTTGGTGCGCGTAGTGGTGATGCCGCCTGGATTGTTGATCTTCGTCATTAGGTCGTACGGGGACGCCATTGAGGCCTGCCTTTCGCGAGTAAATCCGAATTCCCCTAGTCAGAACTAGTGAATACAAGATAGCGGGGATAACCGGAAAAACCTATAGAGTGATCGTACCCGGCAAAAAGTAGGACGTCCCGCACTCGATGGTAGTACGAAAGTACCAGACCGGCAACATTGTTGTGCGCTGATGCTTCGCTCTTTTCTGAACGGGAAAATCCCAGGTTAAGCCATTTATCCAACACACGCACCCGCCCCCGGTTTCAAGGCCCCGCCAGGGGCTTCTGCGCCCCCAAGGTTTTGCCAAAGCCACTTTAGAGAACACGGGTAGTTTGAGTTGACTTGGCCTGGAGCATGACCCAGAATACGCGGCAATATTCCCTCCCAATTAGTCCTTAGGCCCTGAAGAAAACCCTACCACTCACGCGGAGGGAATCTGAAAGGAAAATCCCATGACGCAAAAACAGCGACTTACGATTTTGGGGACCACCATGGCTTTTGCCGGTCTAATTCTTGCGGTGATGTTCAGCCATTCGTCAGGCGTAAAAGCGAACGACGATGACGACGAGGGCTCACTCATCAAAATTGGCTTCCAGCTCGCGCCCGTTCCCCTGAACCTCGAGGGGAAAAACCGGGCTTTGGTGGGACTCGGTAGCTTCATAGTCAACGCTCAAGGCGACTGCAACGGTTGCCACACTGCGGGTGGACCGCCAAACTTCAATTACGCCAATGGCGGAAATCCCTACTTTGGCCAAAAAACGAAGACCGACCCGACCACTTATCTAGCCGGAGGCACGGACTTCGGTCCGGCGGTACCTCCAAGCGCCGCCGTGGGTGGTTTTCCCCCGGGCTCTCAGCCACCCTCCTATCCGCCGGCGGATTTTGGAGAGTATATCGGCCCAGACATGATTACCCGCAACTTAACTCCGGATAAGTTTGGCCGGGCGGAAGGCGGTCGCACGCTTGAGCAGTTCAAGGAGATCATGCGGAAGGGCACGGATTTCGATCACATCCATCCAACCTGCACAGCGGCTTTGCCGGTTCCAGCGCCGGCAAACTGCATTCCACCGCCTGTGGACGGCGAACTTCTCCAAGTGATGCCGTGGCCGGTATTTCACAGTATGACCGACCATCAAATCGAGGCGATCTACGAATATTTGAGCGCCATCCCCTGCATTGACAACTCATTTAGCACACCGCCAGCCGGCGCACCGGACGAGCTGCGCAACGATTGCGGCAACGACCCGCCGGCCGGTAGCCAGGACATCCATTCGGCTGTCCGCCGCAGGGCAAAACCGTAACGCGTTATGAATGAAAAATGAACCTCTCCGCAGCGGCCACTTGCCGTTGCATGTGAGAAGTGTTGCTTACGAAAGTACCAGTCCGGCAACGGTTTTGGCCGCTGGTGTTTCGCCTTCTTTTGAAGGCGGATCAATTCCCAATTATCTGACTTAACAGCGCTTGGAATGGGATTGCCTCAGAAGAAGTAGAATGAAGGTACGACAAAGCTGGAGCTTCCAAGCATGGTCAGCAGCCCAATCATTTTTCTACCTTGTACAGTGGCAATGTTTCTCGCCTTGAGTTTTTCTTTTTCTTCTTCCGCACAAGCCTCGGAACCAAATCCCAATGCAGACCTTGGCTCGATAGAGCTCAGCTATACTCACCTTCCATGGCCGACACCTGAATCGTTGACCAAGAGTTTGCAGGCAGACGACGACCAGACGAGGATTCGAGCACTTGTGCGGATGGGTGTCCCCGAAGAAGGACTTGCAAAGATCGATGAAAAGCCGTCAGAAGTTCAATTGCTCTACGCATCTCTAGGAACTAACGACGCACAGCAGGCTATCGTCGCCGTACGCATAGCTCCAATGCTGTTCGGCGCGGTGGCCACACAAGAGAGAGGCGTCTGGCACCGCATCGCTAACTTTTCGTGTTGGTGCAAATATGAGGCCGGAGACCTTATCGGAAACTTCGTTCACGTTGAAGCAGGGCCGGACGGGGGTTCGGAGTTGGTGATTCACGCAAGCGGAGGAGGAACGGGCGTCTACACCCAAAATGAAGCGCGTTTCCGCTACTACCATCGTGAATTGCATCTCGTTTTTTCCTTTACCAGTCGTTTCAGAACCTGTGACCCGACTGCTCCAGGACCTACCCAATGCCAGGTTGAGCGGCGCTGGTTTTACCCTATCGACCGGGATTCCATTCCCGGCAATGTTTTGGTCGAATCGCACTTCAACTTCCCAGCCAACGGCTTTTCGGATGTCCCGTCTGAGAGTCGGGACCCCGAACTCAGCCATGCCAAAACGTTTTCATGCACGGTATTCACATGGGACAAAGAGAAGTTTGTTTACAAGGAATCCGGCGTTTCCGGTCCATGCAAACCTCACCCGCCTACGCAGTGAGTTGCAGTCGCTGAGCCTTCGCCACTTGCGCGGTTCGCGTTACACTCCTCTCAACGGAAGATTAACGTCCTAATCGGAAACTGGCCCAACGCTCCTCCACTCAGAGTGTTGGCTTCCCCGGGCTACTTATGCGATTCTCTACGTTACTTTTCGCGAGGTCGTGGCCCTGATGATGAAGCGTTTCAAGGATTTGTCGGAAAGAGAGATTTTGGCCGTGGCCATTTCCAATGAGGAAGAGGACGGCCGAATTTACGGCGAATTTGCGGACGCCCTGCGCGATTCCTACCCTGCGACCGCGGAAATGTTTGAAGAGATGCGCGTGGAAGAGGCGGGCCACCGCGACCGGCTGCTGGCGCTGTTTCGCCAGCGCTTTGGCGATCACATTCCTCCCATCCGCCGCGAAGACGTACGCGGATTTCTGAGCCGGCGTCCGGTGTGGATGATGCGGCCGCTGGGGGTGAAGGTCGCGCGGCGTCAGGCCGAAATCATGGAGATGGAAGCGAGCCGCTTTTATTCGCGCGCCGCGAGCCTTGCAACCGACGCTCCCCTGCGCGAATTGCTGAACATGCTGGCAGACGAAGAGCGCAAGCACACGCGCGCCGCTGGCGAATACGAAGAAAAGCACCTCACCGAAAAAGCCAAGTCCGACGAATCGGAATCGCACAAGCGTTTGTACCTTCTCCAAATCGTCCAACCAGGACTCCTCGGGCTAATAGACGGTTCGATCTCAACACTGGCACCACTGTTCGCGGCGGCGTTCGCCACGCAAAATAGCTGGAAAGCATTCCTAGTGGGGCTCGCGGCATCCATCGGCGCGGGAATTTCTATGGGATTCGCAGAATCGCAATCGGACGACGGATCGCTTACGGGGCGAGGTTCTCCTTGGATTCGGGGTGCAGCTACGGGATTCATGACCATGGCGGGGGGAATCGGACACACGCTGCCGTTCTTGATTTCAGATTTCCACATAGCCACAATCATCGCGGTTATCGTTGTGGTCATCGAACTCGGCGCCATCAGCTACATTCGCTATCGCTATATGGACACACCTTTTTGGCAGGCGGCGTTTCTGGGTGGTGTCGGCGGCCTACTCGTCTTTCTCACCGGCTGGCTCATCGGCAGTTCGTAGAGTTATCACCCGAGACGTAAACTTTGAAGGCACCTCATGTGGGGCTGTCAGTGCTATAATTTGGCCGGTTGAGAGCACCCAGCTCCCTCTAGTCCCCGACAACCCAGCCAGGGCCTGGAACCAAGCCGGCACCCTTGTCCCCTTCCGGCGATAAATTGATCTGAAAAATCTTTTCCCACAGGAGAAGTCCGATGAACTCTGAATGGATGGCTCGGAATCCACGGGCTGGGGCGCTTTTACTGGCCGTCGTGGCGATTTTCGGGATCGCGGGAATCATTGCGAGCTGCAGTGGGGGCTCCTCCAGCAACATGCTCTCCGGCATGGGCACGGTGAACGTGAGTATGAGCGACCCGCCGAGTTGCATGCCCCCCAATGGGCAGTTCACGCACGTGTACGTCACCGTGCGCTCGGTGCAGGCGCATATTAGCGCCAGCGCAACAGACGACAGCCCCGGTTGGCAGGAGCTTGCGCCGCAACTGGCCAGCGCGCCCATGCAGATCGATCTCTTCTCCAAACCGCAGACCACCTGCATCCTGGCGCAGCTTGGATCGGCAAGCCTTCCCGCAGGGAGTTACCAGCAAATCCGCCTGCTGCTGGTTTCGAACACGGCGGCCTCGAGCGCTGGTCCGTCAACGAACGCCTGCGCGGGAAACGGATTCAACTGCGTGGTGCTGGAGGATTCGACCATTCACCAGCTTGAGTTAAGCAGCCAGGCCAATACCGGGCTGAAAATTCCGCCCGGGCAAATTGTGGGCGGGCCGCTGCAGGTTACCGCGGGCCAGAGCGTGGATTTGAATATAGATTTCAACGCCTGCGCTTCGATTGTCCACGAAGGCAATGGCCAGTTCCGCCTGAAGCCCACGCTTACGGCCGGGCAGGTCAGCGCGAATAACTCGGGCATCTCCGGCAAGGTGGTGGATTCCGGTACCAGCGCGCCGATTGCGGGAAGCGTCCAGGTGGCCATCGAACAGCCGGATCCGACGTCTGGAATCGACCGCATCCTGATGCAGACGGTCGCGGACAGCAACGGCAACTTCAACTTTTGCCCGCTGCCAACAGGAACGTTTGACATCGTTGTGGTGGCCATCGGCCCCGCGAACATGCCTTATAACGCCACGACGGTTCTGAACGTGCCAAACGGAACGAATCTTGGAGCCATCCCCTTGATCGCCGAAGTTGGTGCTGCGGCGCCCGCGGTATTCCAGGGGTTTGTGACCGCCACGAACGGCGCGGCGGCGGGAACGATAGACGTCAGCCTGTCCGCGCTGCAGACGGTGCCGACAGGAGCGACCACAACCCTCCAGATCACGATTCCACTGCAGACCATTCCGGCGACGAATACCACGCCGGAGGTGGATTCAACGGGCCTTGTCTCCGTGTCTGCCAGCACGAGTTGCCCGACGGGAGCGCCCGCGAAGGCAAATTGCGCGCAGTACACGCTGGTTGTTCCCGCGAGCAATCCGAGCGTGGGAATTTTCTCCTCTTCCGGATTCAAATATTCGACTCCGGCGACCGGTGATGTACTCTTTACAGTTGACGCCAGGGCGGCAGTGCCTCTGAGCGGCGGAACACCGGATTGCACGCCGTCCGAACAGATGGTATCGAAGGACTCAACCGCGGCGGCCTTGAAAGCCCTGCCTGCCACGACCACGAATGTTGCGGAGATTGATTTCAGCACCTGTATGTAATTCCAGGCCGGCGCCCAGCCGCCGGCTCGTTTCTTCCAGACCAACGGCATTCTGAACCCGGGATTACCTGTACCACGGGCCTAGTCAATCTTGCGACACGCAGGGGGCGCGAATTTCTGCGAGGCGCGTCGCGAGGAAGTAGTCTGAATCGCAAGACCTCGATTCCCAAGGAGAGAAGAATGAAGCTAACAAAATGGATGGTTGGCGGAGCCCTTGCGTGCTGCCTGGTTTTTGGCCAGAACGCAGTGGCGCAGGGCAACAGCCAGGGCCATGGAAACGGAAAAGGCCATGACAAGCACGGCGACGACGAGGGAGACAACGATCAGGGCTACTACCACGGCCACGACAAAGATATCCACAACTGGTACGGCGAGCACGCCAACAATCTTCCTCCGGGCCTCGCGAAGAAGGACCGCCTGCCTCCGGGACTTGAAAAACAACTGGTCCGCCGGGGAACGCTGCCTCCCGGATTGCAGAAGAAGATTCAGCCCTGCCCGCCCGAACTGGTTCGCTACCTGCCGCCCCCGCCACCCGATTGCGCGAACGTCCTGATCGGTGGCCACATCGTGCTGTTGAATCGCAGAACCAATGTGGTCGTGGACTTCGTGCACGTCGAATTGTTCTAAGCAATCCTGTAGCTCACCCCTTCAGGGGTGAGGGTTTCCAACGCACCAGCGAGATTTCTTCGTCGCAGCGAAAACCCTCAGGCCTAGAAGGCCTGAGCTACAGACGGATTAATCATCGGAGTGGGCGGGCACGGATGTCACTGTCGGGCGGCGGAAGGAACTGCGCAGCCACGCTTGCAGGCGATCCATGTAAATGTAGACGACCGGCGTGGTGAAGAGCGTGAGCATCTGGCTCAGTATCAGCCCGCCGACGATCGTGATGCCAAGGGGTTTGCGAATTTCCGAGCCCGCGCCGGTGCCGAGAGCCAGCGGCAAGGCCCCAAACATCGCGGCCATGGTGGTCATCATGATCGGGCGGAAGCGCATCAGCGCCGCGCGATAAATCGCCTGGTCCGGCGGAGTGTCTTCTTCCCTTTCCACCTGCACCGCAAAATCGATCATCAGAATCGCATTTTTCTTCACGATGCCGATCAACAGGATGATCCCGATAATCGCGATGATGCTCAAATCCATTTTCATTAATTGCAGCGCCAGCAGCGCGCCGATGCCCGCCGAAGGAATTGTGGAAACGATGGTCACCGGGTGAATGAAGCTTTCATAGAGAATGCCGAGAACGATGTACACGGCGGCGAGCGCGGCCAAAAGCCAGATCCACTGATCCTTCAACGAGTCCTGGAAGGCCTGAGCGGTCCCCTGGAATGTGGCGTGCACCGTGTTGGGCACGCCGAGTTGGCGCATCGCCAGTTCGATGTGCTCCACCGCCGGGCCGAGCGAAGCGCCCTGGGCCAGATTGAACGAAATTGTAATTGCCGGGAAAATTCCCTGGTGATTCACCGAGAGCGCAGTGTTGGAGTGTTCGTAGTGCGCAAAGGAACTGAGCGGCACCAGCTTGCCGGTGTTTGACGGCACGTAGATGTATTTCAACCCGTCGGGATTTTCCTGGTAGTTCGGGGCGACTTCGAGAACCACGTGGTATTGATTCAACCCCTTGTAAATCGTGGAGACTTGCCGCTGGCCGAAGGAATCGCCCAGCGCGTTGTCAATATCCTGAACGGAGACACCGAGGCGTCCGGCCGTGTCACGGTCGATGGACAAGTAGGATTGCAAGCCTTTGTCCTGCTGGTCGGAATTAATGTCCCGCAACTCCGGGACCTGCCGCATGCGCGCCATGATGATCGGCGCCCAGCGATACAGATCCTCCAGGTTGTCCGCCTGCAACGTGTATTGATATTGCGCGCCGCCGAAACGCCCGCCGACGGAAACGTCCTGCACCGATTGGAAGAAGAGCGAAGCCCCGGGAATTCCTGCGGTCTTTTTCCGCAGCCGCGCGATCACCTGGTCGGCGTTTATCTTGCGCTCGGCGATGGGTTTTAGTTGGGCGAACATTCGGGCCGTGCTGGTGCCGTTGCCGCCGCCGGTGAAGGAAGTCACTGTATCAATCGCCGGATCCTGCGCCACGATATCGGAAAAGGCGCGCATCTTTTTGGACATCTCCACGAAGGAAGTGTCCTGATCCGCCTGGATGAAGCCGGCCATGCGCCCGGTGTCCTGCTGAGGGAAAAATCCCTTGTTGACGTGGCCGAACATGTAAACGCTAAGGGCGGCGGTGAGGATGGTCACGCAGAGCATCAACGGCTGCTGGCTTAATACCCAGCGCAGCGCATGGTCGTAGCCCTTCAGCATTCCGTTGAACGCGCCCTCGGAAATCCGGTAGGCCAGGCCGTGTTTTTTGTTAACGTCGTGGCGCAGAAATCGCGCGCAGAGCATCGGCGTGGTGGTCAGCGAAACAAACATGGAGACTGCGATCGCGACGCTGAGAGTGACCGCGAATTCGCGGAAAAGCCGCCCCACGATTCCACCCAGCATCAGGATCGGAATGAACACAGCCACCAGCGAAGCGCTCATGGAGAGCACCGTGAATCCGATTTCGCTCGCGCCTTTCATCGTCGCCGCATACGCGGGCATTCCCGATTCCATGTGCCGCGCGATGTTTTCGATCACCACGATGGCGTCGTCCACCACGAAACCGGTGGAGATAGTCAGCGCCATCAGCGATAAATTGTCCAGGCTGTAGCCGAGTAGGTACATCACGCCGAACGTTCCGACAAGGGACAGTGGCACGGCGACGCTTGGGATCACCGTTGCCCAATAATTTCGCAGGAACGCGAACACCACCAGGATCACCAGGATGATGGAAATGATCATCGTGCGTTCGACTTCATGGACCGAGGCGCGAATCACCAGCGTGCGGTCAATCACCACGTCCAATTTCAGCGAGGGGGAAATCGAAGCACGCAGCCACGGCAGGTCCGCTTTCACTTTGTCCGCCGTCTCGATCATGTTCGCGCCCGGTTGACGGAAAATCCCGATGACCACCCCGGGCTTCCCGGCGGGGAGCCCCAGGTTGTGGATGTCTTCGACGGAGTCCACCACCGTGGCGATGTCCACCAGGCGCACGGTCGCGCCAGCGTGTCCCCCGACGATCAATGGCTCGTACTCGTAAGCCTTGAAAAGTTGATCGGAATCGGAAACTGCAAAGGTGCGATCCTTATCCGAAAGCGCGCCCTTAGCGAGATTCGAATTGGAGGATTGCAACGTCTTGCGCACCTGCTCCAGGCTGATGCCATAGCTGTTGAGCTGCTGTGGGTTCACCTGGACGCGGACCGCCGGACTCGAAGAGCCCCACACGAAAACCTGCCCGACACCATCCACTTGAGACAATTTTTGTGCCACGACGGAATCCGCCGCGTCGTAAATCTGGGCGATCGGAATCGTGTCGGAAACCAGCGAGAGCAACAACACCGGCGAGTCCGCGGAGTTCACCTTGCGGTAGGTCGGCTGGCTCGGCATGTCCGCGGGCAGTTGGCTGCGGGCCGCGTTGATGGCGGCTTCCACGTCGCGCGCGGCGGCGTTGATGTCGCGATTCAGATCGAATTGCAGTGCGATGCCGGTGTTGCCGAGCGTGGAGGTCGACGTCATTTGCGTGACGCCGGCGATGCGGCCGAACTGGCGCTCCAGCGGGGTGGCCACAGCGGACGCCATCGTTTCGGGACTGGCGCCGGGGAGGCTGGCGCCTATGCCGATCGTTGGCAAGTCCACCTGCGGCAGCGGCGCTACGGGCAGGAATCGAAAGGCGATCGCGCCGGAAAGAAAAATCGCGATGGTGACTAGCGAGGTCGCGACCGGCCTGCGGACAAACGGAGCCGAGAAGTTGGACTGAAAATTCACGCCCTAGTCTCCTGCGGCCGGCTCGTCGATGGGATTCGTAATTCCGAGGTGCAAGCGGTTGGCGAGCCAGTCGAAAGCCAGGTAGACCACCGGCGTAGTGTAGAGCGTCAGCAGTTGGCTCAGGATCAGGCCACCGACGATGGTGATGCCGAGTGGCCGTCGCAACTCGGACCCCACGCCTTGGCCGAGGGCCAGCGGCAGACCGCCGAGCAGCGCCGCCATTGTCGTCATCATAATGGGGCGGAAACGCAGGAGACATGCTTCGTAGATGGCATCGAGCGGCGCCTTGCCCTGTTCGCGTTCCGCTTCGAGCGCGAAGTCGATCATCATGATGGCGTTTTTCTTAACGATGCCGATGAGCAATATGATGCCGATCAGGGCAATAATGCTGAATTCGGTGTGGCAAAGCATCAGCGCGAGGATGGCGCCAACGCCGGCAGAAGGTAGTGTGGACAGAATCGTGATGGGGTGAATGTAACTCTCATACAAAATGCCGAGGACGATGTAGACGGTGACCAGTGCTGCGAGGATGAGCAGCGGCTCGTTTGAAACAGAACGCAAAAACGCCGCCGCGGTGCCCTGGAACGTCGCTTGAATGCTTGGAGGCATGTGTAAATCCTGCCGCGCCAGATCAATCGCCGCGGTTGCTCCGCCGAGGGACGCGCCCGGGGCCAGGTTGAAGGAAATGGTCACGACGGGAAATTGCCCCTGGTGGTTGATGGCCAGCGACGATGATCCCGCCTCAAATCGCGTGAACGCGCTCAGCGGCACCTGCTGCCCGGTGGAGGAGCGCACGTAAATATCTTTCAAGGCGGCGGGAGTCTGGCGAAAGCTTTTGTCCACTTCCATCACCACGTGATATTGATTCAGCTGCGTGAAGATGGTGGAGACTTGCCGCTGGCCGAAGGCGTCGTAGAGCGTGTTGTCAATGTCGGCGGGCAAAATGCCGAGGCGCGAAGCCGTGTCGCGGTCGATGGTCAGCGTCGCAAGCAAACCATCGTCCAACTGGTCGGTGGCGACGTCGCGCAGATCCGGCAACGTCTTCAGCTTCTCCACAAATTTCGGCGTCCAGTAGGCGAGTTCTTTGGGGTCCACATCTTCCAGCGAATACTGGAACTGAGTGCGCGATACGCGATCCTCCACCGTTAAATCCTGCACTGGTTGCATGAATAGCGTGATTCCGTCCACCTTGGCAATCGCCGGTTGCAGACGGCGGATTACCTCGGATGCGCTCAGCTTTCGTTCTTCGAGGGGTTTCAGATTGATCTGGATGCGGCCGCTGTTGAGCGTGGTGTTGGTGCCGTCAATGCCGATGAAGGAAGAAAGGCTCTCGACCGCTGAGTCCTGCAAGATGACGTCGGCCAGGGCGCGCTGCCTCGCGGTCATGGCGGCGAAGGAAACGTTTTGCGGCGCTTCGGAAACGCCGAGGAGCACACCGGTGTCTTGCACCGGGAAGAAACCTTTGGGGACGTAGATGTAGAGCAGGATCGTGCCGACAAGGGTGCCGATGGTCACCAGCAGCGTGATGGTGCGGAAGCGCAGCACGACTTGCAACGTCCGCCCGTAGAAGGCGATGACGTCGTTAAAGAGCTTCTCCGATTTTCTATAAAACCAGGTCCGCTCATTTTCCGGCTGGTGCCGCAGGAGCTTCGCGCACATCATCGGCGTCAGCGTGAGCGAGACGAATGCCGAAACAAGAATCGTCACCGCAAGGGTTACCGCAAACTCCCGGAACAGCCGGCCGACGATGTCGCCCATGAAGAGCAGCGGAATCAGCACGGCAATCAAGGAGACCGTCAGCGAAACGATGGTGAACCCAATCTGCTCCGAGCCTTTCAGCGCCGCCTGCAGGGGAGAGTCTCCATGTTCCAGGTAGCGGCTGATGTTCTCGATCATCACGATCGCGTCGTCCACGACGAAGCCCGTCGAAATGGTGAGGGCCATCAACGAAAGGTTGTTCAGCGAATAGCCCAGCAGGTACATCACGCCGAACGTGCCGACGATCGAGAGCGGCACCGCGATGCTGGGGATCACTGTCGCGCGCAGGCTTCGCAGAAACAGGAAAATCACCATCACGACCAGCGCGATCGTGAGCAGCAACGTGTATTGCACATCGGTGACGGAAGCGCGGATGGTGGTGGTGCGATCGGTCAGAATTTCGACGTGCACAGACGCCGGCAACGCCGCCTGCAATTGCGGCAGGATTTTCTTCACGCGGTCGACAACGCTGATGATGTTCGCGCCGGGCTGGCGCTGAATATTCAGGATCACTGCGGGCTGTTTGTTTGCCCACGCGGCCTGCTTTTCGTTTTCGGCGCTGTCGATGGCGGTGGCCACATCGGTCAGGCGAACCGGCGCGCCATTGCGAAACGCAATGATGATGGAGTTGTATCCTTCGCTCGAAAGCAACTGGTCGTTGGCGCCGATGGTGAACGCCTGATGCTGCCCATCGAACGTGCCCTTGGCCTGGTCAATGTTGGCGTTGGCCAGCGCCGTGCGCAAATCTTCCAGGCTCAATCCATACGAAGCCAGCGCAGTGGGATTCGCCTGAACGCGCACGGCAGGGCGCTGTCCGCCGCTGATGCTGACCAGGCCGACGCCCGAAAGCTGCGAAATTTTCTGCGCCAGGGTGGTGTCCGCCAGGTCTTCCACTTTTACCAGCGGCAGCGTGGGAGAAGTGATCGCCAGCGTCAGGATGGGCGCGTCGGCCGGATTCACCTTACTGTAAATCGGCGGATTCGGCAGCCCCGTCGGCAACAGGTTGGAGGCGCCGTTGATTTCCGCCTGCACTTCCTGCTCGGCCACGTCAATATTCAAGTCCAGATTAAATTGCAGTGTGATTACAGAGCTGCCAAACGAACTCGTCGAGGTCATCTGCAACAGGCCGGGGATTTGGCCGAAGTTGCGTTCGAGCGGCGCCGTGACGGAAGACGCCATCACATCCGGGCTCGCACCGGGATAAAACGTCTGCACCTGAATGGTCGGGTAGTCCACCTGCGGCAGCGCGGAAACGGGCAACTGGCGATACGCCACCAGTCCCACCAGAATCACGCCCACCATCAGCAGCGTGGTTGCAACGG
>Ga0210405_10000495_pt1 | contig 52105 bp, 45 predicted proteins | sample IncBWH11MmetaG_FD_155492 | JGI IMG/M metagenome (GOLD analysis project Ga0210405, IMG submission 155492) | Forest soil microbial communities from Barre Woods Harvard Forest LTER site, Petersham, Massachusetts, United States - Inc-BW-H-11-M | ecosystem: Environmental > Terrestrial > Soil >...
CGCCGGAATCGCTGGCGCGCGCGGGGATTCCACAGGGGTTGTTTCATCCCGGCGGGATTGAATTTTTTGGAAACGCCAATTTTCTGAAGGGCGGGTTGATCTATTCGGATTACCTGACGACGGTGAGCCGCAAATACGCGCAAGAAATTCAAACGCCGGAATTCGGATTTGGGCTGGATGGAGTGATTCGTTCGCGCGCCAGCCGGCTGGTGGGAATTTTGAATGGAGTGGATTATTCCGCGTGGAGCCCGGAGCGGGACCCGCTGATTTCCGCAAAATATTCCGCGAAAAATTTGGAAGGGAAGAAGATCTGCAAAGAAAAGCTGGCCGAGGAGTTTCACTTGTCGTGCGACAATCCAAACTGGCCGATCATCGGAATTGTGTCGCGGTTCGCCGACCAGAAGGGCTTCGACTTGATCGCCGCCATTGCGCCTGACCTGATGCACGAGGATGTTTTGCTGGCGGTGCTGGGAACCGGGGACCGTCGATATGAAGAATTGTTCCGAGCGTTGGCGATGGATTTTCCAGGTCGCGTAGGCGTGAAGATCGCTTACGACAACGCGCTTGCGCATCTGGTGGAAGCGGGGTCGGATATGTTTTTGATGCCGTCGCGCTATGAGCCTTGCGGGTTGAATCAGATTTACAGCCTACGCTATGGCACGGTGCCGATTGTGCGCGCGACCGGCGGGCTGGACGACACGATTGAAATGTTCGACCTGGAGCATGGCACGGGCACGGGATTCAAGTTCTCGGAATACTCGGGCGGGGCGCTTTTGCACGCAATTCGCCAGGCGTTGCACTATTACTCTGACGAAGGCATCTGGAAACGTATTCAAATGAATGGGATGGCGAAAGATTTTTCCTGGAACACCTCGGCGGCAGAATATGCGAAACTATATGAGGCTGCCAGGGCGGTAAGAAACCAAACGACAGTTCCCGCATCTAACTAATCAGGAAAGTGGCTGCCTAGTCGCAGCCCAAAGAGGATACAAAGGTTATGGCTGAAAATATTCTTACGGTGAATGACGGAAACTTCGATACGGAAGTTTTGACTGCAAGCAAGTCGCAGCCCGTCATGGTTGATTTTTGGGCGGAATGGTGCCGCCCCTGCCACATGCTGGCGCCAACGGTGGCGGAAATTGCCCAGGATTATGCGGGCAAGCTGAAGGTGACCAAGTTGAACGTGGACGAGGCGATGAATTCTTCGACGCGGTACGGCATTCGCGGCATTCCCACGCTGCTGGTTTTCAAGGACGGGCAGGTGGTGGAGCAGATTGTCGGCGCGGTGCCGAAGGATCAAATCACCAAGGCGCTGGACCGGCATCTCGGATAATTGCGCGCAGAGTCTCAGAAAAATTAGAATGGACGCGGCCCGCTTAAGCAGCGGGCCGTTGCTGTTTCTGCGGGCGCAGGAAGGATTGGCGGAGGGCGAGATGAGTGAGCAGAAGCGCGAAGTTGTGCGGTGCCACTGGGCGAGCAATCTTTTGAACATTCCTTACCACGATGAGGAATGGGGCGTGCCGGTACATGACGATCACCGGTGGTTTGAATTTCTGATTTTGGAAGGAGCGCAGGCCGGTTTGAGCTGGGACACGATTCTGCAAAAACGGACGCGCTACCAGAAAGTTTACGCGGGATTTGACCCGGAAAAGGTGGCGCGGTTTGACGCGAAAACGTCGCGCGAACTGATGGCCGACCCGGGCATCATCCGCAACCGGTTGAAAATTGCGGCGGCGGTGACGAATGCGCGGTCGTTTCTGAAGGTGCAGGAGGAGTTTGAGAGATTCGACAAATATGTATGGGAGTTCGTGGGCGGCTCGCCGATTCAGAACAAGTGGAAGCGGCATGGGCAAGTGCCGGCCGTGACGCCGCTGACGGTTGCATTGAGCAAAGATTTGAAGGCGCGTGGCTTTCGATTTGTGGGCCCGACGATTGTCTACGCGCTGATGCAGGCGACCGGGCTGGTGAACGACCACCTGGTGAGTTGCTTCCGCTACAGGCAGGTGGCGCAAAGCTAGTTGCGGGTGATACGTTCCCTACAATGGCAGTATAGAAGCTTCCCAAGCTTCCCCTAATTAACCCTATCTCGCTGGAACGGCCCGGCGACACGCGGTTTCAAGTCTGGCTGCCGTTAGCTACTTTGGAAGTGGCATAAACCGCGGGGCGCGCAAAATCGCTGAAATCAGCACTCGGCTGTCCCAGGCCCGGGGGAATTATTTATCCAAGGACATGAAAGGATTCGCGGCGTTTTGGCCCGAAGCGAAATACGGCAAAATGCGCATCGAGGGACGCGACCCGGTCAATGCCTAGACGCCGCATTACGGCGAAGCTGGTGCGATCCACCATAGAAAAATCCTGGTCACGCCACGAAACGCCAATATCCCAAGCAATCTCCAGGTCCGCCAGCGTAACTGTCTCGATTGCCGCTATCCCGCTCCGCAGTCCTTCCCAAAATCGCTCAGCAGCTTTGCGGTCGAGCTTGTGGTGAAGCAAAGTCCATGTTTCGATCAAAACGTGATCCGAGGTCACCAGTGTTTCACCGGATTTGAGAATCGCTTTTGACCGAGCGTTGCTGCGGTCAGAAGAGTCCGCGGCAGCATACCAAACGGAAGTATCGACAAATAGGCTCATATCGCGAGAGCTATCGGCGCCGTCGAAGTTTCCTGCGCGTAAATTGAAAAGCCTCGGCGATCATGGAATCCTTTTGGCTTGCAACATCTGAGCCGCCAGAGCTTCCGAGATCGAAAATACGGTCTACGTTGCCTGCTGTCTCAGGACGAGCAAGATCCCGTGCGACCAGACGGCGAAAATACTCTGCGAGAGACACCCCGAGATCGTTGGCGCGTTGGCGCGCACGGCGCTGCATCTCGGTTTCAAGTGTGATCTGGGTCTTAGCCATCATTATTGCTCCATCATACCACAGCACCCTTCTGCAGACATCGAATCTCAATCGCGATCTCGAGTCTCACATCCGAAGTGCCGCGAGCTTCTGTTCCAAGGCCGAGATCAGGGATCGAATCCGCGAACACTCTCTCTAAGTTGCTCTCTCTGGAAGGCTTACGATATTTGCCCGAACAGCTTGACCGACTTTTTGTCGCGAGAAAAGGATGGTTTTGCGTCGTTTTGGAAAATATGGAAAATGGCCGCGCTGTTCATGCAGTCGCCTAGTTGTGTATAATCAACGGCTAGAAAGAAGAGCGGGCGTCGTACAATGGCAGTATAGAAGCTTCCCAAGCTTCGGACGTGGGTTCGATTCCCATCGCCCGCTCCATAAAATGCCGTGTACGGTCCGAAGAGATCCTTTACAGAACGTTCCGGAGAGATAGTTTACACTTTTGGGCCAAAAGGGTTGTCGAGAGGCTGCAAAGTTTTTTCCTCCAGATCGATGTATCCAAGACCGTAATTCATAAAGCTGCCCAACGAGCCATGGTGCGCCATAGATAATGGGCTGTGGCCGGAGAAAATCGGCGGACAGAAGAAAGCCCGTCAGGGCGTCAGCCCAAAAACCCTAGACCTTGGCTCGCTCCCCATAACGGAGTTGCTCCTTCTTGCTTCGTATCCAACAATGTGACACAATGAGTCACATGAAGACGATCACCATCCGCGAACTTCACCAAGCTACAGGACGGTGGGTCCGGCGGGCACGGGCCGGTGAAGTGTACGTCACCGAACGTGGACGTCTCGTTGCCAAGATCGTGTCGGCATCGCCGCTTCCTGCCAAACCGTTCTTCGCAAATCCCAAGTTTACGCAGGCTTTCCTAGCCCAACGCAGATACCTTCGCGGCGGAACCGATTCCACAGAGACCATTAGCGAAGAGCGAGACCACAGGGTCATGTGATCTATTTCGATACGAGCTATCTCGTCCGTCTCTATTACCAAGATCCCGGTGCCGACGCGGTGCGCGTGCTCGCAGCGACCGACCACGTGGCCTCGGCGACCCACGGGCAGGCCGAAATGGTGGCAGCGTTTCATCGCAAGCTGCGCGAAGGGGTGATCCGGCCCGCAGCTTACAATGCCTTATTGGCCCAGTTGCGGGCACACATCGAGGCAGGCGCATTCCAGTGGCTTGCGCAAGATCAGGAAGTGTTCTTGCGAATACGCCACGTCTATCAGAAGCTGCCGGCAACTGTGTTTTTGCGCGCGGCGGATGCCATTCACCTGGCGACGGCGTCCGAGGCGGGTTTCCGCATCATTTATTCTAATGACGCACATCTGTTGGCCGCGGCGAGACATTTCGGCCTCGAAGGAAAGAATGTGATTGGCCAAGCGCCTTAAGCCAGACCCAAGACCATAGGACTCATCAGGCGTTTCAGTTTCCACCTAGTTTCCAATTGAGTTCGTCGCTCGGAAAGCTAAGTGCCGCCAGATCAATCGCTTTCAGAGTTTTATCAAGAGCTTCCCAAGCTTCGGACGTGGGTTCGATTCCCATCGCCCGCTCCATAAGTTAAGGAAACAAACCACTTAAGCTGCGCTTGACTCCAATTCAGCAGTTGACTCCAATTCAACGGCTTGGCGTTCGATCTTTTCGGCCAAGGCGTTGACTGCACGGCGCTGCGAGTCTCCAACCACGTGTCCGTACTTCTGAAGCGTGGTTTTCGCATCACCATGCCGCAGTTGCTGCTGCACAACAGTGAGTGGAGCACCTTCTTCAAGTAGCTCGCTCGCTGCTGCGTGCCGGAATGCGTGAGTCCCGGTGTGGGGAATGCCCAGCGCGTCCTGCACAGGCCAGAGTCCGTATTCCGTCACCTTGCCCACCGAGTATGTGCTTCCGTTTCGGTTGGCGAACAGGTAATGGCTCGGATTCTCGCCGAAACCGTGCTTCAGGAATGCGCGAAGTCTCTTTTCCAGTGCAGCTGGCATGGGCACTTCACCGGTGCTGTTCTTGGTTTTCGTTGACTGTTCTTGTTTGGTGCGTGAATCAATCGAACGGCGAATGTAGATCACCTTTCGATTGAAGTCCAAATCGCCAATCTTCAGGCCAAGCATTTCACCAGCCCGGCAGCCGGTCATGCCCAACACCGCAAACATCGTAGCGTAGGGTTCCTTGGCACCGATGATGATCTGCCCCACTTCCTTTGCACTCAGAAAGCGCACGTCTCTTTTTGCTTCTTCGCGGGGAAGCATTAGGTCCGCTCGCTTCACTGGTGGCATGGCATTGCCGAACATCCGGGCAGTGCGCAGGATGGAGAACACCGTTTGCAAGATGTTCTCTAGCGTCTTGCGCGTCACGCCGGTTGCTGCGGTTGTGGTAACGAACGCCTGTAGGTTCTTCGCGTTCATGTCCCGAAGCGGAATGTTCCCAAGCCTCTTCACGATGTGCTGAGACAGATGGCTCTCAGCGGCACGTACCGTTGAAGGCTTGAGATTGACGGCAATTTGTTCTCGCCACTCTTGCATCGCATCCGAGAATGTCTTTCCCACTTTTCTCGGTGCGGGTGCAGGAGCAACGTTCACTGCATCCAGATAAGGCTGCAACGCGGCCAAAGCAGCGCGGCGTGACATGTGGCTGCAAGGCCCCAGTGTCACCGTGCGTCTGATGCGTTTGAATGTTGGTTGCAACCTGTCTTCCCTGAACATGCCCACCCACATCGGAGTTTTTCCGCGTTGGATGAGCCTGCCCCTTTGAAACCTTCTTCGTGGCACTGATCCTCCAGTGACCAAAGAAGGCGTTACCGCCGAGGATGGTATCACGGGTTCCACGATCAGGCCGCACTCTCAATCTGGCCCGAGGAATCGGCACAATCAATTAGGGTTGGAGATGTTGGCCTCAAAACACCTTGTGCCGAAAGCAATTCTTCTAGCGGAGGCATCGCTAAGGCGGGGAGACTCACTGGACCGGCAGAAGGTGGCCAGAGCCCTAATCTGCTCAATTCGCCTTTGTCCTTGTAAGAGGTGCTGCGTGAGGTGACATGTTTCAAATTTTCCATCGTCCCGGTTTCGAGACGGCGAAGGAGCCCCGCATAGCGCAGACCTAGTTCAGGAATCTCACCACTCACGTGATCCGATACGAACTCATGGAGGCGTTTCAGAGGCAATTCAGCATCACAGACGGTCGCCAGATTGTTTCCGTATAGAAGCTTTGGCAGAGAAGCCTCAACCCGGAGAATTGCTCCGTCCCCATAGATTGCGATCCGTGCCTCTGGCCGATTGAAGGCTTGGGTAGTTGAGGTCTGCCAATCGCCGAGCTTCGTGTCGAAAAACTTGCGGGTGCGCGTTTCCCAGGAGTTCCGGCTTTCGTCCTTTGGGAGGTACGGCCCCTTTTCGAATTTGCCCGCGACCGTGTCAAACATCGGTTTCAAATAACCACTCCATTCCCCGGTAGTCCGAATTTCTGGACTGATTCCCACGTGTTACTCCATTCCCCGGTAGTCCGAATTTCTGGACTGATTCCCACGTGTTACTTAGTGCGTGGGAATCAGTTGCCTTCAAAACCCCACTCTGCGGTCCGGCAAAATGCGCCGGACCGCTTTTCCCGAAAACCCCTTCCGCCCCCTTCCGACGACGCCCCCGCGCAACCCCTGCGCGGGGACTGTCGGGAGTTTTTGGACCTAAGGGTTGCAGGGGCGATGCCAACCCAAAAACAACAGGCCAGTGAGTCCGCAACCCTTGAGGTTCCGGTTGCGCTCCCGCAGAGCCGGATTTAGCGCCACAGACTCACCAGCCATCTCGTTGAACCTCCGGTTCCCCGGCGGTTCCCCGCGATTTCCCGCGAGATAATTTCTGCAGGCCCCATACACCCATCCAGCAACGGACCGCGCACCGTAACGCACTGCAATTGGCTACCTCGTTCCCATGCGCTCGAACCCGTCACTGCCCGCACACGCCAATGGCGGTGTATCGTTCCCATTCGCTTTACGCCGCTCACCCGAACACGCGAAGTGAGCTGGAATCCTTTGCTCCCTCGCCCGAGCAAGCGCCCCATGGCCGCCAGTCCACCAAAAGGCCAGCGAGAGGATCGGCACACATCGCGCAAAGTGTTTGCTCTACCCGTTTCCGGGTTTGCCTCCGCTTTGACTGGGTTGGTCCGGGTTAGGCTTAATTGCGTTAACATGCGCGGATTATAGGGGCGGTCGAAAAATCGGGATTTAGCACGCGTGCGCGCGCGTGCTATACCCCTTGACAAGGTTTTTGGGAAAAGTGGGATTTCTGTATTTCGAGGTTTTAAGCACGTGCTGGGAGGCCCAGGGGAGGCGAATCGTTCCCAATGGGCAGATCGACCTGCATCCGCCCATTGGCCTCGAACACGGAGCGGTTCCGGAAGAGGGAGACAGCCAACTTGCAGCATGTTTGCCAGTCTCAGTTTCAGGGTCTTGCCTCCGCTTGCGCAGTGTTGCTTTCGCATGCGCGGAGTATATGGGTGGTCGAAAAACCGGATTTTGCGCACGCGCGCGCGCGCGTGCGCTACCCCCTTGACAAGGTTTTAGGGATAGGCGGGGATTTTGCTTTTCGGGGTCTTAGCGCACAGCGGGAAGCCCAGAGACGCGAATCCTGCCGCCAGGCTTTCGATTTGAAAGACATCCCTCGGGCGGGGCTGCCTATGCCGTCTGCCGCACGTGCGTGGTGGACGCCTTCTTGAATCTTGCGGTTTGTTCTGGGAGTGCTGACGGGCAAAAACTTACATTGCGCACGTGCGTCGTTGAAAGACTATCCTGAAATACAATCACAACGTTTAGACTGTGCATGAGAGATTTCCCGACCAAATATCACTACATCACTCGCCTAGTGACAAATGTTTTCCACAACCCACAAAAACAATTACACCTGTGTACTTGACAGAAGAGGTCCGTGAGGATAGAGATACGTCGCTCATAATAACCTGACGGTGGAACAGTTTCCCTCACCTGTTCCAAGGCCCCTTTTAGTCGTTCGCAAAGTCGCGCGGACCAGTAACCGTGGCTCGCAGGCAGCCGCTTGTGATTTTCCGATTAGGTAACAGAAAGCACGGCCAATTCTCGATTCCCGGACATATGACGGCCAGCCCTCAGATGGTCGAATTGAGAGAATTGTAGTAGCAGACTAACGATCCGAAACGGGACATGCCTTAAGCGGGCGTCCTGAATTCGGGGTGCATGAGGTAGAGATGAAAAGACATGTTGTAGTTTTCTGTATTTTGTTCGTCGTGAGTTGTTTCACTGGAAGAAACGCGCATGCTCAGGCAAACCCTTACGCTCCTGTATGGATGCAAACCCTTTGGTATGGTTACCCCGGGGGGTGGATTCCAATAAATCCCGTCGGTAACCCCAACTGTTGGGAATGGTATTGGATGGCCTATTGTCTGGTACCGCCGCCTACGAGTCCTCCCCAGGAGCCGGACCCTCCCTCCCAATGCCCGCCAAGTGGCCCGGCGCCAGGTGGCCCGGCGCCAAGTGGCCCGGCGCCAAGTGGCCCGCCAAGTGGCCCGGCGCCAAGTGGCCCGGCGCCAGGTGGCCCGCCAGGTGGTCCGGCGCCAGGTGGCCCAATTGCAAGTGCTGGAAAGCCGATCTGTTTGGCCACCGGTGATACGTATATCGAACAGACAGATGTCAGACTTCCAGGACTTGGTGGAGGTTTAGCACTCAGGAGGACGTGGAACAGTATATGGCCGGCCTCTCAGGTTGCAATGCAAATAGGTATATTCGGCCCGAATTGGCGCTCGACTTTTGAAGAGAGAGTGTATTTGGGCAGCGGCAATTATATGAAGTACGCACGAGGCGATGGCGACTTCTGGTCCTTCGGATACTCCAACGGAGTGTGGAGCCCTGCTGCCCCGGCAAAAGTGTCAGCCACGCTCATTCAAGGAGCGACCTCGTGGACATTAACCTTCCAGAGCGGCGAAAAGAGGACTTTTGACATCACAACAGGAAATCTGCTTTCAATCAGCGATCGTAACGGCAATACGACTCAAATAACGTATGACAGTTCGAATCGCCTCTATGTTGTCACTGACCCTGCGGGGCGAACTCTGACGTTCACATATGGCAGCCCAACGAGTTTTCTTGTGACCGGAGTTGCCTCAAGTGTTGGAGGACTCTCGTTGACTTATTCCTACGATAGCCAAGGGCGTCTTACGCAGGTTACGAATCCCGATCTTTCAACGATCAACTACACGTATAACAGCGCATCATTAATAACCAGCGTCACGGACTCTCAGGGCAAGGTGCTCGAATCTCACACGTACGACAACTCAGCGCGTGGCCTGACTTCCTCGCGTGCCAACGGCGTTGAGTCTCTCACCATTACATATCCGTAGGTGTGCCTTCGTTCCACTAAATGAAGCGGACATGGGAGGGCAAATCCGTGCAACTCAATGGATCAAAGCTCAATTTCAGGACCTTTGCCTTGTTGGTGATTTTGTTGGGCTATGTGGTTTACACCAACGCCCAAGCACTCCCCTCTGGATGGTCGGACGGAGACATTGGATCAACGGGAGTGGCCGGGAGCGCCACGTACTCCAACGGGACATTCACCCTGCAAGGAGCGGGAGCCCAGATTTACGGGACGACGGACGCTTTCCATTTTGCATATCAATCGCTCTCCGGCGACGGCACGATTGTTGCGCGAGTTGTGAGTTTTCAGGGAGGGTCGAGTAACCGCGAAGTAGGCGTGATGATTCGGGAGACGCTCGGTGCACAGGCGGCAAACGCCACGGTGGGGTATTGGCCGTACTTTGGCAGTATCTACCTTGAACTAAGATCGACCACGGGAGGCACCACCTCTGATTCCGCCAGCTTCTCCGCATCGCTACCGTATTGGGTAAAGGCAACACGAAGTGGAAATAGTTTCAGCGCATACGTGTCGGCGGATGGGGTTTACTGGTCGCAAGTGGGGACGAGCCAGACGATCACGATGGCTCAGAATGTCTACATAGGACTGGCTGTCACGAGCGGCTCCACGACCAGTTCGGCCACAGCTACTTTCGACAACGTCTCGGTCAGCACGGCTGCAAGTCCAGCAGCGGCTATAACCGGCGTCTCCGCCACAACGGGATCGATTGGGAGTCAGGTGGTCATTTCGGGTTCAGGGTTCGGAGGTTCGCAAGGAAGCAGCGCTGTTTATTTGAATGGCGCAGGGGTGACCACCAACTCTTGGAGCGCAACATCTATTACGATCACAATCCCCACCGGCGCGACATCCGGATTGATGGGGGTTGCAGTTGCGCCGAACATGAATCAAAGCAACCCTGTCTATTTCGCGGTCACCTCCCAGCCGTTGCCGTCTCCATGGCTGGATCAAGATGTGGGGCTGCCAGGAAATGTTGGCCCGCAGGGCAGCGCAACCTTTTCGAGTGGGGTGTTCACTATCAAAGGTGCGGGACGGGGCATCAGTTCCGGCACATCGGACGGGATGCACTTCGTCTATCAGCCTCTTTCGGGTGATGGGACTGTCATTGCAAGGGTCACCAACCTCCAGTCAGGATCGAATGCAGTGGTAATGATTCGGGAAACTTTGGACCCGGGTGCGAAAGACATTTCTGCGTACTACTCACCGAATCAGGCTTATCTCTATTACCGAACGAGTACGGGCGGGAACGTTTCCTCGCAAACTTATTCGCTGACCTCTTCGAGTTTTCCATTTTGGGTGAGGTTAAACCGCAACGGCAATTCGATCAGCGGAGCCATATCGCTCGACGGCGCGTATTGGACTGAGATTGGCGCGAGCCAGACGATCACGATGGCGCAGAATGTTTATGTCGGCCTGGCGGTCGTAGGCACGACGAATACACTCGCAACCGGCACATTCGATAACGTTTCGGTCAGCTCGCCTGCCAATCCGGGTCCCGTTATAACGTCCGTATCCGCCACCACGGGAGCAATTGGAAGCCAAGTGGTGATCTCTGGCTCTGGCTTCGGGAGTTCTCAGGGGAATAGCACGGTGTATTTGAACGGCGCTTCCGTAACCATCAACTCTTGGAGCGCCACTTCCATTACCATCACGATTCCCTCAGGAGCGTCGTCGGGGTTGTTGGCCGTTGCCGTTGCGCCGAGTATGGGCCAAAGTAACCCCATCCAATATGTCGTAGAGACACAGCCGCTACCTTCGACATGGCTGGACGAGGACGTGGGCCAACCAGGGACGCTGAGTTCGAAAGGGAGCGCAGCCTATTCAAGTGGAACCTTCACGATCAAAGGTTCAGGACAAGGTGGCGTTTCCTCGAACGGTGTAGCGGACGCGATGCATTTTGCTTATCAGCCGCTATCGGGAAATAGCACGATTATCGCGCGGGTGAGCAATATCCAGGGAGGTTCGAACAATCAGGTAGGTGTGATGATCCGTGAGTCGCTCACTCCGACATCGACGAGCGCGTTTGTTTTCTTCCAACCAAATCAGGCGTATTTCAACTACCGTTTGACCACCGGAACCAATGCTACCCAACAGTCCACTGGCTTTACCGCATCGTCTTATCCGTATTGGGTAAAACTAACGCGGAGCGGGAATACATTTAGCGGATATATTTCTCTGGATGGGGCGTCATGGACGCAAGTCGGGTCGAGCCAGACCATCTCAATGGCGCAGAGTACTTACATCGGTTTGGCAGCAAGCAGTTCGTCTGGTTCCTCGCTCGTCACAACGACATTCGACAGTGTATCGATCAGTTCTGACATTCTGGCGCAACCGGTCATTACCACCGTATCTGCGACGACCGGAAACGTGGGAAGCCAGGTGGTGATATACGGCAGTGGTTTTAACTCCACTCAAGGCAACGGCACAGTGATCTTGAACGGGGCAGCAGTAACGGTGAACTCGTGGAGCGCCACATCGATTACCATCACGATTCCGACAGGAGCCACGTCCGGATATCTGCAAGTACTGGTGGGCGCGAGCATGAACGGCAGCAACGCAGTGGTATTCACGGTAACCTCCCAGCCCTTACCAAGCGGATGGCTGGATGCGGATGTCGGTCCGGTAAGCACGGCTGGTAGCGCGACCTATTCGGGGAGCACTTTCACGATCAATGCATCCGGCATGGGATTCTTGTGGACTCCTGACAAGCTCCATTTCGTCTATCAGTCTCTTTCGGGCGATGGCACGATTATTGCGCGTGTCGCGAGTCTAAGTGGTTCGTCGGTGCCGATGGCTGGCGTGATGGCGCGCGAGACTTTGAGCGCGAGTGCGACTGATGCGGTGGTCTATTTTCAGCCGAATACAGCTTACATGGCATATCGTGCGACTACCGGTGGTAGCGTCTCTTCGGTGTCAGGCTCGATGGTTGGTTCCGCATATCCGTATTGGGTGAAGCTCGCACGTGTTGGGAACACGTTCACAGGATATGCCTCGTTGGATGGGGTAAGTTGGATTCAAACCGGCACGGCCCAAACGATTACGATGGCGCAGACCATATTGATAGGGTTTGCTGCCGGTGGGGGCAGTGGTTCTCCATCGGCGCAGTTCGACAATGTTTCGATTCAACTGGGCGCGATGCCGATTATTTCCAAGGTCTCGCCTGGATCGGGAGGTATCGGTTCATCAGTGACGGTTAGCGGAACGAACTTCGGCAACACACAAGGAACAAGCACGCTCAGCTTTAACGGAACGACGGCAACCGCCATCACCAGTTGGACCAGCTCACAAATCGTGGCCACGGTGCCAAGCAACGCGACTTCTGGAACCGTGACCGTGGCGGTGAACTCGATCCAGAGCAACACCAACTTTTCATTCACGGTTTTCAATCCAGTGCTTTCCGGTGTGACTCCTCCAGCCTCGCAGATCAATGGCACGGTGACTCTGACCGGTACTGGCTTTGGTCTGAGTCAGAATGACAGCCAAGTGAAACTAAACGGTGTTGTAACAACTGTCGGGTATTGGAGCGACACCTCCATCAAGATTTACGTGCCCTCAAATGCTTCGACGGGAAGCAGCCCCCTTACCGTAGCGGTGGGAGGTGTAACCAGCAACAGCATGTCATTCACGGTTCTCGAAGCCTTGTCTGTCACCAGCATTTCACCCACTACAGGACCTGCCGGTACTTCGGTCACCATCACCGGGGCTGGTTTTGGGCCGACGCAGAGCACTAGCGCCGTAAATTTTTGGGGAACGCCAGCCAATGTGACCAATTGGAGCGACACGCAGATTGTCGCGACTGTTCCAACGGGCGCACCAAGTGGGCCAATCCAGGTTCAGGTGGCGAGTCTTACAGTGCTTGGCCCCCTATTTACGATCAGCCGGACGATTCAGCTCACTGACTCGAAGGGAAACATCTCCAATTACACCTCTGCTATGATTGGCGGCAAATGGATGCCAACAGTGGGCCAGGGTTCTGGCTGTTCGAGCTGCACACAGCGAGGAAACATCAGTTACACCCACGACGGTAAGGGGAATGTCCTGTCGCGGACGGATGAGAATGGAAATACCACTACCTACACGTACGACAGCAACGGCAATTTGCATACCGTTACCGTTCCTATCAGTTCCGGACACACCGCTACCGCGACGTATACCTACAATAGCTTCGGCGAGGTGTTGACCGCCACTGATCCGCTTGGGAATGTAACGACCAATACTTACGATACAAACGGGAATCTGCTTTCGGTGACAACACCAGCGCCTGGCAATGGCGTATCCGCCAGCGTCACGCAATTTGCCTACGACACCAAGGGCGAGTTGACCAGAATCACCGATCCTTTGGGGAACCAGACAAACATTGCTTACTTCTCGACCGGTTTGATTCAAACTATCACCGATGCTCAAAGCCATGTCACCACCTACGCTTACGACGGTCTGGGCAACCGCACTTCGGTCACAGATGCCAACAACAAGCAAACCACCTTTGCGTACGATGCAATGAGCCGGTTGACGAAGATCACCTATCCCGATAGCACGACGACACAAATCGGTTACGATTACCGTGGACGCCGGACCTCCGTAACGGATCAGAACGGAAAGATAACCAGCTATTCTTACGACGATGCCGACCGCTTGATGACCGTCACAGACGCGGCTAGCAACGTCACTACCTATGGCTACGACACGGAAAGCAATCTGACCAGCATTAAAGATGCCAACAACAACACGACCTCGTTCACCCCTGATGCCTTCGGCAGGGTCACGCAGACGAATTTTTCCTCCGGCTACATTGAGCAGTACGGCTACGACAACGTCGGCAATCTCACCAGCAAGACTGACCGCAAGAACCAGCAGATCACCTACACTTACGACCAGTTGAACCGGCTGACCAAGAAGACCTATCCTGATACCACCACGGTGAATTATACTTACGATGATGACTCCCGCCTGACGCAGGTGACCGATCCCACGGGCACGTACATCTTCACGTTTGACAACATGGGGCGCTTGACGGGCACAACCACCAGCTATGCGTTCCTAACGGGCAGAAATTTCACTACCGGCTACGGCTATGATGCAGCGTCGAATCGCACCAGCTTTACCGACCCGGAGAGCGGTTCGACCGCGTATGTCTACGACACGCTGAACCGGCTGCAAACTCTGACGCCCCCTGCTGCCATCAGCGGCGGCAGCTTCGGATTCGGCTACGACGCCTTGAGCCGAAGGACAAGCCTGACGCGGCCCAACTCGGTCAACACCAGCTACAGCTACGACAATCTGTCGCGGCTGTTGTCGGTGACGCACGCCAAGGGTGGAGCGACACTGGATGGAGCCACATACACACTGGACAACGGCGGGAATCGCAACTCGAAGACTGACCTCTATGCGGCTGTCACGACAAACTACGGCTACGACAACATCTACGAGTTGCAGAGCGCCACGCAGGGCAGCACAACGAAAGAGAGCTACACCTACGATCCGGTTGGCAACCGCCTGAGCAATCTATCCGGCTCTGGCTGGAGCAATAATACTTCCAACGAACTCACCTCTCGACCGGGCGTCACCTATACCTACGACAACAACGGCAACACTCTCACAAAGACCGATTCCACCGGCACTACAAACTATACCTGGGACTTCGAGAACCGCCTCACCAGCGTGACCCTGCCCGGCAGCGGCGGGACGGTGACGTTCAAATATGACCCCTTCGGCAGAAGAATCTACAAATCCCCCACGTCAGGCGCTTCCGTCTATGGGTATGACGGCGACAACCTCATCGAGGAAACGAATAGCGGCGGTATTGCTGTTGCTCGTTATTCACAAGGCTTAAACATCGATGAGCCGTTGGTCGAATCGCGCAGCGGAACAACCAGCTACTATCAGGCGGACGGATTGGGGTCAGTCACGACTCTGAGCAATCCTGCCGGGGCGGTTGCCGCCAATTACACTTACGATTCCTTTGGCAATATCATCGCCACGTTCGGCAGCATCGTGAACAATTTCCGCTATGCAGGGCGGGAATGGGACCCGGAAACAAGCCTCTATTACTATCGCGCCAGATACTACGACGCCTCGCAGGGGCGATTTATCAGTGAGGACCCAATACGCTTCTGGGGTGGTGGGAATTTCTATCGTTATGGGCTTAACAACGGTACTGGCCTTACAGATCCTACGGGGCTTTGCCCAGCTCCTTGGTACAAGACATGTACCGCGAAGGCGATTGGTGGTTTCGTTTTGGATGCTGGCATTGATGCGGTTGGGCTGCTTCCTGAAGGCGGCGCTCTTTCGAAAGCGATTGGCAGTTATGCGGGATACCGTGGACTTGTGGCAACGCAGCAAGGGACGAAGGCCCTTCAGGGAGTCAAATTGGGGGCGGGAATTGTCACCACCGGCTTGGGAGCCGAAGACACTTCGTTGATCGGATTGGGCAAAACGGTAATTGGCATCGCGGGATTCGTGCCGGTGCTTGGACAGGCTGCCGCAGCCGTTTCGATAGTCCTCGACGGAGTTCAAGCGGGGTTGGAAATCGCAAAATGTTATTGATTAGAAAAGATGGGCAAGTAAGATTGACGTGGAAGGGTATACTCGCAGTGATGGGTGGTACCCTGCCCATTGCTTTACTGTTCGTGTATTTTGGAAGATTTGATCTTGCACGTCCAACCCTTTTCTCCATGATCGTGATCGTCGTTGCCCTCGCAATGAAGTGGGAATTGAGAGGGCGTACGTGGTTTTGGGTCACTATGATCGTCATCGCCATCCTTCATGTTCTTTTGATTTTCGCTATCCCGTGGACAACGAGGTGGATTCCTGCAGTTGTTGCAACACCCATTCTCGCGGTTGATCTGGCGGCAATACTCGTGATCATCAAGCTGCTGGAGAAGTTGTTCGAGAAACCGAACACGGGAACTTCGGGGACAGACGGGACGTTTCCTGATGATTAGCGTCGAGGCCAGTCCTTCGTACTATCGCGCCAGATACTACGATCCAGCGACCGGAAGATTTTTTTAAACGAGGATTTTCTTCTCACTCCTCCACATCGACCCGCACCGTCCCAGTTTGCGGATTATTCGCATTTGACAAGTGAATCACGAGATTTAGGCACAATCTGACTCCATTTGACTCCAATTGAACTGTAGAACGGGTGGTAACGCCTTTGTTTGGTTCATTCGGATTTGTTCGATTCCCATCGCCCGCTCCATAAAATGCGGAGATTGTCTGGACTTGTTCATTCATCGGCTCCCTTTTTCTTCCGTTGGTCGGGTTTCGAAGATCGCGATGCGTGTCAACAAACCCCATATCCTTAACCACCCCGCGGGCAGAATAGAGTACTTTACAAACTGTAAAGATTCTCCTTGACAATAAGTTTACAAGTTGTAAAGATATGTCTGTGAGGATTATCACCAAGAAGCTAATTAAGGGAGCCAACAGCGAGCACTCCGAGTGGAAGGCATCTTTGGAGTCGTGGCACAAAATAGCCAAGGCGGCTGATTGGAAGAACTTCCCAGGGGTTAAACAATCTTGGCGCAACGTAGACTTGGTTGGCATCTGTGTGGTATTCGACATAGCCAACAATCGGGCGCGACTGGTTGCACACGTCGATTATAAATATCAATTGGTTTTTATTCGGTTCATCATCGGGCATGCAGAATACTTAAAGGGCGGGTGGAAACATGATTGCAACTGCTGAACGGTACACTATCAAGGGCTTCGAGGCCCCACGTCCGATTACCTCGGAGGCACAAAACGAGCACTACACCACTGTGCTCCACGACTTGGTGACGCGCGGACACCTGAATCGGAAGGAAGAGGAGTATGTTGAGCTGCTGAGTTTGCTTATTGAGGCATACGAGGAGGAGCACTACCCGATTCGAGACGCCTCGCCTGTCGAAGTTATTAAGGAACTGATGGCGGCAAACGACCTCCGCCAAAAGGACCTCGTCAGAATTTTTGGTTCTGAATCCATGGTGTCTCTTGTTTTGAACGGCCAACGGCCTTTAGCAGTGGAACATATCCGAGCGTTGAGTCGCCGATTCAAGGTTTCTCCCGCAGCTTTTATCAAAGCGTAGATTCACAAAGGATTTTAACAAATAAGAGGAGGCAGTTCTCCGGAGCTGCCTTTTTCATTCGCTGGCCCAGGTTCCGCCTTTTGGTACCTGGGTCTTGGGTGGAATTTTCTTTTCACTTCGCCACAACGATCCTCACCATTCCAATTTTGCTGATTGTTTCGCCTGCAAAGGGAAATCATATGATCTGGCTCAACTTGACTCCATTTGACTCCAATTGGACTGCGGAACGGGTGGTAACGCCTTTGTTTGGTTCATTCGGATTTGTTCGATTCCCATCGCCCGCTCCAGATTCTAAAGAAGTTACGCGACGAGCTGTTTGGTTTTATTTTCCAAATCGTAGATCGAAAGCCCGTGCGCACCTTCTAATACTTTCCAATTATTGCTGTCCTTTTGCCTTACCGTTAGATTTTCCACCAACCGGGGTTGATCTCTGTCTTGTGTCGCTTGAATCTTTCGCTCGTTGTCCCCCTCACGTCCAAGTGGCGTTCACCGCGCATTTTGTTCCTGAAGGGACAAACCATGATAAAGCCATCCTGCCTGCTTCTATTTCTTTTGGGGTTCGCGCTCGCCGTATGCGGCCAGAGTAACTACGCCGCTCTCACTGGCACTGTTGCCGATTCGCAGCATCTCCCTGTTGCGGGGGCTGCAGTCGGGTTGACCGCCGCGAGCACAGGCGCAATCCGTCGCGTCGTCACAAACCAAGAAGGGCTCTTTGAGGTCACCGCACTCTTGCCCGACGATTACGAACTGAAAATCGAAGCGTCCGGGTTTGCTATTGCAAGGCAGTCCCTGCGGCTGGAGGTGGGCCAGAAGTTGGCAGTAAATATCGCCCTAAGGGTTGGTTCCGTCACAGAGGGAGTAAGAGTCATTGGGGGAAGCGAAGTGCTGCAAACGACGGGTGCCAGCGTCGGAGAGGTCATCGAGCCCACATCTATTCGCGAACTGCCCCTCAATGGGCGCATGTTGATTGACCTTGTGCTCACCGTGCCCGGTGCCCACGTCGGTTTTGGCGCGCAGACGGGGTCCACGAATCCGCTCTACTGGCGGCCAGGACAGAGGTCCGCCGTGGTTATCGGGGGCGCCCGCCCGAACGCTAACTTGTTCCTGCTTGACGGCGCCACAAACACAGATCCCACGTTCAACACGCAGAATGTGAGTCCATCACCTGACGCAGTGAGGGAATTCCAGGTGGAAACGAGCAGCTATACGGCAGATATGGGAGGAGCAGGCGGGGGCCAGATCAATATCGTCACACACTCAGGTTCCAGCCAGTATCACGGAACAACATACGAATTCCTTCGGAACGGGGCGATGGACGCGAGCACATTTGCATCGATGGGGAACAATCATCTGGTGCAAAACAATTTCGGTGCGTCCTTCGGTGGTCCGCTGATCAAGAAGAGCACATTCTTCTTCGTCAACTACGAGGGTTTACGATTGTCTCGAGCGGATGCGCAGGTTCTGACAGTACCGACGCCGGAGGAAATTCAAGGCGATTTCAGTATGAGCAACGTCAAGATTTATGACCCAAAGACCGCCGCTGCAAATCCGAATTATGACTCAACGAAACCGACCGGTCCTAGCAATTTCCCATATACGCGCGCTCAGTTCCCCGGCAATATGATCCCGTCGAACCGGATAAATCAACAGCTCGAAGCCTTTTTATTGAAATACGTGCCTATGCCGAATATGACGATGGGCGGAGGCGCGGATTCGAACAATTATCTGGACATACGCAATGAGACCCACTTCCAGGACCAGGGAACCGTTCGCATCGATCACATTTTTGCCAATGGCGACACTCTTTTCGGGCGCTACTCCCTCGGCCAGGAGAATGGTTTTTCCCCGAGCAGCGGCACGACTTCCACGACGGAAAATCTCCCCGGATTTGGAGCCAACTTCGACAACAGGTCGCAGCAGGCGGTGATCTCCTGGAACCACATTGTTGCGGCAAATAAGGTGAACACGGTTTCGATTGCGGTATCGCGCTTGTCCATGAATCGCACCTCCCAGAACGACGGAGTGAACGACATCGTAGGCCAGCTCGGCATACAGGGTATCGGCTTCGGCGGCCCGCACGCGTGGGGAGCTCCCTGGTTTGCGGCGCAGGGTTACACGGGGATTGGAGATACCTTTGCCGCCACACCGATGCATGCCTGGGACACAATGTACGAAATCCGCGACATATATTCTTGGGAAAGAGGCCGGCACGGAATGAAATTCGGCGGGGATTTCCACTGGTACACGTGGCCGATGTGGGGCTTTTTTCAGAACCGCGGCTACTACCAATACACAAACGGATACACCGCGGAATTTGGATTTAATGATGGTAGCGGCTCGGGATTTGCCAGTCTCTTGCTCAGCCTGCCTGCCGTGAAGCAGCGCCAGGCGGGGATCCCGCAGATGAATTTGCGGAATTGGGGAGCCGACGCCTTCATGGAAGATAGCTGGAGGGTGACATCAACGCTTACCCTGAACATAGGTGTTCGCTACGAGTACACGAATCCGCTCTATGACAAGAACAATACCAACACGAACCTGATTTTCCAGAATGGAGTACCTTCGGTTTTCGTCGGCGGGCAGAACGGTTACCCGCAAGGGTTGATGTATGCGAACCAGCACAACTTTGCGCCCCGAATTGGTATCGCAAAGAGCCTGCCCGGCCTTGGCTTGGTGTTTCATGCGGCCTACGGGATATTTTTCACGCCCGTGGACCAGAACACCTGGTGCAACCAGCGGCATAACGTGCCGTTCGTTTTTCCGGAGACGCAGCAAGCGGACAATTTCACTCCACCTGCGGCCTTGTTTAACAGCGGGATGAATTTTGGGACACCGGTGTTGGGTACAGGCGCGCTGCCGGCGACAACCGTCAGCTTCACTGCATTCGATCCGCATGCGCCGGCGCAATATGTCCAGCAATGGAATGCTTCGGTGCAAAAGAGCATCGATAGGGATACCTCGATCGAAGTCGGCTATCTCGGCTCTCGCGGCTTCCATCTGCAGCGGGCGCATTTGATTAACAACACGCTGCCGGGCCCCGGCCCGCTGGGACCGCGCCGACCGTTCAAGACGCTTACTTTTGTGCCGGACACCACTTTGCCGCCGAGCAGCGCCGATGTGGTCATACAGAGCCAGACTTTCCCCGTCAGCACCATCAACCTTTTGGAGAACAGTGCTCAGAGTTGGTACGACTCAGGCTATATCAATGTGCGTCGCCGTTATTCGCACGGATTGAGTTTGCTGGCCAACTACACATTTTCCAAGAGCTTGACCAATGCACCGGATTTCCGGTCGGCGATGGACGAATCGTCCATCCCTCAAAACAACAACAACCTCGCGCTCGAAAAAGGACTGGGATGCGACGTTCGCCATCGCTTCGCACTAAGCGCCGTGTACGCCATTCCCGCCTACAGGGGCGCGGAGTGGACGCGCCTCGCGACTCAGAATTGGACCTTCTCCACCATCTACCAGATTCAGTCGGGGATGCCCTTCACCATTTCTGTGTTTGGGGATACGGCAAATTCAGGAACCGTATTGGGCGAAAATCCAGTTCGAGCGAACGTGACAGGACAACCCATCTTTGGTCCTGGAACACAAACGGCGAAAGAATGGTTTAATCCAGCGGCTTTCGCGACGCCGCCTGCCTTTACCTATGGCAACGTTGGACGCAACACGGTGTATGCGCCAGGAATGCAGACGATGGATATTGCGCTGCAGCGCGCGTTCCGCCTGAATGAAAAACTGAACTTCCAGTTCCGCGCTGAAGCTTTCAACGCGTTGAACAAAACGAATTTGGGGACGCCAAACCGGTTTGTGAACATCCCGCAGTTCGGCACAATCACTATGGCAATGACGCCAGGACGGGAAATCCAGTTGAGTGCCAGGCTTTCGTTCTAGGATCTCAGACATTTGGAGTGATGTATGGCCAAGATCACACCCGCGCCCTTAAAGTCGACTATCCCAAATTGACTGGTTGTTCCTGGGTCACAGCCCAGTTAGAAATAATGTACTTTAACGTACAAGGTGCAAACGGGACTGACTAGTTCCTGATGAGAAACAATGAATCTTGTTTGTTAGTTCCAAAGAGGAGACATCAAAAATGAAAATCACCTTGTTCGGATCGAAGGCTGCTTTTCTCATCCTGCTTGCCGCAGCGGTTTGCGTAAGCGCCGCGGACACTCCGACAGTAACCGTGAAAGGTTACGTATTGGATTCGGCGTGCGCATTCACGAAAGGTCTCAGCAAGCCCATCAGCAAACAATGCGCCACCTTGTGCGCGAACGCAGGATCACAGCTCGTCATTCTTGCCGAGGATGGGACTATCTACTGGCCGATCGCCGACACCACTCCATCGAGTGGGCAGAATTCGAAGCTTCTGCCATTTGCCGGTAACAAGGTGACGGCAAGCGGCAAGGTCTACGAACGAGGCGGGTCTAAGGCGATCGTGATCGACAAGATCGAAGCCCAGGCCCCGCAAAAGTAGGTTATTAGAGAGTGTTCGCCGGCCCTTTGCAGATCGCCTACGCGACGAGTTCCGCCGTCTTATTGAGCCGCAGTGCTTGCATGATGTTGGCGCGATGCGCACCCACTGTGTTGGTGCAGTGTCGAGCAGCTACTAAAGGCGGGTTCGCTGAACCAGTTGCTGCCATGCGGGATTCACTTGCCAGAGGTTCCCCCCACCAGCCCCGTGCTGCAAGTGGACGAATGCGTCAGGATTGACTCGCGCCCGGTGGGTGCGTCCATTCCCCGGGCAGACGAATCCTGCATTGCTGCAGTCGATCCATGCTTCCGGCTTCCTTAAGCTGCTTGTAGCACCTTTCCAAAACCAACTCAGCAAGGTTGCCGAGCTTACGTCGCTCGCGGGCCGCGAACTCTCCCATCTCGGCGCGGAGGGCTCGCAACGATTTGGATTGGATTTGCAGCTGCGTAGAAGGTGCGCAATACAAAACTTTAAGTGCCGCTTCTGGTGTCGCTTACGAGGGAACGCATCATTTTTCTCGCTCCTGAATTGGACCGAAGCTGGTGGGGTGAACTCTCGTAGTGACAGGGTTGGCAACATTGCGACCGTTCTTTTCGATGCGAGTTAAATTTCATTTTCGGTTAGCCCCACGATGTGATCGCGCACTTGGTCTGGTCAACGTGCGCCCACGGTCTGCACAACCACGGAGGTCAGCGTCCCCGGTTGGCTCTCCGGCAGAAACCAGGTTGGGTAGGAGTGCCACGTTTGGAAGACAAAATCATCGGGTTTGGTGTCCGGGCTATTTGTTACAGTCCGATATCGTTCGATCGCGTGAATGGAATAATCACGGTCTCCCACGAGTCGAAACAAGTTGGAACAGCGCAACTCTTTCTGTGAACCAGGGTTTGGGAAATTGCATATGAGCGCATTTCGCTTTTTTGTCCACAATCAATCCTTTAAAGTGGGAGCAAGCATGATCGCATCGTTGCCGCGGAACAATAGAAGGGTAGTTGTGCCTGGGACGTTTGTCGCCGCCGATGTCCATCAATTTCTTCGGGTTCGCTTCTCCGTGACCATTCTGATGCTCGCTCTCGCACTCGCACCTTTTTCCGTCGCCCAAGAGTCGCATCTCATTGGCGATCCACTCGTCGTCGACCAGCACAGTCGTGTTGTCGTTTTGGAGTATGAAGCGTGGTTCGGCCCCAACGCCGTGACGTTTCAAGGCGCGGCCGCCCAGCCCGAATTGCAATCCCCGGACATGCAAGCCGTGGGCGGTGGCTACGACAGTGCCGATCCCGCCATCATCAAGCAACACGTCGAATGGATGGAGCACTTGGGGATTGATGCCGCCTTGATCGAAGTCACCAACAACGTCAGCTGCATCTTCAACAGCGAGGAGTTCGCCCACAAATATCTGCAAAACTGCACCGATCTCTTCCGTTCTGAAAATCAAAGCATCCGCGACAATACTGGCAACCTGTACCCCGCGTGGTCGAGGCTGAAAACCCGCCTCAAACTCATTCCGATGGTTGGCGGCATCGACAACGATGTCCTGTTCCAGGATACTGATAGCAAAACCGCTTTCGAAAAAGAGGTGGACTATTTCGGATCGCTAATGCGGCAGCACCCCGAGCGCAATGTGCTCTACCACGGCAAGCCGTTAATGCTGATTTATCTTGGCGCGCCGCAAGATCCCAGCGTTGCCGACAATCCTTTGTGGCTTCGGTTGCGGCAATTCCTAAGAGACCATCCGGCGCTTACCGAAAAATATACCTTCAAGATGATGGCCGGATTTCTCGATAGTCAACCACTCCTGTGGGCGAACCAGGGCACTCCCCACGCGCCGGTCGAAATTAATCCGCAATTCGGTTTCTGGAGCTGGGTCGACCGGCTCAATACTCGGTGCACCGTCGCATCCTGCCCCTTTCCAACCTTCAATAAAGTAGACGATCGAGTGGAAAACTTCACGGCTTCCATCGCCACTCCCGGTCAAAACGGATGGGGCTGTCCAAACCCGAACACGCTACCCTACTGCCCCGACGACGCCCTGCGCTTCGGAAAGGATGATTCTTACGCAACGCTCGATTCCTTCATGACGTATGCACGACAGCTCGATCCCATCTTCCTGTTCATCCATCAATTCAACGAGTACGTTCCGTCCGATGAAGGATTCGACGCCAACACAACCGATGATATCGAACCCACAAATCTTTGGGGCCGCACAGCTCTCGAAGCCGTCAAGGATCAGCTCAGGGATTACCGCGATCAGCACCACCGCGACCACGATTGACATTGGGCAGCTCGCAGGAATGAAAACGAGGGCACTGTTCCGAAAGGGCAGCCCATCTCAGCCAGATACCATGAGGTCCTTTATGCAGGCACTTTCAGGGACGAGAAGCTCGTTTGGATTCAAGAGCATCTTCTAGAGGTTCAGTATAAGATTGCTTACATTCACTCTTTTTGGAACCTATGGAGCCTGTCTGAGGTTCAGCATGTCGGTGGATCTGGCGAGATGGATTACAACGTCGAGATACGACTTGGACCGTCCTCTGCCGATTCCCTCTACCCGAGTCCATCACTGCCGAACGCCTCGCGCGGGTGATTGCCGGATTTCTGAGCAATTTGGCCAGACCGCATTGATCAGGAATGTGCCCAGTATCTAGTGCGACCTGACTGCAGTCACGAGCTTCCGAGATAACCGGCTGAGTATGGGAAAAGAAACGCGGGTGTTTTCTTTATGGTTGAGGTGGGCCGTCAACCAAGAATTGCTTCCAGCTGATGGCCAGCAAGCCGTGTCGGCTGGCTAGGGGCTCGTCGCCAGGCGCGGTGATGATCAGGGGCCGGAACTTCTTATTCCGCCTGCAGAACTCCAGAAGTCCTTTGAGATCGTATAGCTCAAAGCCACCTGTCTTTATTTCGACGGCCCAGTCTCCCCAACTCCCCTCGAACACTGCATCGACTTCCAGCGGTTCTTCACGCCAGTAAGTCACCCGCTGCCCTTGGTTGATCGCGAATGCAAGGCACGCATTTTCCAGCCAAAGACCGAACCTTGCAGGCTCACGCTCTTGATCCGGAGGTCCGTCGGGATGCATTGAGGATATGAGCGCATTGTTCAGTGACACAAGCTTGGGGGGGGCAGCCCGGCGACGGTGCGTTAACTGCGAAAATCTTTCCAGAGGTGCTACCAGATAGGCGTCTTGAAGCAGTGCGAGATAGTGAGCCACCGTTTCAAGGGCACCCTTGTCACGAAGTTGCCCTTGTAATTTTTGCAGGGAAACAATCTGCGCGGGGCATCCGGTTGCCGCTGCAAACACCTGTTTCAGCAGCCCGGGCCGTCGAACTGTACCTAACGCCAGAACATCGCGGCCGATAGCAGGCTCTATGATGGCGTCTTTGACATAGGCAGCCCATCGCTTAGGATCATTCCGCAGAGCCATCGCACCAGGATAGGATCCGAAGTGGACGATAAGCGAAGCCGCCTCCTCTCGGGGAATCTGAAAGACATTCACAAGCGACGAAGCTGACCAGTGGCTGAGGGTCAGCCGTTCGAAGCGCCCGGCCAGACTCTCGCGCGATCCCGTCGTTACCCGCAGTGCGGATGATCCCGTTGCGACAATGTGGACTGGAATAGTCCGTCGACGCAGGTGATCCCAATACCCTTTGAGTTGTTTTGCCCAACCATCCAAATAGTGAATCTCATCCAGCAGGAGAACCGTTGTCGCGCGGCGAGCGCGGGCTTCGGCCTCAGCCCAACGACGCTCCCAAAATCCGGGAAGCGCCGCGTCTGGTTCGTCCCCAGCAGCGTAGACTGCGGCATCACCAAACCGGGCGGCGATTTCAAGGAGAAGCGTGGTCTTGCCAACCTGCCGAGGCCCCGTGAGAAGCTGGACTCGGCCTGGTGCGGGTTCTTGGAGCCGTTTCAGGAGGAGGTCCCGACACGGAGCGTAGTCGCTGGTGAATTCAGGCATACTCGAATAATTATCAAGCTATATCTGATGAATGTCAACAGACTGACGGCACCCTTTGTCCCCGACCTAGCAAAGAGATCGCAGAATGGTTAGGTGAGGACGTAGTTCGGTCGCCCGAGTCTTTCGCAAGATCATCGTCGGACGATGCGCTCCGGAAACCCCCAATGAGGTTCGTAAGGCGATCAGGCGTCTCAGTTTCCATCTAGTTTCCAATTGAGGCCGTCGCTCGGAAAGCTAAGTGCCGCCAATTCAATCGCTTTCAGAGGTTGATTAAGAGCTTCCCAAGCTTCGGACGTGGGTTTGATTCCCATCGCCCGCGCCACTTTTCTGCGGGTCCATAGAGCAAAGCTCCGAATTGCCCGCCCTTCGCAGTGATACCCTTTAGAGTTACCAGGATGGGGCTGCCATTATGAAGACCTTGCTTATAGGGTTGTTGTCGTTAGTCGTCGGATTTTGCGTTGGCGTAGGGGTCACGCGCCCTTCCTTGAAGCAACTACGGGTGGAACTCGCAACAAAAGATGGCGAGTTGGCCAAGAGAAAAGCGGAAGAGGACCTGGCGGTAAAGGAATTGAAACTGTGCACTGCGACGCTGCAGACGCAAAACGATCAACTTCGGCAGAACAACCAGATGATGGCCGACTGGATTCGGCGAAAGCGCAAGGAATAGATTGCGGATGGAAAAGCGAAGCGGAAAAGTAGAGCGGAAAAGCGGGGATAGATGGGACGTTATCGAATCAGACTAGGTGCCTCACGCTGAGCACCGATGGGAACCTACCCAGAAAAGTTCTAAAATCGTCCCCTAGGGCGCGCCACTTTCTTGTGGCAGTTTCTTTTCATCAAGTTCCGTCGATAACCGTTGACATGTATGCACAGCTGTGCATACACTTACCTGTGAGCTATGAATGGGATGCGGCTAAAGCTCGGGCAAACTTCGAAAAGCATGGGATTCATTTCGCCGATGCTGCTACAACGCTGGAAGATGACCTCGCGCTAACCGTGCGCGATCCCTTCTCAGAGGACGAAGATCGTTGGATCACTCTCGGCAAGGATGCTGCTGGCCGTCTACTCGTTGTGGTTTACACATGGCGAGGGGATCATGCCCGCTTGATTTCAGCACGTCTAGCCACGCCCCGTGAGAAGAATCAATATGAGGAACATCATGAAGCGTGAATACGATTTCAGTAAAGCCAAACGTGGCGCTGTCGTTGCCCTTCCGAAGGGCAAAACGCGCATCACCATCCGTCTCGATGACGAAATCCTAGCTTGGTTCCGAGATCAGGTCGAACGCGCGGGCGGCGGCAACTACCAGAGCGTAATCAACGAGGTGCTGCGACAACATGTACAGCAGGCTCGTGAACCTCTTGAGAAAATCATTCGGCGCGTAATACGTGAAGAGCTAAGTCGAGCCTCCTAGATTTGATATAGCTCCGATTGGGATGCGCAAATGTGCAGGATGTTCAAACTGTGTCAAATCTGCCACAAACTCGTTTAGAAAAGTTCTAAGATCGTCCCCTTGGGCGCTCCAGAATTAGCATGGTCGCGTTATTACTTTATTTGTAACTTATGACAGACGGACAATACCAGGGAAGCCGTCAAACCCTGAATCGAATGTCATGATTTGCTCGATTCCATGGTGTTCCATGACGGCTATATGCACTGCATCGCGCGCAGACAGCTGCCGATACCCCAAGACGATTTGTTTCGCACGCTCTGCGATGGACCGATCAACAGCCAGCACTTGATCCACGATGCCGATCAGAGCGTCGAACGCGGGTTGGATTGCGTCGCGGCGGTCGATAGCGACGTAGCGGTGCAAGATTTCCTGCAGAACCTCGGCGTCCGTAACCAGGCTCTGACGCTCGCTGACCACCTTTTCGAGCAATCGTCGCGCGTCGCTCTTGTGGACATGAGGAGCGCCAACCAGATACATGGGAATATTCGAGTCGACCAGAATCACGGGTGCGTGCCGGTTCCGTATCCCCTCTCGATCTCGGCGAGCATGTCGTCGATATCAATCACGGGATAGTCATGTTGTGCTGCCGCGCGGATGATTTCGAGCTTCTTGCTGACGCCGCCTACAGGCTCGCGGCGACGGGCAAGGTCCAGCGCTTGCCGAACCCACTCGGCAAGCGACATATGGCGTGAACGCGCTGCGCGTTGAATCTCTCGGTACTCCGGATCCTTCATGATCACTTGCAGCCGTTTAGCCATAGGAGGAGTCTATCTGACTCATGACCATGAGTCAATCGAAGTTCGTCGGCTAGGAACTGCGGGGTCGCCCACATTATCCAAGGCATGTCACAATCTGTAATAGCTTCCATTTCCATCTAGTTTCCAATTGAGGCCGCCGCTCGGAAAGCTAAGTGCCGCCAATTCAATCGCTTTCAGAGGGTTGATCAAGAGCTTCCCAAGCTTCGGACGTAGGTTCGATTCCCATCGCCCGCTGCAGAATCAGCGAAGCTGAATCCTAAGTCGTGTTTGAGTCCAACCGGTATCGGGAAACTTCGTGAAAAACAACAGCAACCCCAAGACCCAGGTACCAAAAGGCGGAACCTGGGGCACCCTCCGCTTGTCTCTACTTTCATGGGAATTGTTGAAGTGATATCCTCTCACCGGCTCTATGTCAACAAATTCCAAAGCATTCAACCCGGGCCACCCGCCCCCCGATTCTGGCAGTAGAGTCGTTTAGTTTTTGCTGTTGTCAGGTTTGGGCGCGAAGTAGCCTCTCCGCGCCTGCAGTTTCAAACCTTCCTGATTGAGTTTCACCTTCAGGGGATGGTAAGTGCCGTCCCGTTTGATTCCTTGCAAAGGAAGTTCCAGCAGGTAGAGATACTCAGGGGCATCGGCCAATCGCCTAAGCCCTTCTTCTAGATCGTTGGTGTTGTGGACGAACGTGCCGCCGGTTCCGTCAGCAAGTTCTGCCAAAACATCGCCCTGGAACTCTTGAGCGTCCCGTTGGTGCTGCGAGGACCGCCCTGTGAGCAGACCAAAAGTCGAATGACCACCTTGCTGGACGACATCCGTTCCCGTGGTGTACAACCCTCGCGCGTCCAGCGCGCTAATGGTGACGTTGGCCTGCGCGGCAGCGTCGACGATTTGGGATTTCAGAAACATCGCCTCCGGGGTAACACTCAGAAATCCCGGCGAAATCAGGATCAATAGACGCTGGCCGGGAAGCGTGGACATCTTGCCGACAATCTCTTTCACAAATCCAAGCGTAACCCGGATATCTTGATCCCCGAGTGAAAGAGCCTGGGAAGCGGCGGCGTTTACCATGTTTTCAGCAATTTTGCGCATGTTCGATTGGAGATGCGCACAGGCAATGGTGTCCTCGACTGTGGATTGAAACGCCATATCATTGTGCCTATTTAGGATCAGGTCGGCGAGATGGTAGTCGATGTCAGGGCATTCATCGGTGGTATGCCGGTAGAGTTGACGCGCACGTAATTTCGAAATTGCATCTTGCAACTTCGCGCGATCTCGCGTCAGCCCGCTGCTTTTGCCAGAGAAAGAGAGTACGTCGGCGTAATCCGCCGCGCTCAGCGAGTTTCCCAGCATCCTGCTCACGGCCTTTTCGACCTGTGCCAGGTCCGAAGTGCTCAGGTGCATGTCATCGAACAAGAAAATAACAAATCTTTGCGACTGGACCGAAGCTTGCGCCGGCATTCCCCCGGGCGCTGCGCCGCGAGCGTTTTCGTTCGGCGACGAACTTTGGGGACCGCCCAGGCCTGTCACAACTTGTGGCACGCCACGTTCCTGGACGCTAAAACCTGAAATGTTCTGCGGTTTTCCCCGGTCGAAGATCCGAAAATCTTCTTTCTTTAGGTTGCCAACCGCACGGCCGTGCGAATCGCGGACGACCACAGGCACCAACACCGCATCTACGCTAACCTTGATGGAGATGCCTGGCTGAGGGGGTGAGTCCTGTTTAGGTTGTTGCGCAAGTGCGCAAACAGGTAGAAACAGAGCCAAGGCGCCCAGAATAATTGTTGCGAGACAACCCGCTTTGGACCTCGTCGCAATCCCGTAATTCTACACCCGAACGGGAATAGCGGGTCTCAAGAGACTTTGGCCCGTTAAGGGGAAAGGGTCCCGCGCCCGCCGATCCATTCTTCGTCACGATGAGAGCCACTGGCGCATCTGTTCGGGGGTGACATTGCCGGGTGCCCCGGGTTCCGGTTTTTGGTACCCGGGTCTTGGGGTGGAATTTTCTTTTCACTTCGCCACAACGATCCTCACCATTCCAGTTTTGTTGATTTTCTGGCCTGCAACAGGGAATTCATACCATCTGGCTGAACCTGACTCCATTTGACTCCAATTGAACTGCGGAACGGGTGGTAACGCCTTTGTTTGGTTCATTCGGATTTGTTCGATTCCCATCGCCCGCTCCAGATTCGATACGGGCATTTACATCCGGTTTAGCCGAGGAGAAAAATACTTCTGGCTAGGCGAAGATGCTCGGATCTTCCAGCGCACTATTTTGACCGCGGTGGTGGCGGCCGAGCTCTACGCCGGTACCCACAGCCAACAAGAAAAGCGAGCCTTGGCTGAACTTTGTGAGGCTCACCGTGCACTGGGCCATTTCTCTTCTCCCCCGGGCTCCGCCTGGATTGACACCGGCATTCTGCTCCGCCGCTCCCGCAGCACTTTCGGGCAAATGGACTTTGTCAGCCATTCTCGCGATCTACTAGTTGCATCGGAAGCAATGCGGACGGGGGCCACACTGGTGGCCGAGAATTCCCGAGATTTCGCGCGCTGGAGGTCGCTTCTTGTGTCAACCAGGAAGACGCTGAAACTATTCAACCCGTCCTGACCCGTTGCAGTTCTTGCAACCAATATATTTGGAGCTGACTTTTCGGAGTTGAGGGTGAGCTAGACATTGGAGTGACGCACTGGCTCTTTGCCTTCGATGTACCTCGATGCGCAGGGAAACGCCTCCGTGTTCATATGAGGAAGATTTGGCCGGTTTCGTGGGTTCGAGCACCCGAGTCCCGCGGTGAACTATAGTGATGTGCCTTTACGGAATCCCGAGATGATCATTCTGCGATCTCCGAAGGAAGCACGCCCATTGCCTGTACGACACACCTCAGGATTTTGACCACGGTCGCTCGGCTGAGTGTTCGAAGAGGGCTTCGCGGCAGCCGGAGATCTTTCTTGGCAACGGTTGTAATGCCATTCCCCCAAACTTCGGACGTCTCGGACAATCCGGTCTGTCCGGGTGTCAGTTGCAAACACGAGTTCTGACGGAGCGTCGTTCCGATTGGAACGACGACAACGGTAGAAGCACGTGGGTGATGGTTTTGCGCATTTGAAGAAACAACGATAACGTACCGCAAGCGCTTATCCGGGGGCTCGGTGGGCAGTTTAATAACCCAAATTTCGCCCTGACCTGGTCTAGGAAGAACTGGTGTTCCGGCGGATGCCATCTATCGAGCGCCAGCCTTTGGCGCGGCCTCGTAAATGTCCTCGTGCGCCTCGGACTCGACGAGTGCGGCAAGCCCCGTGGCACCGACCTGCCCCCAGCTTGTATCCTCCAGTACGGCGGCGTCGGGCAGTGCGTCGTAAAAAGCGGAAATGTCGGCGTTCAATTGCTTTAGCTCTTGAGCACGGCGCGTGGCTTCAATCATCCGCTCCATGACGGTGCTCACGTGAGAGCGCTCTTTGGCGCTGATCATCCTCACGTATTCCGCAGAATGTCTCGAAAGAGTGATCGTCACTCGTTCCTTGCGCTCGGGGCGGTCGGTTCCGGGTATTCTCTTACGCTTTGTATGACGTTGCAGCATACGACTATCATACTAATTGTAAGGCTCGATGTCAATAGACCGAGTTGTGGCGCAAAACTTGGAGGAGAGTAGCCTCTCTGAGGGGGCAGCTCGATTCCTGGCGCTGGAACTTCATCGAGAGGATAAGGTCGCTCGGACGCTCCGCTGAGCTATTGGGGTGACCGCTCCCGATGCGGGGAGATTTGCGGGCAGAAATGATTGCGTTTGCAGAGCAGGAGAAACGTTCGCTCGGCAAGGGCCGTTTTGCCGTTGAGTTGGAATGCCGAGAGGCTCATAGATTTGGTCTCCCACGGAAAATGATAGTGCAGGATTCAAAAGAATTTGTCGTCCGCACCCCGTTATCAGATCCTGCGCACCAGGCCGCGATCGGTGGCCTCGGTGTTGCGAACGAGAAGCAAAACGAGAAGCATCCCCGTGAAGGGAATCAGGCCGGCAATGATCATGAGCGGATCGAAGAGATGTGTGCCCGTGGAGAGTCGCGCGTCGGAAAGCTTGCCCGCCAATAGAAACACGATAATGGTCCCAATCGCGGCGCCTGTTCCGCTCAGGCCACTGACGGAAGCAACCGAATCACTGTGGAATAGGTCGGAAGGCAGCACATTGGCGATGGTGGTAAAAGAGGCGTAGGAGAAAGTAGCGAGGCCAAAAAGAAGTGCAAGCAGGTAGACGTTTACAGTAAAGATGGTTGGGATCAGCAAGGTAACCCCGATCCCCCCAAATACTGCCATAGCCTTGCGCGCTTTTCCCACTGTCCAGCCGCGCTTTATGAGATAGCCGGAGACTCCCCCGCCAAAAAAATTCCCGAGATCGGCGGCGACAAAAGGAATCCACACGGCAATTAAGCCGCTCTTTAGTGAAATGCCTTTGGCGACGAGATAGATGGGAAACCAATCGGCAATGAAAAAGAAGACTGGGTCAGTGAAGGTACGAGCGATTATGGTACCCCAGGTCTGTGGCAACTTCAGAAGATCACGCCAGCGAGGGCGCACGTTGTTCGGCGAGTCTTGCTCGCTCGTGTCGGAGAGGATCATATTGCGCTCCGCATCTTCGATGAGCGGATGTTCCTGAGGCCTGTAGTAGAGCCATCGCCAGGCCAGCAGCCAGGGAATACCCAAGAGCCCAGGAACAACAAAGGCCGTGCGCCAGCCATAGTGGAAATAAATCCACAATACGATGAAAGGAGCGACGGCGCCGCCAATGGAAGAGCCGCTGTCAAACAAGGCGGTGGCCAATCCGCGTTCGTGTTTGGGGAACCACTCGGAAACGGCTTTGGTGGCGGCAGGCCAGTTTCCCGATTCGGCAGCGCCAAGAAAGAAACGAAAGCCCAGAAAAGAGTAAAAGCCGCGAGCCAAGGGGGTGAGCAGGGAAATAAGAGAATACCAGGCTACAGTGATGGTCAACCCGCGTTTGGTCCCGACGCGATCCATGAGGCGGCCGCAGAGGGTCTGGCCGATGGAATAAGCGGCACGGAAGGCAATGACGATGGCGGCATAATCCGTGTTGGTCCAGTGATAATCGCGTTTGAGAAAGGGAGCGAGAAGAGAGAGCGTCTGGCGATCCACATAGTTGATGACCGTGGAGGCAAACAGGAGTCCTCCAATCCACCACCGGAGGTGGGGAATAGTGCGGCGCCCGCCGGAGTCAGCAAGTTGTTGGCCGGAGTGCGCGGCATGCTCCATCAGGAATCCGTGGAAAACGAAGAGCGATGGGCCGTCATCTGTTACGCCGAAGCCGTGAGCGCAGTAAGCGTAGCGGGGCTGAGCAAAGCGGAGGACTGCCGGTCGAGATAAACGGTGGCGTTCGGATGGTTGCGCAAGATCGACGAGGGGGCCATGGGACTGATAGGTCCATCGAAACAGGCTTTGATGGCAGAGGCCTTGCGCGGGCCAGGAACCACAGCGAGAATTTCCCTGGCTTTGAGAACTTGGCGCACGGACATGGAGACCGCCTGCTTGGGAACAGCGTCGAGATTCTCAAACCACCCTTCGGCGACCTGCTGCGCGCGGCAGGCGTCGTCAAGGGCGACGATGATGTAGGGCTCTTCCGTCTCGAAATCGGCCGGAGGATCGTTGAACGCAATATGTCCATTTTCGCCGATACCCAGAAAAGCGACGTCGATTGGCGAAGCAGCGATGGCTTTGCCAGCGTTTCGGATAACGTCGACTGGCTCCTGGCTGCCGTCGAGCAGGTGATAGCTGATGATGCCTGTCTTCGAAATCAAGCGCTCCTGGAGGAATTTGCAGAAGCTTGCGGGGTGCGTCATAGGGAGGCCGATATATTCGTCCAGGTGGAAGAGTTCGACGCGCTTCCAGTCGATGCCTGGGGTTGCAGTCAGGGCTTCGAGGAATTCGAACTGGGATGCGGCGCTGGCTGCCACTACGCGAGCTTGACCACGCTCCGCGATGGCGGAGCGGACCGCCGCCGCAGCCTGAGCAGCGGCAGCCTTGCCGAGAGAACCCTTGTCATCGAAAACTCTCAGAAGCATTCTCGCGCCTCCTCAGCCAAAGTGCTTCGCGGGTCGGGAGAAGAGACAAGCGCGGTCTGCACGGCCGAAATTCCCGCTCAATGGCCTTGACATCATATCAGACGCATGATGTCCTCATGCCTCCGGCCGGCAAGGAAGTGGCTGAGTGTTCGAAAAAATAGCAGCGAACTTGAGGGCGAGCATGGAAAAGAAAAGTGCCGCAAGGAGAGCAAAAGGATCCTGCGAAGCGCATTACGTCAGGGCGCTAAGGATATGCGCGCTGCTTACCGCCCTGATGCCATTGTGGCCAGTGAACAGTCAGGCCCAAACCATTCGAGTGGACCTGACGCCCAGCCACGTCGTGAACTCGTTCAGCCCGCCCTATGCACTAGGCTCGACCGTTGACCGAGTGCCAAGCAATGCCACCGATCCATTTTTCAAACCGGCAGCGCTGCAAAAAATCTTGTCGGCGGGATGGGGAGCGATCAGCTATCGGCAGAATACGGATTTGTTTGTACAGGCGTGGCATTGGAACCCTAAGGGAAAGTGGAGCGATCCCGCAGGGAAAGGCTACTTCACTGGCGACGCCAATCCGACGGAGATGATTGGGCATTCCTATGGTTATGCCTTGCAGCATCGGGGATTCACGCGAAATGGAGGATTGGAAGATGAGCTTTTCTCGAGGCTGAACGACGGTGATTTAAAGACCTACTGGAAGAGCAATCCTTATCTCACGGAGACATTCACAGGCGAAGATGATGCGCTGCATCCCCAGTGGGTGGTGATGGACCTGGAGTCCGCCCAAGCAGTAAACGCGATCCGCATCGAATGGGCTGAGCCTTACGCGCGAGTGTACGAAGTGCAGTATTGGGCGGGCACGGGCGATGCCATGGACGAGCAGGCTTCCGGCGACTGGAAGAGATTCGCGTCCGGGGCGGTGGAGAATGGGAAGGGAGGAACGGTCACGCTGCGCCTGGATTCGTCAGGAGTTTCGGCGCGGTGGGTGCGAGTGCTGATGAGCAAGTCCTCCAATACGTGTGATACCCACGGAGCCGGCGACAAGCGCAATTGCGTGGGTTATGCAATCAAGGAAGTCTCTTTAGGGATGGTGAACGAAAAAGGAGAATTCAAGGATCTGTTGCGGCACTCCAAGGATCAGAAGCAGTCCGCGACATACTGCTCTTCCGTGGATCCTTGGCACGAGCCGAGCGACCTGTTTGTTGCCCCGGACCAAATGGCATCGGGAGATCAGCCCGGGTTCGACCTGTTTTATACCAGCGGCATCACGCGAGGGATGCCCGCAATTATTCCAGTAGCCCTGCTGTATGGCACGCCGGAAGATTCCGCGGCCCAAATCGCGTACTTGGAGAAGCGCGGATATCCCATTGCGTATGTGGAAATGGGAGAGGAAGCGGACGGACAGTACATGATTCCCGAGGACTACGGTGCGTTGTACTTGCAATGGGCCAAAGCGCTTCATGCGGTGGATCCGGCGTTAAAACTCGGGGGTCCAGCCTTCCAAGGAGTAACCGAAGACATTAAAGTTTGGAAGGACGCTCGCGGCCGGGACTCTTGGTTTGGGCGATTTCTCGATTACCTGAAGGTCCATCAGCGCCTCTCGGACTTTGCGTTCATGTCCTTCGAGCACTATCCATACGACGGCTGCGAGACGCCGTGGGAGAACTTGTACCAGGAGCCGGAGTTGATCACCCACATCATGCAGGTGTGGCGAGACGACGGATTGCCGCCCGGTATTCCCATGTTCGACACGGAGACGAACGCACATGGCGGCGAAGCGTCTGTGGAAGTGTTTGGCGCGCTGTGGCTGGCCGATTCGTTTGCGGGTTTTTTGACGGCTGGCGGGAAAGGCACGTTTTACTATCATGCGCTGCCGTACTCACCGCCGCACCCCAATTGCAAAAACAGCTGGGGGACCTATCGAATGTTCCAGACCGATGAGAAGTACGAAATCAAGACGCCGACGTCACAGTATTTCGCAGCGCAAATGTTGACGAAGGAATGGGCGCAGCCAAAAGACGCCGAGCATAAGTTGTTTCGCGCGGCCGGGGACATCAAGGATTCAAGCGGCCATGTCTTGGTAACGGCCTATGCAGTACTGCGCCCCGATGGCCAATGGTCCCTTCTGCTCATCAACAAAGACCACGATCACGATCATGCGGTCCGCATTGTGTTCGATGATTCCGAAACTAAAACAAAGCGGGGCTTCGCAGGGCCTGTTGCGATGATCACTTTCGGGAAAAATCAGTACGTGTGGCATCCAGCCCGGAGGAATGGCTATGCGGACCCTGATGGGCCAGCCGCGACTTACAACGTTGCGGGTGGAGAAGACGCGGTCTACACGCTGCCGGCGGCGTCCGTGAATGTATTGCGGGGGAGAATCCCGGAATCCGGAGCACGGGCCCAGTAAACGGAGGCGTCACTGAATTTGGTGCACGGGCAGGGAATCCGCTGATAGAGAGAAACAAAATACGTCGCTCCCGGCAGCGATCGCCACGTATTGAACTCCAGCAACAGAATAAGTCATCGGTGAGGCCCGCATGACTTGGCCGGTGTTGAAATGCCAGAGGACCCGGCCGGTCTTGCCTTCCACCGCTTCAAAAGAGTTCGAGTCGTCGCCGAAGAAGACCAATCCGCTGGCCGTTGTCAGCGTACCGCCCCATGAATTCCCCTGGCCTATCTGTGGGTAGCTCCAGACGCGTTTTCCATCCGCGACAGACAGCGCCAACAAGATTTTCTGCATATGCTCACCAGGGGGGAGAGTCGTTCCGGTGTTGTAAAAGGTCTCGCCCTTCACAAACTCTTTGGGTTTTGCGAGGAACAAATCGCAACTTTCCAGAGCCATCACATAGAAGAGCCCCGTGTCCGGGTTATAGGACGGCGAAAACCAATTTGTGGCTCCGTCAATGCCTGGACAGATGTTCGTGCCTTCCACAGTGGGAATTCGGCCGGAGAGGATCGGCCGGCCAGACGCGTCTATGCCGGTGGCCCAGTTCAACTTTTCTACGAAAGGAGTTGCCCGCAAAAACTTGCCGTTGGTTCTGTCAAGCAAATAGAAGAAACCGTTGCGATTGGCTTGAACCAGAAGATGACGGACTGTTCCGTTCTCCTCAGAATCCAAAAGCACAGGAGTTTCCGTGGCGTCGTAGTCGTAGACATCATGCGGAGTGAATTGAAAATACCACTTCAGCTTGCCGGTGTCCGGATCCAGAGCCAATACACAAGCCGTGTAGAGGTCATCGCCAGGTCGGGAGTCTCCCACGAAGTCGGGTGCCGCGTTGCTCGTGGTCCAATATAGCGTGTTGAGCTCCGGATCGTACGTGCCCGGCATCCAGGTTGTACCGCCTCCATGCAGATAGGAGTCTCCGGGCCAACTCGAGGAACCAAATTCGCCGGGGCCCGGAATTGTCCAGAAACGCCACTTGCGTTGTCCGGTGGCCGCATCATACGCAGCTAGGAAGCCGCGGACACCTGAATCTCCGCCGGAAGTGCCGACGATTACAGCATTCTTCACCACCAGAGGTGCGCTCGTCGCGCCATAGTGTTTGGTCTTATCCGCGTAGGGCACGTCCCAGAGCAAATTTCCAGACCGAGCATCCAGCTTGAGCAAGTGGGCATCGTCGGTTTCGACGAAAACGGAGTTCTGCCAGACGGCGACGCCGCGATTCTTGTGCGCGGCGGCATCGTCCAAAAGACCGGAGCTGACCGGACGGTGGTAGTGCCAAAGCTGCCTGCCGGTCCGCGCATCCAAGGCGAAGACATCATTCGAGGAGGTGATGAACATGAGTCCTCGGACAACGACCGGGGTTACTTCCAGATTCTGGGAGTTTCCTGGATGGAACACCCAAGCGCCCTTCAACCTGGCGACGTTTGATGTATTGATGTGTTGCAGGCTGCTATAGCGGCGTCCTGAATAGTCGCCGTTGTAGGACGTCCAGTTCTCGCCGACGGGCTGTGCTGTCAGATCCTCTAGACTGACTCGCTGAGAAACTGTAGCGGGAGAACTGACCTGTTGACTGAGCGCGGAACCACCACACCATGCGGCAGCGAGCATGAACACGAACCGTTTTCCGGCACGAGATTTCATGTTAGCGGTCGTTTGGCGCGCCAATGTGCACTTCCTGGAGCGCTCCCCGATCTGCGCCGGTCTGATCTACCAAGTGCAGCGAGACTCGTGCGGCTTTCCCGGTCGGCGTGATTTCCGTTTTTAGATCGACAAGCTCTGTCGGAGTAACCTCCGCGACTTGCGCCGTGCCGAGGCTAGAGCCTCGTTCGTCGTAGAAGTGGGCAATGAGGCGGCCTGCATAAAACACCCCGAAGGAGCCGGAAAGCCTGACTTTGCCGCCATCGAGCTGGGCCACCCGGAGCGCGCGTACCAGAATACCCGCGTCGGTGACGCCGTGGATTTCGCTTTCTGTCCGGGTGGGAAACCAATCGGTGTCCAATTGGCATTCCTCGCCAGGATGCAAACGGCACATGGGGCCATTGATCTCGGCCTCCATGTAGTAAGGCGAATCCTTTGTACCTCCCAAGGTGGCTTCGCCGTCGCCATTCATATGAAGTTCCGGGCCGTTGGTCCAAAAGATCACAGAGGCGCGCCCCGGATAGGTTCTGTTTGCTTCGTACTGGAATTTCTCCACCATGGCAAACCGGCTCGTGCCATCCACCACCGCCACCCAGCCAGCGACGGAATCGATCCACAACTCGGCGGCCCAATGCGAGTAATGCACGGAAAAGAGCCCATCGTCTCTCACGGAGGCGGCGGGGTTTTCCGCAGGTCCGAATCGAACGTGATAACGGTTGAGGTATCCACTGGAGGGATTCGCGGGAGTGAATCCCCAAATGTCGGGATTCCTCTTTGCGGGGGCTCCTGGAATGCCGGTGGAGTACTGCGAGACGGATTGCATTGACCACTCGACGGTGTGCCCGGTCACATTCTTCATCTTCGCGCGAAATTGGATGCGTGGAGAATCCGCGTCCAAGCGAATCGTGCGAGCGAATTGGACACCGGTTTGAGGGTCAACGGGGCTAATTAGTTCAATCTCGCATCGTTGTCCCTCCGCGAGTTTTTTGAAGGAATAAGGCCCATCGTCCAACACGTCAGAATTCCCCACCCAGTGCTGCTCATCCTGAGTCCCCTCCGGCAAGAGCCACAATTTGTCCCCGCCATAGTTGAACCATTGCGCGGAGGTCGGAGGAAGATATTTTCCTCGGAGCTCTGGATTGACGAACAGGTAGTCGTGTCCGGCAAAGGTCACTTGCATCAGCCGGCCCCCGTTTTGCGGCACCACGATGAGGCGCAGCCATTGGTTCGAGATCTGCTGGGCAGACCACCCGAAGTAGTCAACCGGTTCCACTCGGCAAGCGGCCTTCGATTGCGTATTATCCTGCCCGGGGGTTGCGATGACACAAACGGCGCTCGCCACGCAGCAAAGCAGGAAGAGTCTCTCTGACAGGCGAAGCAAACGCTGCAATTTCATATTCCTACCTTCCGGGGGCTGAAGTCCCCAAAGCACGCACTATTGCCAGAATGAGAAAGCCATTTCATCCTGCGAAAACGAAATGAATCGATATAAAGCGAAAGAAAAGCTTTGGCGTCCAAGGCTTTTCTATGGTAAATGAACTTTGCCGTTTTGGGGGCGCAAAATCGCACAGCGCAGAGGAACAGCTTTGAGAATCGGTTTACTGCTATTGCTGCTCGTTTCCTGCCTCCCAGCGCAGGAGCGGAAGATCGATCCCACCTGGCTGCACCGGAACCTGCCCGAAGCGAACGAGTCGGGGGGTACGTTTGCAACCGACAGTTGCCGCTACAAACCGTTGTTCGGCGAAGGGGATTCAGAAGCGAGGATTCTCCAGAGTATTTCGCGTTTCGGGGAGATCGAAATCGCAGCTCACGGCAACTGTCAGCCCGTGGTCTACGGCCGTGAAGAGGAGATCTACTTCGTGGTGAGGGGGCGCGGCGTACTCCACTATGGCGATGAGCCGCGCGCGGTGCGGCAGTCCGACTTTACCTACTTGCCGCCGGGCGTGAAGCATTCGATCGCGAATGACTCGGGCGAGCCATTGCAGGTGCTGGTAATGAGCTTCAGAATCCCCGCCAAAATCACCATCAATTCACCAAGCCCGCACCCCAAGATCGCCAATCTGGATGACGTCAAGGAAGAAACTGTCGGCGGTCACCCCTCCTCGGTGCTCTACAAGCTCTTGATCGGTCCACGAAACGGCAAACGGGACGCCCTCGATGAGGCCTACGTCGTGACGAGCTTTTTCTGGATGGACTTCTCTCCCGGCGGCACAAACTTTCCCCATCACCATCAAACAGCGGAAGAGATCTATCTTATCCTTGAAGGAAATGGCGAAATGGCGGCCGGCAGCGGAGTGGACGGCATCGAAGGCCGATTCCCGGCAAAAGCGGGAGATGCCTACTATTTCCGCCCCAACTGCACGGTTGGCTTTTACAACCAAAACAAGCCAGGAGCGAAAGCTTACATCCTGGCAGTGCGTTCACGAATTCCCCTGCCTGAAGATACCGATTAAGACTGTCGGCTCGATCGTGGGGAGCTCTTAGCGACAAAACGATTTAAGAGTGAGGCAAGAATCCATGGGAGGCTTGGCAATGTTCAGGGAAAATTCCAGTCGGCGATCCTTCTTTAAGATGATGGCGGCTGCGCCACTGCTAAGCCAGATCGCAGCCCGCAACCTTTATGCACATGCGGCCACGGCCATCGGTGTGGATCAGGGGCAGAATGTTTACGCGCGCCTTGGCGTGAAAACGGTTATCAACTGCCGCGGAACGTGGACCTTTCTGAGCGGTTCCCTGGAGTTTCCGGAGGTGCGCCAGGCCCAGGAGGAAGCCTCCAAGTATTTCGTCAACATGATCGAATTGCAGCGGGGCGTGGGGCGGCGGTTGTCGGAACTGACCGGTGCCGAATCCGGGATCGTTACCTCCGGCTCAGCCGGGGCCATGGCCGCCGCAACGGCTGGCTGCATGGCTGGCACGGACGACCGGAAGATCTGGCAGCTTCCAGACACCACGGGCTTAAAGCATGAGGTGATCATGATGGGAGGCCGCAGCGCGTTTGACAGCGCCATCCGTCTGACCGGGGCAAAGCTGGTCCTTGTTTATTCGCCGGAAGAGCTCTCGAAGGCGATCGGCGAGAACACCGCCATGATTTACACAACCGACCTAGGTGAGAAGCTTCAGCAACAATTGAAGGTAGCGAAGGAACGCAAAATTCCCATGTTGCTGGATGATGCCGCGGGCATTCCCCCCGTGGATAACGCCAAGCTCTATGCAAAGATGGGAATCGATTTGTACTGCTTCTCGGGAGGAAAGGGGCTGCGCGGGCCACAGTGCAGCGGTTTGCTACTTGGAAGGAAAGACCTGATTGAGGCGGCCTTGCTGAATAGCAGTCCGCGCGAGGGCGCTGTCTGTCGCCCGATGAAAGTTGGCAAAGAAGAGGTCATCGGGTGTCTCGCCGCACTGGAAACCTGGTTGAAGATTGACGAAAAAAAGCTATACGAAGAATGGAATGCGCGATTGGATCGCATCCGGAAGCTGGTGGAAACGGTTCCCCAGGTAAAAACGAGCACTTACATCCCCGACGATGGAAACCGGTATCCGACGTTGAAAGTATCCTGGGACCAGCAAGCCTGGGGGTTCACAATCGCCGATTGCGTTCGTGAATTGCGCGCGGGTGACCCGGTTATCGAGGTGCTGGGCACCGACAATCCCAGCCTGGTCACGGCGGTTCGTGAGGGGAATCCCGTTCCGACTCGAAAAGAACGCAAGGCCCCCGATCACATTGAGCTGATTTCCATGACCATCCAGCCCGGTGAAGAAATAATCGTAGGAGAAAGACTGCGCTCGGTTTTGGGTACGGCGCAGAAAAAACATGCCTGAGACACGGAGGATACGGCCGGTGCTCTTGAACCGAACATCGCGGGAAGCACGAGCGCTCGTTCTTATGGGTGGGTTTGTGCTTTGTTCGGGGCTCAACGCGCAGGAACGTGTTCATGCCGTTGTTCCACCGCAACTAACTAGCCCGAGCCAATTCATATCGCCCGCCGTTGATGCCGGGGACTACGTTTACATTTCCGGCCAGGGACCACGCGCCGCTGACGGAAGCTTGCCGTCAACCACCGGCGCCGAAGTGCGGCAAGCCCTGGAGAGCATCAAGGCGATTGTCGTGGCGGCTGGTTTAACTATGGACAACGTGGTGTACACGCAAGTCTATCTGACGGATGTAAGCAAAGTGCAGGAAGTAGACAGCGCTTTTGCGAAGTACTTTTCCAAGGTTCCGCCAGCCCGAGCCGTGCTTGGAGCCGCCAACCTGCCTGATCCTCAGGTTCAGATCAATGCAGTCGCGGTCCGCGATCTCGAAGGCCGGCGCGCAGTTTTTCCCGCAAATTATCCTCACAACGATTCCTTCTCTCCGGGGATTTTGACGCACGACCGGCTGTTTATTTCCAGCATGGCCGGCGTGGATCCAGGGAGTGGCAAAATTCCGGACGACCCGGCGGCACAGGTTGATCTGGCGCTCGATGGAATGAGGGCGGTTGTAAATGCCGCGGGGCTGGAATTGAGCAATGTGGTCTTCGTGAACCCGTATCTGACAAAAGAAATTCCGATGCGGGTGATGAATCAGCATTACGCTCGCCGCTTTGAATTCGGCAACACCCCGGCGCGCGCAACGATCGAAGTGTCAAGCTTGCCTGGCGGGGCTCACATCGAATATACGGGCGTGGCGGTGCGGGATATCCAAGCTCGAAAGGCCGTGCGTCCGAAGAACATGCCGCCGAGTCCGACCGCGAGTCCGTGCGTGTTTGCGGGCGAGACATTATATTGTTCGGCCAAGAGCGGTTTTATCCCCGGACCCCACGGGGGAGTGTATGCCTCGACCACGCCGACCCAGCTTCGCCAGACCATGCGCAACCTCCTGGATAATTTGGAGGAGGCTGAAATGGATTTTAGCCAGGTCGTGTCTACGAATGTCTATTTGGATGATCTTGCCGACTCGAAAGGCTTCGACAGCGTGTACGGAGAGTATCTGGGCCCGATGATGCCTGCGCGGACGACGATTCAGCAGATCAACCCGGGAGCACGCAACCCGGATAGCGACGGGCACTATCCCGATTTCGAGCAGGTCTCGCTCATCGCGGTAAAAAGGCATTCGGCCCACTGAGCAGCAGGTGCAACACGAGTGGTTCTTCTGAAGGACGAAGGCGTGTTTCTAGCGGGAGGGCCCGGTTCTTAGCTCCGGCATGATTTCGTAGGCCTTTTCGAACTCGGCGCCGGCTTCGACTTCTTTCCCCGCCTTCTGGAGAGTCAGGGCAAGATTGTAGTGAGCTTCCGCGTAACGCGGCTTCAGGCGCACAGCTTCCAGAAACTCCGCCTGCGCGCCTTTTGTATCGCCGGACTGCAGGAACAGCAATCCTAAATTGTTGTGAATCTCCGCAAATTTGGGATCGCGCCGCAGAAGTTCTTTGTACACATTCGCCGCGCCGACAAAATCGTTTTTTTCGCTGAGAACAAGTCCCAGTTGCACACGCGCGTCCACGTATTGGGGATCAAGGCTGATTGCGAGGTTCAATTCCTGGACCGCCTCGTCCAGCCGCTGCAATTGCGCCAACGCCAGTCCGAGGTTGTAGTGCGCCTCCGGCAAATCGGGATCACACATGACGGCGCGCTGAAACTCCTCGAGTCCCCGTTCGCGATTGTTCATCCGCCAAAGAAGCGAGCCATAACTTGTGTGGGCTTGCGCATAATCCGGTTGGAGGGAGATAGCTTTTTCGTAAGAGGAGGATGCTGAAGCCGGATCATTCTTGCGTTCCCAAACGAGTCCCAGGTAGTAGTAGCTGGTCGCTAGTTCCGGACTTCGTTCGGCCGACTCCTGAAACAGTCCGAGGGCATCGTCCACTTTTTGCTGCTTCAGAGCTACCACGCCTTGAAGGATCAAGAGCTTGGATTGAGCCAGGCGTGCGCGGAATTCATGAAGGCCCCGCAGCTCGCCAAGTTCCTTCTTGGCTTCCTCGGCTTCGCCCTGCGAGCGCAAGGTAATCCCCAGGTTGTAGTGCGCCTGTTCAAAATCGGGCTTGAGTTCGATGGCGCGCCGGAAGGCTGCGATCGCGCCCGTCTTATCGCCTTCCGCCTTCAACTCTTTGCCCAGGTTGAATTGCGCATCGGCATCGTCCGGGGCGAGCTCTGCCGCTTTTCGGAAGTGCTCGAGGGCACCAGCGTGGTCCCCCTGCCTTCGGAGAACTACACCCAGCATCAGGTGCGCGCTCGCGTAATGCGGATTGGACTGAAGTGCGCGGCGGAGTTCCTGCGCAGCGGCTTCGGAATTGCCCAGTTGCGCTTCGACCAGTCCCAACTCAAAACAAATCTCCGCCGAAGGTTTCGCGGCAAGTGCACGCCGCAGTTCGCGTTCCGCGCCATGGGGATCATTCTGCTGCACGTAGATTCGTGCGAGAAGCCGGTGCGCCTCCACGTTTGCGGGAGCCAGGCCCACAGCAGCTTTTAGTTCCTTGGCTGCCGCGGATGCATCGTGCAAATCGTAATAGGCGGCGCCCAATCCGTAGTGAGCCTCCGCCCATTTGGGTCTGAGCTCAAGAGCAGCCTGGAACTCCGGCACGGCCTGAGCAGCACTGCCGCTGTATTTCAGCGCAAGTGCCAGGTCGTAGTGGGTCACGGCGTCGTTGGGCTCCAGGGCGATAGCCTTGCGGTAGTTCGCGATAGCCTGATCCCATGATTTGGCCTTCGAAAAATCAAGCGCCTGTTTGCGGTAGGTTTCCGCAGTCTGCGCGTGGCACGGTCCCGGGAAAAGCACGGCGAAAGCCAGTACGGCAGCAGCCAGAAAAGTTCTGCGAGGCTGAAATTTGTGACTCGTCTTGAGTTTGCGCGTGACCAATTTGCGGCTGCTTCCAGTGTTTGGAATTGGCGCGCGTCCAGCACTGCGCCGTCCGCCAGGGCACGACTCAACGGCATCGGGCGAAGGTAGAGTCATGGGGCGCCGGAGAGCGCCCTTGCCTGCACTTGCATTCTACCAGTAGAATTTCGCGCTGACCTGCCCAATGCGCGGATCGCGCGCTTTGGTGACGACGCCGAAGTTTCCGCTGATGTTTCCATCAGGATTCTCAAATTGCGCGTGGTTGAAGATGTTGAAAAATTCGAAGCGGATATCGAACGCGAAATTCTCCTTAATCGTGGTCCGTTTCAATATCCCGAAATCGGTGTTATTGAATCCAGGGCCATGGAAGAAGCGGCGGTTGGCGGTTCCAAAAGCTCCCAGAGTTGTGTTGGGTGCAAATCCGCCGGGCAAGAAGTAGCATCCATAGCCAGTTGTGCTCGGATTGAGGGGATCGTAAGAGGTGCAAGTTGTATTCTGCTTTCGCGGGTCCCACTTGACGACCGGCCCCACGCGATCCGGCATGTCTGTGGCCGAGCTTCCAGCGAGCGAGAAATCTCCAGTGCCCTGGTTAAGCTGAATGGGGAAGCCGGTGGAGAACCGCGTGATTCCCTGAATCTGCCAGCCTTGGGTCAATCGCTTAGGCGCGTTGGCGAACGCCCTCTCGAATGGGATGGCCCAGATGTAACTGACCACAAAATTGTGAGTAATGTCGGTCGATGACAGTCCCCGGCTCAACTTGGGGTTTTGGAAATTCACCAGGTCGTTGAAGGCCGAAGAATCGTCCAGCCCTTTGGCGAACGTGTAGGCCCCAAGGAACGTAAAATCGTTGGCCTTCCGCTCTACCGTGATTTGCGCGGCGTTGTAGATCGAATTTGCCGAGGTCAGAGTATTGGTGTTGCCGGAACCAAAGCAAACCTGTGCCCCGCCGGGGCAGAAATTTGGATTCAAGATCTGGTTCCTGGTGCCGTAAACGCATCCTGGAAGGGGCGTCGGACTAAACGGCTGACCAGACGCTGGAATACACGGAGTGGTTGCCGACGGAAGCTGGAAAACGTCGTTCTCATTTCCGGGTCCGCAGCCGTTGGTTCCTGCGGTCACGTCGATAGCGTTTTGCGCGGTGAGCTGCTGGCATAGAGCCGCGGATCCGGGGTTCGCCTCCCGCTGTGTGATCAGGCGGTGACCCTCGGTCCCGACGTAAGCCACCGTGAGGACCGTTGATTTGCTTAGCTCGCGCTGGATCGCGAGATTGAAGTGCTCCGCGTAAGGCAGCTTGTTGTGAATGTCGTAGCCCGGGAAAAAGTTGAAGGGTTCGTAAACCGAAAAGTCCAGAGTCTTGTTCGATGGGGCGCCCGGAACTGGCGCAGTGAAGGGAAAACGCTGGTTCAAGGAGGCCCCGGTGGCCCTAACTCGGAACGGTTCTTCGAACAGGACCGACACGGGTGAGGTCCAATACAGGCCGAATGGCGCGTCCGCCACCTCGTAAAACAGGTTCAAGTCCTCGACTGAGGTGTAATACAAACCGTAGGACGCCCGGATACTGGATTTGCCCGGGCCGCCGAATATCTTGCCCAAGACTCCGTCCGAAAATCCTGGCGCATACGCCAATCCGAGCCGGGGACCGAAGTTGTTGTATTTCGTCTGGGCGAGGGTCTTGGGAATTCCGGGGTCGCCCGGGAATACCAAGCCTGTGGGAGAAAGCGGGAAAGTGGTGGACTGAAGCCCAGGAACGAAGGTCTGAATCTTCCCTTGCGTGTCGTACCACGGCATGCTGACTTCCCAGCGCAATCCCAGGTTCAGCGTTAGATTAGATTTCACTTTCCAGGAGTCCTGGAAAAAGGCGCCACCATAGCGTGTGCGCGAATCCAGGAATTGTTCCGCGGCTTGGGTGTAAGGTGCGCTGGTAGTTGACGTCGCGCCGAGAAGGTAGTCCGCAAAAGGGGCTCCCGTTACCGTGCCATCAAATGTGAAGCCCCCATTCGGGTTGGCAAAGTTACGTTCGTTCACTTGCAGGTAGCGGAATTCCCCGCCAACCTTCCACGTATGCTTGCCCTGGTTTTTTGAAAATACGTCACTAACCGCATAGGTGGTATTGGGTTGGAATGTATTTAGCGTCGGCACGCCGATGTTTAGGCCATTACCGATATTGGGAAAGCTGATCTGCGGCACATACTGTGGATACCCGGCCAGCGGGACAATACCGAGGGTGTTGGCGCCGGTAATAAACCCAAGGTCAGAAAGCTTGGCGAAACTCCCAGCCGGGTTGTTTAAGTGGAGCGTAGTGCGGAATATGCTGAGCCGCGCCTCGTTGACCGCCGTCGCTCCCAGAGTCTTGGTGTTGCTCATCACGAACTCTTGTGCCCGCGAAGGCGAGACTGTTGGAAAGCCTTGCACAGAGGCGAAACCGCCCTGTGAGGATGGTAAGAGCGCGGCCTGTAGATTGGAGCGATCAAAATGGTAATACCAGGACCAGTTTCCCGTCTTCTGATTGTTGAAATCGATGCGCTCGCCGATTTTGTCGTCGTCGGTTACGTTTCTCCCGCTGTTATTCGAATAGATGCTTGTTCCCGCAACCGTCGGCGGCGGAATATACGGAAGGATGGCCTTGGAGGGTGCTGACCAAGCCGTCTGTGGAATCGAGCCGCCAGGAAAAACGCACCCGGTCACTGGATTCGTGCTGGCGCAACCGGGAAAACTGTAAGCCTCGTCCGGGCCGCCCTGCGGCGCCACGGCGTAACCCAAGCGCGTCGAAAGCACCTGTGCCCAGTACGATCCGGCAGGAACACAATTCGTTGTAGTTGGGTCCTGACAGGTGCCGGTACCGTTGCCGTTCGGGGCCATGCTCGCGGGATCAAAGTTGCCTTGACGCTGGTCTGTCGTGGGTACCGTAACCTGGCTGGCTTCCGCGCCTTTCACCTCGCGGGTGCCCTGGTAATCCGAGAACCAGAAAATTTTGTCCTTCCAGACCGGCCCGCCCGCCGCGTAGCCGAACTGATTGCGTCGCAACTCGGATTTGGACCCGAAAAAGTAATTCTTGGCGTCCAGTTTGTCATTGCGCAGGAACTCGAAGGCATCTCCGTGAAAACCGTTGGTGCCGGATTTGGTGATGGCGTTGACGACGGCGCCGCTGAATTTTCCATATTCGGCGTCAAAGCTGTTGGTGATGAGGCGAAATTCTTCGATGGAGTCCAGATTCGGAACCAATCCTGCCCCCAGGTTGCGTCCCTCGCTGACGTCTCCGCCATTCACCAGGAATGCATTGGCCGTCTCGCGCTGCCCATTCACGGAGATGTTGCCGGGGTTCAACCCGCCGGATACCGGACGGTCCTGCTGGATCGTCGCAGCGGTGGCGGGAGCCACGCCCGCCTGCAGGCCCAGCAGGTCGATGAAACTGCGGCCGTTGAGCGGCAGGGCGAGAATTTTCTTGGAGTCGATGACGTCACCTAACTGCGTGTTTTCGGTCTGCACTTGCACGGCATTGGCTTCAACGCTGACGGTTTCTGTAGCCGAACCTACGCTCAGGATCACATCGACTTGCAGTTGGTCGTTCACTTTCACTTCGATGTCTGTCGTATTGTAAGTTTTGAATCCAGCGGCGATGACGGTAAGCCTGTACATTCCCGCTGGTAAAGACAAAATGCGGTAGGAACCGTCGGACCCCGAAACCGCCTCCTGTTTGAGGTTGGTTTGCGCGTTGGTGATGGTGATGTGCGCGCCGGCGACTACCGCTTGCGAACTGTCGTGCACCGTACCGCTAACCGAACCGGTCACGTCCGCGCGCGCGCTTCCTGCGTTAAAAATCATCGCGGCAGCCAAAAAGAAACCAAGAGCGGATAAAAAGTTACACTTTCGCATTAACCCTCCCCGGTGCGGGCAATCGATAGCTTTAGACTCACGTCGAGAAAACCCTGGACTAAGATTCCTGACCCCAACGGCGCCAGCAGGTTTCTTGCCCTTCGAGGAGGCATTTCACCTGACGAACGCCACTCCCATAGCGCGAAAACATATTCCACCCAATGGAACCTGTCAAGCCCGGAATAATTTCTCCGGGGCGGCGGCGCTCCCCGGCCACCGCCGGTTCATTTGCCGCCACTGTTCGATTTGTCTACTAGGTAGGGCACGAAACCGTGCGTGTTGGTCTTTAGGCGATACACGGATGTGGTGGCCGTGATGTAGAGAGTGCCCAAGTCCGCATCACCCCACGCCAGATTCGCGGGCTGCTCTGGCATGAGAATCGTGCCCAAATGGCGCCCGCTTGCGTCCCAAACCCAAATTCCTCCGGGCCCGGTGACGAAAAGATTTCCGGCCAGATCCACTTTCATCCCGTCCGGCACACCTTCGCCCTTACTTCCCGGCTCTTCTCCAAATATGCGGCCGTTCTCAAGGGTGCCGCCGGGCCGAAAATCGTAGACACGAATGTTTCTCTTTTCACTGTCGTCCACGTAGAACCTGGTTCCGTCAGGGGAAAAGGCGAGTCCATTGGGCTGTGAGAGTTCTGGCGTCAGCAAAGTTACCCGGCCCTTGGAGTCCAGCCGATAGACGCCTTGGTACGGCAGTTCCTTTTTCTGGCCCGTGGGCAGATCGAGCGTTGGGTCCGTGAAATAAATTGAGCCGTCCGGCCCCATCACAACGTCGTTGGGGCTATTGAATCGCTTGCCTTCAAACTTGTCCGCTAGCACCTGAATCTTTCCCGCGGGGGTAATGCGAATAATCGCTCGAAGGTAACTCGCACAATCCAGGAGTTGATGCTGGCTGTCGTAGGTATTTCCGTCCGGATCGCCAAGAGAGATCAACTCCTCCCTGCGGCCGTCCAAATAGATCCGAAAAATCTTGTTGAGTTCTTCGTCGCTTACGTAGAGAAAACCCGCCGGATCCCAGACCGGCCCCTCGGTAAAACGTAATCCACTCGCAAGCGTCGCCAGCTTCGCGTCGGTTGGTATCAACTTCCAAAACAGCGCCGATTCAGCCTTCAATTCGAACTTACGCTGCTCGGGAAGCGTCTTTGCGGCCCACAGCGCAGCCACGACCAGGGTGAGGATGGCCAGCGAAAGCCCGCGCATTGCGGAAGGGAACCACTTTCTTCCACCGTGCAGAATCCGCTGTACTCGAGACTTTTTGTACGTTTGCGCCGGTATCCAATTCATCATTCACGTCTCTGCGGTTTAGAACTCAAACTCATCTCCACGCTTCTGCTTCGTGCGCGCAATGCCTGCCAGATACGCCGCCAATGCGTCCAATTCCGCGGCGCTCAACTTCGAGCCGTAGTCTGCGGGCATCAGAGATTCTTGCCGAAAGTTGATCGCGGCCAGATCAGACTTCGAGAAGAAGTGAAAGGTTCCGTCCAAAGACAGCAATTGCAAGGAAAAGTTGTCCTCGTTTCGCACCAAGCCGGAGTACGATTTACCGTCTTTGGCGATGACTTCGGCAACATGCCCGCCCGTCCCGGTCGTTTTCTCCGGCTTCACGATTGCGGCGTGAATTTCGGTGAGGGAATGGTTCTCGCCGTACTTTGAAAGGTCACGCCCTAGAAATCCGCCAGCGCCGTTCACCATATGGCAGGCTGAGCAACCAGCTTTGCCCCAATAGAGTTCCTTGCCCCTTTCCGTGTTGCCCGCGACCGGCGCTTCAGTCTCCTTTCCCTGCAAGGATCGTATGTAGCTCAATAGAGCGGAAAGCTTGGGGGACCCGAGCGCGGCAAAGGGAGGCATGCCTTTTTCGGGAATGCCTGCGCGCAGGATTTTCAAGAGGTCCTGGTCTGAGAGACGCGTGATCTCAAGCCGGGTTGCGATGTCTGGCGCTCGTTCACCCCCTTTGCCATCCAATCCGTGACAGGCCGCACAGGTGGAATCGAAGGTTTGTTGACCGCCAGATACCGAAGCTGGGGCTGGCGTTCGTTTCGCTCCCAATTTCTGTGCTTCCTGTGCCGAAGCAGAATGAAGGGCAAGGACTGCGAACGAGGCAAAGGTTGCAACTCGGATGAGCGGGTGTCTTACTTTGGACAAAGTCACACCTGTCACTGGGAAACTGTGCCTGGCGACTGACATTCGGAAATCCTCAAATGAGGCTCGTAACTTTGAAAAAAAAGGAGAGGCGCGCCTTGAAATATCGATTCTAGTCCAGTAGCAGGGAGAAGATTCACGATTTTTCAACTGGTGAAACCTAGGCTCTAATGATAAAAACTCTCGGATGTGTAAGGGAATAGCCCAGCTGCAAGCTATGTGTCAACCATTTTCTTTGGAACGACGCTCGATTGAGATTCTTGCCGCGCACAACTTCCGTCAAACCCGGCTGAGAATGTTGTCTCATCGCGGGGCGGTGCTACATGGCAAAGCGAAATACAAAGGGAGGAACTATGAACCCGTTCGTCGATCCCCGGCGATCTGGCAGCCGCGTATTTTTGTTTCTTTCACTAGCCGTGTTCTTTACAACTGGCGCAGCTTTCTTGGGCAAAAGGGTAGGCGCCAAGGCCACGCAGGACGCGTCCAAGAAGGATGACGCTGCCTTGATCGAATCGTTTCGGCACGTCGAAGTCGCTTCCGTCTCCGACGCATTGGAACAGATCCTCGGCAAGAAACTGTACATGACGCACCGGATGCGCCCCATATTCCGAAGCAAGTTCGCCGGATTCGCCCTGACGGTACATCTCAAGAAAGAGGAGAATGACGACCCCGCGGCCTTGAACGGCATGCTTTCCGCTATTGACGAAGGGCCCAGGAATTCCGTTTATGTGATGCAGGTCGATGAGGGCGCCGACATCGCCGGTATGGGAGGACTAATGGGGACGGCCATGTATGCTCGCAATTTCTCTGGTGCGGTGATCGACGGCGGCGTGCGAGACGTGGCCTATTTGGAAAAAATTGGTTTCCCAGTGTTCGCCACGGGCATTGTCCCGTCCACGTCGGTGCATCACTATCGCTTTGCCGGCGCCAACATACCCATTCAGTGCGACGGAGTCACGGTGAGACCCGGCGACATTGTGGTGGCTGATGCCGATGGCGTGGCAGTTGTCCCCCGTGAAGCTGCGGAGAAGGTTCTTGCCCTGGCCGAGCAGTTAGACTTCAAGGAGCATTCCATGTACCCGATCATCGAGAAGGCGCGGTCGATCGTGGAGGGCGTAAAGCAGTTGGGCCGGCTGTAGGCGGCTCGTCGCTTCCAAAGGGCCGGAATTGAGACTGGAT
>Ga0210405_10000497_pt1 | contig 51807 bp, 49 predicted proteins | sample IncBWH11MmetaG_FD_155492 | JGI IMG/M metagenome (GOLD analysis project Ga0210405, IMG submission 155492) | Forest soil microbial communities from Barre Woods Harvard Forest LTER site, Petersham, Massachusetts, United States - Inc-BW-H-11-M | ecosystem: Environmental > Terrestrial > Soil >...
CACAAATTCACATCACGATCGTTGGGCCGATTGAAAATAGTCATGTCGTCTTCTCCCTGCGGATAGGGACACTCCTGTGGTCCGCGCCACGCGGCGCGCTGGCGTTTTGCCCGGCGCATGCGCGCCGAAACAGTTGAGCTGTTGTTGAATCGCCTTATGGTAGCGCGGAAGCGTTAGGAAGAAATAAGCGAGGCGTAAGGATTATCTAAGGGGCACGGAAGGGCTTGTCGCCGAGCGAGTTACGGGCGCACTCTGCGGCGGCTTAGCTCCCAACCGCAGGCGACTTGAGCTATTTCCTAGGAAAGCGGATGCCTCTCTGCGTCCCGCGCCCGCCAAACTGCGGCGGCAAGGAACCAGTACGGGACCTCGTTCGGGATGACCCGTGGTTCTAAGTTGCGGGGCCCGCGAATTCACGCCTGACGAAACGTAGCGGTTCTCGCACAAACTCCGAGGCCCCACATTCGGGCGAAATGTGCTTCTGAGGCGCGTACTGGTTATTCCGCGGTGAGTAACACCGTTGTGGTGTGCTTCACATTGCCGGTCGTGCTGGTGCCGGTGATCGTCACTGACACAGGCTCGACCACTGTGGGCGTGCCTCCGCCACCACCTCCGCCACCACCACCACCACCAGAGCCTCCGCCGCCGCATGCTGCGATGCCGACGGCCATGAAGAAGACCGCGCAGGCTGCGGCGGTGCTCGGGCGGCGATTCTTGCCGGAGGTGATGAGCAAAATAATTGCGATCGCGAAGGTGCAGGCGAGCGGTACGAACGTGCCTGTCGTCCAGCGGCCGGAGCCTAGCGGCTGAACGGCTGGCGGCGCTGCGGCTGCAGCGGCCGTCGAGATGGTGAGTGTGGTTGTTCCGTTCGCGCTTACGGGCGAGGTGGTGAAGCTGCAGGTGGAACCTGTCGGCAGACCGGAGCAACTCGTTGCGATGAATGCCACCGTGTCGTTAAAGCCGTTGACCGGGACGATGGTTAGAACTGTAGTTCCCGTGCCACCCGCAGTGCTGACGGTGACTGCAGCAGGGCTGGAGGAAATTATGAAGTCCGCCGCACCACCGCTGCCGACGTTCCATTCGTTGACGAGGCTGGCGACGTTCAGCGAGCCGAGGCCGGTCGCCAGGTTGTAACCGGGGCCGGCATTGTACGCGAGCGTCTGGTTGTTGGCCTCATAGGTTTCGCCGATCTCGTCGGTATTGACCAAGACGTCGCAACCGGTCGCACCATTGGAAACGGTGAGAGGGGCGTCGCACGGCATCGCGATCGTGCCGCTTGTGACCTGGTTGAAAATGCAAGCGCTGGTCTGTGTGCTGCCTGATCGACAATTGGCCCAGCTTTGGCCCGCTAATGCGTAGAGATTTGTGTTCACCAAGCCCTGCGCAGTACCTGTGCTCTGATTCAGGAGGGCCACCATTCCGGCAAAAACTTGCGTGGAAACGGAAGTGCCGCCTACGCCGAGGATGAACGGGTACGGCTGGGAAGCGGTGTTGGCCGACAGGCTGCAAGGGCCGGTAAGTTGAAATTGATCGGCGTCCTGTTCACAGTACAGATAAAAATTCTGCATCGTGCCGTCGCCGGCGAAAAGTGCAAGATCCGGCATATCCCGCTTACCGTCCGCAACGGTGGCCGATTGCCACGAAGGCTTGGGATATCCTCCTGAGCAGGTCGAAAAATCCCCGGTTCCATTTGATGGAATGTAATTGGAGGTGGTGCAAGCGCTCACGCCCCCGCTGCCGCCCGCCGGGTCCAGCAGAAAACTAAAATTACTGAGGCTAGCGCTCAACGCGATATCGTTGCACTCGAATTCAATATCGCCGCCCAAATCAAGCACTCCCTCAATCACGGAGTTGGTGCAAGTGTCGTTGTAAGTCACTTCTGGAATGTAACCTTTGACAGACGCTTGCGTCGTAGTCGAGGGGTTCGACGAATTCCAGTACGTGGTGGGATTCGCCAAGTCGTTGAAATCCGTACCTCCGACGGCGACATTGTACGGCGTCGAAGCGACTCCGTTTACCGCTACGCCGAACTCCGAAAAGGGGGTATTCGGGTCATCACAACCGGCTGAGCCGTTGTCGCCGGTGGAGACGATTACAGTGATCCCTTGGGCCGCTGCCTGTGCCCACTCGCCAATGGAGTCCTTCGTAATCGGACTTCCGCCGTAAAGCGCGTTTCCAGCGGTGCCAAGAAAAAACTCGCATTCGCCGTAACTGTAGCTGAGGATTTTCGCCAGGTTGTTGTCAATAATCCACTCCGCTGAGGTGTCGCCGCCAAACGTGGCATTGCTGCTGCCTGAGATCACCAAGTTGATGCTGGCCCCTGGAGCCACCGCGCCCGACCATTGCACGTCAATGTCCGCTTCACACTCATCACCCGTGGGCAAGCTGCAAGGCAGTACGCCTGGATTTGAGCTGCTGAAGCCGGGTGTATAGGTCCGCGTAAAGTTGGCCGCAGGTAGGCCGAATAGCGAGCGGAAATTGGTGAGGTCGGCGGGATTGATGTCGCTATCGGAAACGATGGCGATGGTCTGGCCGGTGCCGGTGATGCCAGCGTTCCATAGCGGCAGGATGTTGTAAATCGTCGCGAAATCGTAGGGAGCCACGCCGTAACAATCCGTGAGTGTGTTATTGGCGTTAGTGCCATTGCAACCCGCGGCGTACGTGAATTCCGGCTTGACGGCCTTCAGCATTCCGGTGGCCATATCGCGCTGGAACGTTCCGGCGAATTTATGTGCCGCCTTTCTGGGGAAATTGTTGAGCGAAGCTACGCCAGTCACAGCAGGCGTCAGGGCTGCGGGGATGGACGGGTCGCTCGAGTTCGCCCAGTGTTCCTGCGAATTGATCGTGTATTTGTGGATTGCGGTGTGAAACGCGGACTGGACTTGCGCGGCGTTGCCGGAGAACTGGATGACGTTGCGGCCGTTCGCGACGTTGTCTATGTGAAAGCCCTGGGATTGGAGCCACGAAGTAATTTTTTGGATGTCCGACTCCGACGCACCAAACTGTTCGCCGAATTCCTGGGGCGTCAGCCACTTGTGGTAATTCGGGGAGGAGCGATCCTGCTGCTGCGCCAGCAAAGTCTCGAGCGCCGCGCCTTGCGCGGAGGTGGTCTTGAGCACGAGCATCATCCGGTCCATCGCCAGGCTGGCTGGCGCGGGGCCCTGATCGTACTTGGCGCGTGCGAGCGGGTGGGTGTTGCCCCGCAGGACGACGACCTTGCCCTCGTCAATCGGCTGAGTGATCAGCGACGGGGCGACGGTGGATTGTCCGGCGCTGCGTTGTGAAAAAAACGCAACGGACGCGACCGCGAGCACACAAGCGCACACTAGAAGTGGTTTGATACGCATTCTTCCCCCATGACTTTTGGCTTCAGGACAGCACCCATTGCTGAACATTGCTTCGTCTTGCGCCGATGCGCCGACGACGCCCTATTCGGCGTCAATCGGCGCAGGTTCGAACCTAGTCCATTCTCGCGAAATTCGGTGCGGGCTCTCCGGACCGCGCGCCAAGGTCTTGGATGCGGCTACAGCTACATACGTTAGCTCGCCGCCTATTACTCTCCTGTAAATTTTTGCGCCTCAGGTTTCGAATCCGTAACGAACTCAGAAACCCGGACCGGGGTCACCGGCACCGCCTGGCCCGCCACGGCCACGTGGTCCACCGCGGCCCATGTCCGACTGCATCTGCGCATATTTAGTGCGCTGGTCGGGGGTGAGAAGCTGGTAGATCGCAGCGTCCGACTTCGCGCGGGCCAGGGTCGTTTGCGCAGTGAGGCTGCCGATCGCGGTTGCGGCTTGCTCCATGGCGGCCGAGTCGTTGGCTTGCACGGCAGTGTTCAGGCTGTCGTGCGCCGCTTTCATGCTGGCGCGGACAGTTGTGCCATTGGCTTCGGCGGAGGTGAGGATCGTGGTGACCTGAGTTTGCTGGGCGGACGTGAGTGACAACTTGTCGGCGAGGAACGCTACGTGACGCTGCACGCCATTGCCGCCGCCGGGACCGTCTGGACCTTGCGCGAAGATCGTCGGGGCGGAAAAAATTGTGACGAGTAAGAGTATTATGGCTGCTTTTTTCATTGTGCGAAATCCTCCTGATTCATTTAGTGGCCTGTAGTGCCTGGCTCTATCGGCCGTGTTGCGCCAAACAACGAATCTCGTGCTGTGGTCGCGCAATCCCATGGCGAGCTCAGAGTTGATTCTCAAATGGCGGGTGAAAAGTTCCGGGAATTTTGCGGCAGGCAGTGGGTGGGCTGCTGGCAGCGAGTACTGGCTGGTTCTGGGCGCAAATCACTGCGCGCCATGTGGGTTGCGCTAGCGAGCGTGGTTAGTTCAGCAGAAATTGCTGGATGAACAGGACCGTGGCGTAGAACTGGTAGTCCACATTCTTCTTTTTGCTGAAACCGTGGCCTTCGTCTTTGGCCATCAGGAACCATACAGGCGTGCCGTTCTTGCGAACTACGGCGACCATCTGCTGGGCTTCGGTCCAGGGAACGCGCGGATCGTTCTTGCCCTGAATCACGAAGAGGGGCTTCGAGATTTTCTGGGCGTTGTTGGCCGGGGCGATGCGTTCCAGAAACGCGCGCATTTTGGGGTCGCGCTCGTCGCCGTACTCGACGCGGCGCAGATCCTGGCGGTAACCGGACGTGTTCTCGAGGAACGTAACGAGGTTGGATGGGCCGACGATGTCCACCGAGCAGCGCAGGCGGTCGTTATAATTTGTCGCGACGGCAAGAGTCATGAAGCCGCCATAGCTTCCGCCGGTGATCATGACGCGGCTGGAATCGAGATCGGGTTGCTGCGCGATCCAATCGAAAAGGGAGTTGATGTCTTTGTAGGAATCCTCGCGGAGGAATCCGTTATCGAGCGTGAGGAAGGTCTTGCCGTAGCCCGTCGAGCCGCGCACATTGGGGAAAATCATCGCGATACCCAGCTCGTTCATATAGTAGTTATTGCGGCCGAGAAACGCCGGACGGAACTGGCCTTCCGGGCCGCCGTGAATATCAATGATCACGGGACGCTTGCCGGTGAATCGCGCGGCCGGACGATAGAGGAATCCGCTGATGGATTTTCCGTCGAAGGTTTTCCAGTGCACCAGTTCCGCTTCGGAAAAGCTTGCTGGATTCAAGCCGCCGGTTTCGCTGCTGGTCCAGCGATCTACTTTTCCGGTGGTGACATCCACGGAATACACATCGGACGGAGAACGCGAGCCGGTAACTCCGAAGGCGAGATCGCGGCCGTTGTGGTGCCATTTGACGCCGAAAATGAGGCCGGCGGGGAGTTTGGGCGCGGGCTTTTCTTTTCCGGTCTTCGTGTCGCGCAGATGCAGGATGCCGAAGCCGTCTTCATTTGTGGTGAAGGCGATCGTTTTGCCGTCGGACGAGAGGTCGAAGTCTTCGACGTCCCAGTGAATATGCTCGGTGAGAAACGTGTATTTTTTGGAAGAGAGGTCCAGGTAGGCGAGGCGCTGGAATTCGGAGTCTTTGTCGGTGGTGAGGTAAATTCCCTTCCCGTCCTTGCTGAACTTCGCGTTGGCGTAGGCGATTTTTTCCGTGCCGCCCTTCGCAGTGAGTAGCGTTTTGTCGCCGGTGGAAGCGTCCATGAGCCAGAGGTACGTTTCGTTTGCGGAAATTTCTTCCAGGATCAGAATTTGTTTGTCGTCGGGCGACCAATCCAGAGCGCCCCAACCTCCGCCGGTCATTTGCGCGAGCATGCGATTGGTTTTGGGATCATCAGGATGCGCAGGTTCACCGAGCCAGATGTCCACATCCTTGCCGTCGCGACGGGTCGAACTGTAGGCGATTTTCGTCCCGTCATTGCACCAGACTTCGCCGATGTTGCGGGATTTTCCGTCAGTCAGCAGCGTCACGGCGCCAGTGGATTCCTCGTAGCGATAGAGCTGATAGAACTCGCCGCCGCCAATGTCTTTGCTAAAGACGAATGAGTCGCCGCCCTTCGGCGGGTACTTTGCGCTGCGCACGTCGTCGGCGTAGAACGTGAGCTGCGTGCGCGCGCCCGCCGGCATTTTCACTTGATGGATCTGGAAGGTGTCCGCAAAGCGGGTGGAAATCAGCATCTCGCGCTTGGTGGGATGCCAACTGGCGAAAAACGCCGCGCGAAAATTCGTATAGCGGTCCGCCTGGTCGGCCAAGGATTTCGGAATCGGCGGCACGCCTTCGACGATGAGATTTTCGTTGGGCGCCACTACAACCTCCTGGGACGATTTCGCGCTTTGCGCCAGCGTCGGAAGCGGCGCCGAAACGATCAGCACGGCGAGCCAAACGATCGGTGCCGCGCACATCGCGGTCCACAATGATTTTGCATGCGGGAATGCACGCACAATCTTCATCGTCGCCATCCTTCTGGCGTTTCCGCGCGCCGCTCCGGCACACTTCTTCGCGAATGCCATCTGGAAACCGGCCGAAGCATTCTACCTGTAAGGATTCCGCAGGTTAAGACCTACTTTACCGACGCGAAGCCGATTCACAAAACGCAAACCTTTCCTTCCGCGAATCGGGTATAAAACCTAGCACAAGACACTTCAGGAGGAGCACATGCGATTGTTCTCCGACCAGCGATGTCTTGCGATTTATTCGGGAGTTCTCACCAGCGTATTCGCCGTCACCGTGCTTTGCGGATTCGCGGCGTTGCGCAGCCAATCGTTCGACCAACTCACGGTGCATCGCATCAATTTCGTCGAGCCCGACGGCACGCCACGCCTGATTATTTCCGACCGCGCCGAATTTCCCGGCATGTTCATGCGCGGAAAGGAGTATCCGCGGCCGGATCGACGTGATGTCGCGGGCCTGCTGTTCATGAATGACGAGGCTTCCGAAATGGGAGGTCTGATTTGGGCAGGGCTGAAGGACCAGGGCGGCAAAATCCAAAACCATGGCCACCTAAGTTTCGATCAGTACGAGCAGGATCAGATTTTTGCTATTGATTCCGGCCGGGAAGACCAGGATAGGTTTTCCGCGATCCGTATCGGCGAACGCGGAGATTACCCGATTCAGCAAGCAATCGATGCCAGTTCAGAGATCAACAAGCTGCCCAAGGATCGGCAGGCTGCGGAATGGAAAAAATTCTTCACAACTCATACCGGTGACGCGAACCGAATCTATCTGGGCCGGTCGCCTGACAAATCCGCGTCTCTGCGGATCAAAGACGAACAGGGTCACGATCGCATAATCATCCGGGTCGACGCTGGAGGGAAGCCGGTGATTCAGTTCCTCGACGAAGGCGGCAAGGTTAGCAAAGAGATACGCGCCGAGAACTAGACGATAGCGGTCGGGGAACAGGCTCGCAGGGGCAGACGCCGTTTAACCACACCCGTGCCTGCTCGTCAGACGCGACTGGGAGTGCAGGCGCAGGGCTGGGTGCGCGCCTGTTAAATGATCGCCAGATACTGCCACTGGCCGTCAACGGATTTCAACTGGTGCACGCGGCCGTCATCGGCGTGCAGGAAATAGCTTCCATCCGGGATCGGGTGATGGTGCGCGGCACGCACGGAGCACCGGGTCCACCGGCCACCGCGCGCGGCTCCCCATCCGCCGCCATGCTCTCTGGCTTCCTCGGTGAGTTCGATACCGTACTTCACTTTGTACTCGACGCCGGTCAGCCGGGTCGGCACTAAACGTCCACTGCCCTTCAGCTGTTCTTTGCTCATGGTGGAATTAGACGCGGCTACCTAGCGAAAGGTTTCGCCGCTCCCCTCAGACAATTAAAGTGTCACTTAAGATTAGACCGCTTTCCACTACGATAATAGCACAAGTCGCTCGTAAGTGCTAGCGCCGGTTTCGGGGCGAGTTGGGGCCTGAGGTGGTAGCGCAACCATGGCATTACTTCCGTACGTTGTTGAATCGATGAGAGATAGAGAATATGCTCACTCTAGAGGGCTGTTGCTGCCTACGAACCCAATGTGCATTGCGTATGATGACATGCGATTCGGCGGCTGATCTTTGAAGATCGAGCGTGCCCAGCGAAGTTCGATAAGACATACCTTGCGATGTGCTACTATCGATTTCCCGCAGGCAAATCGATGCGCTCTGCTATTTTTCTTTGTTCGCTCGCGCTTGCCGGCGCTCTTGCCGGTGGCGACGTGATATCGGCACGCTGCGCGATGCCGACGCGGATCGCGCGACCGGCTTCTTCCGGGCCTGTAAATTCCGACGTTAGCGGCGAATCCACAAAACCAAGCTCCCAAATCATAGTGATCGGATTCGTCGGCGGATTTGTGCGGCACGATGACTTAGTGCACAGCGGCGTGCAACTTGCCGCGCGACTGCGCGAAGACTACCCTTCCGGCGTTTACATAAACACTTTCGAGAATCATCAGGGTGACCAGGCGTACCGCGCAGTTCTGCAGCTTCTCGATACTGATCACGACGGCGCGCTCTCCGCAGAAGAAAAACGCAACGCTCGCGTGGTGATCTACGGACACAGCTGGGGTGGCTCGCAAACCGTTGCGCTGGCAAACCAGCTCAAGCGCGACGGAATTCCGGTGCTGCTAACGATTCAGGTGGACAGCGTGGAAAAATCGGGCGAAGACGACTCGGTGATTCCGGCCAACGTCGCGCAGGCCATTAATTTCTACCAGAGCGACGGGCTGCTCCACGGACGCCCCGCAATTCGCGCCGCCGACCCAGCGCGTACTCGTATCCTCGGCAATTTCCGTCAGGACTACGCCGCGAAACCCATCCGTTGCGACGCCTATCCCTGGTGGGGTCGCATTTTCATGAAGTCTCACATCGAGATCGAGTGCGACCCGCGCGTATGGAAACAAGTTGAATCACTCATACGATCGAAACTACCGCCACCTACCCGTGCAACATCTGCGTCAAGTTCACCGGACCGAGCCCCGGAAACTGTTCCTCGCGCGGGCGATGTCCCGCCGTCTTTCTAGCATCGTACAATCACGGGAAGTCTCCGATTGTGGTGCCGCACATCTCCGTTCGTCATTCTTCTTTGCTCGCACACAAACTGCACCTTAGATATACTCCAGGCACTTACGCGGATAGATACCCTTGCATCTGTGCGGAGGACGCGATGCGAATGAAACTGAGGGTCGGTTTACTTGTAATGATGGCGCTCACAGCGACGGGCGCATATGCGCAGGAGCAACCAAGTACGGAGGCCGCCCCCGCCATCCCAATCTGGCACCAGGCACCTCCACCGCCTGAAGCGACCCGCATCCGCGTTTCGGGGAACGAGGCTGCCGCCAAGATTACACACATCGTGCAGCCCGTCTATCCCGACGCCGCAAAGGCAGCACGCGTTTCAGGCACGGTCATCTTGCATTGCGTCATCGCCAAAGATGGCAGCATCATGCAATTAACGTACGTTTCCGGCCCTCCGCTTCTGTTGCAAGCCGCGATGGATGCGGTGCACCAGTGGACTTATCAGCCTACGCTCTTCAACGGCAAACCAGTGGAAGTGGACACGACAATTAGTGTCGTCTTCGTGCTCGGTGGCACACCTGGCGATCCTGCGCCGCTAAGCCGCCCGCCCGCGACAGCGAACAAATCGGAATCAATGTACGTCGCTGCACCTGATGCCGCCATGGATCCGCAGTGCAAGGCGGACATTCTCCATTTGATGGACGTCACTCACTTTAAAGATCAGCAGCAGGTGGTAGGGCGCCAGATGCTCAATTCGTTTCGCCCCGTTCTGCTCGCCACCATTCCAGCAACGCCCAATCGAGAAAAAATCGCTGACGCTTATATGGATAAAATCAGCAGCCTGCTTCAATCAGACGAGTTCACGGCGCGAGTGGTGGCCCTTTACGCGAAAGACCTGACAGACTCCGACGTCAGAGCCGCCGCGGCATTTTACGAAACTACGGCAGGCCAACACTACTTCGAGAGCATTACGAAAATGGCGCCTGATTTGATGGCAATCGGGCAGCAAATTGTCCATACAAACCTGCGTTCGATTCTGCAGGATGTCTGCAAAGAATTTCCCGAACTGCAAGGGACGGGACAAGGCTGCGCTCCTACGGATGCAAATCCGACAAGTCTTCTGCTCAGCGCAGAACCGATTTCAGCGGCCGATTAGCCGTGCGCGTATTTTCCGCCACAATTCCTTCCAGAATTGAAGACGCAGCGCCCGATGGCGACAGGTGATTCCAAACCAGCCTGTACGCCCGAACAGGGGTAACCGTGCCGACGCATGAGCCAATTCGGTGCACAGATCTGAACGGCGGCCTAGTTAAGATGAGCTATGACTCGTGGTTCATCTTCGGGCCCATCGAACGGCGACGCACCCAAGGCCAAATCCGATGCGCCGAGCAGGTCGAGCACGTCGTCGCCTGCGCCGAAGCTTGCGGACAAATGGGATCCAACAGCCACGCCCGCCCCGCAAGCGACAATTCCCTGCCCTAAATGTGGCGCGGCCGTGCGCGAGGTAGCACGCTTCTGCCAGCGTTGCCACATGACGATGCGTTTCGAATGCCCTTCCTGCGGCAACAAGCAGCGCTCCGGCGTGAAGTGCGAAAAATGCGGAATCAATTTCGTAAAATACATCGGCGCGGTGGTTGCTCCTAAACAAGCCGAACAAGACACGATCGAGGCGAAGATGGATCGGCGCAGCGCGTTGCTGAAAAATGTGCTCGCGATACCGCTCACCGGCGGGCTAAAGCTCTTCAAGCAACTTTTCCATGCGAGCAACCGCAAGTCGTAGCTCAAGAATGGAAATAGCTCGACGGCGGAAACAAGCCGCAGCGCGAAAACTCGCGACCCGCCGAACGTTTAACTTCCTGCATCCAGTAATCGAAAGTGCCCTCTGCCACTCCCACTGACTTGATCTCGTTCCGATATTCCGTGCTGTGCAGAAAATATATTTCGGACAGTTTCAGTCGCCCCACCATACCGTACCCATTTCCGGAAGGCCTGCTGACTCGCTCCAAGGCGGTTACGCGTTGTGGTTCGCGGTGCGGGTGTAGGCCGGGGGTCGGGTGGGATTGCCCGCGCAACTGAATTGGGATTGGGACTTCGGGGGCAACTTGCGCGCTGGTGGCGGTGTCGCCTCAATACTAGCTGATTGCGGGGAGCGAAGTGGCCCGCATTGCGCCTGTCGTGTGGCTATTGAACGCGGGTAGTTGCTCGGATGCGAATCCGCGAGGTGGTCGGGACTGCTTTCTGAGCGGCAGGGGCAGTCGTTTAGGCACGGGAGTGATTTCGCCGAGACTATCTGAATCGTTACTGCTCGGAGGAGCAGGCGTTACGCGCGGCTACGGCGGGGGCTGCAACATATTGAAAATTAAGGTTGTTTGGTGCGCGGCGGCCAGGGTTCCAGGAGTTGTTCTTTGCGATAGATCAGGGCGTTGATGTTGTAGGGGGCTAGTTCGATACTGTGGCCGTGAGTGATCGCGTCGGTGGGACAGGCTTCTACGCAGTAACCGCAAAAAATGCAGCGCGAGTAATCGATGTTGTAGACCTTCGCATAGCGCTCGCCCGCGGAAATACGGTTGGCGGCGGTGTTTTCCGCGGCTTCGATGTAGATACAGTTCGCAGGACAGGCTGCGGCGCAGAGAAAACAGCCTACGCACTTCTCGTAGCCGTGCTCGTCGCGCTGTAAAACATGGATGCCGCGATAGCGTGGTTGTACGGTGGGCGGCGCGTCCGGAAAACTCTCGGTGGTAGTTCTGCGAAACATCGTACGGAGGGTTACGCTGAAGCCCTTGTAGAGGGTGAAGAATGTTTCGCCGACTTCCTGGATGAGCGAGGCCATCGGATTCACTTTAGCAGACTCGGCGAAGGCAGGCAAATGGAGCGGTGATGAGTGGCGAGTGATGAGTGAGCAGTAAATCGGCGTTTGTGACTGGTGATTCGTGAGTAGTGATTCGCGATTCGTGCAGCGTGACGCTTGCCTATGAAGTTGCGCGTCGCTCGCGGTACAGTAGGCCCATCTGTAGCGGGCTAGGATCGGCTGAGCACCTCAACAGCAACAAAACCAGCGATTGATTTGGCGTGGGGAGGAGGCGCGCGGGAAGGGCAGAGTTTCCAGTTCGGGCCGGCTCCAGCAAGTCGCGTCCTTTGGAGGCTCCAGCAGTGCCCCGACTTACGCTAACACATGCGGATTTTCGGCGCTGTTCGTAGAAATACGGCGAGGGATACGAACTAAGCAACGAAAACACACTTGTGCGCGTGCAAGGAAGCATCGCCGAACCAGCATCAATTGGCAAAAAGGATCGGCGAGCGGAATTCGCCGTGGTTGTGGACCGAGTAGCGTCTAACCCGCACCCTCGCCTGTGGCGAGCGTGCGGCACGCGGCGCCACAAATCCACGCTAGGTCCTTTGGGGTTACAATGTTTGCCGTCGTCGAAGCCAAAGAAGGCACTCTCGGGTCAGATGAAAGGGGGGCAAGCATGCACCGGCGCGATTTCCTGAAGCTGGGAGCGGTAGCAGGCGGAACGTTTTTGCTCGGCGGCACGGGCCGCTTCGGAAGTGTCCTCGATGCTGCGAAGGAAATCCCCACCGCTGACCGCCTTGTTGTCACCAACCTGGTGGACAACATTTACGACGTCTATGCCAAGAGCGGGAAAATCGGCAACCTCATGATCACTCGGAATACTTTGCCTCATCCCTACGGCTCGGAGGTCTCGTTGTTGTCCGAACACGGGCTGGCCTTTCACTTGGAGTCCTTCCGAGGCGCAGAGGAAAAACAGATCCTGCTGGACTTCGCGCTCACGCCCCGGACGCTTACAAACAATTTCAAAGGCCTGAAGGTAGATCCCGCCACGGCCGACGCCCTGATCATCAGCCACGGGCACGAGGATCATTACGGTGGCCTGCCCGACTTGGCACAGGCCCTCCAGGGACAAGCCAAACCAGGGCTCACTCTCTATGCTGGAGGGCGCGATACGTTCTGCCATCGCTGGGTGGTGCAACCCGACGGCAACAAACTCGATTACGGTGAGCTCAAGCGGGACGAGCTCGAAGCGCGAGGGTTGAAGGTCGTGATCGCGGAGGAGCCCACCGTAGTTGCAGGCCACGCCTTCACCTCAGGTCACATCGCGCGAATCACCGATTTCGAGATGTCTCCTCCGGCAGCTCGCCTCGAAGCCGGCGTGCCCGGCTCCGCCTGCGACGCCACCTTCCACTTCCCTCCAGGCACAGTCAAGATGGAAGCCAAGCCGGGCGAGTTAGTGAAAGACATCTTCTGGGGCGAGCACGCCACCGCTTACAACGTGAAAGACCGGGGACTCGTCGTGATCTCATCCTGCGGTCACGCCGGCATCATCAATTCCGTCCGCCAGATCCAGAAGTCCACCGGGATCGAGAAGGTGCACGCCGTGGTCGGCGGGTGGCACTTGGCTCCCTATCCTGATGAACTCATCGCCAAGACCGTCGAAACCATGAAGGAAATCAACCCGGACTACTTGATTCCCATGCACTGCACCGGCTTGCGCACCATAATGGCAATCCAGCGCGAGATGCCCGAGAAGCTCATCATGCCTTCCACAGGCACGCGCGTCGTCTTTGGCGCCTAGCCCCGATCCCGCTCGTCATTCACGCGAAGCCGTCCCCGCGCCCGCCGCGGCTTGCGGCCTTTGCCTTTGCTTTTGTCTTTGCTTTTGTCTTTTCTCGTTTCAAAGCTCAAGTTTCCAATGGGGAGTAGCTACCGGTTCTATCAGTATGGACAGAGTAGTGCGTGTACGCCGGATCGCGAACCGAAGTAGGAGTGCGACGGGACGACTGTCGCGATGTTGCGCCTAAACCCGCACCCTCGCCTGCGGCGAGAGTGCGGCACCCGGAAATTCAACCGCCTTCCTTTGCGTGGTGTGGATGGGTGTGCCGCCCGCTAGGTCCGAGAATCTAGCGGTGCAGAAGATACACTGAAAACCGCCGCCTGAGCCTGGTCTGACGCCCGCATCACAAGCACCAGCATGTTCTTCCATCCTGACGCACCTGCGGTCGGCAGCCACAAAGTCTGGACATTGGAATTTTCCGTCGCTCGCCATGTTTTCCTCCTGACCGATTCTTCGAGCTAACCGGCCGAAAAGATTACAGACGGGTGTTCGAGTACAGCCACTGCCAATTCTTGCCCGACATGGGTTTGGGGCAACTCGAACGTGCAGTTTACGAAGTACACGTTGTTCATCCCTGGCGCCCCGCCGCGGTAGCTGATGCGCGCATTTTCGATTACTACGTTTCTGAGGTCCGTTCCATCGAGCACGACAATCTCAGGTTGAACTACTAAGACCGCATCACCACGCGGATTGTTCTTGTTTAAATTTTGACCGATCTGTTAGTACAGCGCAGCCTGATCGTGGGGTACATCCCCCTAAGCGAATGCTTTCGGATGTGAGCTACCCGCCTTATCGTGAATTTCGTAGTGAGTGACGTCATGCAGAACTGCAAGATCGAAGACGCGTCTTCCTATCGGGCCGACAAGTAGGGGGTCGGCCGCAATCTCGGCGTCCCTGGCCGCAGTGACTGTATTGCTTAGCTCTCCTAGCGAAAATTTGAACTCCTGCGGACTAAGACGTGCGCTCTGCTTCAACTGGTCACGCCAGTCGTCCGGAGGCATTGGGTCATAAATTTCTGGCTTGCCATTTATCTGAGCGACCTTGACACCGATACCGTCGAGTTTCTCGTTCTGCGGCGCGATGGCAGCGGACACTTGCGAACCTATTTGAAGATTCGCGTAGTCTTCTAGCCGAGGCAGTAGTCCGAAAAATAACGCCACACAAATTGCTACCATCGGCAGAGCGAAGCCAATCAGCCACACGAGAACAGGATTTCGCTGAATCCAAGTGGACTGAGAAAACGCCTGTTCCAGGTTCCTGATCGAAGCGGCAGCAGTGTCAAATCTCGCCGGAAGCGATTCGAGAGGTTCGACGCGCTTATGTAACGCCTTAAAATCGCCATCGCTTATGGGCAGCGCCGGAAGTTATAACAGATTCGGTAAGGTAAGCCCAAGTGAACATCGACCGGTGGCTCGCCCTTTCGAACTGGGAGTCGAACGAGGCGTTCGACCGGCGTCCCGAACGAGCCAGCGTCTACAGACGCGCCCTTCGAAGACCGCAGGGCGGGATCCCTGTCAACCCTACCGCGTTCGGCACGGCGATGTGGAAGGCTGCGCCGCCCGCCTGTCGCGAGATTCAGCAATCGCTACTGCTCGTAGTTCTCGACGATCTTGGCGGGACGCACTTTGGCTTCGCCAGGGTCTTTGCCGAACTCACGGAGTGCGCGGCGTTGCCGCAACAAGTCCCAGCATTGGTCGAGATGCACTTTCAGGTCGGCCAGGCGGACGCGATCTTCATTGCTGATTTCAGTCTTTCCGTAGAGGTGCTCTTCTTCCTTCATCAAACGATCGATGTGGCTGAGTACGGATTCGTCGTTTTTGTCGTTTTTATCGCTTTCATTGGGGGCCATGTAGGTCTCCTGTGAGGTATCGTGCGGCCGGGTCCGTGCAGAGGGCCGCGCTTCTGCGCCAACCGACTATAGCAAAAAGATCCGGCTACGAAGACAACGGCAAATTCACGGAGCCGGCGCGACGCCGGCGCTACGAACGGCAACGGCATTGCTGCGCACTTATTCCCTGAGATCGGCGAACCTGGCTTCGATTAGCCATTGGATCAGGGCGAAGACCATGGCGGTGGATACGCCGAACAGGAGCATGCCGTTGGCGGCTTCGAGAGGGCCGAGGAATCTCCAGTGCGGCGTCATGACCAGATCGCCGTAGCCCAGCGTGGTGTAGTTGACTGCGGAGTGATAGTAGGCGGTGCCAAAATAGGGAAATTCTCCGCAGAGCACGAAGACTTCGGCCCACAAAGCGATCTCAATCAGGTGCGCTGCGAGCGTGGCCAGCATGGCCAGCACGACGATCGGAAAATCGCTCCAGAAACTCCTGCCGGCATGTCCCAGCCTGCGCTCACGGCGAAGGAGGTTCACCGACATCACGGCGGACACGGCGTGGATGAAGATCGTACACAAGATGACGACTGCGCCAACCGCCAGCGGAAAGAGAATCGGGATGCGAGGAGTTTGCGTCATTTTTTGTTGCCGCGGCCGGGCGCGGAACCGCCGTTTGCTTCGGCGAATTGGGATTTATTCGGGTGTTTGGCCCATAGCTTCGGTGACTTCGTCGCGGGCTTGGATGTAATCGAGCTGCGACTGTAGCAACACGGTCTTGGCATCGAACTCTTGCGCGACGGCGTTGAGCGATTGCGATTGCAGCGCGGCGCCTTTCTGCACTTGTTGCGCGGAGACGCGGCTGGATTCGGCGCGCAAGGCGTACAATTCCTGGGACACTTGCACCATGTCGCGCGTGCGCTGGAGTTTGTTGTACGCGACCTGCAGGCGTAGCTCGACGTCTTCTGCGACGCGCGCGAGATTTTCTTTGGCTTCGGCCACTTGCGCTTCACTCTCGCGCACTGCCGCGCGGCGGCGGCCGCCGTCGAAAATATCGTACGTGAGCTCAGCTCCGAAACTGCCGAAATTGTGGGCTAGAAATGGGACGTTGCTCGCGTAGCTGTAGCGTGCGAATGCCGTGATGTCCGGGAAGTAGTCAGCTTTGGACAATTGCACACCGGCGGACGCTTTTCGCAGCTCCTCGCGCGCCGCCACGATTTCCGGATGCGATTGCAGCGCGACTTTGATGCATTCCTCGCGCTCGCAGGTGTCATGAACCTCGGCGACGCTCGAATCGAGCTCGAGCTGGGTGGTGAGCGGCAGGCCGGTGACGTCGTTTAGTTGCATGGTCAGATCCGACAGCTGCAACTCGGTTGTGAGCAGCTCCTGTTTTGCTTGCAGCGTTTGCGCGCGGCTTTCGATCAGGTCTTCGTCGAGCGCGTTGCCGTATTTCACTTGTTGCGTGCGCTCGCTCTGCAGGTCTTCCGCGGCTTTGATGCGGGCCTGGGTGGCGCTTTGGTGCAGCTGCATGATCAGCACACGGTAGTAGAGCTGATGAACTTTCAGCGCGACTTCGTTTTCCGTTTGCCGCGCGTCTGCTCGCGTGGCGCCTAATTCCGCGCTCGCGGCCTCATTCTCAGGTTTGACCCTTGTGAATAATTGTGTGAGCGGCTGCACCAGCCCGGTGCCGCTGGTCACGACCGTCAGACCACCCTGATTGAGAACTACCGAACTGGTGGGAAGCGGAGTCCCGGCCACGGTACCCAGGCTGCCCGCGCCAATCTGGATAAATTGCGTATCCGTCAGCGTGAAGATACGGCTCTCGTTCTTTATTGTGGGAAAGTATGCGCTCTTGGCTTTCTCCTTCGCGTGTTGCACTTCCTCCACGCGCAGGCCGGCGATGCGCACGACGTGATTGTGCTTCAGCGCGAGCTGCACTGCTTCGGTCAGGGTGAGATGGCGAGGAGTATTCGTCGCCTGTTCCTGGGCGCGAGCAAAAGTCAGCGAGCCCAGGAATAACAGAGCGACGGTCAATACCCTGCTACGTGCGTTCATGATTTCGCCTCCTGAGGCGCGGGCGATTTTTCCTGCAACTCGCTGAGGCGGCCATAGCTGAGCGGTGAGTTGCGCAGCATGGCGATCAGTACCAGCGCAACGACGCTCGCCCAGGCCACCAAGTAGAATCCATCGATTAGACTCAGCGTATACGCTTGCAGCCGCAAGCGGCTGCCCATGAGGTCGACCGCCCGGCCTGCGGCGGCGGGCAATCCGGAGGATTTTGCATACACCCCCGCGGTGAGCGCCCGGATGTTGGCGTCCGTGATCCAGTTCCCGCTCTGCACGTGCAGGCCGAGCAGGTTCGAGTGCAGCTTTTCCCGCTGCGCCACGAAGTGGCCCATGTAGACTGCGCCGAGTTCCCCGCCAAACAAGCGCACGACGTGGAAGAAGGCGGAAAATGTCAGGATCCACTGCGGCTTCGATAGTCCTCCAGAAAAAATGCCCTGCAGGATAATCGTCGCAACCAAGCCGACAAACGCAAAGCATTGCCCCAGGCCCATGAGTAATTCTGTGCGGTAATAATTCGATGCCGACCATGCGCTGGTGAGGTCAGCGTTCAAATAGCACGCAATGGCGATGAACACGAAGCCCGAAGCCATCAGCAGACGCGAATCAAGTCCCGACAAGAGCAGAAACCCGGCGATAAAGGCGAGGAGAAGCAGGGGAATTGCGCTCCAAACGATTGCCGGCCCAATCTGATCGGCTTCGAAGCCGTGAAGTCCCAGCGATTGCGGGATCAGAATGATGGTCGCCACAAGAGAAAAACGAAACAAGAACAACCCGATGCCAAGCAGCAACGTGTTCCACTGGCGGAGATAGGGCATGTCAACCAACGGGTTGGGACCGCGCAAACGCCGAATCGTCGCCGCCACCAGCAAGAATATGCCGCCGAAGAACAATGCGTTGAATACTCCGGAACGCCACCAGTCGAGCCTTTCCCCCTGGTCGAAGGCGGCATACAACATCGCGAATCCCGTGCTGCCATAGAGAAAAGCTGCGAAGCTCGGCGGCGCCGCCGATTTCTTTGGCTCTCCAGCCGCGGGTGCGGGTATCCCGTAATAGATGCAGAGCGCCATCAGCGGCGTAATCACCGCCGAATTCCAGAACATCCAGTGCCAGGACAGATGGTCTCTGTACCAGCCGTAGAGCGATGGAGCAATGTTTACAGCGCCGTCAACAAAGGTCGCATAGAGCGCGATTGTGAATGGAAGGAAGCGAAGAGGAATATTTCGCAGTGCAAAGGTGAGCGTCAGGGGATAGAACGTGCCGGAGGTGAGGCCGGCCAAAACGAGCGCCACAATCAGCAAGCTGTAATTGTGGATCAGCGGAAGGAAAGCGCAGACCAGCGAAAATGTGGTCGCAGCGTAGAACAGAATTTTCCGCGGTCCCAGCAGGGCTCCCACAAAAACAGTGAACGGCCCGATGAACATCAACGCAATGTTGTAGGAGCTGCCGATCCAGGCTCCTTCGTCGAAGCTGATTCCCACGTGGCCCTTGAGATCCGCCAGGCCGAGCGTAATCATGCGGCCGGTGAGCGTGACAATCCCGGCGCCCATGATCACTCCCAGGATTCCGAGCAGCGGACTCTTGGAGAGTTCCGAGGGCGCTACTGCTGCGAGTCCGTGCGCGATTTGTTCTGGCGGTGGTAAACGTATTGCCGAGGTGGCAGCGGCCATCGTGCGCTCCAATTACTGTCTCGTGCGCACGGTGGCGACGACGGACAGGCCCGGACGCAAGCTGGCTGCAACGCTCGGATCATCGAGCGCGATTTTCACGGGAATTCTTTGCACCACTTTCGTGTAATTGCCGGTGGCATTGTCGGGCGGCAGCAGCGCGAATTGCGAACCGCTGGCAGGTGCGATTTCGAGCACCTTGCCGTGAAACACCTTGCCCGGGTACTCGTCCACGGCGAGCTCCGCGGCGTCGCCAACCTTCACGTTGGTGAGCTGCGTCTCGCGATAATTCGCCTGCACCCATTTGATCTTGCTGACGAACGAAATCACTTGCGTTCCCGGAGAGACCAACTGCCCCGGGCGCACTTGCCGTTCGCCCACCGTGCCGTCACCGGGCGCCTCAATCGTTGTATAGCCCAGATTCACTTGCGCAACGGTGACCGCGGCCTCCTTGGCGTGCAGGTCGGCCACGAGTTGCGCGTCTTGTGATTCCAGCACGGCCTTGGCGCGGCGTTCAGCCTCCGCCGCCAGTTCATCGCTGCGCAGCAGCGCTTTTGCCTGCTCCAGGTCAGCCTGGCGGCTGGCGAGTTGCGCCGCAAGTCGCTCCTGGTCGGCCACCGCCTGCTCAACTTTCTGTTGCGTAGTTGACCGTGTCTGCATCAGCGATTCTTGGCGGGACCGTTCCTGCTTCGTACGCGTCACATCCGCTTGCGCCGCTTCGATGCCGGCCTGCGCGGCCGTGATCTCCGCATGCGCCTGATCGATACCGGCTAGAGCCCGATCGATCTTCGCGTCTTGCAGGTCACGCTGGCGGCGATTATCTTCGATCGCAGCCTTGGCTGCTTCCACCGCCGCGCTGGCCTGTGCCACTTGCGCCTTGTAATCATCATCGTCCAGAGCAACGATCAGCTCGCCTTTATGCACTTCCTGGTAGTCGGAGACTCTCACGTCGCGCACGATGCCGGCGACTTTCGTGCTCAGCGGCGTCAGGTCGCCCCGGACGTAAGCATCATCCGTCACTTGCTCGATGTGGCCGCCTTCCCATGCATTCCAGTTCCGGGTGATGGTCAACACCACCGCAGCGGCCAGCAGCACCACGAGCAGCGGAGTCCCGTAGGTCTGCCACTTGGGCTTTGGCTTGGGCTGCTCGGGCGCGTGCGGTGTAACCGCCGCGGGTTCAGGTGCGGGAGCGCTTGCGGCCGCCATAATTGATACACCTCCTCTATTAGCTCGGGGTTGAATCAAAGCATCTCGAACCCCAATCGACCCGCTGATGCATCTGCCTGAAAAGGCTGGGTCTTATGATCCTGAGGATATACAGAGCTGGCGAGCGGGTGTCAACATGTTCTCGGCTGCGCAGATATCAGCAGGGCCGCACCACTTGGGAGCGGCTACGCAGCGTACGGGCGCAAATGTCGCGAAGTAGGATGCGAAAAGGCCTTAAGTGTGAATATAATGCCCGCCATGGCCGCCTCGAGACCAGAATCCGAGCCGTTTAATATTCAGCTTCTCGTGGACTCGATTCCCGCGCTGATACATACCTCCAGGCCCGACGGATACCTCGACTACTTCAACAAGCCTTGGCTGGAATACCTGGGCGTCACTTTGGACAAAATGGCGGGTTGGAATTGGACCGCTTACATTCACCCTGAAGACCTTGAAGGGATTGTGGCCAGCTGGCGAGCCTGTCTTGCGAGCGGAGAAATCTTCGAATACGAAACGCGCGTCCGCCGAGCCAATGGAGAATACCGCTGGATGTTCCACCGCAAGGTGCCACTCCGGGATGAGCGCGGCAACATCGTCAAGTGGTATGGATCGAGTCTGGATATTGAGGAACGTAAAACTACGGAAGAACAGCTCCGCAAAAACACCTACGCACTGCAACGAAGCGAGTTTTATCTGGCTGAAGGGCAGCGCCTTGGACACATGGGAAGCTGGGCCTTCGACCCTAACGGATTCGACTTCTGGTCTCCTGAGCTATTTCGAATGCACGGTCTCGATCCGGCGGGCAAGGCGCCCAGCGTTCAGGAATATTTGGGTTTTGTCCATCCGCAGGACCGGCATTCCATGGCAGATCTGATCAACCGACTGGTGGTCGAAGATACGCCCTTCGACGCCACCAAGCGCATCGTGCGGCCCGATGGTGAGGTCCGCTATATTCGCTGCGTCGGCGTTCCTTTTGTCGCCGGCCAGAACCTCAAAAAGTACGTTGGCAGCGCCATCGACGTTACCGAGCACGAGCTCCTGACCCAGGAGCTACGGCGGCGTGAAGCCTACTTGGCGGAAGCACAAAAGCTGAGCCAGACCGGGAGCTGGGCGTGGAACCCTGCGACTGGCGAACCTGGTTACTGGTCGGAGGAGTGCTATCGCGTGCTGGGTTTCGACCCAACTGGGCCACCGCCGCGACTCGAATCAATTTTTCAGCGGATCCAACCACACGACGCTCGGGCCGCGATCCAAGAACAGTTCGAAACAGGAATCCGCGACAAGACGGATTTCGAACTCGACATGAATTTCCTTCACCCCAGCAAGGGAATCAGGAACATCCGGTCCACCGGTCATGCGGTATTGGACGCACGCGGCGACCTGCGTGAAATAGTGGGTACCGTGATGGACTTGACCGAGCATAAGCGTGCGGAAGAAACGATCCGGAGAAGCGAAGCTTATCTATCCGAAGCCCAAAGACTAAGTCATACAGGTAGCTTCGGCTGGAAGGTTTCCATTGGGGAGCTCTTCTGGTCCGACGAAACCTTCCGTATCTTCGAGTACGACCGCTCTGTCCAGCCAACCATCGATTCAGTGGTGCGGCGCGTCCATCCCGAGGACCGCGCCGATGTCGAAGCAGTCATTCATCGCGCTATGGCGGGCGCACCGGAATTCGAGCATGCCTATCGGTTGTTACTCCCTGACGGGCGAGTGAAGCACGTGCACGCCCTAGCTCACGCTTTGCAGGATGCATCCGGCAGGTGCGAGTTTATCGGGGCGGTGAGCGATATCACCGCAGCGAAGCGGACGCTAGAGACGCTTCGGGAGAGCGAGGCATACTTAGCGGAAGCGCAGAGGCTCAGTCATACTGGCAGTTGGGCATATGATCCCGCCACAACTAAAACCACGTATATGTCCGAGGAATGCTTTCGCGTACTGGGTCTTGATCCGAAGGGCGAGATGCTGCCGCTCGAAACAGCTCTGCAACGCATTCATCTGGATGATCGGAAAACAATCGCGGAAAAGTTCGAGAGAGCAACGCACGAACGGGCGGAGTTCGAGGTCGATTACCGGTACTGTCCTCCCGGGGGCGAGTTCAGAGATATCCACCAGGTAGGCCACCCGGTTCTCAGCCCATCCGGCGACCTCGTTGAGTTCGTAGGTACCGTGATGGATGTCACCGAGCGCAAGCAGGCCGAGGACAAGATCCGCGAGCAAGAAGCAGAGCTTCGGCAGATAGTCGACCTGGTGCCTCAACTTATTGCGGTATACGGGCCTAACCGTGAACGCCTCTATGCAAATCGGACCGCGCTCGACTATCTCCGCATCAGTCTCGCCGAGTGGCGGCAGGAGACGTTCGCGCACAGTACTCATCCCGACGATTCGGAACGTCTCAAGACCTCTGCGGATCGTGCTTTCTCAAGTGGCTCTGCGTACGAGGTGGAGTTGCGGCTGCGCAAGCATGATGGAAGCTATCGTTGGTTTCTGGCGCGTTACAACCCGGTGCGCGACGACAAGGGACAGATTGCGCGTTGGTATGTGACGGCGACGGATATCGAAGACCGCAAGCAGGCGGAAGACAGGCTTCGTCAGGAAAACGTCGCTCTGCGTGAAGAAATCGACAAGACTTCGATGTTCGAAGAGATCGTCGGCACTTCTCCCGCCCTGCGCGGCGTACTTTCTCGCGTGTCCAAGGTCGCTCCCACCGACTCCACGGTTCTCATCACCGGAGAAACCGGCACCGGCAAGGAACTCGTTGCCCGCGCCATCCACAGGCGCTCGCGGCGATCTTCGCGCGCTTTTGTCAGCGTCAACTGTGCCGCCATTCCGCGCGATTTAATCGCCTCGGAATTATTCGGCCACGAGAAAGGCGCTTTCACCGGTGCGCTGCAACGCCGCGTGGGCAGGTTCGAACTGGCCGAGGGCGGGACAATTTTCCTGGATGAAGTCGGTGAGCTTCCCACGGAAACTCAGATCGCCCTCTTGCGCGTGTTGCAAGAGCGCGAATTCGATCGCGTCGGCGGCAGCCGCCCGATCCGCGCCGACGTGCGCGTGATCGCTGCCACCAATCGTGACTTGGAGGCCGCCGTCAACGCCGGGTCCTTTCGTAGTGATTTGTTTTATCGCCTGAATGTCTTCCCGATGGAGATACCTTCTCTTCGAGAACGACGCGTGGACATTCCTCTGCTGGTCGAATATTTTGTCGATCGCTATGCGCGAAAAGCCGGCAAGAACATAAAACGTGTCAGCAAGAAGACCCTGGAATCGCTGCAGTCCTATCCTTGGCCGGGTAACATTCGCGAACTGCAGAACGTCATCGAGCGTTCCGTGATACTTTGCGAAACAGAGATTTTCTCGATCGAAGAAAACTGGCTACCGCATCAGCCAGCTCCGACGCCGGCCTCGAGACAGCAAGCTGAGCTCCCTCAGACACTCCTGGTGCAAGAGAAGGAAATGATCGAGGCTGCACTGAAAGACACCCGTGGCCGTGTGTCGGGACCCACGGGCGCTGCGGTCAAGTTGGGGATACCGAGGTCCACGCTGGAATCCAAGATCCGGTCGCTCAAGATCAACAAGAATAGCTTCAGGCTTATGCCGGGAGCTGGTTGAGTCTGTGCAATTGCTTAGCGGAGCTTGGCGTACTCGGCTTTGGCTTGCTGGTAGATGGGAATGTCGGGATCGGCGTTCTGCCACAAATCCAAGAAAGTCTCGTAGGACTTCCGTGCAGCGGCGTCATCGTCCATCATCTGCTGCGCGCGGCCAAGCTGGAGCCAGGCCAAGGGTCCCGTGACATGTCTCACGCTAAAACCGGGATTGTCGATCAGCTTTTGGAACTGAGCCGCGGCCGATCGGCCATCACCGAGATCCAGATACGCCAGTCCGCGGATGTAGGCGGGGTACAAATAGTCGAATCCCGTAAACGCCAGATCGTACTTGGCAGTGCCGCGGAGCAGATCGATGGCTGCCGCGGGATCGTGTTGCCGCAGCTTGATCGCGGCCCTGATGGTGGGAGTGAAGTAATGCTGCACGAGCGTATCCTCCGGCCTTTCCGCGCTGACCTGGTCTGCGAGTCTGCCGGCTTCCGCTTCTCGTCCTGATCGCGCGAGCGCGAGCGCCAGGGCGATCTTGCCATTGCGATCCAGCGGGCCTCCAGGTCCCTTGTTTTCATAGCCTCGAGCTTGCGCGTCGTTTCCGACTTCGGCATCCTCCAGGGCCGAGAGGATCGCCCACCAGTCAGCATTGCTGGCCTTCGAGGTCGACCCAAACGCTTGCAGCCGCAGACGCTCGGCGGAGTGAAAGTGACCCTGCTGAATCTCGATCAGGGAATGTTCATACAGGAAGTCCTCTCGATAGCTGCCTCGCTCCTCCTCCTGGAGGATCTTCTCGACGTTGTCCCGGTCGCCTGTAGCGAATGCCACAATCAGTCTCTCCCGCCGGATGAGTGAATTGTCGAATTTAAGGGCGTCCGCTTTGGCGAGCCATGATTTTGCCTCATTGAATCTGCTTGCGAACCTGATGGACTGTATGGCGCTACCGAAATAATATGCGCTTGGCCGCAGCCGTGCGACTTCGGCCGCTTCGTCAGCGGCCTGGCCGGGCTGGCCGAGATGCACAAATGCTTCCCTGAGGTTGGCATGAGCGAACACATCCCGAGGAAAGATCTCTAGGAAACGAAGCACGGAGGAATATTCCTTCTCCCAGTCGCCAATCACAGTACTGTAATAGTTGATTTCCGCGCCCAACCGGCCTTTCTCGGTCAATCGGTCACGGAGTTGGTACGCGCGCGTGTAGGAAGCCTCCGACAACTCAGTGTTACCCAGGAAAAGGTAGGACGCGCCCAAGCGCCCATACGCTACGGCAAAGTTTGGATCCAGCTCGACAGCTCGCTGAAAGAGTTTGAGCGCCCCCTCAGTGTCGCCGGTTAGGTAGAGCTTGCCTCCTTGAGTGGCGGACTGTAGCGCCTCGAGCGAAGAGCTAAGCGCCTGTTCCAGCGGCGGATTGAAGCGTGCCACAGAATCCGCGGGCTCTCCCAGTTTCGCGCGAAGGCGTGCGGCTCTGACTCCCAATTCGTGTACGACCTCATTCCGTTTTCCGATGTCGACCTGCTCTTCGGCCACGGTTGCTCCTGACCCGCAGTCGAGCGCCCGCATCTGCAAACGGTAGCCATTGCCGGCATCGCCGATCGATTGGGAGATAACCAGCTTGCTGTTGGTCTTGCCGCAGATCTGGCGGGCGACCTCGGGCGTCAACTTTGTCGTCGGCGGGAGGTTGAGTTGCGCCAGGGTGCCGAGGACTTTGTCGCTGCCCAGAATGTTCAGATACGGCGTCTGCTCCATTTCGTAGCGTGAAGCCGTATCTAACGCGTCGTCGAACACCGGATCGCCGGTTTCGTTTTTGACATCGGCGAGGACAATGGTATCCGTCGCAGAGAGCGTCACTCGGCGGTTGTGACTCCAGTACAACCAGAAGGCCGCAGCGCTAACGATCCACAGCGCGGCCACCGCGAACCATTTGCGCAAGCGGAGACGACGAGAGCCTGAATTGGTAACTTTCCCACGGGTTGGAAATTCCACGGGTCGCGCATCGGTTTTCGAGGTTTCGGCCGTAGCCGCCTGCGCCTTGTCATGTTTTGCGATACTTGCTGCCTCGGCGACACTGACACGGGCCGTGAACTGGTATCCCTTTCGAGCGATGGTGACGATCAGGCGGGTGTCTTCCGAGTTGTGATCCAGCGCCTTGCGCAAGTGGGAGATGTATTGCGTCAGGTTCCCTTCTTCTACGATCGTGTCGCCCCAAACGGCTTGCAGCAATTCCTCTTTGGTGACCACGCGGTTGGGGTTTTGAACGAGAAAGAGCAGCACGTCGAAAGCTTTAGGAGTTAGAGAGACGGCTGAATCCGCGCGAGCAAGCGAGCGTCTCGCTGGATCTAGCACAAACTCGCCGAAATGGTACAAGTTGCTCATAGAAGCCTAGTTAGCTTACAAGCGATTCCGAGTTTTTCATCTTTTTTCAGAGTTGGCTGAAGGACTTCCCAAAGCCTCACCTTGAGAATACTTCTCGAAATGGCGCAGCTGGGGGCACGAAGCACGCGGCTTGCCACTGAACTCGATCTGCGGGTTGCGGAACCTACCGCAGAAGCTGCCAAGGCCAGCGATGAAATGAGGAGGGAAATTGGGGAGGGAAGGAAGGTCGAGGGGCGCTTGTTGGGGGCGATGCGCCCCTAGGTTCAAGTCTGCTGCCCGCAACAGACGGAAACACAGCAAAACTTCCCAATGCCGAGCAAGTTTGCAAGTGAATGTCGTGCGAGATCTCGCCAATTGGCGAACTTTCGCCAGCCAAAAGTACGTCAAGTTCCCAGGAATCATCTGCTTAGGATCGGGCCACTAATTGCTACTTCAGTTCGGCTTGGAATTTCACGTGGAGTTCAGATGCTCAAGATTCAGAGGAAGGCCAATGGAAGGGTCCTGTTTACTCTGAGCGGTCGAATCGAGGCAGAGGATACGGACGAGTTGCGAAGACTCCTCGAGCTGGAAGGTGCCGGTAGCGACATCGCCTTCGATTTGAAGGACGTAACACTCGTAGACCGCGATGCAGTCAAGTTTCTGACTGATTGCGAAGTAGACAACATCGAGCTGGAAAATTGTCCGCCCTACGTCCGTAAATGGATCGGGCAAGAACGTGGGCGACCAAGGCGGAAAAAACGGAATGCCCGCACGGACAAACTGCAAAATAGGGAGCAAGGCAATGAGCTTGAATAATCTTACTTATCCGCTGCAGTACGAAGAGCTAAGGCCTGATACAGATCCGGAGATCACGCTTGATCTTGACCGACTCGACGAAACATTGAACCCGGAGACCGGTTTCGAAGGGATTATTGGCAGAAGTTCGGCTCTTCGCCGCGTGCTGGAGATGGTCGAAACCGTCGCTTGGGGAGATTCGACTGTGTTGTTGCTAGGCGAGACCGGCACGGGCAAAGAGCTAATCGCGCGCGCCATACACAGTCACAGTCCTCGCATTGAGCGACCCTTTGTGAAACTCAACTGTGCTGCCATTCCCACCGGCTTGCTTGAGAGCGAACTTTTTGGCCACGAGCGTGGCGCTTTTACCGGAGCCATCACTCAAAAAATTGGCAGGGTCGAGGTGGCGGACCAGGGCTCCCTGTTTTTGGACGAAATCGGTGACATCGCGCTGGAGTTGCAACCGAAACTCCTGCGCGTTTTGCAAGAGCGGGAATTCGAACGGTTGGGAAGCACGCGGACGAAAAAGGTTGACGTTCGTATCGTCGCCGCGACCCATCGCGACTTGGAGGGAATGATCCTGAAGGGAGAGTTTCGCAGCGATCTCTACTACCGTTTGAATGTCTTCCCCATTTCCATTCCTCCACTCCGCGAGCGGCCCGAAGACATTCCACTTCTGGTCGAGCATTTTGTTCAAGAGACCGCGCGCAAGCTGAACAAGACGATCGATGCCATCCCGTCGGACACCATGGCAGCACTTACCGATTACCAATGGCCTGGCAACATCCGCGAACTGGAGAACGTGATCGAGCGAGCTGTGATTCTTTCCCGCGGCTCTATCCTGCGCGTGCCCCACCGAGACCTTCAATCGCGCGTCACCGCGGGGCATTCCAGTGAAAAACCGGAAACGCTGGCGGACGTCGAGCGCGAGCATATCCGCGCGGTCTTGAAACAGACCCGATGGGTACTTTCGGGGCCAAGCGGAGCGGCAGCTCGACTCGGAATGAACCGCTCGACGCTTCACTTCCGCATGAAGAAGCTGGGAATCGTCCGCCCGTGCTAATGACCCCGTTCGTCGTTCGATTTCCAAGCTGACCTACGGAGTGGCGTGGTGATACGGCCGCAACGCGGGCGCTCCGTGGTTTGCCTCGCGTTGAGCAAGTGTGCAATTGTCCCTCGCGGCGCTCGGGACGACTCCCGTTGGAAGGATGGCGGCGAGCGTCAGGCTGCGGACAACGGTTAGCCCGCCACCATCGCGAGGTTTCCGGCTCAAACTTCCCAAACCCTGTTGTGTTCCCTATTCGTCTGGTTTTTAACTACTTGCGGCGTGAACGCTACGAGCCGTCAATCGGCACGCCAATTGCCTTTGAAAAGCAACGAGGCTTCAAACGTCTGATGTTTGGATTCGAGAAGGAAAAAATGCTCGCTGCAACGATCAAGGAGACCGCGACGGAGGAGAGGTGGATTCTGCGCGGCCACAGCCTACAAACCACCAAAAAGGGAGATTCTGTTTTATGAATGCACGGTGCGCTTATTCATCCAATCTTCGACCTGGCGTGGGGACCAGGCGGCTCGGCGTCAAGAATCGACATGCAAAGACCGCGCGGAGCCACCCGTCACCCTCAACCTCGACAGGATCTGAGAGCGTCGTCGCGTCCTCGACCGCCGCTGACCACGCGAACCTCGTGCAGCAAGCGATTGACGGAAATTCTGACGCTCATGAACAGATATTCACGAGCCACAGCGGCAAGCTCCGCGGAATTGCGTTCGCCATCCTGCGGAACAGAGAAGACGCGGAGGACGCGGTGCAGGATGGTTTTTGCAGAGCGTTCGCGAATTTGCAGTCCTTTCAAGGCCGGTCCTCGTTCTCCACTTGGTTGACGCGCATCGTCATCAACTCGTCTCTGATGATTCGCCGTAGAAGAAATGGACGCTCCGAAGCTTCGTTGGACGAACTTGTCGACAATCGCCCGGAACAACTGCACCGCAAAGTCGTCGACGCGCGGCCAAACCCTGAGCAGATCTGTGCGGCCGTCGAAATCCGCGCCCTGGTCGAAAAGCAAGTCCGCCAGCTCTCCCCGGGATTGCAAACGGCATTTCGACTTTACGAACTGGACGACCGGTCGGCCGCGGTCTCGATGCAGACGCTCGGCATTGGAACGAGTGCGCTGAAATCAAGAATCTCTCGGGCGCGACGGAAAGTCGAAAACGGCTTGCGCCAGACGATCCGTCTCGCGACGGATGGACGCCCGGCTCTGCGAGAAATCTGAGGCGGGTGGAGCGCCGGCGAAGGTAGTGCCGGCGGCTTCTCCTGAGGTCGTGCAGCTAGCGCGAACGTGGGAATCAAAATCTGCGGAAGTGCAAATCGTCTAGCGTCCTCCAGCACGCTCTCGCTCTGCGTCCGTCTTCGCGTTCGTCTCCGTCTTCGGCCGCGCGTGCCTCCGATTCCGCGACACGATGCGGAAGCGCTACGGTGCGGGTTTGGTGACTTCCTTCGACAGGTAAATTATCTGGCCTACGTGGTGGTAGGCGTGGGCTGCCATGCGCAGGAATACAGTGAAGCGGTCGCGGGCTTCCGGTTCCAGCGCGGCCGAGTAGGGCTTGGCGAAATCCTCGGCGGACTGCTGGCGGATGGTAGCGGCGACCATGTCGATGGTGCGGTCGAAATCAGCGAGCACCCGCTCCTTCGGTAGCTTGCGCGGTTCGTTGAACTCGCGGTCGCGGTCGCGCACGTAGCCGGTGCCGGCGATTTGCGCGCCGATGTAGTAGTTCAGATTGCCGGTGAGATGCAGGAGCAAGTGGCCGATGCTGTTGCCGTAGGAATAGGGCTTGCGCCACAGCTGGTCGGTCGAAAGAGGCGCGACCCATTGGTGCAGGCGTCCGCGAACTTCTTCGTAGTATCCGGCGAGAGAGGAAGCAACGAGCGAGCTGAGGTCTGGCACTGGAGTCTCGTCTTTCTGGCGGCTCGCGCGAGCGCGCCGGTGATTTTTGTCGAGCGCCGAGCGTAACGCGTGGTGCTGCATGCTCGATGCCGCGCGAAGTTGCATGATACCAGTGCAGCGCGCAGCGCAGAAGTTGATTAGCTTTTCGCGCGGCGCTGAAACTTTGTTTCACAATGTTGCAGTCGCGTTGCGGCGACGTGAATTGCTAGCGACGATCGCGCGGCGCGAGCCGGCCTGAAGATCCTGCGTTGAATAATTCAACGCGCGTTGAATCATTCAGCACCGGCGAGGGAAAAGTTTCCTGCTTCGGTTTGCGCGTGCGTAGCGTAAGTCCCTTCCCGTCTGCGCTGGGCGGTCTTCGCCCTGGATGAAACGTTCGGTCGCTGAATTGCACTATCCTTTGTGTAGCGCGGAGGCTCAGGAGGAAGGCGATGGCGATCAAGAAAGCTCGAAAATTCACGCCTCGTAAAGCGCTCAAAAATAAGCCACTTTCGCCCGTCAAGCCTCTAACGGTATATCCGCCCTCACCGTGCGGCCGCATATAAAGGAAGTCCGTCGGACGCAACAGGAAACAGTTTAGGACAGGGACCGCAGTACCAGCCCTCTGCGGCCCCTGGTAGGTATGCATTGTAAAGCTGGGTTGGACTTTGATAGCAATGCGAACGACCAGGAGATAACAAGCCCAGATGAGTCAGACCATTGCAATGCCGCAGGATTCGTTCGAGAAAGCCCGCGCCGCATTTTTCGGAAAGTCAAACGCCAAGTCCAACCAGAATGCCCCTGCAGCCGAGGCGATGGCGCCGCGCAACGAGCCCGCGTGCGAAACCGCCGCACAGCTGCCCGTTGCCTCGGCTGCGCGCTAGCGCCCGGCGCTTCGTGCGATCGCCTCGATCATCGCTGCGAGGCTCGAAAGTCGGCGTCCCCCCTTCGCACACGCGACGCGACGGGCTGACTGGCCCCAAAATCCCAGCTGGCTCATCCGAGTGGAGCGGAAATCCGCGCCACCCGCCTTCGCGTTTTTTTGGTTCATGTGATGGGTGGGGGGTAAGACGCAGCGGCTCTACCGGCAAGTGCAGCACCCTTCCATAGCACCCGATCCAACGCAGATGAATTTCGGCGTGGCGGCTGGTTCACCTGGCCCAGACACGGGCGAGGCAATTCCGGGGTTGCGAGTGCAATGGCGATGTTCCGACAGTTGACCGTGCGACCTTCACTTCGGTATACCTTTCAACCGTAGGTCGATTCGGAAAATGGAGGGCGTATGGCAATTCACGCTCATCTGGCATGGTTGCTGCTTTTCGCGACCGCCCCATTATGTGCCCAGAGCAACCTTGACACTGCACCAAGCGCCACCAAGGCCCACGCACCGACCCCAGATTCGAAGGCTGTGCCAAAGGAACCGACGCCCACAGTCTTTCAGGCCGACGAAGGTGATCGTTGGATGCTGCTTGGCGACAAGCCACTCATTTTCAAGGTTGATCCCCTCAGTACCGGCTCGGACGCACTGGTCGTCGGTACAGAGGAGATGCCGCCGGGAAACAAAATTCCGACCCACAAGCATCTGCACGAAGATGAAGTCATATTCGTCCACAAGGGCACGGTGCACGTCACGTTGGCAGGACGTGAATACGACGCAGGAACGGGAGCGACCGTTTTCATTCCGCATGGAAACTGGATCGGCGTGTCGAACGTCTCGAATGAACCTGCCACGATTCTGTTTTTCTTTAACAAGCCCGCATTTGAGCAATGCCTGCGAGCGATGTCCTCACGACCGGGCGAACCATTCACCATGCCAGCGCCAGATAAAATGGCGGCTGTGCGAACGGAATGCCATGAGGTGATGAAGCAATAACGTCCGACTGCTCCCTTGCTCTGGACCACAGCGGCGGGTGGCTCGCCCTCCCGAACCACCCAATCGATCGCTCCGAGATTTTCCATCGAAAGGTCCGCACGCGAACCGCGACCCAGTTGCCTTTCACTCACTTACGGCTCTGCGTATTTCTGCGAACAGCGCCGAAAATACGACTGTTTTAACGTGGGTCGGGGCACCGTTGAAGCCTCCGACGGACGCAACACGCTGGAGCTGGCTCGAACTCGGAACTCCACTCTCCCCGCGCGCCTCCTCCGCACCCCAAATCAATCGCTGGTTTTTGTCGTGTTTTTTGCGGTTACGGAGGCAGAGCCGACCAGCCGAAACGCGCAGCCTAGAGTGGCTGTGCCACGAAAGCCGTATCAAAATCAAAAGCGCGGAACTTGGCTGGCATGGAAAGTTCGGCCACAGGGCAGGAGCGAAAATCGTAGGGTTAACTTTTGCTTGCGGCTGCGAAGCCGGCGCGCGCGGCCTTGCGGCCTCCGAAAAACCCTATTTGGAGCTGATCTTCCGATACGTTTACGCGTTCCATGGCAGTGATGGACAGCTCGAAGGTTTTGTCGCAGGCGGGACAGATCATTTCGATGGAAGCAGTCTCGGAGTCAAAACGCTTTCTGTCGGAGCCCAGCCTGGAAACGATGACGGTGGCACCGCAGTTTGGCCTGTCGCAAATCGCGCATAATTCAATTTCGTGCACGGACTCTCCCCTTTACCTGTGTGGTGACTGGGAGGGGTAGTCCACAGGTCAAAGCCGATGTAAAAACTTATTCTACCTTGATTCGTCGCTGCTTTGTTGCAGCTGTTTTAAATTTGTTGCGCGATTCGAACAATTCGGTCGCTGAAGGGCGGGGCGCGGGGAAAACCAACGTTAAAGCCGCCGGCGTGAAGACGGCCGTTACCACCGTCAGGAACTTTGGTCGACGTGAGGGGCTCGAACCCTGACCTCCTGGTTGCGAATGAGAAATCTGCTGTTCAGGATGTTCGCAACCTCCAGTGCGTTCAATAAATCGCCCTCGGTGGCCACAAGCTGCTGAGGGTGTTTTCTTTGGTCGCTTGCACACCGGATTGGACAGCGATTTGATTTTGGGATCCCCACAATCATGCTCGCGCGGTATTGTATTTTCCGTATTGTCCCGCCCGCATTTCCGATCGATTCGCTCAATCGGTGGACGTTTGGTTTCGCCCCGTGGATTCGAATGGTCTTCGGCGAAAGAGTGGTGGTAGAATCCCCGCCGCTTTCCAATACACCTTTCCTGGAGGTGCAACTTGGAAGAACTCCTCAAGGAAGTCTTGTCCTTTGTCGAAGGCGACGTTCGCTGGTGGGACGAGGCGGCGCAGCACGTGGAAGAGCTTGCAAGTGGCCTGCCCGATGCGGAAAAGGCGAGATGGCAACTGTTAGTCGCCGTCTACCACGAACGAGCGCGAGCCCATACAGAGCTCGTGGCGAGAGTTCGGAAAGGATCTGGCGGCTGACTCAGACGGGGATCAGCGAGCGAATGTGATCTACGATGTGGACCGCGTCGGATTTTGCGACTACCAGATCAATCGGAGAGCTCGGGCCCAAGGCGTACATCATTGTGTCTGCATGCAACGTAAACAGAATGATCGGAACATCAGGCATAATTCGTTTCAATTCGTAAGCGGCCTCAAGTCCGTTCATCACTGGCATCTGAAAATCTAGAATGACTAAATCAGGATTGTGTTCTCTCGCGAGCGCGATCGCTTCCTCACCATTGACGGCCTCTGCGCAAAGATCGTAGTTCTCTTCTATTTCGAAGATTCTGCAAAGGCTCTTGCGAATCATCGCATTATCGTCAGCGACCAAAATTTTCTTTGGCATCGCTCTCCAGGCTATTGGCCCCTTGGAAACAAGCTGAACAGGATAGGACGACGAAAGCGATACATCGAAGCATGTATTTAACAGATCCGGACTGATCGGTACCATTGCGAACGGCTGATTCTGAAATCCTGCGGGCCGCCCAAGGCGCATGGAAGCGGAATTCGGCATTCGCGCCGATTCACTGGTGATGCTGGTTGTTCTCAGCACCCCTGTGAAAGCAGAGCGTATACTCGCGTAGGGTATCGTGGCCAACGAAGGTGGGCTTATGAAATCCAATAATTCTCAAGCGGCGAGTACTGCCGCGCAAGAGCTACAGCGTCGCATCAACGAGCGGTTTGGTGTGCTTCCGAACTTCTTCCGGCTCTCGCCCGAGACTCCGGAGATCACCGAAAAACTGTGGGGATTTGCGCAAGCAGCCTATCTCGATAACCCCCTCCCCTCTGTCTTCAAAGAACGACTTTTCGTTCAACTTTCCCGCTTCTGCGCAGTCCGCTACTGCATAGCCCGCCACACGGGATTCTTGATTGGACTTGGCCGGCCGGCCGGCGACAAAGATGGCGGCGCGGCAAACATCGTGGATGTAGTCAAATTGCTGCGGCGGCCGCTTCCACGAGGGGCTGAGCTGAAGTCGCGCCTTTTGTTTTGTTCGCAATGTCCCGCGCCTCTTTTTGAAATGCCTGCGGCCGACACCCAGATGGAAGATGCGATTTTTTCTCTCGCCAGTCATCTGTTCTTGCAAACGGCGGATGCTCCGGAATGCCTTGATGCACTGGAACGATTGCTGGGCACCGTTCGACTGCAGTACCTGCTGCTTTTCTTGGCGTTCGTCCGCGCGGCGCACTACTGGACCAAGGTGCATCCTGAAATCCAGCTGGACGATGACATCAAGCAGCTTCTTGCGACGCATGAAGCACTCGCGAGTTGCATTCTTGCCGAGCCAGAAACCGACAGCGACAAGGTTACTCAATCCATTTTGGACGAGCTTCCCGCGTTGCGCCTGCAAGCCGATAAGGCGACCGGCTTGCTCGCCGCAATCGTGGATTCTTCCGACGATGCGATTATCAGCAAGACTTTACAGGGCGTCATCACCAGTTGGAACAGAGGCGCCGAGCGGCTTTTTGGATACACAGCGAAAGAAGCCGTAGGCCGGCCGATCTCGATGATCATTCCCTTCGATCGCCGGGACGAGGAAACCACAATCCTGGCGCGACTCAGCCAGGGCGACCGCATCGATCATTTCGACACTGTTCGTGTGCGAAAAGATGGCACGAAGCTTGAGATATCACTGACAATTTCTCCCGTCAGAAACGCCGCTGGAGAAATCATCGGTGCTTCGAAAATAGCGCGCGATATCAGCGCGCGCAAGCGGGTGGAGCGCGAATTGCACGAGAGCGAACAACGTTTTCGCACGCTCGCTGATGCGCTCGATACGCAAGTGCAATTTCGCACGCAAGAGTTGCGTCGGCGCAACGCTGAGATTCTTCAGCAGTCCGATCAGCTGCGCGACCTTTCGGGAAGATTGATGGCTACCCAGGACGAGGAGCGCCGGCGCATCGCCCGTGACTTGCACGACAGCGCGGGCCAGAATCTGGCTGCTCTCGCGATGACTCTTTCGCGAATCGAGGACGAAGCGAAGCGCGACCCTGTGCGACTGTCCCAAACCGTCACAGATGCCCGGGAATTAATTGAGGATCTCTCAAAGGAGATACGGACTACCTCTTATCTTCTGCACCCGCCCATGCTGGACGAACTGGGACTTTCTTCTGCGCTTGGCTGGTACCTGGAGGGACTTGAGCAACGCAGCGGACTTAGTATTGAGCTGAATATTCCCGCCGACTTCGGAAGGCTTGCCCCGGATGTGGAACTCGCCATATTTCGCCTGGTGCAGGAATGCTTGACCAACATCCATCGCCACTCAGGAAGCAAGACTGCCGTGATCCGTATCACTCGTGAGCCCGACAAGATTTATGCACAGGTTCAGGACCACGGGAAGGGCATGTCCCCTGAACGATTCGCGGAGGTTCAATCCCAAGGTGCCGGGTTGGGCGTCGGGATTAGGGGAATGCGAGAGCGGGTGCGGCAGGCCCATGGCGAATTGACTGTGGATTCCAATGCTTTAGGTACAACGATTACCGCCGTTTTCCCGACTAAGACAGCCGCCGCCAAGGAACAGGGCCCAATTTCGCGACACAGCGTCGCGTGATTGCCTCGCGCAACAGTCAAATTCGTGCAACTTTAGGTTTTCCGCAACACGTTCATAGCTCGCGCTCCTTGCATCGTCAACACCCGATAAGTCGTGCGGGTTCAAACGGCCGGTAGCCGTAACTCGCCTGCCGGCGGAGCGCCCGTTCCGCCTAGCGCGGGTGCGGGTGGATGGCAAAATTGAAGGCTTCGCCGTACAGCGTTGGTAATCAGAGTATACAGTCTCGGCTCTATCGTCGAGGGCGATTCACTCTTGCATAATTGAACGATTCACAAATTCTCCGGAGGTGTACCGTGCAGCAAACAGAACTGAGAGAGCTTTACGTTGACGAGTTGAAGGACATTTACAGCGCAGAAACGCAGTTGGTGAAAGCCCTTCCGAAAATGACGAAGGCTGCGGTTTCCGCAGAACTACGCAATGGATTTGTACAGCACCTCGAACAAACCAGGGAGCATGTTTCGCGGCTGGAGCAGATCTTCGACGACCTCGACGAGACGCCAACGGGCAAACATTGTAAGGGCATGGAGGGTCTGATCAAAGAAGGCGGCGAAGCTGCCGAGGAAGATTATGAGCGTGACGCGAAGGATGCTGCTCTGATCGGCGCAGCGCAGCGAGTAGAGCATTATGAAATCGCGGCGTACGGCACCGTGCGCGCGATGGCCGAGAAACTTGGTGAAGGCAAAGCCGTAAGCCTTCTCAGCCAGACTCTGCAGGAAGAAAAAGATACAGACGTAAAATTGTCCAAACTCGCGGACAAGATGACAATCGAAGAATGCGGCGAAAGCAAACCGGAAGGAACCTCAGGGACTCGAAAGGTGAAGGGCAAGGCCGCGCGGGCGTAATCCTGTCCGATCGCCATAGCAAGTCGTACTGCCGCGGAAACCGGAGCAGTGCCGGGTCCGCGGCAGATTTCTTGGCGCGAAGTGGGAGCGAAATTGTTAATCACGCAACTCATTTTCCGTTTCGTCGTTGGCGGCTTGGTCGTCACAGCGTTCGCCGCTCTGGGCGACGTCCTTAAGCCCAAAAGTTTTGCCGGCCTGTTCGGGGCTGCGCCTTCCGTCGCGCTCGCCACTGTCGGACTGACGATCGTGGCAGAGGGTAAGATCTATGCTGCGATCGAGGCCCGCTCGATGATTGTGGGCGCATTCGCCTTCTGTGCGTATGCCACATTATGCAGCCGGTTGATGATCAGGAATCGAATGCATTCGAAATATGCTTCGACTTCTGCGCTTGCCCTGTGGTTGATTTGCGCCCTGGGAGTCTGGGCAATCGCTTTGCGCTAACGAGTGATGAAAATAACTTTCGATTTGTCAACTCTCGCAGGAACCAGGTGGTATGAATACGGCGTCCGTTTCTTGTTTGGGGGCGCCATCACGGTGATCGCGGGTTTGCTGGCCAAACGGTTCGGCCCCATATTCGGCGGACTTTTCCTCGCATTCCCGGCTATCTTTCCCGCGAGCGCCACGCTCGTTGAAAAACACGAGCGGGAAAAGAAGTGGAAGGCAGGAATTACGAACACCACGCGGGGGCGACAAGCAGCAGCGCTGGATGCTCGGGGCGCCGCGGTGGGCAGTATTGGCCTCGCCTGTTTCGCTTGGTTTGTTTGGAAATTGCTTCCCGTCTGGAACGCCGGAGTGGTGCTCTTGGTAGCACTCAGTCTGTGGCTCGGCGTGTCGGTTCTAGCCTGGGAGGCGAGCAAAAAGCATTCAAGACGCTAACAGTTACTTACGTGCATTCGCTCGCATGCCATCTTTAACACGGCGCCGCGCTTCGCCCGGGCCCTTCACTCCGATGATCGAATACGTTTTGCCCAGCATCTTGTGGTAATTCACAAAGAATGCTTCCAGCTCACGAACAAACTTTTTCCCCAAGTCGTCTACGTGCTTTACGTACGCGTAGCTGTGATTCTCCTGCTCGACCGCAACGATACGGTCGTTGCGTTCTTTTTTCTTTTTCTTGCCTTGCTCGCCCTTGATCACACCCACAACACGGCATTTTAGGAGACATCCAGGGAAAGCCGGTTCATCCATCAGAACGAGCACGTCTGTCGGATCTCCATCCTCGGCGAGAGTTGAGGGAATGAAGCCAAAATCATAGGGAAACGCCATTCCGGCGGGCAACACTTTCATCAGCTGGAAAATCTTCTGCTCAGGGTCGAATGCGTACTTGTTCCGGCTTCCCTTAGGTGTTTCGATAATGACTCGGATTGCCTGCTTGTCATCCGCATCGATGGCACTCAGCCGCGACGGATTGGCTAGACCGTTACTCCTGACTTTTTTCGTGGCCATGCCGTTTCACCTTTTTCCGCTCCAGAGTCAAGGACTGTATAGCGAGCTCATTTATAGAGACTGAATTCTTATTCTGTCGTGACGATATCTTTGATTTTCGCGTACTGTTCGCTCGATACGACGTGCTTTGCAATCAATTCGGCCGGCTCACGATAAGGCCGGTTTCTGATAATTCGTCGCGCGGTCACGCCAGAAATGTCCGGCAATTCCGTGAGTTCGCTCTCCGACGCGGAGTTTAGGTTGACGACATGGTGTCCGCCCTGAACCCAACCCTGTCGTACGCCTTCGGCGAAAGCACGCGCTTCTCTGGCGGCTTCATCTGCTACTCGACCCAGCTCGCGCCCCGCTGCCTGGATTTCCGGCTTTGCTCGGTCGGTTGCCTTCGCAGCTTCGGCCCGAGTCTTGTCCTCACGTTCTTTCCGCTGTTGGGCCGTCTCGTTCGTGGCGCAGCCACACATCGTCGATAGCAGGAGTGCAATCCCAAGCGCGGCAGAAATGTTCGTCACTGGTCCGGATCTCATGGGGGTAGCGTTTGCTCGGCGCTCAATGCAATGCGCCGAGAAGATATAAGACTAACAAAATCAGGAGCACCGTCCCGACGATTCCGAGTCCCCCACCGGTGCCCCAGCGCGAATATCCGTAATAGCCGCCGCCGCCGGCGAACAAAAGAACCAAAATCACGATCAGTAACAGCATTTAGGGTCCTCTCCTACAGCGATCGATTCGTGAACTCCCGAGAGGCGCTGCTTGCGAACTCTCTCACCTCCCGATTCAAGCTAACTTGAGGACTTCTTTCGATTCTTGCGATTGAGACGTGAGGCTTTGCTGCGCTGCCGTGGAGCTCCGGCGGTGCGACGCCGACCGGCTCGAGAGGCAGAACGTCGCTTGCTAGCACGCTTGGGGCTCGGTGGTCGCCGGCGCGCCTTGCGGAACGACGGGTCCACTTTCGCTGCCACAGCTCCAAGCGTCGAGCCAATTGATCGGGCCACGGTGGTGAGGAAATCATCATCTCGTGCACCCGAATTACGTTCGGTAATTTTCATTGTCCTCTCCTGAAGGGCTCCTGGACGCGAGGTTCGCTATGATGATGAGCTCTTTGCTTCACGAAAGGCCTGTTCCCCAACTTCCTTCGCCTGGCGCACTCGTCCTTTTGCTTCGTCAATACCTTGCCGCGCGCTCCGGGTGAGTTTCTGACCGGCCGCGACAGCCCCATCCACACCGTCTTTCGCACTCTCCAGAATGGATTCGCGTGTGTCTTCGCCGGATGCGGGAGCGAACAGTACCCCCAGAGCGGCACCGATACCGAGACCTGCCGCAAATGCAGAAACCGATCCGGCCCATTTCATTCTGCCGCTCATAAGATCCTCCATTTCGCTTTCATTGCGTTGTCCTTGATTCACTACTGATCGCGCCTCCCATCGATCTTTTCTCGATGGAAAGTGAGGAGGAAGCCCAAAATCGAACTTCCTCCCCTGAAACTACCGGCTGCCGCCCGAACTTGTGCGTCGAACCTGCGGCCCGTCGGCCTTCACGTTTGCAGAAGACTCACCGGTCGAGGAGATGTCCTCCGCATTCGTGTTCTTTAGGATTTCCTTGGCTCGCTTGATTTCGTCCGAGGTGTCACAGTGAACCGAGAGGAGAATACCGCCCTTCTGCAGGCGTCCTTCATAACGCTTCGCTTCGTACTCTGGAATGCCCAGGCCAATGAGCGCGCCTGTGACTCCGCCGACGGCTCCTCCAACCCCGAGCCCGGCAAGCCCCGCCATGATTGGACCAGCAGCTATAAAAGGCCCAAGCCCGGGGATCGCCAGCAGACCGACGCCCGCGAGCAAACCAAGTGCTCCGCCGAGCACCGCGCCAGTGCTGGCGCCCGCTGTCGCACCCTCGGGAGCCTTGGTGGCTTTTTCGGTCGCGATTGGTTTCGGGCCGAGATTCTCAGGGAGAAGAGCGGAAATATCAGAAGCGGAAAACCCGGCCTTTACCAAGCTGTCGGTGGCTAAATCCGCGGCAGCCACCGTCGTGTAAATCCCGAACACTGCTGTTTTCTTATTTTCCATTTTGAATCTCCTGTTCGTTTCAATTTCGATGTCGGAGCATGGCTGCTATTGAGTCGGAGGTGCGATTCTTAAGTGGTTTGTAACGTTCCCTGCACCTGCGACCTGCGCCGCTTTTTCACCGATGGCCGTCTTTTCGTCTTCCGTGCGTACGGGTCCTTTTAGAGTTACATGCCCGTCCTGAGTGATGATCTTGATGTTATGCGCGTACGTGGACAGCGTTTTGTCTTGCATGAGCGCGCTGCGAATCTGCTTCGTTGTTGCGCGATCCGCAGGATTCATCTTCTGCTGGTCGGCGGTAGTAGCACCTTTGTTGGCATCGCCTTGATTCGTTTTGGTATTGTCCGGTGCCGGCTGCTGGTCCTGCTGAATGGGACCAGCTAGAACTGAACCCGCAAAGAGCGTTGTGGCGGCAACTGACCACAAGTACTTTTTCAATCTCATCTAAATCTCCTTTTCCGTTCTAGAACCTTCGCGGATCGAATCGGAGCAGTCATTCGAAAGAAAAACGGCACTTCCTATAAACAACGTTTGGGAGTGGTGGGCCATACAGCGAAGCGAGTAGGCGCGAACAATTAAGCTTGTAGCGTTGCCGCGGGCTAGGGCTTCGGAGGGACATTGGACACCGATCGAATCCGTTCGCTGGGGTCGGGGCAGGCGTCCTTGATTTCGCGCAGAAGTCCACTGGCAAGGTCGTAGACGAAGCCGCGGACAGCGACACTCTTGGGAATCCAGGGATGGGTGCGGAGTTTCTGCAATTGGTGGCGGCCATTTTCAGCAATGTTTTGAAGGCGTAGAAGAAGGCGGGAGGAACAGCGGCCGTTCCGGTGAGATTCGGGATTCTAGTGCGCAAATCCTGCTCGCCACTGTTCATCAAGCCGCAATCGGTGTGATCGATGACCATGATTTCCGCAGTGCCCAGCCGGTAGTGTGTTACCAGCAGCGAGCGCAGTGTGTCCTCCGTAACGATGCCTCCGGCGTTGCGGATGATGTGCGCGTCTCCCGTCGTCAGCCCCAGAGTGCGAATGGAAACCCGGGAATCCATACAGGTCAGGACCGCAAGTTTGCGCTTGGGACGCGGTGTTTAATTGCGCCATTCAGGGGTGCGCGAGTAGATTTCGTTTGCTGCGAGAACTTCGTCGATGGCGCTCATGGCCCGCATCGTTTAGCCCAGCCTCATCCGAGCCGCACGGTGAAGTCAGACAACCGGTGCAAGTCTCGATTGGTCGCGTAACCGCAAGTGTGTTTTTCCACTGACAACACCAGATTTGCTCAAATATCTTGCTGCGTATCAGGCCGCAAACGGCGGGCGGCATCGATCTGCCGTAAATGTCCTTGCGTGATCTGGTGAACACCTTCAAACGCTCCCGCTCCTTCATGCTCAACGCGATCCGCTCCTCGGCCATCGGGCCCCCGGGCCCTTAGAAAAGCGGACATTCCTACTTTGCACAATCCGGACATTCTCATTTTGCGGCGACATACTGAACCATTTTCTTGACATGTGAATACACCCACCATTAGTCTTCGCTCCCATTTGAGACAACGCCGAGCAGCTTGTTTGCTGCTACGCATGAGGGGCGCCGATGAGAATTCAACAGACCATCGTTTTGAGAACGATAGCAGTGCTCTTGTTCACGGTCACGTTCCAAGCACGAATATCCGCTGCTCAGGCGCCTGGCAGCTTTGATGGTTGCCCCATCGAGGGCAGGACCACCAGGACCGCGGTGATGGCACTGAATCGTTTGAAGAACCGCACAGTCGCACCACTCAAGTCAGACGTCAACCCTGCAATCACCTTAACGTCCGTGCTTGCTCCGGGGAACGACGTGGGTCGCTGGAATGAATCGCGAGGGGCGATCATCACCGGATTCGTGGTGGCCGTGAAGCCTGGTGGCCCGGAAACCGTCAACTGCGGCGCAACCGATCCGGCTCATACCGACACACATATAGAGATAGCGCTAAACGCAGGAGATTCGCAGGGCATTCATCACGTGATTGTCGAAGTAACGCCCCGATGGCGAGCCATCATGGGCGCTAAGGGAAAGGATTGGTCAACGAGCAATTTGCGAAGCAGCCTGACGGGCCGCAAGATCACCGTGGTTGGCTGGATGATGCTCGACAGGGAACACTGTAATGCTTCGGAGAATACCAACCCCGGCGGCGCGCACAATTGGAGGGCTACTTGTTGGGAGATTCATCCGATAACCGCCCTCGGGCCAGCTCAGTAGCGACGGCGTCATGCGGATGGCAAAGTTCCTGTTCGTCCGCTCCGAAAAGCTACGGTGAGTGCCTTTCCAAATTCGCATTTAGCTGAAGTTGCGACCCGTTCTGCACGGTGATTTCTTTCGCCCAATCCGAATAGCCGGACGACTTTACGGCGACAGTGTGTTTTCCTGGGGCGAGCTTGAGCACTGCGGGCGAGTTTCCGACAAAATCGCCATCCGCAAATACCTCTGCTCCGATCGGATTGGAGGAGACGTTCACCGTGCCTCTTGCTGCATCTTGGGAGGCGCTTTCGGTCGCCGAATTTGGCTTCTCGTTCGCGGTGTTCTCTTCCTCGCCCTTGGTCACTTGAGTTCGGATGCTCACCGGAACGAACTCACGGTCCTTTTCAGCGACCGAAACGGGCGCGCCAGTGACGCCTTGGAGCGCAACCAGGATCGCGCGATAGTTGTCCTTGTCACCCTGCAGCAGGATGCCCCCTGTCTTGTTGTCGGGAAGCGTGTACTGAATTCCGATGAAGTGAAGCCGAGTCTTGTGGAGCAGCCCAAACAAAGCGATCGGAGAGATGAGAATAGCGAGAGCGATCATCGTTCCGACGCGGCGGTGCGCCTCTTGGCCGTAACTCAATGAAGTGACGGTCTTCGGCGGGATTTCGACCCTTTTGCCGTCTTTCAACTCCAAGGTAATCATGTCGGACGTGACCGTCAGCTGGTTGTGCCAATCCTTGGGATCAACCTTTGAGTCTACCGATCCGCCGTTGTATCGAATCTTGTCAAACGAATTGCCCTGCCCCCAGGCTGCCACGGTCGAACACAGGAGCAGCGCAACAAGTCGCCTCTGATTTTGCATCGCGCCTCCGCAAAGTGAGTGGTGATAAGGCAAACCGGATAACTCAATGAGAACTATACCAGAGACTAATACTCTCAGTTCTTGCTGGTGTGCAATCAGAGAGTATCAGTGATTCGCATCTGCAATCCGCCGATCTTGATGTCGGGCCGGAGCCTGCCCTCCGCTTTTTGCGAATCTCAGCTGAAGGACGCCGGTATCACGAACTTCCGATTTCACGATTTGCGCCAAACGTTCGCGAGTCACTAAATGATGAAGGGAGGGCAGCTCTGCACGCTTTCGAGCATCCTCGGGCAGAAGGACCTGAAGATGACCCAGCGTTACGCGAAACTCTCTCCGGAGTACATGGATTCACAGCGAGATCGGATGGACACGATTTGGACACCGGCCCCGATTCCCTCTTCCGGAGCCCCGAGCCAAACACCGACTAAGCACGTGCAGTAAAAAGAGTTGAAGTGGTGGACGTGAGGGGGCTCGAACCCCTGACCTCCTCGTTGCGAACGAGGCGCTCTCCCAACTGAGCTACACGCCCATCGAACTACTCTGAAACTCAATTTTGAAACTTAGCTCTGAAACTTAACGCAACGGCTTGGCCTGCGCGCTGGGAGCGGACCGCTCTCCCAACTGAGTTGCACGCCGACTGCAGGAAACATTCTAGCAAAGGCGTGGAGCAGCGCCAAACGTTGGGAGCGCGCGAGTTTCCGACATTTCGGAGTACAGGATTTCCCGGAGCGGAATCATTCTTTGTACGGCTTACTTTTGCGCGGCACCGCAGGGATATTTGTGGTGGGAGGAACTGTTGATGCGCTCTTCATGGAGGAGTTTTGCGGTAGTTTTGCTGGCGTTGGCTTTGGGTGGTCCGGTCCTTATCTCGGGTTGTGCGGAGCATCCGCGTTACTACGATCCTTATTACAGCGATTACCATACTTGGAATAGTGGCGAGGTCGTTTATTACAACCGTTGGGAACATGATACGCATCGGGACCACGTGGATTTTGCGAAGCGGAACGATGCGGACAGGAAGGAATATTATACTTGGCGTCATAATCAGCATTAGAAGCTCAGTGTGTGACGCGTTGCGTATGGTGCGCGGCGAGAGTCAAAGGCATCACTGATGAACGCAGGCGAACGCTGGTGAGGACACACAGATGAAGGGACGGCTGTCGGGACATCTTGGCCCGGGTGCGCATGAAGATTAATCTGTTCGTGGAGTTATTTTGCGCGGGCCGGAGTTGGGGCTAGTTGGGCGCGGGCACTGGCTACGAATTTGGAGAAACGGTGGGCCAGGGTGAAGATGCGCTCGGACTGGCGGAGGCGGATCGCGTCTTTGGGGATTAATTCCCCGCCGATGCCCAGGGCTGCGGCGCCGGCCAGGATGAAATTCGCGGCGGTGTGTTGATTGACGCCGCCCGAGGCTATCAGCGGAAGATTTGGAAACGGGGCTTTCAGGGCGCGGATGTAGGTGTCGCCGCCGACTTGCGCGCAAGGAAAAACCTTTACGAAATCGGCGCCTGCTTTCCAGGCGCGAGTGACTTCTGTGGGAGTGAGCGCGCCCGGCAAGACGACTACCGAGGCGCCCAAAGCAAATTCTACAATTTTCATGTCGAGGCCGGGGCTGGTGAGAAACTGCGCGCCAGCGTCGAGGCATTGACGCGCGATATCGGAGTCGAAAACGTCTCCTGCGCCGACGATCATTTTCGGGGCGTGTTTTACGAGGTGGGCGATTAGGGCGATGGCGCCGGGGACCGTCATTTCAATTTCGACGATGGGGATGCCTCCACGGGAGACGGCTTCGGCGGCGAAAAGGGCGTCTTCTGCGGAGGAGAGGCGCACGGCGGGGATGATGCCGATTTCTTCGATGCGGGAGCGGACTTCTTCTCGTTTCATTGTGGGGCCTCGGGTGCGTTTGTGCCGTGGGCCGATTCGATGCCCGGGGGATTCTAGCGGAAATGCGTTGGCGTGGAGAAGAAAAAGAAATCCACGTGAGGATTTGGCATTTTGGCGAGGCGTCGGGAGGGAGCAGCGGGTCCGCCAAGGTAACGGAGCGAGCGAACAGAGATCCTTCGCTGCGCTCAGTATGACGGACTAACCGCAGACGCGGAGACGAAGTCAAAGGCAAGTCAAAGGCGCCCGCCTGAAAAACAGGCGGGCGCTACAAATTCAAAAACAGAAGCTGAGTCGAAGACAGAGGCAAGGCCAAGTCAACGGCGGGCACGGCGCCCCCGTGCGCTCCGGGACGCGAGGCGAGCTCGACATCGTGGCAACTTGGGGCGCAGCAAGCACCGCCCCAGCGCGCGAGATTTGAGTCGGCGCGACTTCAAAAACGCGGGCACGGCATGCCGTGCCCCTACGGGCGCCTCGGATGTTGAGATGTGCGAGGGTTAGGCTTCGAAGGATTCTTCCATTTCGGGGAGTTTGTCGCCGTCGCGGGCTATCCAGACGTAGAGGGTGGGGAGGAGGAAGACGCTCATTACCAGCGCGGAGATCAGGCCGCCGACGATTACGATGGCGAAGGGGCGTTGCGAATCGGAGCCGATGGCATGGGAGACGGCGGCCGGAAGCAGGCCGAGCGTGGCGACGAGCATCGTCATCATGATGGGACGGAGGCGCAGAACGGCGCCTTCGATGGCGGAGTCTTCGATGGAGTGGCCGCGGACGCGCAGCTGATTGATGTATTCGAGCATGATGACGCCGGTCTGGACGGAGACGCCGAACAGGGCGAGGAATCCAACGCCGCTGGAAACGCTGAAGTGCGTGCCCGTGAATAACAGGGCGAGCAGGCCGCCGAGCGGAGCCATCGCAACGTTGGCGAGGATCAGCAGCGCCCACTTGGAAGTCTGAAACATGGTGTAGAGAATGATGAAAATTCCGAATAGGGTGATGGGCAGGACGATCATCAGGCGTTTGGAGGACCTTTTCTGGCTTTCGTATTCGCCGGCCCAATCGAGGTGATAGCCTGTTGGTAGTTTGACGTCGGACTGAACTTTCTTCATGGCTTCTTCCACCGTGCTGCCCAGGTCGCGACCGCGGACGCTGTACTTGATGGCAACGTAGCGGGAATTTTCCTCGCGGTAAATTTCGGAGGCGCCGTCGAGCATTTGGACATCGCAGAGTTGCGCGAGCGAAACGCGTTCACCCGAGGGCGCAACCAGACGAATATTTTCGATGGCCTCTTTGGTGTCGCGATAGGGGGCCTGGTAGCGCGCGACCAAGTCGTAGCGCTGTTCGCCTTGCAGGACCTGGCTGACGGCTTTGCCGCCAACGGCGGTCTCGATGGCGTCCTGCACGTCGGCGACGTTGATGCCGTAGCGGGCGGCCTTTTGCCGATTCACGGTGAAATTGAGATTGGGTTGGCCGATTACGCGGAACAGGCCGAGGTCTTCGACGCCCTTGACGCGTTGCATGACGTTGACGATCTGGTCGCCAGTTTGTTCCAGCAGCTTCAAATCATCGCCGTAGAGCTTTACGGCCAGCTCGCCTTTGACACCGCTGACGGCTTCTTCCATGTTGTCTTCGATGGGCTGCGAGAAATTCCAGATCACGCCAGGAATCTTTTCCAGTTCCCTGTTCATGGCGGCGATCAGAGCATCTTTATTCTCACCGAAGACTGGGCGCCATTTTTCCTTGGGCTTGAGGTCAACGAAATATTCCGTATTGAAGAATCCAGCGGTGTCTGTGCCGTCGTCAGGGCGACCCACCTGAGAAACGACCACGGTGACTTCGGGAAAGGAGGCGAGAACCACGCGCGCGTGGTTCATGACGCGGATGCCTTCCGAGGGACCGGTGCTGGGAGCGAGGGTGCCGCGAACCCAGATGGCGCCTTCGTCGAGATGCGGAAGAAATTCCGAGCCGATCACGCCGCTGAACATCAAGAATGCGGCGAGCGCGAGGCCGGCGACAGCGGTGCCGACGGGAACCCAGCGATGTTCGATGGCCCAACGAACTCCCTTGCGATAGCGATCAATCAGGAAGGCCATGACCGGGTTGTGCCATTCCTGAACGCCGTTGCGGAAGGCGATGCTGGAGATCACCGGAGCGATGAGCATGGAGAAAATCAAGGCGCCGAGAAGAGCGAACGCGACCGTCCAGGCCATGGGCTTGAACAAGCGGCCTTCCACGCGTTGCAAGGTGAAGATGGGCATGTAAGCGGTGATGATGATGCCGATGGCGTAAAAGACGGGGCGCTGGATTTCGTGCGCGGCGTCGCGGATCGAATTCATGGTGGTGAGGGGGTTATGGTCGCGGCGATTCAGGTGGCGGACGATATTTTCGACCATCACTACTGCGCCGTCCACGACCATCCCGAAATCGAGCGCACCGAGCGAGAGAAGGTTCGCAGGGATTTGCGCGAGGTCCAGGCAGATGGAGGCGAACAGAAGCGCAAATGGGATGGTGAGCGCGACAATGAAGGCGGCGCGCGCATTGCCGAGGAACAGAAAGAGGATGACGGAAACGAGGAGAAAACCTTCGGTGAGATTGTGCAATACAGTGTGCGTTGTGTAATGGACCAGCTCGCTGCGGTCCAGAAAGGGGACAACCTTGACGCCGGGCGGGAGGATATGGTCGTTGAGCTCCTTGACCTTGGCGTGAATGCCCACGAGGGTCTCGTCGGAGTTGGCGCCCTTGCGAAGCAAGACGATGCCTTCGACGACGTCATCATCGTCAACAATTTTTCCATCTTCGCGGTGGATAGACTTACCGATCTGTCCGAGGCGAATTTTGGGGCCTTCGACGACGGTGGCTATATCGCGCACGCGGAGGGGCGTTCCGTTTTGCGCTTTGATGACGGTCTGCTCGATATCCTGGACGCTGGTAAATAATCCCACGGCGCGAATATTGACTTCCTGCTGGCCTTCCTCGACGAAACTGCCGCCAGCGTTGGTGTTATTGCCAGCCAACTGCTGCTCGACCTGGCCGATGTTCAGTCCGTAGGCGATGAGTTTGTCGGGGTTTATGCGGACCTGATATTCGCGCGTCGGCCCGCCAAAACTGGAAACGTCCACGACGTTTGGAGCTGACTTGAGTTCTTTCTCGAGGGTCCAGTCTTCGATGGACTTCAAGTCCATCAGGCCGTACCGGGGATTGGTGCTGCGAAGCGTGTACCAGTAAATCTGGCCGACCGGACTCCAATCGGTGCCCATTTGAGGCTGGAGATTATTGGGCAAGGTGACTTGGGAGAGCCGTTCGAGGACTTTCTCGCGATTCCAATCGTTGTTGGATTCGTCGTCGAAGATCATGGTGATGCTGGAGAGGCCGAATAGGGAGAAGGAGCGCAGGTGGGTGAGGTGCGGAATGCCGTTCATCTGAATTTCGATGGGGATGGTGACTTGCTGTTCGACTTCTTCCGCGGCACGGCCGGGCCATTGAGTGATGATTTGCACGTAATTGTCGGCGACGTCCGGGTAGGCTTCGACGGGGAGGTTATGGAAAGAGACCGCGCCCCAGACGAGCAGAAGCGTCGCGAGGGCCAGCACGATGAAACGGTTGTTGAGCGCGGCATCTACTAGTGCGCGGATCATGAAACCTTCAGTTCTGTGATGTCCCGGGAGGTGCCGGGAGTTCTTGGCGTTGGAACGGCCTCATTGCTCGGAGCTGTTCTGCAATTCCAGGGCGTTGCTGACGACCTGGTCGCCCGGTTTTATTCCCGATGTAACTTCCTGCATGTTGTTGGGCAGCATGGCACCGGCTACTACTGGAACACGTTTGAATTTATTGGTAGCGGCGGGAAAGTAAACCCAATCGCGATCGTGGAGGTGCAGGATCGCCGAAGCGGGCACGGCTGCATGGGATTCTTTCTTTTGCCCGCGGAAAGTGGCGGTTACGAACATTCCCGGACGCATCAGGCCAGGGTTCTTCACTTCGATGCGAACTTTGGCGGTGCGAATATTGGGATCGAGGACGGCGCCGATGTTGCTGATGCGGCCGGAGACGACTTGATCGGGATAAGCGTTGAGGCGAACGTCGGCGGAATCGCCCAGGCGCACGTCCGACAAATCGTTCTCGTAGACATCGCAGAGAATCCAGACGGAGGTGAGGTCTGAAATCGTGAAAGGGTTGGTGGAAGACAGGCCTTGCACGCCGGCAGCGTTGGTAACTTGCTGATCGGTGATCACACCCGCGACTGGCGCGACGATATCCACGATGCCCGAGGGATGATCAAGCGGGGCGCCGAGAACGCGGAGGTGCTCGGCGGTGGTTTCGACGTCTACCTTAGCTTTGTTCTCGGTGTCCTCCGCGACTTGAAAATCATTCAAGGAAATGGCGCCGTGGTCATAGAGACCCTTGGCGCGCTCGAACTGTGTGTTGGCGAGCAGTTCGTCGGCGACGGCTTTGCGATAGTCGGAGTAGGCGCCGGAGATGTCGGCGCTTTGGACGCGCAGGAGGAGCTGGCCTTTCTTTACCGTGTCGCCGAGGCGGGCGCGAATTTCGACCACGCGGCCAGAAGCGATAGAGATGACGGGGACGGTGCGCGAGATGTCGGGGGTTACGACGCCAGTGGCGGTGAGTTGCGGCGCGGCTTTGTATTCGATGGCTGTGGCTAGCGGAAACTGTGCGGCGTGATCAACCTGTACGAGGCTGGCGTCGCCTTCATGTTCGACCTGCGCTGGCGGAGGGGCTTCGGCTGCGGCGTTTTTGCTCGCGTCTCCGCTGCATCCTGCTAGCAGCAGGAGCGCCGCCAAGGAGAGAGCTAGATTTGTCGCAGCCGCGCGTTTCATGAAAAACCTCACGTTCGTTTGCTCATTACAGTAGGCAACATTTTGCGTAAAGAAGGCGTAAAGACCGGGTAAGAATCACATAATCCGATGCCCGTGCGCCAGAGATACCCGTCTGAACCGATGATTAGCAACTCTGATTAGATGGCAGGAGGGGGAGCGCGGCCGGAATGGCTTTGCTGGCGGGAAAGGGGAGACGGCAGCTGCGGTGTTGAAACGAAAAACGGGGCGACGACTGAATCGGCGAAGCGGGTTTGCGCGGGCATTACGGCGAGGCGCGGGCCCGTTGGGAAATGATCTGGTTGGTGCGTAGCATGCACGGACGATAGGCAATTTACGTGACGGCGGCAGTTCGAGCACTCTTCGAGGACGATTATTTCGGCGTGCAGATCGTCGGTGAGGGAAACGACGAAGAAGAGCAGGACGAGGGCGCAGGCGATGGCGGTCCATTCGCGCCATGCTGCATGCCGGCGGGTGCGCGGCTGATGGGCCCAGTTGGCGCGCCAGACAGTCACGCAGCTTGCGGCTAGTAGCAGCCAGAGAATGTTGAGGACTAGTTCCATCGTCGTTCGATGTTCGTTGGGCGCTGGTTGATTCTGGCCGGGGGCGAGCCCGGCGTCGTGTTGCGGGATCAATTTACTATGGGGCGGGAGGTTTGAGCAATTGTTTGCGAGGGCGTCGCGTCGGAAAAGCTCAACGAGCTGCCATGACGGAATCGCGATGAGGTGACGCACAGCGTCGCAACGGGTCCATGACGAATCATTGGCCCGAGCCTATGTCACGCGGGCACGGCATGCCGTGCCCCTACGGGCGCAACATTGGAACACGCGGTTATTTTTTTACCATTTCTACGTCGAGGGTGATGGTTATTGTGTCGCCGATCATTTCGTCGCCGCCGGGGAGGGTGTTGGACATGTAGACGATGCCGAAATCCTGGCGATTGATCTTGGTGGTGGCGGAGGCGCCGCGTCGCGTGCCGTTCATCACCTGAATGGGCTTGGTGGGGCCGGTTTCCTCGAAGGTGACTTCTTTGGTGACGCCGTGGATGGTGAGGTTGCCGGTCATTTTGGCGGTGCCGTCGCCGGTGCTGACGATTCTTGTGGATTGAAAAGTGATGGTGGGGTATTTGGCGACATCGAAGAAATGATCGCTCTTGAGGTCGTCGTCGCGGCGTTGCACGCGGGTGTCGACGGAGGAGACCTCGATCGTGGCGTTCACGGTGGATTTGGAGATGTCCTGGTCGTCGAGTTGCACCGTGCCGGATACTTTCGTGAATTCACCTTGGACGTTGGAGATGCCTAGGTGGCGGACGGAAAATTGGGCGTTGGAGTGGGCGGGGTCGAGTTGCCAGGTGGTGGACTGGGCAGAGGCCGTGGTAGCAGTGAGGATTACTGCGAAGCTAAACGCGATCAGGGATTTTTTCATCGAGGGCCTCCGGGGAGATTTGGTGATGAGAATTTTTAGTTTTTAGCAGTGGGGATTATAGCAGGGGTGGGGGCGCCGGGATTCGCAATCAGGCGAGGCGGTATGAGGTTGAAATCGTGGCAAGCTGGGGCGCAGCAGCAGCGCCCCTACGGAAGAAACAACGCACGAGCTGCTGAATGCGCGCGTTATGCAAAGAAAGAGGGCGGGTCTAAGACCGGCCCCTGCGGATGCCTCGTTTAGGATCGTTTCGACCTTGATGGATCAGGGGCTTGTGAGTTTGGATTTGGTTAGGGTGATGAATGCGTCTGCTTGGGAGGCATCCGGCAGTGCGCCTTGGGCGAAGTGTTTGGCGCCGCCGCCTTTGCCTTGGAATACTTTCAGGG
>Ga0210405_10000498_pt1 | contig 51756 bp, 49 predicted proteins | sample IncBWH11MmetaG_FD_155492 | JGI IMG/M metagenome (GOLD analysis project Ga0210405, IMG submission 155492) | Forest soil microbial communities from Barre Woods Harvard Forest LTER site, Petersham, Massachusetts, United States - Inc-BW-H-11-M | ecosystem: Environmental > Terrestrial > Soil >...
CAGCGCCGTATTGCGACCGCAAGTCGCGCTCAATCGCGCGCAACACATCCGAGTCGTCGTCCACGCTCAACAGAATTGGCTTTGCCATGGTCGGTCTCAGTTTCGTGAAGAAGAGGGATTTCGGACTTCCGAACTGGCTGAATAACCTGATTAGATACCGAAACTCCCATTTGGTCGCTGAATTGGATCAGAAATTTTGTGTCGAAGCTGCCAAACACCATTCTATTTTCCAATGCAGAATGTCGAGAGCGTGACTAAGGCCGCGCGTTCACAGGGGATTTTTCAACATGCTCGGGCTCGGAGTACATGCCGGATTACACGCAAGGGTCATGCTTCACTGAGTTACGCACAGAGGGCAGTAGTGTCTCCCAAAGCCAGCCAAGGGCACCAATGTTCTTAAGAGGGGATTCAAGATTGGCAGGACGGTTTCGACGACAATGATCGTGACAGTGAATCAGCCGGGAAAACGGATGTTCAGCAAGACTTGAAGGATGCGTTCGCCCTTCGGTCCGATTTTGCCAATCTCCACATCTTCCGTGCTGACCTCCTGGAGAAATGACAGAACGTACTGCTCCGGTGACGTAATCTTCTTCTTTTTAGTGATCTGAGACACGTCGATCAGGTCCCATCTGACCCCTTCCCACTTTTCCTGCGCATCCCTCAGTACCTCCATGCGCGGCAAGTCTTGTCCTGCAGCATATTTGTAGAACGATGCAAGACTGATTCCGAGGTCGCTGGCAGCTTTCCTTGCTCCACCGTCTTGGTCCTTCTTTGCCGTAAACACTTTGGCAACTTGCTCCATCAGGTGCTCCTCCCCGGGCGTATGCCGAGGGCCGCGCTTCTTCATAGAAGACTCCTCAGGGACAATTTCAATATTCTACTTAAATAGAATTTCTACTTAAATATAATTTTGTGGCAACAATGTTACCAGAAGTGCCAAAATGCCTGAGGCAGTCAAGAGGTGTCCTATGCTAACCGCTGCCGTCTCTGGTAGCTTCCACCGCCACATGGGAGCGATAACCGTGGCTGTCCATGAGTTAGCGGCGCTTTCCATTCGTGTGCTTTCCCCCGCTGACCCACGCGTAGTGGCAGCGCAGGGAGAGTTTTTGTTCGTCGCGAGCGATCGCGTTAGGTCTGTGCGGCTCGTCCAGGACCGACATCTGGAATCAATCCGCGCAGCCGATTTCCTCTGGCTGATCTGTCCCGATGGATACGTTGGCCAGTCCGCATCTATGGAGGTCGGTTTTGCCGCAGCCGCCAGAGTACCTATTTTCGCTACCCGTCCGCCCAGCGATCTGACGCTGCGCGAATACGTCACTGTTGTTCGCACGCTTTCAGAGGCAGTACGTAGGGCTGGGGCGAGCCCGCGGCCGAGGCGTCCCGAGGGTCTACTTATTGATCCTCATCCATCGATCGCAGAAGCACACGACATACTCGAGCGAATCGAGGCTGCGCTAACTGGCCAAGACAACCCCCGAGACCTTGCGGACGTTGTCCATCGAGACGTGACGGAACTGCATGCAAGGTTGGCGCTGCCGACCTCGACGCAATAACCCTGATAATTTGCAATTGGTAAAGGGGCCCTCTAAGTTCATTAGTCGGTTGATGCCCTGAATGCTGAGTTTCGAAGAGCTAACCGAAGCACGGCGGTCTCTCCAAAGCTTTTGCCTGCTCCATGTCCACAGCCTTATGAGCTTGAAGTCTGGGAACAGCTTTAAGCTCTTTCCAGGTGATCCAAGTTTGGAGCGAAGCAGGCGAGTACGCCATCTCACTACCACAGCCACCTGTCTTAGCTCGCTGCTTGAGTGTCCGCCTCGATTCTGGCCTACCGAATTCGAAGCAGTGGATTCGCTTTGTCGAGTCTTCGCGAAAAGATCTCTTCGGCGCAAATGGAAGTCGGAGGGTTCAGCCCAAATTTACTGTAGGTGCCGCGCCCTCCCGCTAGTTATCGGGTTTTCCGACGCATTCGACCCTCTCATCAAGAACCATTTGTCGAGAATTCTGGCCCAACTCGACATTGAGCCGGGCAGATTTGGCATTGGGGAGGCTGACCCTCAGCAGAAGATACGCGACTGGTCCCCACCCAATGCATTTCACACAGACTGGACGCTAGATATACTTAGCGAACTCGAAATCAAGTTCCCGAATGAATACAAGAAGTCTTCTTCACGCCAGAACCTCCCGTATTGCCGCGAGGGAATGCTGGCTTGGGCGCGCGAGCGGCTGGGATACGAAATCAGCCTGCATTCCGAGCCGAGATCTTCCGTGCTCGATACTGACCAGTTGGCATGGAGTCTTGCCATTTTCCTGCGGTTCGATCGGAACTTCCACTCAGACTTAGCGAAGCAAGATTTTATAAAGCAGGCCTTCAAGTGCCTATTCTCGACTCAAAACGACGTCGGTACATGGCCGCACTATCGGCCACTATTCCACTATCGCGACGCCGGCAATGCATACTGCTATGTTTTTGAGACATTCGCCGTCTTGCTGAAGAGTGCTCTTATGGATCGGCCGGAAACGGAGGTCGTTCAGGCCCTGCTCAAACCATACTGCAGCAATTTAATGAATCTCTGGCGATACGCCGACTCCACGAAGATACCCCTGCCGACTGACGATAAAGTTCTGGGCTGGTCGTCAGGCCATCGAATCAGCAACCCGGGCGAAGCCGAAAGCTGGGCAACGGCAAGCGTGTTTCAATATACGCAGGCCCTTCGGCGGTTGGTTGGTATCTGGTCTCGGGAAGAAGCCCTCGAAGCCCTGAGCCGACCTCAAAAGAAGAAAACACCCAAAGAAGCGGAACAAGAGATTGCGTCCCGCGGCGAGACGTGGGGCAGCCGCAAGACGCCTGTTTCTGGGCAACTTTGGACAATGTTCATAAATCCGGTACGAATGCACAATTGCAATGACAAGTTGGAGCCTGATAGTCAACCAATAGACGAGGACCACGCAAGGTCGGCGATCCTATTTGGCCCTCCCGGCACAAGCAAAACGACCTTGGTTCGTTCCTTAGCCGACGCTATCGATTGGAAGTACGTCGAATTACACGCAAGCCACTTCGTTGCAGAGGGATTAGCGCTAGTCCAGAAAACAGCAGACAAGATTTTCAGCCAACTCTTAGAACTCGATCATGCCGTCGTGCTGTTCGATGAAATCGACGAACTGGTCCGAGAGCGCGACATTGAAAAGGACGCCTTTGGCAGATTCCTTACCACCAGCATGCTGCCCAAACTTGCACAACTCTGGAAAGCGCGAAAGATACTTTACTTTGTCGCGACGAACCATATTAACTACTTTGACAGCGCGATAATTCGAAGCCACCGTTTCGACGCGCTTATTCTCGTTAGCCCTCCATCATTCTCCACGAAAATTACGGAGCTAGGAAAACTACTTTCCAAAAAGTACGCTCTGCCCCGACGCAACTTTCGAACCAAAGAACGCGAGATCCAGAAAAAGCTGGAAGGTCTTCGCGAGCTAGAGAGCAAGTTCTGCGCGGACCAATCGCAAGAAAAACAGATACGAGAACAACAATTGGCCCCCGAATTCACTTTGGCGAAACTGGCCCTGCTGAGGTGGGATGAACTCGACGAATTAGCCTACCGGCTTGCCACAGTTCTGAAATCGCGGACTCCCACGCCCAAAAGCATATCCTCACCACTCTTAGAAGAGGCCCTGGGCAAAGTCGGGGACTCCGAGTGGCGAAAAAATAAAAGCTACTTCGACTTTCTAAGGGATACGCAATCCGAGAGAAGAGATTTTCAGATGCTCATCGTGCCCGGGCACGTAAAGTTCGATAAGGTGGTTTCGAAACGGTGAGAATCCGCGAGGCAGCAGGGGACATCCAGCCCGAGCAATTTCTCGCGAATCGCGATTCCACACTGGCGAGACTGATCGGTCTACAATCGACCCGTTGGCCCTCCTTACCCACTGAAGACCCAATCTGGGGACTTGTTCGCATTGTAATGGCGCAACAGATTTCAACCCGGGTGGCCTGCCGACTGGCCGAGAGAGCTAAGTCTGCCTACCCGAACATTACAAAGCCATCGCCTGCCAGCATACCGGAAGTCGCGAGTCTCCGTGCGATGGGCCTTCCCGAGCGGCGAGCACAGTGCTGCGTCACGATTCTGCAGAGATCAGATGAGATTCGCGCCAAGGTGCAACAAGGGCAACCATGGGAAGTGGTTCTAGCCGGCATTAAGGGCATCGGCCCCTGGACACTCTCAATATTCCGCATCATGGTCCTTCGTGAACCCGACGTACTTCCCTTGGGCGACGTCGGACTCGAACGCGCCATCGCAAACGTCTACGGTAGGCCTCTTGACGTCGAGCGGCTCACCGAGAAATGGCGCCCGTTCCGATCCGTGGCCTGCTGGTACCTGTGGAGGACTCTCGGCAACGAGCAACTCGGCTGATACGACCATGCCAAAGCGCTTCTATCTCGCAACAAGGAAAGACCGCAGCGCTCGAGCAGCACCGCTGTTGGAAGCACTAAAGGCCTATGGCTGGGAACGCACCCACGTGTGGACCGACCAGGACGACACATCCCCCGACGGATATGCCAAAATTGCCCTTGCAGAACTCGCAGGCGTTCGAGAAGCCGATGTACTAATCGTGCTGCTGTCTGGCGGTTACGGAACGCATGTCGAGATCGGATCTGCTCTTGGGCTCGGAAAGCCTGTAATCCTCCACGCACCGGATAGCAAAACCTTGGAGACAGCGTATGCCTGCCCATTTGATTACCACCCCGGAGTCAAGCTCCTAGTCTCGGAAGTTCTGGACGTCGACGCGGTGCTCGCCTGTCTATCACTTGATCGGAAGATCTCCCCGATAGATCGTCGATAGGGCTGGCCCGACGCCCTCCCTTGACAGCTTTCTTAAATATGTCCATACTGGGGGCGTAATGCGAAGCTACTCTACCGCACAAGTCGCCAAAACAGTGGGCGTCGATAAGATGACGTTACTGCGTTGGCTATGGGCGGGCAAAATCTCCGAACCCAAGCACCACGCCAACGGTGGCCAGGACGTCCGAATCTGGGCGGAGCGTGATTTGCAAAGAGTGCGCCGGTTCAAAGAAGAGAATTATTGCAAGGGAAGAGGTCGAAAGAAGACAGCATAAATCAGTAAACGCCCCGTGACGGTGTTACAAGCACCGACACGGGGCTAACCACAGTCGCCTACAAAGGAGGCAACAATGGCTAGACAGCAACGTAGCACCACTTGCGCCCAAGAATCCACTCGCCCCATCATTCGGGTTGCGCTTTACGCCCGAGTCAGCACTCTCAACAATCAGGATCCCGAAATGCAACTTACTGAACTGCGGGAATATGCGGGTCGCCGCGGGTGGCAAATCGTTGAGGAATTCACAGATCAAGGAGCGTCAGGCTGTCGGGAATCACGGCCGGCGCTGAATCGACTCATGTCGGACGCTTGTCGCCGACGTTTCGATGCCATTCTAGTCTGGAAGATTGACCGCTTTGGGAGGTCGCTGAAGCACTTGGTCAACGCGCTAGCCGAACTGGCGGCATGGGGGGTCGCATTCGTCAGTCTGCGCGACAACCTCGACTTGAGTACCCCCTCCGGACGGCTGATGTTTCAGATCATCGGCGCGATGGCCGAGTTTGAGCGAGCCTTGATCAAGGAACGGGTTCGTGCCGGGCTTCGGAACGCACGCGCCAAAGGGAGACGACTAGGGAGACCGCGCGTGATTGTGGACGTCTCCAGGATTGCCTCATTGCGCTCTCAGGGACGATCTTGGGCTCAGATCGTGGCGGAAACCGGGGCCAGCAAGGGTACAGCCCAGCGGGCTCTCGTAGGCTTGCCCAAAATCGGGTAGAGGTGGATTGTGGGCTCGCCTCAGCGGGATAGCGATCTTCGGGCAAGAAGGCTGGAGTTCCTTGCTTCCTCCCTCAAGTTAGTAAATGCCTTTGTCGAGGCCCTGCAGCAGACGAGCAACCGGTACGTGGAAGACTTCGCAGATCCTAAGTAGGGTGGTCACAGTGATGGGCCGTCCGGCTTCAATCTGCTGCCAGTGTCTCGCGGAGAAGCCGAACGAGATCATGTCTTCCTGGCTGAAACCTTGGGCTTTCCGCAGCTTGCGGACCCGACCGCCCAGCCGCGCAAAGAATTTTGCTTGATCTGGCACCTCCCGCTTTGTAGAGGTCCACGAGCAGAAATACCACGAGCAGATTAGCTGGGTATTTGCTACCCTTTCGTGTCAAGGATGGGGGACAGCCGATATGTCACTGACAACGCAAACGCCGTCACCTTCGGAAATCAGAACTGGGTTTGGCCAGCGCCATCGACACTGGCTCTGCCTCCCGGTTCGTCCAGCCACTGAGGGAACTTTTGATGACGTTATGAGCGTACTGCCACACTTCGGCCGCCAGCCGTTTGCTATGGCTTCGCTGAATGGCGACGACCTGGGCATCAACTCTTACCTCGATATGATCTATCGGCTGCCAATCCACCAGGGTGAGAGGCCGGTGCCGGTGGGTGTGGTGTCGAAGAACTATCGGCTGCTGGACCACCATCAGCTTTTGAGGACCATTCAACAATCCATGGCCAATCGCCAACTGGATCTTGAAAATGTCCGGGTGGTCGCGGAATGGACGATCCACGGAGAACGAGCTCACTTCTCTGTCATCTTGCCACCCGAAGAGCATTTCACCGTGGGCACAGTCGGAAGTACGGATGAGATGCGATTCCGCATCGAAGTCTTCAACTCTGTCGACGGAAGTTGTCGCCTCATGGCGATTGCGGGATGGCTGCGGTTTGTTTGTACAAACGGTCTAATCATTGGCACTGCCTTAATGCAGCTCCAGCAACAGCACAGACAGCAATTAGAAGTCGAGGAGCTCGGTAGGCGGATTGGAGAGGCCATCGAGTCCACCGGGAGCGACAAGGCAAAGTTTGAACGTTGGATGTCGGTTGGGGTAGAAAAGAGCGTCCTAGTTCCATGGATTGATCAAGAGGTGCGCTCACTCTGGGGTGTGAAAGCGGTAGTAAGGGTCCTAGGAATCGCAACCAGTGGGTGGGACGTCGAGCCGGTCGGGGCCATGACAAACCGGAGACCAAGCGAGATCAGGACCAATAGGATCGAGGCGGTCCCTGGCGTAGATGCGCCGGTGAGCAATCTGTTCGGAGTCAGTCAAGTCCTCTCTTGGATCGCCGGCCAGCGCGGGGAGATCAGCGAAGACCTTCAGTGGCGGAGTCAAGTGCAGGATCTCATCGCGAAGCTTGAGTACAAGAAATCCTGGACCAACGACCCTCCCCCCTGTGAGGCTGAAGCTTGGTGACACCAAATCGGAAGTCTTTTGTAAGTTCCCAGAAGCCCGTTTCTGGATAGTTTCCGCTTTGCCGACAATACATCCGGAACAAAAGAGAGCGCACCGCACTGTTGTGCACTGGCGTCGTTTCCCTATAGCAGTCCCAGATGGTCCGGATATTTGGCCTGCAAAGCAGTGATCAGAAGTTCGAACTCAGGAATGCCGCGCAAACTCGCAAGGCAAGGATCTTTCAAGAAGAAAGGCCAGCAGGCGAACCCCGTGCTGACGCTCCTTTCAAGCCACTCAAAGGCAGTTTCGCGCCTTCCCGTCAAAGCGAGAGTGCAAGCGATCTGATGATACGTATGGTGTGCGTGTCCAAAGGATTTCGGACTCGAACAGGCCTTGGTCACACAAGCGATTGCTGCTTCTCCGTTCCCCATCAAGGCATGGAGCAGACCTTGTAAGCTGATGATAAGTGGATCGTTCGGCACAAGCTGCAATGTTTCCTCCATTAGGCGGCTGGCCCCGTTCCAATCCCCAGTCATCATTGCAGGATATGGAGCAAAATAAAGTGGATACTTGTTACCTGGGCTCTCCGCCCGCCAGATTTGAATCTGCTGGCGCGCCAGGTCGTATTCCTGGCTCCAAACATAAACTTGCACGATGCTCGGGCTGACCGCTTTCCGGGGTTGAAAAGGCCGTCCTCTTTCGAACATCTCACGCGCGTGATCGAGCAGCCCGATATGTGCCAGGATTGTGCCAAGGCGATTGTAAGCATGAGGCAGGTTGTTCTGCAGGACCAGAGCGCGTTTGAGATCGGCAATCGCCTCCAGATGCTGAAAATTCTTCGACGGTCCCCAGAGCAGAAAGGCGCGGGCGACGTGCCCTTCGGGAAGATTCGCGTCAATCTCAAGCGCTCGCCGGCAATGGAACTCAGCCTTCTCCAGCCACACGCTGGCTGGGTCGAATTCGAAATGGCGGGTTGTGCATGCCAACGAGAGCGTTGCGTGAGCGAGGGCAAACGTCGGATCGCGAGTTACGGCATTGGTGAGATGATGGCTCGCTTTGTCCATCATCGATCCATCGCCGGACGCCGTGATCCGATAGCCACGCATGAATTCCGCATACGCCATCGGATCCCTGCTATAGCGTGGGCGCGGCTCGACAATCGCCGGAGCATGCGGCCGATTCAAAGCTCGGCTGATCTGCTTCGCAATATCGCCCTCGAGACTCGCAAGGCGATCCATGTCAATGTCGCACTTCTTCGTGAAGCTGGGGCGCTGCAGGAGTGTGTCAAACATCTCCAGCGAGAGACGCCACCGCCCTTTTGACATCTGAATCGCGCCGTGCACGACAAATCGCACGCCCAAGCGAGAGGCGATTTCCGAGGGCGTTAATTCAAGAGGCAGGTTCAGGACTGCCGATGTTGGCAGCACGTCCACGCCCGCTAGATTGCCGATGAGCGACACAAGTGCGTCCGCAAACCCAAGACACAGGCCTTGGTCATCCGTCGCTTTCTCCAGCAGCAACAGCGGTAGGACGGCGATGGAGGTCCGCTCGCCCCATTCGCTGCCATCTTTCCGGGCGTCGCTGCGGACAGAGCTTCGTCCAGAATCCAAGGGCGGATATTTCGCGTCGATCACCCGAACCGGGCCGACGAATCGGTATCCTTTGCCAACTACCGTCTCAAGAAACCGCGGTCGGTCGGTCTTGTCACCCAGCGCGGTGCGAAGCTTCCGCACAACGTTGTTGACGTTTTTTTCCGTATCGATAAACAGATCGGAGCGCCACAGCTTTTTCACGATGTCGTCGCGGGACACCATCTGCTCACGGCGCTCGAGCAGAAAGATCAGCAACTCCATGGGCTTCTTCTCGAGCTTGATCCGCCGACCGGACCGCCGCAGTTCGTAGCGTCCCAAGTCGACTTCGACTTCGCCAATACTCTGATTTGAACGCCCCATGGAAAACCGTTGCCCAGCATTATCCAATAAAAATCAATAACTTGCGACGATATAAGAAAGATATCCAAAGGCTATAGCGGCTGCATTGTAAAGCTCCCTGCCTCACGAGATCATGCCCATCAAGAATCTCGGAGGAGAAACTTATGAAACGAAAGACGTTTATCACCCTGTCAATTCTCGCGATGGTGTGCTTCGCAGGGCAGTTCTTCACCACAGCCGCAAATCCCGGCGCTCACGACAAGAACGCGTTCACCCCGGACACCATCCAGTGGGGTCCGCCACCGCCTTTCATCGCCCCGGGCGCACAGGTCGCGGTGATCGAAGGCGATCCGGGCGCATCCACGGGTGACTATACCGTGCGAGTGAAAATGCCGGACGGCTATCGCATCGCTCCCCATTGGCATCCGCTGCGCGAAAACGTCACGGTCATCTCGGGAACCTTTAAGGTTGGGATGGGAGACACCTTCGACAAAGACAAGATGGCGACCTTCCCCGCAGGCAGCTTCGCCTATCTCGATCCCGACATGCACCACTACGCGATGGCCTCGGGCGAAGTCATCGTCCAGATTCACGGCGTCGCACCGATGCAGTTCAACTACATCAATCCCGAAGACGACCCGGGCAAGAAGTAAATTCTCAGCACTCTAAATCGATTTGGAGGAAACCATGGCTGTGGATACAAAAAAACTTGAGCAATTCTTAGGACAGTTTGTCAACGATCTGGGAGCCACCGTTCACGCTGGTATGGTCGTGATCGGGGAACGCCTCGGGCTTTACAAAGCCCTCGCGGCCAGTCCACTAACGCCCACCGAACTGGCGGCCATAACGCGCACCGACGAACGTTACGTGCGCGAGTGGCTGGCTTCTCAGGCAGCGGGCGGTTATATCACGTATAACTCGCAAACCCACAAATTCGGAATGACCGAAGAGCAAGCACTCACCTTGGCGAACGAAGATGGTCCAGCGTATTTGCCGGGCGCGTTCGAACTCGCTCTGGGATCATTGGCAGCCGTTCCACGCATCACAGAGGCGTTTCGCTCCGGCGCCGGCATGGGTTGGGGCGAGCACGAAGATAGGGTGTTTCACGGATGCGAGAAGTTCTTTCGTCCGGGCTACGCTGCGAACTTGGTCAGTTCCTGGATTCCCGCCTTGGATGGCGTCCACGAAAAACTCGTGCGCGGTGCAAAGGCCGCCGACGTTGGTTGCGGAAAAGGGGCTTCGAGCATCCTTATGGCAAAGGCATTCCCCAATTCCCACATCTTCGGGTTTGACTACCATGACAAGTCCATTCAAGAGGCACGAGAATCAGCCAAGCGTCAGGGTGTGGCCGACCGGGTCACGTTCGAAGTAGCGAAAGCCAAGGAATTCCCCGGGAAAGACTACGACTTCGTGGCGGTCTTCGATTGCCTCCACGACATGGGGGACCCGATCGGCGCCGCGGCGCACGTTCGCGCCGCCTTAAGCGACGATGGTTCCTGGATGATAGTTGAGCCGTTCGCCCATGACGACCTCCAGGACAATCTCAATCCCGTGGGTCGCGTCTACTATTCATTCTCGACTTTGCTGTGCACGCCCTGTTCCCGGTCGCAGGAGGTGGGGATGTGTCTGGGCGCTCAGGCCGGCCAGAAACAAATGCAGAAAGTCATCACTTCTGCCGGCTTCAGTCGCTTCCGGCGGGCCGCGCAGACGCCATTCAATCTGGTCTATGAGGCTAGGCCATAACCGGGACAGACCATCAATTGCGTGTGGAGTGGGCCGACCGACACAGTGGACCCCTATCGTGTCGGCTCATTCTTCCTATTCGCAACCACAACCTACGTACGCGCCGACACAATTGTGACTCGTCCGCCCGTTGTGACCGTTTGACGTTAGTGCTGTATCGGAAGCGAACGGCACGACAGCTTCGGTTAGCCTTGACCTCAGGAGTTCGCTTTCGATACAGCCGTTAGAAGGAAGCCACTCGCGTTTGCGGCGGATGCGGCGTGCTATGGAAATTCAATCGATTTCTGCCTGAAAAGCCTTGCCAGACGGGGACTTTGCTCAAAACGTTATTATTGAAGCTCATCGATGTAGAACTTCTCGCAACCATCTGCGTCATCCTACCTCCGGCACGACGCTTGTGTCTATACACGCGGCAGCGTCCGCCGCGCGAGCGGCTTCGTTCTCACGGGCTAACCGGAAGTTATTCCGGGCCAGAAGTCAGTTTTGAGGAAATCGCTGTTAGTTTCCTCCAAGCCCGTTTCTCGGGCGTTTCGCGTCCACAACTCGAATGGGGTTGCTCTGACTATCTCATGGCTAGCACCCGCCAATGCCTTTTGAACCTGTTCGCCGATCGTTCCGTTTGCGCCAATCAAAATGATTCTCATAAACAGTCCATTCTCGTTTCTGATCCCAGGATTTATTTATTCACTTTCAATTTAGGGGGCCAATCCGCCAGTGGTGTCACATTTGATCGCAATACTTCGAATTAATTCTGTGTTGTGAGCATACGATCGACCGATCGGCTCATTTGTTTCAAAATAAATCCAGGCGCCACGCGACTCATCATTTTGAGCTGATTCGCCTGGCCTGGACGAATTTCAAATCGATCGGTTTGCATTCCTTTGACGGCGACTTTAACCATGTCTTCCACCTTCATGATAGAAACGCCTTTCATGTCTTCAAAATTAAAGTCACCCAAGAGTTCGGTTTGCGTCGCCGGCGGTGCTAGCTCAAATACCTTCACTTTGGTGTTTTTCAGTTGCACCCGAAGAGACTCGGTGAAGGAATGCAGACCGGCCTTGGTGGCGCAATAAACCGGCGAAATGGGCAATGGAACAAATGCCAACCCCGATGAGACGTTCACGATTGCGGCCTCTGATTTCGTTTTCAAATGCGGCAAGAATTGTTTCGCTATGCGAATCGGCCCGGTCAAATTGATTTCAATCTCTCGAGTCAGGTCTTCGAGGCTTCCAGCCTTGTCGTGAACATTGATCTTGCGCATGATGCCGGCGTTGTTGATCAAAATGTTGAGCTCAGGAAATTGTTTAGTGACCTTTTCGTAAAGAGTGGCGATCGCTTTCGGATCGGAAACGTCGCTTTGAAAGGTGTGAATTTTGGGAAAGACCGCTTTCGCACGGTCCATCTTAGCTTGATCGCGGCCCGTGATAAGAATCGTGTTACCAAGTGCCGTGAGTTGTTTGGTGAGTTCGTAACCGATGCCGCTCCCACCGCCGGTGATCAAAATCGTATTGCTCGTGAGTTTCATAGTTAAATCCCCCGCTCCAATCAATCACCGCGTTTTAGGTTGCGGCTGTGTTCGTGGCTTTATCTGCGGTTGCGGCTTCGCGAGCGTCTTCTTGAACATCTTCGCCGTCATGCCTCGGGCTAGAGAAGCAGGGACCACCGCATTCATGATGCGGTTCAGGCGCCCCGGAATAATCATCGAGCGGTTTTCCTGCAGAGCTTTCAGCCCTTCCGAAACGCATTGCTCTACCGCCATCAGCTTCATAGGCATGGCGTCCGGAGTGAGCCCGAGCTTCGCGATCACCGGCGTGTCGGTGGGCCCAGGCGGCAAGACCGTCACATGCACACCCAGCGGCTTGAGCTCAACGTGAAGCCCCTCGCTGAAACTCTGGACATACGCCTTGGCGCCACCGTCGTTCGCCATATAGGGACGACCTTTATGTGCGCCCATCGCTCCCACAAACAACAGTCCGCCCTGGCCGCGTTCCACGAGCCTTCGGCCGAAGTGATGGGCGATGTCGAGATGCGCTAGAGTATTGAGCCGCAGGAGATTCTCCAACTCCCCACGATCAATCTTGAGGAACTCGCCCGGACTTCCAGTGCCCGCGTTGGATACCACGAGGCCGATGTCGAGATCGTTGGTGGCTTCCGCAAGCTTGTCTAGAAAGCCCTCTTGCGAGAGATCCGCCACCACGGTGCGGTACTGCACGTTAAAGTCTTTCGCGAGGCCCTGTCCCACCTCGTCGAGCAAATTTTCCCGGCGCGCTACCAGTACTACATTAAGCCCCGAAGCCGCAAGCTGCCGGGCGAATTCCTTGCCTATCCCGGACGAAGCGCCCGTTACGAGCGCCCACGGTCCGAACTGTCCTTTATCAAGAACTGCTTTCATCGTGTTGTTCCTTTCTCTCGATTACAACTGTTGCTCGATCGTTCGGTGTCACAGCGTGCCGATCCAATCTTTCAGGCGCTTTACCTCCACCACCACCAAGTCGGGGTCATTAGCGGCGTGTGCCACCGCAGCCATACCCTGAAAAGCACAGAAGAGATGCGCGGAAAGTTCTCGTGCGTCCTCTTCATGGGCGGCCGCCCGGAATTGCTCCTCGAGCCAGCCCATGGGCTCGGTGAAGAGTGCCGCGGATTTCTTTGCGAGAGCGCCGCCCTCCTTGTGCAACTCGGAACACAAGCCGCCCAGCGGACATCCCCCACGCGCAAGCCGCTCCCGGTTCCCATGAACGCTTTCCACAAAAGCCAACAGCCGCTCCTTCGGAGAACTCAACCCGTCCATCTCCTCCCGCAATTCTCGAAATTGCGCCAGGCGCCGCTCCACAACGGCCTCGCCAAGTTCTTCCTTGGTCTTGAAGTAGTAGTAAACGTTCCCTACCGGAACATGGGCGGCTTCGGCGATGTCCGCCAGGCTTGTCTCTCTGAAACCGTTCCGGTACGCGAGCTTCATGGCGGTCTCAATCAGCCGTGTCCGCTTGTCTGGTTGTGGTTTCCTCATATCCATAGTGAGTTAGTTAACTAACTTACAATATAAGCCCGTTTCCCCGTGTTGTCAATCCCCACCGCTAGCCAATTTGTGACTGACGCGCATGTCATGCCGCCTCCGTCGATACGCTTGTACGGATCTGTGCGGAGGGCGCTCAGCGATGAGCGCCCTACCGCGACGGTTATGCGGACGTTACTCCCCGCGTCTCAACCACACGGGCCAGAAGTCCTATAAAAGGGGATGTCAAGTGAAAAACACTTCTCCCTGCCGGAACGCCAGAAATATTTTCTGGCATCCAGCCCTCTCGCCATAGTGCCGACACTTCTTCTTTAGCTGCTTGACCGTTCAGCCCGGTCGCGGAGCGGCCCTGTAAGCCGCGCAGCGACGGGGCCCCCGTGTTTCTTCCTTCCTGTGGGGGTTTCATGTTCGTCATGACGGCGCCGTTCGGTTCTCTGAAACTCACAAGCTAACCTGGTTGCAGAGTAGCCAACCATGGTCCTATCTGAGACTCGTGGCCTACAGCTTTGTTGGATCATGCGAGGGGGCATAGGGTCGGCTTGGAGACTTGGTGCCGAAGCACACAAATCGCCTAACTTCTGGCTAGATACTCTCCCTCGATCCGAGCGTCTCAAGAAGAACCCGACTCGCCACCGCCAAAGGATGATCCCCAAGGGATGGAACGGACTCTTGGTCCGAGACGCTCAAGCTGCTTGCGGTTTCAGTTGTTCAGCGTCGAAATGTGCTCCCTTCTTCCACAGGGTTAGAGTGAGCCGCAATCTTTCGCGCCAAGGTGAGGCGGGCCATCGCTGGCTTCATGCCTTTCGTGAGCAAGCCTTGGTAGAAGTCGTGGAACGCTCCCTCCTGGCTGCTGGCCATCATCGCCGCACTCTTGAAGATGGTTTTCATATCGTGATTATGATTTTGATTGAGCCCACGCAGTTGCTGTGGTTTCTTGGAACGTTGCAGCTGTCCTCCCACGTAACGGTATTGTGCGCTGTCATGCGTCTCAATCGCGAGACCGCTGTAGGTCCACAGTTGTCGCTTGGTGCGGAAACGTTGCGGGGTTTGGATCAGCGCGATGAGCAGCGCGGCTCGGATCGGGCCGATCGAAGGAACCTGGCGCAGTAATTTGGTTGCGCTCTGTTTGCGACTCTCGGCCAACAGATCCTTCCGCACCGCTTGGCGCAACTCTCGCAGAGCATCGAGCTGTTGGTAGAAATACTCAGCCCGCCGGCGGACGCCCGCTTCTCCAATCTTGTTCAACCACTCAGTGCGATGACGCGGGGCGTAGACTTGCTGCCCCCCACACAAAATCTCCCAACTGCGATACAGAGCCTTCACTCGATTCATTACCCGAGTGAGATCTTTGCTGATCGTCAGATAACTGCGGGCCACTTCCTTCAATGTTCGTATGCCGTTCTCGCCATGATAGACCGGGCGCAGATATCCCCCACGCAGCAGATCGGCGAGCTTGCGCGCGTCAATCTTGTCGCTCTTGTTACCCTCCTTCATGAGCGCGTTTTTCCGTGGGTCGCACACGACTAGCTCCGTGACGTGTGGTTTCAGTAGGTCATACAACCAAGCCGCCCAGGTCCCCTCTTCCAAGGTCACATGCAAGTCACCATGTATTCCCTGGATACACTGCAGGATGGTGCTCGCCTTGGTTTCGATGATCGACTCCATCACCACTTTTCCTTCGCCGTTCATCACCGCAATCGAAATCGTCTCTTTGTGAATGTCCATGCCGATATACTTAACGTTCATACGGGTGCTCCTTTCGGTAGAGTTCTGCTTCACACTCAAAACCTACCTCAAAGGGGCGCCCTTTTATAATGCGTCGGCTTCGAGGAGATCACCGTTGTTCTCCCCCAAGCGCGTTTCTACGTACTGATCCGACGGGCGAACCGGTACCTTCCGTATTGCCCACACCGGCACTCGCCCAGCACGCAACTAACGGCTTCGGATTGGCTTCGCTGAACGCCAGGCCGCCGCAATCAGACAGACTGTAATCACGATTGAGAAAACGATGGGAATAACAAAAAAGTATCTCCAGCTCAAAACCGTGATCGCGGCAAAGCAAAGGGCGAACGCCCACGCAGTGCCGCGCATGAGCGTCAACGACTCTGGCGGAAGGCCGCCTAGCTGCCAGGCCAAAACCACCGCGAGTAGAAGAAACACGCTGACAAAGAGTCCGAACCCAACATAAAAATCCCAATAAGTCCGGCTAAACCCCATAATGTAAAAGTGAGTTGACCGCATGGAGCCAAGATCCACTCCCCACGTGGGATCGGACCAGGGAAAACCAGATGTGTGTCCGGCGTCAAAGAGCAGCAGAAGAACGGCGGCGATGCGATAAAATGCAGACGCTTTCATGTCTTGCCTCCCGGCAGTGACCATGATTCTTTGCGAATCACGAATCGGAAAAATCTCTTGTTGTGCCCTCTGCCGGGGCCCCCTCAACCGCTGCCCTATGTTTGTTGGAGTTTTGGCCCACGCCCGTACCGCTGTGTCGCGTAGCCCACGATGAGGCCCACCATGCCTCCAGGCAGCATGATCTGGAAATAATAACCGTGCTGCATCTGGGCGACGATGAATGCCAGGAGCAGTCCGACGCCGAGACCGAACACAATGCCCAGCGCCAAAGAATGCACCTTGCGAGCGAACACCCCAATGAGGATACCGGCGATGATGCCCTTGATTGTGGACCCGATAACGATGCCAGCGATCTCCGCCCGCGCCTCCGGCGTGAACCAGGCGGTCAATCCGTCGATGGCACCTAGGATCGCTCCCAACAGGAGGCCCAAAAAGACCTTGTTCATGGGTCATCTTCCTCTCTCTCTATTGTGGTATTACCCGTTTTTCTAAGTTTCTTTAACGGCGCCCAAACAAAATAAACAGAACGCGCATGGTCAGATAGACCGCAACCAGGACTACCGCCGTGCGATGCCGGGTGAAAACGCGACCCGAACGTTCGAGCAAGCCTTCCGGGTAGGCGCTCACCGGTTCGCCATTCAGATAGTGCGTGATGTCGGCTGTCATCCCCCGTGCAGACTGGTAGCGCGCGTTAGGATCGGCAGCCATCGCTTTTTCGCAGATTGCTCGCAATGGACGAGGCACGCTGCCGGAAGCCGCAGGCAACTCTCCCGGTGCCGATCCCGTCAGCATGAACGTCAAGATCGCACCGAGCGAGAAGATGTCGGTGCGCTGGTCTACCTCAATATCACCGCGCGCCTGTTCGGGCGACATGTAACCCCGGGTACCGAGGACGCTGCCTTGACCGGTCACGCGCAACGAGTTCTGCGTCGGCTGCACCGCTGTAGCGATTTCGGTTTCCCCGGCTTCCAGACTGGTAACGCCAACTTTCGCAAGCCCCCAGTCCATCACGAGCACCTCGCCAAAGGCGCCAATCATAACGTTGTCGGGCTTCAGGTCGCGATGAATGAAGCCGCGGGCGTGGGCAAAATCGAGGGGCTCGGCAATGCGTTCCAGCAGCCGAAGCCTATCCGGGAGGTTCAGGGTGGCGATGTGCTGCGCGAGGGTCTGTCCTTCGACATACTTCATGCAACAGAAGGCGCGACCATCCGCCAGAGTACCAGCGTCATGCACGGGAACCATGCCGGGATGCTCCAGGCTGGCCAGGATGCGCGCCTCGCTGAGAAGGCGCACGTCGAGATCATCTGCAGGCCCTGCAAGATCAAGCACTTTCAACGCCACTCGGCGCTTCAGCACCGTGTCCTCGGCCAGCCACACACTGCCCATGCCGCCACAGGCCACATATCGAAGGAGGTTGTAGCGAGTCCCACTGAGGTCGGGTATCTGCATATCGGCCTGAAGCCTGGCTACCACTCTGTCCGACAGACTCTTCATGTGACCTTCACTCCGAGCAGCGCTTGGGCTTCGCGGCGAAATTCCTCCTCGCTAGTGGTCATCTCCCGCAATTGGTCGAGGACACACCGCCGGAACTCCCGCCGGGCAAAGGCGAGGTAGTTGGTCACATCGGTGGTAGCCAGTCCGAACTCGGTGGCGAGTTGCGCGTAGGAAGGTTTGGGATCGTCGTCCTCAAGATCGTAGCGCTCGAACAACTCGAAGTGGATCAATTTGCCCCTAGACTCGCAACTAGCCTGAAGCCTCGCCAAACCGAGGACAAAAATACTGCGCACCCACTCCTTGTCGAAGCTGTCCTCCGGGGATCCGGACCGTAGCTCTGTCGCTAGTTCCTGCTCAGCCTCCATGAAGTCGAGTGACAGATGTGTACTGCCAACGCCGCGTTTCAGCCGTTTGGAGTCCCGTGCCTGATTCATGAAGAGCCGGTCAGCGCATGTGCGTAGAAAAGTCCGCAGGCGTCCTTTGCTGCTCTCGTAAGAATCGAGGAATTCCTTTTCCAGAAGACGGCTAAAGAACTCCTGCGTGAAGTCGGCAGCGTCTTCCGGAGCGATGTTCCACTTCATGCGCACGTACTTGTAGACAGGTCTCCAGTACGCAGCGGCGATAGCTTCGATCGCCCGCGATCGTGTGGCAGGATCATTGCTTTGCGCAGCCAGTACGAGAGAGTGGCGCGTCATGGGGAAGCTTCCGCTGTGTGAGTTCTGGGGCAATCGAGTTGGGTTTCGACAGCAGTTGGAAGTGTAGTACCCACCGTCACATGGCGACAAGCTGTGCGGTTTAGCGACGAGGAAAGCCGGAATCGCCTTTCCGGTGCAACATAAATTCCTGTTTAGGAAGTTGTTTCGGGCCAAAAGTCGGCTTCGAGGACATCGGGTCAGAAACAGGTCAGGCGAAGAAACGAGGGAATGATCTCCCCGAAGAGCGTTTCTGGATAACTTCCGGTTAGCCGACCAACCGGAAATTGTCCGATTAGTAAATCAGTAAATCAAAGCGCGTTTCTTACGGGATAGGGCCTCTCATCCATAGCTTTCACGTTATAGAGTTTTGGGCCGAGTATTCGCTTCACCGAGTTTGATCCAATGAAGTAGTATGCGATGACGTTCATGCACACATAGGGAGATTGCTGCCGTGCCGAAGAGAATCCAAGGAACAATTTTCACGGTTGGACTCGCAATTACCGCTGGCACGCTGATGGTCGCGCAGCCGTGTGTGGCCCAGCAGCTGACGAACGACGGACTATCCCTGACGGTAAATGCGCCGGAGGGATCGTACCAACTGTCCTTGCATAATGGTCAGCCCGTGCTCAGGTCCCGCGTGGCAGCACAAGTTGACCACCAGTGGCTTCGCTCGAGCGATTACCCGCGGCATCAGGTTTCGGAGTCTACCTTCGAAGATGATCTCGGCCCCGGTCAACAGGTGACGGTCGCTTGCAGCGGACTGGACGACAAACCCGATCTTGTTTATGTGCTTCAACTCTACAAACAGCGTCCTTATGGCACCGTCCAGGTAAAAGTGCACAACAGCGCGGGCAGAGAAGCGACTGTGCAGGCCATTCGCGGTGTGGAGGCCATCGGTGAGCCAGTTATCAATCTGGGCGGCGGCCAGTCGGCCGACCGGGTTCTCTCTGACAGCTTCAGTGAAGACTGGCCGGATCTGGCTCTTTACGACCTGGGGCAAGCGCCCGGCGGGATGCATCGCGGTGCGGGAAGCCAACTCATCTACAACCGGGAGAGTAGACAGAGTTTATTTCTTGGCGCACTAACCTCAGACCGGTTTCTGACCCTCATGCATCTGAAAGCTGAGGGCCTGGGGGCAAAGGCCAAGATCGCATCCTATGCCGTTGAATCTACCGGAACGACGGAAGTACAGAAGGATTTCGATCTGAAGGATGCTCCCGCGGACGACCAGGTCGAATTGAGTCTTCCTGTTAAGCCAGGAGAAGACATGGTTTCAGAACGATTAATGTTCGAGGCCGGTCCGGACTATCACCATCAACTGCTGGCCTACGGTGACGCGGTTCGTCGTCTGCATCACGCCCGCGTCTCTAGTGAGACTCCGATCGGTTGGTGGAGTTGGACCGTCTACTATGGCGCCATCAATCAAGGCGAGGTTTTGGCCAATGGTGACTGGCAAGCCGAGCATCTGAAGTCGTTCGGGTATAAGTATTTCCAAATTGATGAAGGATATCAGTATGCTCGCGGCGAATTTGCAACTCCGAATGCAACGCAATTTCCCGATGGTATGCGGTTTGTAGGGCATCACCTGACCGGAGAGGGCCTGACATTCGGCCTATGGACGGCGCCGTTTGAGGTGACAACCCGGGCTTGGGTCAACGAGCAACACAAGGATTGGCTGGTGCACAACGCCAAGGGCGAGCCGATCCCGATCGGCGAGGTCTGGGACCAGAAGTCGGATGTTCTTTACGCGCTGGACACAACCCACCCCGAAGCCCAGGCGTATATGCGGGACACCTACCGGAAACTCGTCCGCGAATGGGGAGTTCGATTCGTCAAACTTGACTTCATGGATACCTCCGCGATCGAGGGGTACCATTACCGCCCCAACACCACAGCTCTCGAAGCGCAACGCATTGGGCTCCAGGTAATCCGCAATGCCGTGGGCGATGAGGTGATCCTGGATAAAGATGGCAGTCCCATGCTCAACCCGGTGGGGCTGGTTGATACGGGCCGGATCTCCGCGGACACAGGCCACAGTTTTGAGAGAACCAGGAATGCTGCCTCCGGCATCGCGGCCCGTTTCTATATGCAGCGTAATTTCTTCGTCAATGATCCGGACGCCTTCAACGTCACCGCAACCCATCTCATGGAGCGTGCCAACGAAAAGTCTTCGATTTCGCTGGGCGCGGCCGAGGCGTCGATCGCGCTCTCCGCAATCTCCGGTGGCATGTATGAGATTGGCGATGACATGCTGGTCCTCGGCTCAGAGAAGGATCGGCTGGCGCTGGTTGAAAACCGGGAATTGCTGAATATGGCCAAAGTCGGCCAAGCTTCCACGCCGTTAGACTTAATGACCTACGAGCCCGAAGATGGACAGCCCAGTATTTTCTTACTCCGGGAAGATCAGCGACAGGCCATACTGACAGTCTTCAATTGGACGAACACGGTGCGCTCGCACGCGCTAAGACTGGCGGACCTCGGCTTGCCAGCCGGCCACACGTTTGCGGTAACGAATATGCTGAACCAGAATGAGACGGTAACGCTCGTAGATGGTGCGGTGCAACTGGAGAACCAGCCACCCCAGTCGGTGAGGGTGATCAAGCTGATCGACAAAAGCGTTGCCGCGGCCGCGCCAACCGTGACGGCGCAAGTGCCCGCAGCAGCAAACGCCGGTGAGACCATCACTCTTTCGGCGCTCTCGGCGTCGGCGGAAGCTGGCGGTGTTCCCGCAATCGCATATCACTGGGACTTCGGCGACGGCACCAGCGCTGATAGCCCCAGGGTATCTCATGCCTACACCCGCACGGGGGAGTTCACGATCCGCCTCACAGTCGACGGAGTGGACGGGGTACCGGCGCAAAAGGATTTCTCCGTCAAGGTAACCGGCAATTTAAAGGCGCACTCAAACCTTACCGACAATCGACGCTTCGTTGAGCCAACTGACCGCTAAGATAATCCCGATGCAGCGTAGAGATTTCCTAAAAAGTACGGCCGCTGTTGTCCTGGCTGCAGAGCTTGGAATGGGGAAAGCGCAGGCCAAGGTTCCTGCCCACAATTGGGGAAATTACGATTTCGGCCCCGGTCCCCAGGTGACCGATCGCCTCAATCAGGGTCCGTTCCCTCAATACCCGCCGGATGCCGCCATTCCCACCGACGATGTGGTGATGACCACAACTGCTTCGGAAGACGTCGTGCCGAACTATGGCAAGGGGCTGGTCACCTACATCACGGCAGACAGTGGCACCGAGGAAATCAAGTCAACCAATATTCCCCAGGCAATCGAAGACCTGGTTCGATTTCCATTAGGCCAGCAACTTTACATCCGTCCGACTTGGAGGGAAATGCAGCCCCGGCCTGGACGCCTAGAGATGCCCGATTACGTGAAGTTGGTTTTCGAATTAGCGAAGAAAAGCAACAAGCGGGTCGGATTGCGAGTTCAGATGTCCGCTCCAGACTATACCCACGAACCAGCCCTTCCGAATTTTGTCCTGGAGAAAGTGCCGAAAGTGGATCTGGTGATTAGCGACCAGGAAAGCGCCGCTGAGGGGAAGAGATTCCTGGAGAACCCGCACTCGCGTTATCAGCCCCGGTATGACCATCCCTTTTTTCAGCAGGCTTTCGGAGAACTGGTTGGCCTATTGGCAGCGGAATTCGATGGCGATCCACTCATCGAGTTTATCGATACCTTCATGTATGGCTTCTGGGGTGAGGGGCACACTTGGCCATTCGGCAATAATCCTTTCCCTGATTACCAGACAGCGGAACGCACTTGGACCAAGATGCTTGAAGTCCAGTTCGAGTACTTTTCGAAGACTCCGCTGCTGACCAACACGCAACCGGACTATAGCCGGGTTGGTAATTCAGAACTGCTAGACCGCACGGTCCGCAGCAACAATTGGATTCGCAGCGACACTATCTTCATTGAGAACGAGCAGATTGAAGCGCTCAGCAACCGACCACCCTGGACCGCGGCATTGCTCGAGCAGGGCCTTCCAGGCAAGCCTCCTGATCCCGGTTTCGACTATGAAGGAATATCCCCGGCAGAGAACATGATCGCTCATGTGATTGATGTCGGGGCGAATTATTGGTCGCTCTGGAATTTTCACCAGATCAGCGCAAAGAATCTGCTGACCTACTACCAGGCTTATCCGGCAGCGTTCGACCGGATCAATCGCCGAATTGGCTATCGTGTGAGGCCGTGTTTCATCTGGAGTTATAAGGACGATAGTTCCACGGGCCTAATTGTCGGCTTCGTAAATGACGGAATCGCGGGTGTGCCGGGCGTATTGAGGGTAACCGTGGGGAGCCAGGATGGAAAGGTGCTCAAGAGCGGTTGTCTGGACGCCGGTTACCCGCTACCGGGCAGGATTCGGCAGGCACAGTTCGTGCTTCCAAACGTCATAGATTGGAAAGGACTGAAACTTAGAGCGGAGATTGAGGTAAAGGGAATGCGCTATCCCGTGCGGTGGGCTTGCCACCAGAAACTGAACGATGACGGCTCGCTCACACTGCGTCCCAACCTCCGTCAGCAGATCTAGGCCGCTCTTGTTCTGATCCGAGAGACGCGCGAATTCCATGTATGACGGAAACATCCGAATGCTCCAGAGCCCAAAAAGAACTCCATGTGCGATCAATAGGGACTGGGAGGTCGGCTAGTGTTTACCGGTCGAGGGGTGGCGATCGCTTTCAGCGTGAGTGAAGGGATAACCGAAGTTACGTCTAACGCGGACTCCGACGACGCGGTCCCGAAGTCGGCTTGTAGGAAGTTTGCGGCTGCCATAGAGAGATTTTGCGCGAGGCAGGGTATATCCGGAATTGAAGCAGTTGCCCAAAATCCCCTTCAGCATCGATGTTTCAAGTATAGGAGTCTACGAGGTCAGAAAATCCTCGGTTCGTTGCCCACAAACAAGGTATTTCTGGGCATGTTTCTACTACAGTCTTGCTGGTTCCCTCAAACAAGAGTAGCGTTCAACTTTGCAGAATCCCTTCGTCCGAGTTGAAACATGCACTTGGAACTGGAGTCCGGAGGCAAGTCAGCCCTCGCAATCGCGGACGTAGCCAGCGGATGGCGGAGGCTCAAGAATACGTTCGGATTCTGTGAAGAATCCCGACTGGCCTTAACGGGCGATGAAGTTCTGCGCGTTCAAGCTGCAATTCACGCATGGCCTAATTTTTTTGGCAGTCGTCTGGCACAGTTTCCACCAACTTATGGGCGATTGAACAGAGTCTGGGGATCTTCCGAACTACGGGGAGACGGTTTACGCGTAATGGTAGACATTCCGAGAGTTCGGCTTCAACGGCTTCCAAAATCAGGATTGCCCGGCATCTATGAGGCCCCCACAGAACTCGACAAGCAGGAGCGCGTTGGATTCTGGTTCTCTTTGCTTGTTACGGTCGCGACGAGAGCAGCGCGAGAATATCCAGATGTCCTTGAGTGGAATACACAATTTCTCATGGGCGGTAGGCCGGGCAGTAACCGCCGCCATTAGCAGTGAGGTGCTTGTTGAGTCTGCTACCGCGAGGCAGCGGACAGTGTCTGCTTGTTATGAAATTGTAACTGTCGAATCCTTTTGTGCAGCGACTGTCAAATTGAGATAACATTGCCGGTTTCCCCCCAAGAACCCATGCTTACTGGCGAAATTAGCAGTTCAATCCACTGCATTGGGGACACGCTCTGATCATAGTAATGCCCGTGTTGACACCGGGCGCTTGGGCGCAGAGCAAGTACAAAACGCTGTATAAGTTCTCAGGCGGCAAGGACGGAAGGTCGCCCCAAGCTAGCCTGACCTTCGACCAGGCCGGAAATCTCTACAGCACGACATACTCGGGCGGACCTCACAATCTAGGTACTGTCTTCAAGCTGACACCGAATGCGGACGGCAGCTGGAGGGAGAGCGTGCTGCATAGCTTCTGCTCCCGCACGAACTGTGGCGACGGAGCGGAACCCCCTGCTAGCCTGATCTTCGACCAGGCCGGAAATCTCTACAGCACGACAAACTATGGAGGCGACGTCAGCTGCAATACTGGTTACGGCTGCGGCGTCGTCTTCAAGCTAGTGCCGAACTCGAACGGGGGATGGAAGGAGACAGTGTTGCACACGTTCTTCGACCACCCGGGAGTCTACCCCTCTGCCGGCGTGATCTTCGACCCAGCAGGAAATCTCTATGGTACGACCCTGGGGGACGGCCGGGAAAACCGGGGAACCTTTGGTTCGGTGTTTGAGATCACGCCGTAGCTGGCCCCCGGCGAACTCACCTCTGCTGGCCCGAGGAGGCCAGGGAGGAGCACGTCGCTGTTGAAACATCGCGATTACACTCATCTGCCGTCTCTGAGGGCATTTGAGTGAAATGGCCTCCCTTGAAAAGAGCCGTAACTCACTGCAAACAGGGGTTGGCGTAGAGCCTCTTTTCATGCTGCGTTGTGACCGGAGTCCGGTCATGCTGACCTGTTAACGTCAGTTGATGTAACGTGTCGCCCGGGCCGCTTAGGGATTTCCCTGGTTGTTGAGGTTCTGGTGCCCCTCTACGGTTGAGATTGTCGATAGAAACGTCGCCCCGTTGGAGACCCTCAAATGATCCTCGATTACCCTCGTTACATAACCCTCTGACAACTCTTCTAGTTACCTATCTCCAGCGGGGCATGTACCACTCACATCGACTGCATCCTTTCCATCTGTAGTTGGCGAAATTTCTTATATCGTCTTCTATCTCGTCCCTCTTTGACGATCCGCAGCGGTCCCCAGGTAGTACCGCTCTTTTTACTCAAAAAAGGGATTGTTTGTCCCGGGCAAGGCGTCGCCATTTTTCCCGCGTGATTTGCCTCAGTCGGATCATCCGGGCATAGCAGTCCCCGTGAAAAGCTTTCCCGTCATGATCAGTCAGGGCGATCGTCAGATCCACGAATTTATTGCAGATGCTGCAGATTGGAGGCTTGGGGAATTGTAGGACTCTTGCCATTGAGCAGCCTCCGAAAAGAAATCATCGGATTGCACAAAGGACCGGGGGCCGAGGGGCACGGCGGAGGGATGTGTAAAGGGACTTCTCATATTCTAGCAAGTTCGTGGAAAAAGTGTTGCGCTGACGTTCGCGTCATGCGATGGTCGCGGTGATGGCGCCCCAAGACACAATCGAGGAACTAAGCCACGGGGATCTGGCCGACCTTTCAACTGGAGGCCGCCACGTCGGCCTTGACTTTTATGACCTTCTCATAGAAGCGCTCAAAACCCCTCACGACCTGAGGGTGTTTCTTGCTGAAGTGTCCGACGAATTGGCCTTCATCGTTGTCCTGGAGCAACGACGTTGACCGGGCAAAGAGCTAGTCTTTCTCCGGCTCGGTCCTTGCTGCTCCCTGATTAGGTGTGCGTGCTTGATGGCAAGCTGCTACTTGCAGGTCGGCATCGGGCCGAGTCCCTTTTAGCCAGCCTGTTGTTCCGAAGAGGTGCGATTGAGATTTCTACGCTGTCCTTGGTGCCGATCCACGAGGCTGATGACGCCACATCAGCACGGAACGCACGTTTGTCGTGGATGCCGTCATACCATAATGTCTGAGAATCCGGCTTTTAGATGTAGGTGTCACCACTGCGCGGGCCACTTGAAGATGGGGAAAAGTGGGCCGCAAGAAATTTACCGGAGTGGTTCGTCCGACAGTTTACCTCCGGTACCCCAAGAGCTCTGCTGTTTGAACGTGGATACGCCAGAGCAATCATTGAGCTACTCTCGAGAGGCAAAAGAAACCGTAACTGTCGAAACCAGGTCAGCATGAACGGAATCCGTTCACAACGAAGCATGAAAAGAAATCCCATGCCGACCATCTGTTTGCAGTGAGTTACGGCTCTTTTCAAGGGAGGCCATAGCACAAGCTTGCGCCGTCTGTTCGGCCCTCTAGACTTGGGGTTTTGAGCGTAATCGAGATTTTGCAACGGTTAACCTAACAACACTCGCCTGACCAGATGCAACAGCGGACCATGAGATTTCTTATCGCAGACGAGGTTCCGGAGTATCACCTTGGTGGGTGGAAAGGGAATGCGACTTGACGCTCTGCGGACGATATTTATCAGACTGTAACGATCCTGTAACCGTTGAGCAAAGATTAGCTGACAAAATTGACTGCGAACCAATCCCTTAAGATTCGAAGGAGACTCCCCATGACAGGTAACTGCGTCAGAAGTTTCGATCGTTTGTACTCGACCGCTCGGCATCTGGCTATGGTTTCATTATTTGTTCTCATAGGCTTTGCACTCGCGTCCGCGCAAAATACCTATTTCGCTCCCAACAACCTGGTTGTCAGCCGTGCTGTGTATGACAACAATCCGAACAACGTGAGGGTTGGAGAACTCCTGCCGCCAAACTGCCAGGCTACTCAAGGTGGATGCAACGGAAACGCGGTCAATGACGGTACCTACCCGTATGTTTGGAACAACAATCTGGTTGATGGCAGCTTTGGTATCACTTCCCAGCTGTTCCTGGACCAGTACACTCCTGCGGGAGCATTGATTAACTCACTCGAAGTTCCGAATAGTGGCCCACCCCAGAAGGATCACATGGTCACCAGTTTTTCCTCTAAATCCGAGGTGGCCCTAAACCTCTCCACCGATGGCCAATACCTGACTTTCATGGGGTATGTCTCCGCCATCGACAACCTCGACGTGTCGAATTCCAATACGCCCGGAGTCGTCGATCCGACCAATCCTGTCGGCGAGAGCTACTATCGCGCCGTCGCGCTCGTCGATGCGAAGGGAAAATTCAAGTTCACTGAAACCAATGCCTACAGCGGAAACAATGGCCGTGCTGCCGTCCTGAACAACACGAATGGAGCGAATCTCCTTTACACGGCCGGCAATGCGGGTAATGGGGGAAATCCTCAGCCGAACGGAATCATCGTCGCAGCGGGTGCCCAGATTCTCACTCCGCAGACTAAAGCTGAGATCGCGCAGCGACCCGGCACTCCTACGCCCGTGGCCAGTTTCAACATAACCCAACTAGGCGATTCTCACGACAAGATCGGCAAAGACGACAACTTCCGTGGCCTCAGGATCTTTAACAACGTTATCTATTACACGAAGGGCAGCGGCGGCAACGGCGTCAACACCGTGTACTTCGTCGACCCCAGCCTCAGTGTTTGCAACGACTCGAACGGTGTCGGCCTGCCTGCGGGCAACGCGGCCCTGCCTACCGCTCCGCTGGCCTACGATCCCGCAGTCCTGCAGACCAAGGGTCTCGATCCGAACAATATCTGCGTGCTGAAGGGTTTCCCCACTGCGCTTAAGTCCACGACCTCGTTTCCGTTCGGCATCTGGTTTGCGGACGCGAACACTCTTTACGTTGGTGACGAAGGCAACGGTGATAACACCTATGCCAACGGAATGTATACGGTGGCCGCGTCGCAGACGACAGCAGGATTGCAGAAGTGGATCTTTGATTCCGCCACAGGCCAGTGGAACCTGGCCTATGTTTTGCAATCAGGACTGCAATTAGGCGTGCCGTACACCGTCAATGGTTATCCGACCGGAAACAATCCGGCGACGGGCCTGCCATGGTCTCCGGGAGCAGATGGTCTACGTAATATTACCGGCACCGTGAACGGGGACGGTACGGCGACGATCTACGGTATCACTTCGACCGTGAGCGGAAACGGCGACCAGGGCGCGGATCCAAATCAACTCGTCGCAATCACCGACAATTTGAGCGCGACGACTCTGCCGAGTGGCGAGAGCTTCACCCCACTGCTGACGGCGGGATTTGCAGAAGCCTTACGGGGCGTCTCCTTCACTCCCGGAAGCGCAGGTGGGCATTGACAGGAACCGCCGCGCAGATGAGGTCCACGACGTTCGTCTAAAATGCTGATGGCCGGCTGACACAACCAGGAATGGCGTGGCTGCCTGAATGCCCGCTGTTCCTGCGCCGTGCTTCCTTTGTGTCACAGCAGGGTCGCGACACTCGTCCTTGCGTTGCTCGGAAACAGATAGTTTTCAGCTGCTCAAGTTTTTCGTTTTCAATCTTGCCCTCGCTACGAAGCAGCCGAACTCTTGCCTCGTGCGGGAATGTCGCGTGCAATGCGGAATGATTCACGATGCCCAAGTCTAGCCCCACCGTCACCCATGCGCAAATGACACCGGCACTGCCAAGCATCTACGATAGCTCCACGATTAACTTGCCGTTAACCTACGCCGCCTGCCACCGATGTTAGGCTTGGTTCTCGCGCCGCATTCGTATGGAACTCAAGGCAAGGAGGATCTAATGAAATCACTGCGCAGGATCACAACCCTCAACTTTTCTTTCCATTTCTTGACGGTTTTCGCTGTCTTGTTCTCAGCGATGGTATCCACGGCCAGGGCACAAGTCACGGCCGTACCACCCTACAGTGCTTCCACTTTTGCGACCAGCATGAAGCCTCACTATTACCAGCCTGACTCTATTGCTATTTGGAATGATCGCGTATTCATCGGCTATGGCAACAACGCCAAGCCTGATGGAAGCTTCGGAAGCAGCACCATTGTCGAATATGCGATGGATGGTTCAGTCATTCAAACCTTCAAAGTCAAAGGCCACAATGACGGCCTCAAGGTTGATCCAAAAACGAATCTCGTCTGGGCCCTACAGAACGAAGATGCCCGTCCCAACCTGGTGATCCTTGATCCCAAAAACGGGAGGACCAAGAAGTACACGTTTGCCAAGCCGGCTCACGGTGGCGGATACGACGACATCGTGTTCAGTGGTGACGACGTTTACATCAGCGCCTCCAACCCGGCCAACAATCCAAACACCAAGCAGGCCATAATCAAAGCTACTTTGAAGGGTCATTCAGTCATTGTGACGCCGGTTTTGCTCGGTGACGCTATGGCGACCGATGTGACCACGGGGAAGCAGGTTCAGCTTAATCTTCAAGATCCGGACTCGATGCGCCTTGACGCCGCGGGCGATCTGGTCTTGGACAGTCAAGCCGATGCTGAACTGATCGTGCTGCGTCACCCTGGAACCCACGACCAGAAAGTGTTTCGCGTCCCGCTCACATCCGGAGGCACCGCCGTTCAGGTTGACGACAGCGTTTTTCCCGCGACCTCTGAAGGCGTGATCCTCGTCGCCGATCGTGACGGTGAGACGGTGTACTCCGTCACCGCGCCATTTTTTGGACCCGATCCCTACTCCGCAGCGCCGACATTTGTTGGCCAACTCAACTTGAGCACCGGCGTGCTTACCCCGGTGGTTACCGGCACGGTGAGTGCCCACGGGATGTATTTCATTCCCATCCCTTGAGGGTCTGTCTCTTTCGATGCGAACAGCGATAGCAGGGCACGAACGTTGTGCCCTGTTCTTCGCATCCTGTGATAAGAATGGGCAGACGCCTCCGCGCTCTTCCAGCCACGGTGATTCAACCCGCTCAAGTGCGTAGCCTATGATCCGGTTTGGAGTTTGCATGACCAGCCCGGTGGTTCGATGCCCATATTCAGCCTGCTCGTCGCCCGTGGCGTTCGTCTCCGCGTGTCGGCTAAAGGCTACGTGGTTTACCCGATTGCGCTTCCAGCACCCAAGTCCTACTGTGAGGATTGGAGGTTAAGCAAGCACACGCCGAGGCGAGGGATGACGACTTCGCCTAAAGCCGCAATCCAAGCAAATCAGGAGCTTCGGAAACGTCCATAATTTTGATTTCCCTATAAATCTAGAGACGGTATTCAATCCCTCGCAGTTCGCCTTCAACATAAATGATTCCAGCGTTCGTGATCACGTATTGGTTGTTTTTGCCTGACTTTCCGACTCTTCTCATGCGTGGCGGCCGTAGTTTTTCGTTTTCCTTTACGGCCACTGTAACATTGGTCGCACCCAACCCATGCTTTTTCAACTTTTTATTTAGTTGATTGCCGGTAACGATCTTATAGCCCAAGACCCTCTGCAGGTAGTACGCGCACAAAAGAGTACGTTCAGATTGAATCTTCGGAAACCATTGTCCAATGAAGGTCTCAAAGGTTGGTCCCGGTGGACCCGCAGCTGGCAAAAAAGGTTCTGAAGGAACGTTAGACCGATGAGATCTTCCTGTGTGCTCAAAAAGTGAGCCGAATGCTTTCTTCAGCAGTATGTCTGTAGCTTTTTCTTTCAGAACAGGATCGTACCCGGATATAGAACTGTTGATAGCACGAAGCAGACATTTGGCATCATCCAGCTTTTGCATACGACCGATTCCATTTTCCCCGACCAATGAAAGAGGAAGATCTAGCTAGTCCAATCCCAGCAACTTGTTCTGCGCATACTCGAGCCCAGCACTCGTTAGCGCATAAGCACTATGCGATCGGTCGGTATTTCCTATCTTTCCAACTTTCTTCATTCGAGGGGGCGTTGCTTCTATGTTGTTCATGGCCGCACGGGTAACATTGGTCATAGCCAAGTCATGTTTCTTTAACGTTCTGGTTATTTTGTTGCCTGTGACAGTCTGAAAACCCAGGACCTCCTGGAAGTAGTACGCACACAAGAGAGTGCTCTCGGCCTGAGTTTTTGGAGGCCAGAGCTTTATCAACCTGCTGAAACTGGGCGTACGCACTTCACCATTTGGTCGCAACTCTCGCCTGTCCTCGTCATGCTCACTGGGATTCCCATTCTCCTGACATGTTCCGAATGCGGTGGCTAAGAGGATATCTCTGGCCTTTTCTTTCAAAACGGGATCGAACTCGGATAGAGCACTGTTGATCTCGTCAAGCAGACGTTTGGCTTCATCGAATTCCACGACGCAATCCTCCGCTGGAATTTTAGCGAAGGGAATCAGAAACTGCCAGTCCTCTATCGAAATGGCGCCACGAAAATGACTTAAAACTGTATCGCGCGACGCAGCGTGCTGTGACCGTGGATAGAGGCGAATGGTGACTCAGTGAGCTGCCGGTCGCCGCCTCGTGTAACGATAGTGACCGCTCAGAATGCCGGGGACTGATTCGTCACGCCTGCCAGATGGGAAAGGCCACAAATCAGCTTGGATAGAAGCGCGAAATGAGAGAACAAGATTATCTGATCGCCACCCACGCCTCAGACCTCTCACGAAATGGAACGCAGGAAGCTGATTAGAAGTCCTTCTGCCTCCCTCTCAATTTCGCGTAGAGTTACAGCTTGCAGAGACTTGTCGTGGTGATTGAGTAATCCCGGATGCGGACTGTGACTTTTTCAACACCCACAGGCCATTACGCAACTGTAGGGGCAAGAGGCGGCAAAAAACAGATTGATCGATCTAGCGGTTCGATTGCACTGCCGCAGGAGGGCCCAGCTTCGTGCCCATCTCAACTCGTACGGTCGGTTCGCCAGCAACAGCGGGCCGTACTCGCTCTTTGACCCAATCGAAGAACTTGCCTTCAGACGCCACGTTCCCGAGTGCTTGGCTGTGTTTGTAACGAACGATCTGAGCTGAGGCGGGCATGGCACTCTCGATGCGCTTTTTGGCGGTGCTTGGCGTAACTTTATCGTATAAAGCGTCTTGAACGCGCAGCGTCCGAGACTGCAACTGTGGCAACCACTTGATAGGCTCGAGCAGCTCTACTTGCTTCAAGAATTCTGGCTTCAGATAATCAGCCCGTTCCTCTTTCGGAATGAGGGAGGACCTAGCCAGCCAATCCGGCCAATCGCCCCATGGGTCCAATAAGTCGAGTACTTTTAGCCGGGGCTCAACTGTGGCTGTTAGTATAGCGATCGTCGCCCCGGAACCTTCCCCGAACATTCCCACATGATCCATATCTAAATCGCCGCGAGTGGCTAAGTAGTCGAGAATCATTTGCACATCATGAACGGATGTTGCTAATGATTCCTGAAGCTCACTGATGAACCATTCCCGCATGGGACGGTCGTGATAACGATGCCCGGTCAAAGCGGAGACAAATCCGACCGCCGCGAATCCGTTCTTGGTTACGAGCTTGCAAAAGCCCGGGTCTAGAAAGGTGTCCGTGTCTGATGGGTAACTATAAAGATAAAGGATAACTGGAGGATTCTTCACACCCTTAGGCAGGATTACATAGAGGTCAATTGGATCTTCCGATCGCCATTGGACTTGTAGCAGCTCTCGCGTGAAGTCTGGATAGCTATCCTTTTCCCCCAGAAGAGGTGGGCTTGCGTGCAAATTGCTACTGTTCAGCGAAAGTGAGCTCCAGTCTTCCTTGGTGATCTTAGAATCGGCAGCCCCATTTCCAGCAGATTGATTGGCATTTTGCTCAGGCGCCTCTCCGGAGGTCGTCTGTCGAGACCAGCCAACCGGAACAGCTATGCTTAGCATCAATAGCAAAATGCCCAGCAAACCTGCGTCTAAACTTCGAAACTGTAGTCTGTTCATCCTTAGTCCTCTGTTAGCACACGTTCGGACGACGAACTCGGTTTGACGCTGAGGAAAAACGGAAGGCAGGAAACTGATTGCGAGTTCGCCTGCCTCCCACACAAATCCGCCGTCAATTACTTACTGCAGACACCCGTGTTCTCGTGGTGATTGAGTACGCCGGGAGGCGGACCCAATTTCTTAATGCAACCGCCTACGTCGCTGCCATTCTCAGGTTGTCCCCCGAGGCCGTTGCTGGGCGCCCCCTTCGTGTATGCATTCTTGGAATGGGAACGATAGAGTTTCAGCCCTGGATCTCCTGCCGCCGCCCGGAAGGGAACGAAATCAGGGACTGTCTTGTTGATATTGTTCTGTGCCGCAATAACCAGCGCGTCGACATTATTTCTGTTTGTGCCTGATGCGTCGGTTACCGCGCGCAGGAGCGACCAGGACCGGTACGTTCCGTCGCGCAGGTGCTTGAAGGTTGTTCCGGGCTTCGCCGGGCATGGCAAGGCGCAAACTGGCAACTGTCCCTGCACATAGCCGGGTTGGCCAATCAGAGGATCAACGCCATTCACCGTCAAATAACCATAGCTGGAACTGCCCGCGAGTTTGGACACGTTCCCGTAGCTGAAGAAGACGTAGCCGATAGCGTCTTCTCCATTGAAAAAGGTACTGCCGTTACCGTTGAGGACGCCGCCGGCGATTTCGCCGGTGCCGATGCCGCGGTAGCGGAAGCCGGGGCCAGCCACGCATCCCATGTTGAGCGGGTTAGCCGATGTGCCCGGAGTAGGTTGCCCGACGTTCGTTTCCTGGGAGTTGACAAACGCGCTGGATCCGACCGGAGCAGTGAGGTTCGTGAATTCGTTGGTGTTCATGGTGCCGGACATGGCTTCACGCAGCAGCGGGTTTACGCCGACCGAAGAGGAGCCACCGAAGACGCTCATGTTGCAAGTCTCGCCCGTGAATAGCGCCTGCAATTGCGTCTGCGTAACATTCGTAATGTTCGAACCACCCAATCCATTCGGATCCGTGCGGTTATCGATAATCGTTATCGGTGACGCGCCGACCCCGAAGACGGTAAACGGCGGGATTTGTTTGCCGGTGACAGGGTCCGTGCCGTAGATGTTAAAGACGATTGGCGTAGCCGTGGACGAACTAAACGCGCTTTCCACTGGAATGCCAGTCGGGGTGCCAGTGTAACCCAAGCCGCTCAAGTTGGTGGTGAGGGCCGAGTTTATGCGCACTTGAGCAAACTTCGCGTCTTCTGGCCTTATGTCAGTGATACCGGCCGTAACAGCTTGATTGTTGAGCGCGTTATAGATAGCGGTAGGAAGCGCGGAAGCATCGCAAGTCGATTCTTGCGCCCCGTTCGGACCGCAATCTCCTGTGTCGCCGTACTTGAACAGAGTATAGCTAATGAGGTTCTGCTCGCTGCCAGAAGTCTCCGTGTCGCTGTCGATCTGAAGCTGAGCTCGCGGATTCGAAAAGTAGGATCGTATGCCAACGACCGAGTCAACTGACAGGTAGGCCCAAACCTCGGTCTGAGCGTTATTCCAAACCACCCACAAATTGCCTCCTTCCGCGTGATTCACGCCAGGACGCACATCGAAAACCTGACCGCAATTTGAACCGTCAGGACATTTTCCTTTTATGGTGTAGTGATGGGAATTTACCCCGCCGAGTGTAGGAGCGTTCGCCGCTGCGATGGCATACACCTGCCACTGGGCTGAGGATCCCGCACCGATGAATTTCACGGTGACTTGAGCGTTGGCAGCGGGCAAGACCAATAGCGTCGACGCCGCCAACAGAGTGACGAAAAGCGAATTAATTCGGATACGCATGCTTGATTCTCCTTGTAGGTGCAGTTGAAGTTCCTGTCTCGCCATAGCGGGACAAATCTCCGCGCTAGGATGCCGCGTGGGCAGTGTTGTGTTAGTCGCCGAAGTATGTACAAGGTTTGTTGCCGCTTAGTGACAGCATTGTCAAATTTGTGTGAATTGACGACAGAGGCTGCGTCCTGGAAATCGCAGCCCGAAAGGATTGTGGCTTGAGAAACCGCAGGACATGCCACAGCTCGTAGTAACACGAATTTAACATTAGCGTCGCCGTGTCGTAACAATCGTGATGTAGAAATACGGTTCTCGTGCAATGGTACATTTCTGGTTTTGTGAGCGGCTTCCGGCTTTTGGGCGGAACTCGGTGAGGTGTGCCAAGTGTGAAAGCAGAAGGTGCGAGAGCTAAGTGACTGCCAGGAGCAAGGTGAGGCACGGTGAAATTCCGAAAAGCTTTGTTTTGCATTGTGGAGTTGATACTCGGCCTCACTGGGGCGGCCTTCGCGCAATCCGTCGCAGGGCCGGCTACTGCATCCATCGCCGGAGTGGTCACCGATCAGACCGGCGCAGTGCTAGTGGGCGCTACCGTGAAGATCAGCCGCGGCACTGAGCTGATTCAAACTGCGGTAACGAACGATCAAGGGCGCTACTCGGTAAAAGGATTGCCAGCCGGCACCTATGATCTTTCGGCTTCAGCTGAAGGATTCAAGGTTTTTCAAGCTCCGGGCATCATTCTGAATGCTGGGGATGACATTCCTCTGGATGCCACGTTGGAACCTGCAGGGGCGGTAACCACGACAACCGTGGAGAGTCAAAAGACCGCCCAGGTAGAGACCGAATCGGCCGAGGTTTCTGGCACTATCACGCAAAAAGAAGTCGTCAGTCTTGGCTTGAACGGGCGCAATTTCACCCAACTTATTGCCTTGGCACCTGGGGTCAGCAACCAGACTGGACAGGACGAAGCGAAGGTTGGCGTCTCCGGCAGCGTGAAGTACAGCGTGAACGGCGGGCGCGTGGAATACAACACCTTCGACGTCGATGGGTCGGATCTCCTGAATGTTGGAATCAATGGGGCGAACAGCACGTTGATCGTCTACCCCAGCTTAGATGCGATCCAGGAAGTGAAAGTCCTAACGTCAAATTACGGCGCGATGTACGGGCGCACTGCATCCGGCACCGTTCTAGTAACCACCAAGTCGGGTACAGCGCAGTTTCACGGGAGCGGCTACGAGTTTCTGCGCAACGAAGTCTTCAACGCCCGCAACTATTTCGACCAGACGAAGAATGCGCCGCTTTATCGCAAGAACGACTTCGGCGGCACCATCGGCGGCCCGCTTTTTATCCCCAATGTCTACAACGTAAACAAGGATAAGACATATTTCTTCTTTTCCGAGGAGTTCCGCTACGAACGCGCTCCCGAGCCCCAGGACATTTTCAATCAGGCCGTGCCCACGGTAGAAGAGCGCGAGGGCAATTTCAGCGATGTCTGTCCGCCCGGAGGAGGCTTATTCACACGATCGAAATATCCGGACTGCCCAGGGGGCACCAGTCAAACCGTCGGTAAGTTCGAGGCCCTCCCAAATAACCAAGTGCCGGTGCTCGACCGGAATGCTCTTGCCGTACTGTCCACGGGAGTCATTCCGCTACCGAATGCTACATCAGGTTGCAATTCAAGCCTGGTAGGTAAGACCGATCCCACAACTGGCAATCTCATTACGCCTTGCTACGACATAACGATCTCCCCGCCCACAAATTGGCGGGAGGAGTTGTTCCGGCTTGATCAGAACTTCAGCCCGAAGCTAAAAGGGACCTTTCGTTATATTCACGATTCCTGGAACACAACGGTGGCGACTCCACAGTGGGGGTATGTTCAAAATAGCTTCCCTACAATTGAGAATCACTTCGTGGGCCCCGGAGTCAGTATGGTGGCGCGCCTCACGCACACTTTGTCTCCGACGCTTCTGAACGAGGTTGTGTTTAGCTACACCAATTCGAACATTACTCTGACCGACACAAACGGACCCGGTGCCCAATGGCCGCGGCCAGCAACGCTTGACAGCCCATGCGTTGGGTCGCAATGTCCCATCGGGAATTTGTTCAACAACGGATTCGGAGGGAAGATGCCCGGCATCGTGATCGGCGGCACCAACGCGGAGTACGGTGGCAATGGCTTTGCTGTGGATGCTGGCTACATGCCGTGGAACCACACCAATCCGACTTATAGCGGCGGAGATTCTATAAGCAAAGCAATTGGGAAACATCTTCTGCAGTTTGGTGGTCAGTTCGTCATTTACCAGAGGAATCAGACTAACTCAGCTATCGGCGCTGCTACCGGTGATCTTCAGGGAATCCTGACGTTTTCCAATCAAAGTGCGGTCAGCAATGGCAATGCGTTTGCCGACTTCTTGTCCGGTAACATTCGGAGCTTCCAGCAGGATAGCGCGCAGCTCAAGTATTACCAGCGCTACCAACTTGCAGAGCCCTATTTTCAGGATGATTGGAAGGCCACGCCGCGATTAACGGTAAACCTTGGTCTGAGGTTAAGCCTGTTTGGAACTTACTACGAAAAAAATAACAATGCATACAACTGGGATCCGAGTGCATTTAACCATTCTCTCGCCAGTAAGGTTCTGGTCGATCCAAACAAAGGGGACCTGGTTGACGCGAATTCAGGAGTTCCGATTCCAATAAATCTTGGGAATCTTGACCCGCGTATCACCAATGGCCTCGTGCGATGTGGCGTGAACGGAGTTCCATCAAGCTGTATGCGAGGTCATTTACTTAATCCAGCTCCCCGGATTGGCCTTGCCTGGGACCCGATGGGTAACGGAAAAACCTCGATTCGCGCAGGCTACGGAATCTTCTTCGAGCACGGCACTGGCGACGAAGCCAATACTGGTTCTCTAGAGGGCAGTTCGCCCCCCGTACTGGATATGACGCAGAATTTCCCTTCTAGCTGGAGCTGCATTGGCGGTGGAGCGTCTCCGTCTTCACAACTCAACTGCGGTTACTTCGGGGCTTTTCCTCTTAGCGTAACTGCCATTCCCCAAAAGGCTGTTTGGCCCTACGTGCAGCAGTGGAGCTTAAGTTTGCAGCAAGAACTACCTAAGAATATGGTTGCGACTTTCGCATACGTGGGTAGCAAAGGAACTCACTTAACCACTGAGCTCGAGGTCAACCAGTTAGCGCCCCTGCCAAAGTTCTTGAATCCATTTGGGCCCAACGAACCCTTGATTGGGACGCTTAGCATCGGCGTCGGCGACTGCGGCGCTTTCAACGGAGGCAGCTTCTTCTTGTTGAACAATTCGACGGTCACCGCGGCGCAACCAGCATTCGTCAATCTGGAGGCTGCCTGTTATGGTTTGGTTCAACCCAACGTTCCGGGCACACAACCTCCGCCTGATCCTAACGCCTTGCGTCAGTACGCGCCCGGCCTGAGCAGGATCTTTTCGCTGCAAAACGTGGCGAACTCCGAATATAACGCCTTTCAAACCACACTTCGCCGGGTAGCAGGGCCTCTTACTCTTGGGATTTCGTACACCTATAGCCACTCGCTGGACGATTCCTCCGATCGTTCCGACGCCACGTTCGTCAATTCTTTTGATCTGAAGGCGAACCATGCGAGTTCCAACTTCGACCAGCGTCATCTGCTGAACATCAGCTACGTGTATGCGCTCGACCGGTTGGCAGACAAACTACGCTACTGGTTCTCCAACGAGGGTTACGAGAGCATGGAACCAGGGACCGCTCCTCGAGTTGCGATGCCCACAAACCCCTCGCGCACAAGCCATGCCCTACTCGACGGATGGCAATTGTCTGGCATCACTGTTTATCAATCGGGGACACCGTTCAGTGTGATTAACGGCGGCAGTACTACTCAGATATCGACTTTGGATAACGCAGGAGTTGCCAATGGTGCTGGGGCCGGATCGTATGCCGACGTAGTCGGCGATCCCTCCATCCGACCGCCGCTTGGGGGCAAGAATCCGCAGAGTATCGGCCCTTTGCTGCTGAATCCTGCTGCGTTTGTAGCGCCTCGGGGCTTGACCTTTGGTGATTCAGGCCGCAATTTTCTAAATAACCCCGGTCGCTTGAATTTCGATCTGGCGTTGCTCAAGGAATTCAGGATAACTGAATCTTCGAGACTCGAGTTTCGCGCTGAGGGGTTCAACATCTTTAACCACACCCAGTTCCGAATTTATGACCCGAATCTTGGAAACACCGCCAACAACACTATCAGTTGTTATGGACCAGGAGCGTACACGGCCTTTTCTCGTAACGGACAAGAGGTGGTTTCTTCGAGTCATAATTTTACGGGACCAGATTTTTCAGCGGCCGGCGGCACAGCTACGGTTACTACGTTTAACAACGGTGTGCCGACGACTACCACAGAGACCACCGATTGCCTTACGGGAAGCTCGTTCCTTCATCCGGTAAACGCGCATCGCTCGCGAACCATGCAGTTCGGTGTGAAGTACACATTCTAGTTCTAGGGGCCGTAAGGCTGGGGGGGTTGAAGGGGCGACAGACTATGAAGATACGCTCGTTAATGCACGCAGGTAGGGTCGTGATTCTTGCGATACCGTTATTAATCTCAGCTTGCGGGGGGAAGAGTGATCTTAACCTCACGCCGTCTGGTTTCCCACCCGTATCCCAGGCGAGCGAACTGAACTCTTACGTTGGAACTCAAGGGACAGATCCGAGCACGGGAAACTCGGGAGCCGTGTGGCAACTCACAATCAACCACACCACGAATAGTTTCAGCGCTTCGGACTACGCCGCGCAGCTCACTACTGCCAATGGATTGTTTGCTTTCGATGGAGGCTTCCTCAACTTTAGCCAAACGAATCCCGGGCCTGCCTTCCAGGCCGATGGTTTCGCCATTGAGATTCCCGGAAGGGTCGCGGTCTTCCGCCCAGGATTTAACTCGTTCAATGCTGTGCAGGACACACAAACCTCAGCATCGTCTCCGGTGGCATTGGTACCCGACAGTTGTCTGGCTCTTTTTAACGTGACGTTTCAATTTGTCACTTTGCCGACTGCGAAGTGGGCCGCTGCCACGGATATTGCTTACGGAAGCTTTCAAGCGAATAGTCTGCAACCCACAAGCAGCGGAAATACTTGGAATTTTTCGAACCTGACCCAATTCACGCTCGCTAACAGCCAGAGCCAATCCGGGCCAACCTTCTCCGATGGCATCTGTGCCCAGTCCGGAGTCGGTGCGGTAGTCAGCATTCCGCCCTCCTCCGCGACCGGCAACACAATAGCGGTTGCCGTAGGACCGTCCGGCTTCCTCATCATCAACAACGGGCCGAATACTTCGGGAGCGGTTGGCCTGATTCAGCCCTCGAGCGCACTGAATACGAATAGCGTTTTGAGCGCAAATTATCTTGGGTTCATATCTGAACCGGCAATCCCGATTCCGTTGTCGGGCATTCCGACGGCGAACCAAATTGCCTTTTTCGGTTGTCTAACTTCGGGGTGCAAAGCATCAAGAAACAGCCTCGTGGGCGGAGCTTTTCCTGACGATGATCCCACGCAACCTGCGAACAACAACATTACGATCAGTCTCGGAACCCAGAACGCTACGAACAATGGATTGTTCGACTTGGCCGCAGTCACGATTCCGGACCCAGTCAGCGCTTGTACGGCGCCGGGCGTTTCCGGGCAGGACTCACAAGGCAATCCGACGTGCACCGTACCCGCCGCCGCCGTGGCTGGGAATCCGGAGAACAAGTTCGCTATTTTCTTGATCGCGCAAGACGTCGTGAACCAATCACCGATGACGATTTATCTGTTTCAGCAGTAGCTGATGCGGCACGTGCGAGGAGGCCGTAGGAGTGCTTATGTGGAAGCGCATCTTTCTGGCGATGATCACAATTCTGTTTGCAGGTGCGCTGACTGCCGAGGCGCAGTTCGCCGAGGTGCCCCAGTATGCGACCAATAGTCCGGCTGGTAAAGGTCCCTCTTCAGTTGTCGTGGGGGATTTTGTAGGGGACGCCAGCGGGCATGGTGACGTGGCCGTCGTCGATGAAACTGGCACCGTGAGTATTTTTCTCAATAAGAGGGACGGGAGCGGAACCTTTTCGACGCCGCCGGTCACCTACAAAGTGCCAACCGGGGCCTCGGCTTACCTCATAGCGGCCGGAAAATTCAACACCGCGAGTCAGAGCAGCCCGGACTTGATCGTAGCCGACAACCTCGGCAATGTGGCAGTACTTCTGAGCAATGGCAATGGCACTTTTCAAACACCCACGGTGCAGTTTTCTACAACCGCGAACTTCTCTTCGATCGTTTCTCAGGACTTGAATGGAGACGGCATCTCGGACGCAGTGGTGGCCGATTCGAACACCGGCACTGTCTGGGTTCTCAGCGGAGGAGGAGGCGGAACTTTTAGCAGTTCCAACTTTCAGACCGGTTTGAATCCCACGTCGCAGCCAGTATTTCTGGCCTTGGGGAACATCGTCGACTCGAAGCCACAGTGCCCCGACCTGGTAGCCGCAGCTCAAGACGGCACGGTCACGATACTGACCAACAACAATGACCAACATTGCTCGGGCCAACCCATTACCCTAAAAGTAGCTCTGGTGATACCGCCCGATCCCAATCCCAACGGGGACGGTATCCCAGCCGGCGTTACGTCCGTATTTGTCGCAGACTACGGAGGCTGGCAGAATACGGGCGCACCCGCAGGTGTATCGGACATTGTGGTCGCGAGTACTGGCCTTTCCCAATTAAATTTCAATACCTTTCCCAGCGCTTATCTTATTTGGAATGCCGCCCTGGGTGCGAACCAAGTCTTTTTCATACTGGACACTTTTTTTGGTCAGCCTACCGCGCAGGTGGGGCTTACCCCGGTGTCAATGGCGGGAGCGGACATCGATGGAGATGGAATCCTGGACTTGGTGGTTGCCAATCAAACCGACAATTCAATAAGCGTGCTCTTCGGAGACGGAATTGGCGACCTTTCGCCCACTCCAGTTACGTTCGGCCCCCCGCTAGTACCGCTAAACTTCGGTTCTGGTCTCGGTCCGGCCTCAGTAGCCACGGGAAAGTTTACTGCCGGTTCCAGCCAGATTGCATCGGATCTGGCGACCGCCAACCAGTCTGGCAACTCGGTCAGCATCCTGCTGAACAATGGCATTGATGTCAACAACAACAATTTCTGGCTGGAATTCAAAGGCGCGCGGAGCGATTACATAACCCCGGCGTTTCCTGTCTCCATTGCAACGGCTCTTGTTCAAACGGGTAACAACGGTCTACCCCTGCCTTTGCCCGATGCCATCATGGCCAATCAGTCGAACGTCTCACCGGCTGAATCGGGTTTGTATGGTCCGTTCGGAGACTTTGGCAACGACGCCACCGGTGACGGCAGCTTCTCTCAGTACAGCGATGACGGCGGCGGCTATGGTGTAGCTACTCCAAATTCAGTGGTTTCAGGTGACTTCGTTGGCAACGGCTACGGTGACGTTGCATTGGTAGATTCCAGCGGTGTTGTAAGCGTGTTCTTAGACGACCTCACCTCAGGCACGGCAACCGGCTACGACCTGCCGCCCCAATCGCAGAACTCCGTGGGGTCCGGAGCCAGTAGTTATTCGATAGCATTAGGCAATTTCACGAATTCCACGCAAACCCTACCAGACTTGGTGGTCGCTGATGGCTCTGGAAAAGTGACAGTCTTGTCAGATACGGGAGGCGGCAACTTCACGGTTCAACCACCGGTCCCGGTCTCCGCTAGCTTCTCGTCGGTGACCACCGGAGACTTGAATGGGGACGGCCTGTCCGACGTCGTGGCAGGTGATGCGAACACTGGTTCGGTGTGGGTGCTACCGGGTACCGGCAACGGCCGGCTTGCGACGCCGATAAACGTAGCTACGGGCTTGGGCAAAGGCCCCGTATTTGTAGCTCTCGGCAAGTTTAGCAGCGCGAACCAAACAGTGCCGGATCTCGTCGTAGCCGCGCAGAATGGCGAGGTTGCGGTGTTGACGAATACCAGCACAGGATCCACCATCAGCTTCGCCGCGCCTGTAGTAGTCTCGGCTGGCGTTATCCCAACGGGCGTTACGTCCATTCTGGCGCAGGATTTCAACCTGGACGGCCTTTCTGACCTGGTTGTAGCCAGCACGCAAGTCTGGTTCTTTTTTGATACCACGGTCACTGGTGGCCCGCCTAACTTTGCCGGGCCCACTCCGTACGTAGCTGGTAACGTTCCGGTGGCGTTGGCGAGCGCTGATTTCAATGGAGATGGATCTCCGGACCTGGCAGTCGCCAACTCGATTCCGAACCCCAGTTCCAATTCCAGTTGCACCACCAATCTCAACCCCTTACTCTGCGGTTCAAACACCATGACCGTGTTGTTGAACACGGGTTTTTACGCCAAGGTGAGCCTCACAGCTTCGCCCAACCCAATTCAATTCGGTCACGGCGTTACCTTCACCGCGACGGTGACAGGCAGCAAAGGTACTCCGACCGGCCAAGTGACTTTCTATGACGGGTCTGCCAAGCCCCCAACAAATCTCGGCAGTTCGTCCTTGAACAACGGGATCGCTGCACTGGTGTCAACGACGCTGGCTGTTGGAAACCACGAGATCACGGCCATATACGACGGCAATAGCAACTACGGACCCAGCGTCTCGAATCCCGACCTTGAGAGCGTTACGCTCACGGCACCGGTCTTGACCACGGTTAACCTGACCTCCTCACCCAACCCTTCGCAGTTCGGTCACAGTGTTACGTTCACTGCCACGGTGACTCCTCAGTCTGGAGGCGGAACGCCCACGGGAACCGTGACCTTTTATAAGGGGGCAACGGCTCTAGGCCCACCCGCAGCGTTGAATAGCGGTGTGGCCGTCCTCTCGACAGCGGCTCTAACATTGGGCACGGACACGATAACCGCCGTTTACAGCGGCGACGACAAGTTTGCCGGCAGCACGTCGCAGCCATTGAATCAAATCGTAACCCTCCTGGCCCCGATTCTGACAAGCGTGAGTCTCCAATCCTCGCTCAATCCTTCTGAGCTTAGCCAGAACGTCACGTTCACTGCGACGGTGATCCCCAAAACTGGGCAGGGAACGCCGACCGGTACAGTGCAGTTCAGCGACGGAATAACAATCCTCGGTACATCGACTTTGAACAGCAGAGCCGTGGCAATTTATTCGACTACCGCGCTGACGCTGGGCAACCACAGCATCACTGCAATGTACAGTGGCGATAGCCAGTTTGTGACCAGTACCTCGCTCGTCTTGATCCAGAAAGTCACCCCGTTGGTTCCAGATTTTGCGCTAACCCTAAGTCCAGGAAGCACGACCTTGCCCGCGGGAAGTTCGGCTAGTTTTACTATCAAGGGAACAGAAGAAAACGGATTCGCCGGGACGATCACCCTGTCCTGCAGCTCCGGAGGGATGCCAACAGGCGCAACTTGCACCTTCTTCCCGACAACGCTCGCCATCGGGCTTGACGGGTCGCCCGCGACGTCGACGTTGACGATTGCCACTGCTGCATCCACGACTGCATGGTTGCGGCCTTTCAGAGAACACCCGGCGCGCTGGCTGTATGGAATGGGCTTGGCTCTTGCCCCTATGCTGTTCGCTACAATTCTTGGGTTCGTGCCAAAGCGCAGATATTTGCTGACCCTTTGTCTTTCCTTGGTCGTGATCGGGGGCTGTGTATTGCAGGTAGCCTGCGGCGGCAGCAGCAATGCCAGTGCGGCAAACCCGACCGGTGGAACTCCAGCCGGATCTTATACCGTGGCCGTCACAGGCACCGCCGCAGCGACTAAGCACACCATATCGTTAACCCTGATTGTGCAGTGAAGTTTGAAACTACGGCGAACAATGCTGATGGAAAGCCAAACAAACGCGGAGCAAAGCGCCATGAGAGAGACAAGCTTTCGCCTATGCACGTCATTGTTAGTCCTGGCGACAGTCCTGCTTGGCGCGAGTTGCGGCGGATCGAGTAAGGTTTCCACGCCCCCACAGGGCCTTCCGGTACTGACCACCCCAGGCCCGAGCAACGCGTACCTAGGAACGCAGAGTCCGGGAGACATGTGGCAAGCTTCCATTGATCACACTTCGAACAGCTTCAGCGTCGTAGACCTAACCAATTCCAGCGCAGGCACGGTCCTGGGATCCATCGTCGATCAGATCGGCTTCCTCGGACTCGCTGAAACCAACGTGTCTCCGCCTTTTCTGCCCTTCGGGTTCGCGCTCGAAATCCCAGGCCGCGCCTTGCTGCTTCGTCCCGGCGTGAACACCACATCCCTGGCGGCGCTAGTACCAGGCAGTTGCTTGACGATCAATGGCAATGTGACCTTTCAATTCGTCACGCTACCAAGCAACAATTGGCAGGTTGCCACGGACGCAGCCTATGGCAGTGTCCAAGCGAGCGCCGCCAGCGGAAGCGAATGGAACTTCTCCAACTTTACCCAGTTCAGCCTGAACTCCGGCCTGCCCAACGCGGCGCTCGCCGCAGGCACTTGCGCGACCAACCAAGTTGGCGGCCTCGTCACCATCCCCCCGAACGCGCCAAGCAAGATTTCGGCTACGCTCGGCGTAGGCCCGGCGGGTTTCTTTGTCGCGGATCAGTTTTTGTCGACAGCTTCAGGAACGCCCTCCGGCGCCGTCGGTGTAATTCAACCCTCGAGCTCCGTGAGTGCCAGTGGTGTAGTCGCCGGCAATTATCTCGGATTCATTTATGAGCCGAACGTGACCGCCAGTCCATCAACCTGTTCCGCCGACTGCGTTGCACCCACGCAGATGGCAGCATTCAGTGGATCCTTGACCACGTGCAACACGCTCCCGTCATCCTCCGGCATGTGTGGCGGAGCATTTTTCAACGACAGTATCGGCAGCTTGACGCAAGCGAGTACCGACACCACCATCGACCTCGGCGCCGAAGACGCGAACAATTTCGGGCTGTTCACGTCCGTTACCGTGACGATTCCAAATCCGCCGGGCTCGCCCGGAGCATGCACGCCGCCGGATACCGCAGGAACGGACTCGCTGAGCAATCCCACGTGCACTTTGCCGGCGATTGCAGTGGTCGGCAATCCCGAAGCCAATTTCTCGATTTTTCTGATCGCTCAGGATATGGTGAATAACTCGCCGATGGTGATCTATCTGTTTCAGCAGTAAGACTGCAATTCGGCCAATTTGCTCGCTTTCTTCATGAGGTTGCGCAAGTGCAAGATTTACAAAACCTTCACGCATTGTTAATGACATGTGTCGGGCCAGGCCATCGGTGGGTAGGGCCGGAGAACGCGGAGGCATCTGCACCATTTCCAAGTCAGACGTTCTCCGGCCCGCATGCTCTGTCACATCACATCAAAAGTCACCCGAAAAGGACACTAGCAGAAGTATGAGAAACAACCGAAATATCTGGCAGTGGATCTTTAAGCCTTGCAGCCGTGCGCTTACAGAGCCAGAACAACAAGGATACTGTTACAGTTCCAAATGCAAGCCATGCTATGAAGAATAAACGTAAGAGATGCATTTCGATCACCTGCTGCAAAGTTAGAAGGGGATGTTCTTGGAGGAGAGTACCGAGAACGCATTTCATCACTGTTGCGAGATTGTAAATATCCGGTGAATTCGGGGCGGTCGTTAGGTCCGCTCCAAGGATTGCAACTTCTCCCCGTTGCGGTATCTATGGCGAGTGATGTGTCGCCAAATCGTACGAAGTGATGGACCGGGGACTGAAACGGATCGGCTCGGCTCGCTGTAGACTCCAACCTCGGTGAGTTGGACTCGTTCACTTTGCATACCAATCCGAGTGTGGCGACCAACGAGTGCACGAGAGGCACTGGGTCTCAATCCATTGTCGTAGGCAAGCGGGGCACACTCCTCCCGTATCGAATGTGTTCCACTCAAAGCCGCAGGTGCAGAACCATTTGTCTTCCTTTCGTGGCGACCAGCCGCCCAGCGGGCAGCGGATGCGCGGAGGTTCCGATGCGCTAGGTTTCTTCTGTTCCTCCACTTCGTGGTCTGGAACTATAACCGGGTTGTCCGCCACCGGACTCATGGCTGCTCCAACCGGACAGAGCGTCCAGCGCGAAGCGTATTTTGAATCTGGCATCAGCACGGGCTTGGGTCTTGGCGACGGAGCCGTGGCACTTTTTATGCTTCTTCTCGCTACCGCACGGGCACGGATCGTTACGCCCGACCTTGGGACTGCTCCGAGGCTTGCTATCGACTTGGCGGCTTGCGCTTGGCCGCGCGGTTCGTAGTTCAGATTTTACATACACTTCTCCCCATCCCCTCAAATTTGCAAGATGCTCAATGACCCTGACGGGTTACTCGTTCCGGGTCCAAGCGCGGTAAGACCAAGAAACACTTGGCTGGCTCGGGTATTTTCCACAACAGCGTTCGATTGGAGGAATCGATTGGAATGCTATCCAACTAACTCCGCAAAGAAAATGTCGAGCGTTTACGACACTTTCAGAACCCTTTTGCGGGTCGGCCACATCAGTATGTCTAGTGTCGATCGTCCGCATCCGTCAAAGGAGAATGCTGCAAAGGCGGGGTAACCTTAGAAATTAAGGACTGACGCTTCATGGCAACGCTGGCACGAATCACCCCAACTAACCAAACAGCGCGCTACGAAGCCCTGCTTCGGGCTGGCAGATCCATCGCGACCTGCAATGACTGCGAAAACGCTGGAAACGAACTCTCTCGGCAGTTGCGGGAAATCGTTTCTTTTGACTACTTGCAGGTCGTCGCGTTTAATGCACAGACCAATACTGCAGAATGGCAGATGCTGGAAGTGAATGGCGAAAGACTAGACGGCCTAACCCGCGACGAAGATACGCCTATCACGTGGGTGCACCAACACCAACAACTTCACCTCGCCGACGATTGGAGTCGTGAGACGCGATTCTTGGGGCACAAGCAATTTCTCCGTGAACATGGAATTGTGTCAACCTGCGCCTTGCCGTTAACAAGAGGGCAGCGGTATTTGGGTACGATCAGCGTGGGCAGCAAGCATCCTTATTCCTATCCGGAGGAAGAAGTTGATTTTCTCCGACTGGTCGCAGATCAGATAGCGCTAGCGATCGATGCCGCGGTCAATCTCTATTCTTCAACCCAAGCGCAGGACCGCTTGAAATTGATCCTTGAACTAACCAACCAGGTTGTCTCCAACCTGGAGTTCGATGAGCTTTTGCAGTCGATCTCCAGCATCGTCCGCAAGGTCATGCACTGCGATGCTGCTGCCATCATGCTGCCTGCTTCGGATGGTAAGAGTCTGCGAGTGCACGCGCTAGATTTTCCCGACAGCAGGGGCTTTTTTGCAGGAAACAATGAAGTTCCAATTCAGGGAACCATGCCTGGCGAAACATTCCGAACGGGGAAGCCCTTTGTGCTGAACCGCCTCGATCCCGCAAATCTGCCTCCGGAGATGTATGCGAAGGCGTCTGGCGAAGGCATGAATTCGCTCTGCGACATCCGGTTGGACAGCCGCAATCGTTCGCTCGGGGTGCTGGGGCTAGCGAGCCGGCAGGAGAATACTTTCGACGAGAATGAGGTTGCTTTTCTGACGCAAGTCGCGCATCAGGTGGCAATCGCTATTGAGAATGCGCTTGCGTATGGTGAGATTGCCGAACTCAAGGACAAGCTGGCGCAGGAGAAACTCTACCTGGAGGACGAAATCCGTGGCGAGATGGATTTCGACGGAATCGTTGGGCAGAGTTCTGCTCTGCGCAACGTGCTAAGGCTGGTGGAGACGGTTGCTCCCAGTGATTCGACGGTTTTGTTGCTGGGAGAAACCGGTACAGGAAAAGAATTGATCGCTCGGGCCATCCACGATCGCAGCCGGCGAAAGGATCGCACGTTTGTAAAACTGAACTGCGCGGCGATTCCAACCGGCCTGCTCGAAAGCGAGCTTTTCGGACACGAGCGCGGCGCCTTTACGGGCGCGATTTCGCAGAAGCTTGGCCGGCTCGAACTGGCCGATCAGGGTACATTGTTTCTGGATGAAGTGGGCGACATCCCGATTGAGATCCAGCCCAAGCTGCTGCGTGCCTTGCAGGAGTGCGAGTTCGAACGGCTGGGCAGCACACGTACTAAGAAAGTGGATGTACGCCTTGTGGCCGCCACCAACCGCGATCTCGATAAGATGATCGAGGCTCGCGAGTTCCGCAGCGATCTTTACTATCGGTTGAATGTTTTTCCGATTCGCATCCCTCCCCTGCGTGAGCGTCCCGAGGATATACCGCTGCTGGTAAGATACTTCGCCCAAAAATATGGGCGGCGCATGGAGAAGAAAATCGAATCGATTCCTGCCGCTTCCCTGAAGACGCTGTCGAGTTGGCATTGGCCCGGGAATATCCGCGAACTGGAGAACTTTATCGAGCGGGCAGTCATCCTTACTCGCGGCACCGCTCTTGAAGTTCCGGTCTCTGAGCTGAGACGGGCGGGTGCGGCGGTTCCGACATCGAGCCCGCACGACTTGAGTGAGCGCGACGAGATTTTGCGTGTGCTCAAAGGGACGAATGGGCGCGTGGCCGGACCCAACGGCGCAGCTATCCGGATGGGAGTCAAACGCACCACGCTTATTTCCCGCATGAAGAAGCTGGGGATCGATTCACGAAGTGTGCCCAATTTTCGACAGTGACGAGGGTCCCTACATCGTCATGTGTTTATCGCAGTATCCTCCGCGTGATCGCATCAACTATTTAAGAACAATGCGCCGCTGTGAATTGCAGTTTGGCCCGTTGCGTGCTAAATACGCCAACATGATTCAGATTGCACTCACGGGCATTTGCGCGGTCGCATCGGTCTTCCTGCTGACGTTTCTCAAAGCTCTCTTGCAGGATTCGCGGCGCCATGCCCGGCGATACACGAGAACCGGAAGAAAGTCGGTTATTCTACCTCTTTCTCGTCGTGGCCGAGACTCTGTGACAACCCGTGCAGCATAACAACCTCGTTTCAACATAGCGTCAACTCTCACGGTCATGTCCGTATCAGCATCGATAAGTGTCGATGGTGTTTCGACAGTTCTGTTTCGACAGTTTTCGACACACACGTACCCTGATGGTCCCCGTTCCTAGCAGATTCAATGAGTTAAGGCCCAATCGCCTGCTTCTGGCTTTGGCCGGCGCATTGCCTTGTCCTGTCAGGCAAAGGACGGATATGTTACGGATTTCAACCATCGACAAGCGGCTCCATCGGAGACTGATTTTGGAAGGAAAGTTAGTAGAACCCTGGCTTGGTGAGTTTCGGGAGGTCTGCCGCAAGGCTAACGAGACACTCGAAGGCCGCAAGTTGGTGATCGATCTGAACGACGTGACGATCATTGGTTGTGAAGCCGAAAACACTTTGACCGAGTTGATGCAACAGGGGGCCAAGTTCTCCTGCGGAGGAGTCCTGATCAAACACGTGCTCAAGCGGCTGTCGCGCAGATGTCACGGCTCGCTTAGAGACCCGCGACATTCAGCCAAGGCGAATGATTGAGAGGCAGATTACAACGGAGGTAAATGTGCCAAAAGCCATCAGGGTTACCGTGAATAAATCTACCGCCTACGCCACGAGCGACGATTTCTGCCGCATCTTCTCCGAAGAGATGAACAGTCTGTATTTGCTTGGTCTCATGCTTACGGCCGACGATGCGAAAGCGGAAGAGTGCTTTGTTGCCGGTATCGGTGACAGTGTGGAGGGCAATCCGGTTTTTCGAGAGTGGGCGCACTCGTGGGCACGACGCACCATCATCCAGCACGCGATTCGGATGATAGAGCCAGCCCAAGAGAAGGTCCCAATCGTTAACACAGAGCTATTGAGGCTGGAGATCGAACCGCGGCTAAGCGCAATCCTCAAACTCGGCGCCTTGGAGCGGTTCGTCTTTGTGATGTCGGTGCTCGAGGGCTATTCGCAGCAAGACTGCTCCGTTCTTCTGGGATGTTCCCGCCAGACTGTCATCGACGCACGAGCTCGGGCGCTTGAGCATCTGGCGAACGCCGACCAAATCGTCGCTACGCATGAAGGACTGCAAAGTACCTACGCACTGGTTTCCTAAGGCGAAATTCAGATGGGCAATTTCGTGAGGTGGCGGCGCCTTGGGGAAACAAGTTGTGTTTAAACTCTTTCTTCAATGCCGACCGTTCCAGCTCTGCGGTGATCTCAGTTCTTTCGATGTTGTAAGTGCGAAGCGTGCCCGTGTCAAGCACTTTTGAGCGCACTACTGCATGCACTCAAAGATCGCCATTTTCATGGCAGTTATCCGACTCTTCCGTCGCGCATCTGGCCCGGAGTCATAGCGAGCATTCGCGTATAGGCCGAGGTTCCGCTCATAACGAGCAAGTCCACAGTCCGTTGTACAATGGCTTCCCGCTTGGGGCTATTCCCTTAAGCTGAGGGCAAGAAGGAGAAGAAAAATGACGTTCGCTCGCCAGTTTTCAGGCACGGCTGTATTCGCGTTGGCTTTGGCTGCAGTTTTCACTAGCGTCCCGATGGGAGCCCAAACCGTCATTAGTAATGAAACGCAGGTGACCACCACTCGTGAGCAAGGAAAGTAAAACAGCCAAATGTGGAAAACCTGGTTGCCGCGCAACGGCATCAATGTTCGCAAATATTCCGGTCATCTGTCCCGCGGTCATTGGGCAGACTTGCACTTTCCACATTTCAGTCATTGCGAAGACCTCAATCCAAATGGACTGCGGCGGCTGTACGGGGGCAGGACCAGTCGGTTATTACCAATTCTTGGTCGATGATGCCGCGCCCACGATAGGACCTACCGACGAGGAAGGCAACTACCTATTTGAGAAGAATGTTTTCACAGCGGACATTCCTGGCGTCAACAGCCGTCAAGGTTATCCCACACCTGTCTTAGCAGCCGTCACAAATTCGACGACACAGAATCATTCGATCGCTGTGAATTTTGGTTGTACAGATACCTTATATGGCTGTGAGACCACTACCCACTGGACCACAATGAGGGTAGACGTATTCGAACCCTAGCATCCTTGGTAGCGCAAGCGAAGTCACGATGACAACGGTCCCTTCGGGGTAGGGGATGTAATCAGGCCATAGCGCTCAAAACCCCTCAATGAGCGTAATTGATTGCATGACAATGTCGGCTCCCCCGCTCGAGTAAAGTTGGTGGTGCTGAATCCAACCAACAGGCTCGGGAGAAAGGAGCCGAACATGATCATTATAGGAGTAG